>Ga0181528_10003210_pt1 | contig 10047 bp, 7 predicted proteins | sample PEATcosm2014_Bin_47_FD_119742 | JGI IMG/M metagenome (GOLD analysis project Ga0181528, IMG submission 119742) | Peatland microbial communities from MTU Mesocosm Facility, Houghton, MI, USA - PEATcosm2014_Bin10_10_metaG | ecosystem: Environmental > Terrestrial > Soil > Wetlands > Peat | place...
GAATTAGTCGAGAACGGCATTGACGTTGGAGTTTGGCAAGCTACGCGTGCTATTCAGATAGGTACAAACTCGCGTTTTATATTCCTCGGACGCTTGGTAGATTGGAAGGCTGTTGATGTTGTGATTCGTGCACTGCAGGAGCTTCCAACTGCCGAACTTGAAGTCATTGGCGATGGCCCCATGCTTAGAAGTTGGCGGACTCTGGCTAGTGAACTAGGGTTGAAGGATCGCGTACATTTCACAGGATGGCTTCCACAGCAGGAGTGTGCGGCGCGTTTGAGAGATTCTGTCGCATTGGTTCTGCCGAGTCTATATGAATGCGGAGGCGCCGTAGTTTTGGAGGCTATGTCTATGGGTAAGCCGGTAATAGCTACCGATTGGGGTGGCCCTGCAGATTACCTGGACACCTCCTGTGGTGTGCTGATTGCACCCGACAGCTATACTGGATTAGTGGCTGGATTTGCCTCGGCGATGCGGAAGATGATCGACTCACCGGAACTTCCAAGAGTTATGGGTGCGGCGGGACGTGAGCGTGCAATTCATGATTATGATTGGCAAAGAAAGATTGATCAAGTGATTTCTATTTATCGCGCACTTTTAGAGAAGTTAGATGTTTGCAGTGACAATCACGAAAGCGAGACAGCTTCCGTCGTGATTTCGCGGAAGAACCAAAAGTTAAATCAATAGCATGGATACGAAGAATGATAATTCGAAACTGCTGGTTGAGGGCTGGAAAATGTCTTTGAATATGGAACAATACACAGGACTCGATCCCGATGCAGGAGTATTAAAGGCAAAGTCCTCTGCGGCATCGCCGCAGAGGATTGCTTATCTTCTCAGTCGCTTTCCCGCCGTTTCGCATACATTCTTTTTGAATGAAGTCCGCGAGTTGAGAAGGCAAGGCTTGTCAGTTGAGACTGCTTCCATCAACCAACCTGACCGTTCCCGTTCGTCGATGCCCGCCGTTGAAGTGGAAGAGTCGAGGAAGACATATTACATCAAGTCAGCGGGAGCTGCGCGCGTAGCGATGATCGCAGCAAAAACAGTCTTGCTAAGACCAGGTGTATTTGTTCGTGGCTTGGCGAACGCATTGCGGTTGAGCCGATGGGATCTGAATGCAATAGTTTTCGCGCTGTTCTATTTCGCTGAGGCTCTGGTCCTGGGAGACTGGATGCGATCTCGCAGTCATCGTCATCTGCACATTCACTTTTGTGGACCGGTGGCGACCGTGGGTATGATTGCCGCAAAAGCATGGGGTTTTACATATTCGTTGACTGTACATGGCCCTGATGAGTTTTACGATGTGGAGAAGTTCTATCTTCGTCAAAAGGTTGAGAACGCAAAGTTTATTTTATGTATTAGTGATTTCTGCCGTAGCCAGCTAATGCGAATTGCAGCACCGGAGCACTGGAACAAGATGCGTGTAATAAGATTGGGGATTGCCCCCGATGTTTTTGTGCCAGCGCGGAAGAATTCCAAACTTGAGGACGTGCTGGAGATTTTGTGTGTGGGCCGTCTGGTTCCGTCAAAAGGACATCTCATCCTGTTACGCGCTTGTGCGGATCTGGTTGCCAAGGGCTACTTGTTTCGGGTTCGGTTGGTAGGTGCTGGGGCGGACCGTAAGCATCTGGAGGTTTTTGCAAAGCAAGTCGGAATTGCAGCGATATTCGAGGGCGCAAAGAGCCACGACGAGATCAGACAGTTGCTGGATCACGCAGACATCTTTGCCTTAGCCAGTTTTGCCGAAGGTGTTCCGGTAGCGCTGATGGAGGCGATGGCAATGGAAATCCCCTGTGTAAGTACAAGCATTGCAGGAATTCCAGAGCTGATTCGCGACGGCTTTGATGGGCTGCTTGTTCCGGCTTCATCTGTTGAAGCGCTAGCCTCAGCGATTGAGAGGCTCATCGAAGACCCGCTACTGCGGCGCAGCTTGGGGGCATCTGGACGTAAGCGTGTGCTTGCGCTTTATAATCTTCCGCAAAATGTAGCTTTACTAGCACAGGTGTTTAGAATGCTTGCAGCCGATAGCCTTTGAAAGGACAATGCATATTCAGAATCAAAGTTTATACCAATTCGATGTCTCCATCGTGATCGTTTCTTTCAATACGCGCGATGTATTGCGGGATTGCTTGCTCTCAGTTTATCGAGAGAAAAGGAATATTCGCGTACAAGTTATTGTGGTTGACAACGCCTCTTGCGATGGATCAGTTGCGATGATTGAGCAGGAGTTCCCAGATGTAGTGTTGGTCCGGAGCAGCGTCAACCTGGGATTTGGTCCGGCAAACAATGTGGGGTTTCAATCGGCGAGTGGACGCTATATTGTCCTGCTTAACTCAGACGCGCTTTTAACTGAACGATCGCTGGAACTCTCCGTTGCCTGCATGGACGCGAATCCTAGCGCTGGACTTGGCGGCGGTCGACTGATCGGGCGCGATGGCACACTGCAGCCTTCTGCGCGTATGTTTCCCACGGTTTTCAACGACCTGATAGTGCTCTCAGGGCTTGCAGCGCGATTTCCACGATCACGCATTTGTGGGCGTGCCGATCGGACCTGGGCCGATCCTATGAAAGCGGCTAATGTAGATTGGATACCTGGGGCGTATTCAATCATACGCGCAGAGGCCCTTGCGTCCGCCGAGGCCTTTGACCCGCGCTTTTTTCTGTACTATGAGGAAGTTGATCTTTGCCGGCGTATTAAGAGTAATGGATATACGGTTTGGTATTGGCCAGATATTTCTGTCGTGCATATTGGAGGGGAGTCTTCACGACAGGTTCGAACGCTTCATATTTCGCAGACTGGAGCGCAGTTGACACTTTGGCGTATGCGCAGTATGCTGCTTTACTATCGTAAGCATAGTGGAGTTAAAGCGTGGTTTGCAATGATGATGGAAATTGCTTGGTATTGGCTACGGTCACTCCGTAGAAGGTGGAGCAGTAATCTGGATCGTCGTATCAGCGCTGACTCGGATCGTATCATGATTTCTATTATGAGGAAAGCATGGCACGACACACAAGGCGGCCGATTATCTCCGGAACATCCGTGGTAAAAACAGATTAGCAATAGACCACAGGAGGATAATGATCGAAGTGACATATAACCTAATACGCCAAGAGATCAAGTCATTGCTGACTTCGATTTTATCTTCATATTATAAGTTAACATATGGTGTGCGAAGAAATCTGGAGCGCGTTTGCAATCACGCTCTGCTTTCTTCCAGGTTGACAGTGCCGCTCGATTTATCGGTGGTCGTATTGGGTCCTACTGAGGTACATGGTACTGGCTTGATCTATTTTGGAAAAGAGACGCTTTTGTATCCATCGATTTATTTGGAGACTGAAGAGAATGGATCGATCAATATAGGCGATGGAGTGGTGCTTTCGCGGGGAGTTCATATTGCATCGCGAGACAGGATCATCATTGGTGATGGCACAATGATTGGCGAATATTCGAGCATACGCGATGCTAATCATGTTCGGATTCCTGGCTTGGCGATCCGCGAATCCGGTCATATTGCGCGCCCTATTGTGATTGGAAGAGAAGTGTGGATCGGGCGTGGAGTAACAGTTCTTGGCGGTGTCGTGATCGGGAATGGTGCAACGGTTGGTGCTAATGCCGTAGTTACGCGCGATGTGCCGGCTGGAGAAACTGTTGTTGGAGTCCCCGCACGGACCGTAGGTGCGAGCCAATCGCAATAACTTCAGTTAAATCAAAGAGAGAATTATGTGCAATTGTGAAGCAAATTGTAAAAGTCTGTTTGCTATCACGGATAATGTGGAGATAAAGTCGAGATTATTGACACGATTGTTTGCGATGATTGGAGTTTTTGCAGCAATTTATATTTGCTCTTGGCCGATTATATTTTCATTTAATCTTTGGATACTGAAGGATCGCGGAAGTTTCTAAATCTGGATTATTTGATTGAACAGCACTTTCGGTTAGGAGTAGACACATTTTTCTCATATGGATTGCTGCCTGTGCTTATTCAGCATTGGTTATTCGTTATTGTAGGAAGAGGTTATTGGCCGTTAATTGGATGTGCTATTATTACGATGATACTGGTTGCTCTGTTTTGCGCATTATTGCTACACTTTTTACCCAATGAATCAATTTGGTTTGCGGCGATCCTCGCAATGAGCAGGATTATCAATCCGGTCAATCCTAATCTTCCATATTCGATTGTTGAGTTATCATTATTGTTCGCTCTGCTTTTTGTTTTGATCGGGCGGTTAGAAATTAGCCTGGCCGTCTCAGTAATCGGATGTTTAAGCGTGCCGTCATTGTCGCTGATCATGACTGTATCGCTGATCGTACTTATATTCATCGAATGGTTCACAGAACCAGTTTGTACGATATGGAGGTTGTTACGCGCGCTTGCGCCAGGTGTTCTAAGTTATTTTGTACTGGTAGCTATTATAGCCGCTCAATTTGGCTGGAAATCTGTTTTCGCTACGGCAACACCCATAGAAGGAATGAGCTTTTACAGGAAAGTTAACTTTGGATCTTATCAGGCGCTAATGCAGTTTCTTCACCCGTGGGGGTATAGCGGGATTCGATATTTAGTCTATATTCTGTTCACACCTGCGGGTTGGTGGGTAGTAAGCACGATTCTTCTTGCTCTCCTCGCCGTGGTGGCAGTGGGCAGAATGGTAGTCGAACGCAAATTGAAGCCCAGAGAAGAGGCCATTGTACTCTGTGCCTTGATTCAAGTTGTATTTGTTTGCTTTGCTTACGGTGCACCGCATCAGCATTACTTATTTGACCCTATTCTTGTAGTGGGGGTATTACTAGGATTGTCGATGATGGAGAAGAGAATGTTGCGCGATATCATAATATCAGTGTTTGTGGCTCTTGGAGTGTTTGGACAAGCAGTACTTGTTCGAGAAGTGTTACAGGCATGGAACGAAATCCGTTTTCCTTCGGCAACCGAAAATCTGTATGCGAAGGCAGAATGGGTAGCAGAATGGAAGAAGATACTGGATGTGTCTGCACGGCACAATTTGCTTCTACTATCGTATAGCACGGGCGTTCATCATTATTTTCCGACTATTCATTCTCCAAATGTCTGGACGCTGCAGGTTGGACAGCTTTTGCCAGAAGATTATACACGAGTCATTCAGCAAATCGATAATGCGGATATAGTGGTGCTTGACCTGACCAGTCCCACTGATTATGTGGATACGGATGCCGAGGTTAAGCGGCATTTAAACTTATTATGCCTATCGCAATCGACTGAATACTTCCAAATATGGTGGCGGCGCTCAATGAAGCCCGCTGATCTGACTTGTATTGTTAATCCGCGAAAATCAGATCATTGAAGATAGTGTGGTGGACAATGTTCGAAAACATTCGAGAAGATTGGCGCACTCATGATCGACAACTTTCCCGGCAGGGTTTGTGGGCGATGGCTGTATATCGCTTCGGGCGTTGGCGTTACAGCATTCGCTGGCGTTGGTTGCGAATGCCTTTTTCAATTATTTATAAGATAATGAAACCTCTGTCCGAGGTGCTGACCGGAATTGAGCTTCCATGCGAGACGACGCTGGGACGGCGATTCCGAATCGATCATTTTGGCGGAATCATCATCAGCGGAGATGCAATATTTGGAGATGACTGTGTGATTCGCAACGGAGTGACAGTGGGTCTCAAGAACACAGGCCAGCGCGGCGCTCCGATGTTAGGGAATCGTGTAGACGTTGGTGCAGGCGCTAAGATACTGGGTGCAATTCGTATAGGAGACGATGTACAAATCGGTGCCAACGCCGTCGTGCTTACTGATGTTCCATCTAATTCGACGGCTGTAGGGGTTCCAGCGCGTGTGATTCAGCGGAATACCCTAAGGATGGACGAGGAACTGGTGCAGACAGCATCTGCTGAGCGAGGTTTGTACGTTGATAAACCATAACGAGATCGCCATATCTGGTACAGGCACAGTTTCTCCATCGCTTTCGATTGTTGTAATTGGACGCAATGAGGGTGCTCGGCTAACCAAATGTCTAGAGTCTATTTGTCATGTGCGAGGCGTCCTTGTTAATGAAGTAATTTATGTCGATTCAGACTCAAATGATGGAAGCCCGGAAGTGGCGTCCAACTTCGGAGCGACAGTGATAGTGTCCCGTGCAGAACGTCCGACTGCAGCACTGGGGAGGAATGCAGGTTGGCGGCGCGCTACCTCCGACCTGATTCTATTTCTGGATGGAGATACGGTGCTGCATCCAGAGTTTGCTTTTGTTGCGTGCGATACATTGTTGCGGGAGCCATCGATTGCTGCAGTGTGGGGACATCGCCGTGAGATTTCTCCCGAGACCTCAATCTACACCCGTGTTTTGGACTTAGATTGGATATACCGGTCCGGAGTTACTCAATTCTGCGGTGGTGATGTATTGATGCGTCGTACGGTTCTGATTGAGACTGATGGCTTCGATGATACTCTGATTGCTGGAGAGGAACCAGAGCTTTGTCGTCGCATTCGCGCGCTCGGATACTGTATTCTGCATATCGACCATCCAATGACTGGGCATGATTTGCAGATTACTCGCTGGAGCCAATACTGGAAACGAGCTACACGCGCAGGGTATGCATATGCAGAAGTATCGGAGCGCTTTCGAAAGAGCGAGGATCCATTCTGGACTTCGGATCGCAAAAGAAATCTGATTCGTGGTAGCTTTTGGATTACTTCACTTGTCTGCGTTATTGTAGCAAGTAGTTTTTTCGGAATTATTCCATTGGTACTCTGGATGACTTTGCTAATGTTGTTGTCCCTTCGTTCAGCTTGGAAATCGCATTGGAAGAGGAGCACGTTTGGAACTTTGATTCTATATGGAATTCACTCTCAGCTTCAACAAGTTCCAATTCTGATCGGACAGCTTCAATTTGAACTGAGCAAGAGGCGAAAGAAGGCTTCGGCGCTAATTGAGTACAAAGAGAGACGCGCCGATTGAGGCCGGTGGAGAAGAACCTGGGTTTTCGGATAGCAATAGCTATATTGCGGGACGTACGCAGACTCTGTTTTGGCGCGCTGGCGGTAGCATTGGTGACTCCACTATGTCTGGCTTTTCAAGCGGGAATCACGCTGACGGTGCAGGATAAAGCAGGGGGCGCACTAGCGGGCGCTTCGGCGGAGGATGCTACCGGCCACCATTTGGGTTACACTAATGCCAATGGGCAGATAATTGTTCAGTGCAATATACCTTGTTTTGTTCGCATCTCTGCCGTCGGTTACGCAGAAGATGAATTGCTACTTAGTAGCGAAAGAATTATTCGGCTAGAGCCAGCTCCAAGCAAAGAAGAAGTTATGGTAACCGCGTATCGAACGCCGCTTGGATCACTGGAGAGCCCAACAGCGTCGCATTTGCTTCCACAAACAGCGCTGGAAAGCAACGCTGCCATTACCTTGGATGGTCAATTGCGCCAATTGTCAGGCGTCGAGTTGTTTCGCCGCTCCAGTTCGCTGGTGGCAAATCCCTCTTCGCAGGGCGTCAGTTTACGTGGCTTGGGTTCCACCTCAGCCAGCCGTACACTTGTGAGTGAAGACGACATTCCTCTGAACGATGTGGTTGGCGGATGGATACACTGGGAGGAGCAGCCCGAGCTCTCGATCAAGAGTATCGAAGTGGCCCGCGGGGGTGCCAGTGACCTCTATGGATCCAGCGCCATCGGTGGGGTGATCGGCTTGATTGCAGCGCAGCCCACCTCAGATCTTGCCGAGTTGAGAACTAGCTACGGCATGGAAGGAACTTACGACGATAGCCTGCGTCTCCAAACCAACCGCGGCCCTTGGGGCGTGATAGCGAGCGGCGGTGTTCTCGGTACGGATGGTTATGTTCAGGAGGCTCCATGGCAGCGCGGCCCGGTGGATATCAACTCCAACGTGCATAGCCAGAACGGCTTGATTTTGTTTGAACACGTCAGTGATTCATTGCGCATCATATTCCGAGGCAGTGGCTTCAATGAATCACGCTCCAACGGAACACCTGATCAGACCAACGGAACCCGTCTATGGCGCTACGCGACCGGAGGCGATTGGCGAGGCCCGCATAGCGGGTCGCTTGTTACTCGGATTTATGGCTCTACCGAAGACTACCGTCAGACCTTCTCGAATATCGCGAATCCAACCACCTTGCGCAACAGCGAGACACTCACAAAGTTTTCGCTGATTCCTGACAACGAGATAGGCGCAGTGATCCACTGGAGTCAGCCGCTGGGCGCAGGATTGCTCGTGGTGGCCGGGGCTGACGTTCACGACGTTCGAGTGTGGGACCGGGAGCAGACCTTCGGAAGTCCCCCTGCTCTGACGAATCTGCACGATCATCAACGAGACTCCGCGGTGTATGCCGAGCTGATGTGGGTCCACTTTGCCTGGACAGTAACCGCCTCCAGCCGCATGGACTGGTTCCAGAACTACGACGGCCAACAGCTATCGTTGACCGGGTCAAGTTGGGTGCCGTCTGCCAGCCAGCCCCCGCAATTCGATCAGAGGGTCTTCGACCCCCGACTGGGTCTCTCGCGCAAGCTATGGAATCACTGGGCCATATCGGGTTCCGGCTTCCGCGCCTTCCGCGCGCCCACGCCCAACGAGCTCTACCGGTCTACCCAGGTGGGAAGCCAACTCACCCTTCCTAACGGCACATTACTCAGCGAGCGCGCCACCGGCTGGGAGAGCGGTCTGGCGACCGAGTGGCGCTGGGGAACGATTCGCTCCAGCTACTTTCTCACCCAGGTCAACCGCCCGATCACTGCGGTGCCCATTAATGCCACAAAGTCGCAACGTGAAAATCTTGGACAAATTGAGAGCCGCGGCGTGTCGCTTGACTTCACGCTTGCGCCTCGTCGCTGGTTGGCCGTAGACGGCGGCTACCAATATGCGCACGCCACTGTGACTAAGTACAGCATCGAAAAATCGCTCATTGGCAACTGGATTCCCGAGGTAGCCCGCAACATGGCAACGCTGAATGCGCGCGCCTACCGGCAGAGAATTGGAACCCTTAACCTGCAGGGCCGATTGAGCGGTCGGCAGTTTGACGATGCCGCCAATACTGCTCTGATTCACGGGTATTTTCGCTTAGATGCTTACGCATCCCATGATTTTGACAAGAGATATCAATTATTTGTCGCTGGCGAAAACCTGCTAAACCGTCAGATTGAAGTTTCCAAGACTCCAACAACCACGCTGTCCACACCTCGCGTGGCGCGAGTCGGCTTTCAGTTACGATTTGGCAATGAGTAGTTGTTCGAACAATCGGATCGTCCGCTTTGCCTTTGAAGCACAATTATGGTTATGAAAATCAATATGTTTGTGTTATTGCATGACTGTTAGCGTAACTGCAACAGATTGTGAAACCTCCCCAGCAGTTCCCATCACGATCAGCTTGTAACTCTGGGGCATAGGACCAGAGATCTGATTAGTCGATCCACAACCCTCGACTCCAATTAAGGTGATCATAATCACAGTGAGTAAGAATAGTGTTGAGATCGAGCACCCTTTCATCCGTTTACCTGCTCGTCTCAGCCCGCGAGCAAGAGGAAGCAATAAAGACGCAAACGCAAGTAGGGGCATTCGGGAGGCGGAATTGCCGCCAATTCCGCCCGGTGGTTCCAAATGCGCCACAGTTTGTTGTAGCTTGACTGTTAAGGTAACCGTGGTAGCTTCTGTTCCCTCTTGCACCATAACTGGAGAGATGCTGTAAGTAGCGCCCGACGGTAATCCGCTCGCAGAAAGATTGATGGCCTCTGAAAATGTAGTCGCTGGTGCAAGTGGAAATACATTGAAATCATATGCCACAGAACCTCCTGGCGATACTGAGGCCGTAGTGCTCGCTGCGCTGATACTAAAGCCTGAAATCGAATTGCTTGAGGTATTGCTTGCGATGGTGTAGAGCACGGAAGCGACAGAGCTGTTTGTGTATCCGTTCTCAATGGCAATTGCTTGGATGGTTTCTGTCACGCTTACGGTGATTGCGCCAGTATACTTAGTTGATGAGGCTGTCGGTGTGGTTCCATTTGTGGTGTAATAGATGCTTGCTCCCGCCGTCGAGTCGCTGATGGTCACC
>Ga0181528_10003211_pt1 | contig 10044 bp, 4 predicted proteins | sample PEATcosm2014_Bin_47_FD_119742 | JGI IMG/M metagenome (GOLD analysis project Ga0181528, IMG submission 119742) | Peatland microbial communities from MTU Mesocosm Facility, Houghton, MI, USA - PEATcosm2014_Bin10_10_metaG | ecosystem: Environmental > Terrestrial > Soil > Wetlands > Peat | place...
GCTCCGGCATGTTGACGTTGGTCACCGGTGTTGTCTCGGTCAGCCCGTAGCCTTGCAAAAGCTCGACGCCGAATCGCGCCTTGAAGGCATCGTGAAGTTCAACGGGCATCTTCTCCGCACCGGAGACGGCAAAGCGCAGCGAACTCAACTCGCGCCTTTCAGCCTTTTTCAGCAGCGGCCGAAGGAAGGTGGGGGCGCCCACAAGCACAGTGACCTGTTGCGATGCAATCGCCTCAACCATTTTGCGCGCATCAAGCGGGCTCGGGATCGTGACAATCCGACACCCGCGCAGCAGCGGATACCATAAGGTGGCCGTGAACCCCATGCTGTGAAAAATTGGCAGGCACGCCAGGAGGCATTCCTCCTTTGGCAGGATTCCTGTCGCCGATATCTGGGCGCAGTTTCCGAGAATGTTGCGATGAGAGAGCGGCACTCCTTTTGGCTCGCCCGCCGTGCCGCTGGTGAACAGGAGGCCGGCTTCGTCCCTCCCGCCTTCGTGCGGCAACCTCAACAGGTTGGCGATCAACTTTCCCGGAAGCAGCCAGCTTGCCACCAGCCACTTGAAGATGGCCGGCTTTCCGCAGGCAAGAATCTCGCTCCGAAGATCAAGCGTCTTTTCCGGCCACGGAAAGTTGACCGCCCTCGCCTGCACCGCTTGCGCCGTCAACACCGTTGTCACGTCGCCGAGCCGCATGCTTGCCTCGATGGCCGCGCAACCCGCCGTGAAGTTGAGATTGACCGGAATCTTGCCGGCCAGCAGCACGGCAAGATTTGCGACACAACAACCGGCGCTGGGAGGAAGGACGATGCCCACCCTGCGTTCGGGAATGTTCATCGCAATCCTGCGCGACAATGCCGCCGCTACCGCCAGCAGCTTGCCGGCCTTGAGGGGCGCAGGCGCGGAGGTGCAATCGATGACCTGGGTCTCCCACGGCCGCCGGGCAAGGGACCGCACGCATTCCCGGCCGAGATGTCCTTGCAGCTCCGGCCGCTCGCTGAACGCAATCTCGCCCAGGTCATACAGCGCCTTCCGCACGGTAATCGCATCCACGCTCTCGCCCGCAATCCTTTGGCCGACCAAAACCGTCACGGGACAGGGCAGCCGGTGATGCTGCTGCTTCCAGAAGTACTTCTGTCCTGAAAACGCGAACATCCGGCTCCACAGGCGATCCAGGAAAACGGGGACCACCGGCACTTTTGCCGCACGGGCGATCGGCTTGAAATCTTCGCGAATTTCCATGACCACACCTGAACGGCTGATCTGCACCTCCGGAAACACGCAGACCAGTTCCCCCGCCCTCAGGCGCTCGACGGCCCTCTTTGATGCCGCCCTCGCCTGCCGGGAGCCGACGACCTCAACACCGGTCGCCCGCAGCGCAAATCGCAGCGAAGAGGGCAGCCTGCCACCGGCGAACGCCATAAACCGGGTCCGCCGGGGAACAATGACCTGCAGGATCAGTGCATCGATGTAGGAAACGTGATTGCAGATGATGAGCGCGCCGCCTTTCTCCGGCAGGTTTTCAACGCCCTTCACCCGCACCCGGTAGAACAGGGCGCTCAATCCACGCAGCACAAGGCTGACCGTATGATGCGCGGTGTGTCGCAGCGAATACAGTAATCCGGAGAACGCGAGGCAGGCCAAAGCGAAAAACTGAGCCGACGGTTGCCAGTGCAGGTATTGATCCGAGGCCGCAAGGACGAACAAACCGCTTCCCGCGAAACCCGCAAAACTGTCGAGCAGTCCGACGGCGGCCAGTATCCTCCCCCGCCGTTGATTGCCTGCCTCCTGTTGAATAAAAGCGTACAAAGGCACCAGGAACAATCCTGCGGCAAATCCCGCAACCCCGAGCCAGAGGTAAAACGCAGCCGCAAGATGGTGCGCGGTCATTCCCAACGCCACCAAGGCCGGAACCAACAATGCGCCCCCGACGGAAACCAGCCCGAGTTCCACGTTGCGCCGTGACAACGCGCCGGCAGAGAAGTTTCCCGCAATCGTACCGAGACCCACCATGAGCAGCATCACGCTGCCGGTTGAGGCGGAGCCGATTCCGTTGTGATGCGCAGCCGCTCCGATCTGCAGACAGAGCAGGTTCACGTACGATCCAAGGCCATAGAAGACCATGATTCCAATCGTTGCTCGCAGGATCGAACGCGCCCGCCACAGTTCGACGATCTGGGATCCGTGTTTGACGAACAGGTCCGCAGAGAACGGTTCGGTTGACTGGGGCCAGGTGCTTCGCATCAACAGCAGCACCGCCCACCCAATGATCGAAAACCCAGTCAGGACAACCGCAGTAAAGAAGGCTCCCTGCCAGGGACCTCCTGCAACGACCGTCCAGTAATCAAACATCTGGCCGCCGAGATAAGCGCCAAGCAACATGGCGGCGACCGACAGCATTTCCATCAATCCGACTGCACGGGACAGTTTTTCAACGGGCACAACTTCCAGGAGCACACCACGCTTTGCCGGAGCAAATATCGCCATCCCCGTCGCAAGCGCCGCCACGGAAGCGATAGCGCAACCAAGCTGATGATACCAGAGCGCTGTTGCGAGTGCGCCGAACAGAACGACCTGCGCCGCCGCCGTGAGCTTCAACACCCGGCTCTTCGCGAAACGGTCGGCGACCCACCCGGCCAGCGGTGCAAACAGAACCAGCGGAGCGGCGAACAACGCGCAGAGCAGACCTTTGTGTTCGTTTGTGTTTGCACCAGGAACGACTCCGCGAAACTGAACCAACGCGAGCAGCATGAGGCTGGCCGCACTGCTGTTGAATGTAACCTGAGCCTGCGCGACCAGTAAACCCGCAAGCCCGGACGCGCCACCCTTCACGTTTGGATTTGGATCCGGATTGTGCAAAGTCAGGGAGGAAAGCTATTGGGTTTGCGTTTGGGGCATTGGGGCAACCGAACGGAGAGTTATGCCGGAGAAGACGGCGGCGTTTCAAGCGCAGATACCGTTGGAATTTCCTGGGTTTGCATCTTTGCATTCCGACAACGGAATTCCCGCGCCATGCCTCCGAGTCAACCGGGGAAGTCTGCGTCCAGACGGCGCAAATCGCCGGGGTAGCTGCTCACGCTCGCCAAGGCCTTTTGAAGCAGGCGATTCGGCCCCGTGCGGCGCGGTGGCCGAAATTGCGTCAACGCCATGGCAAGAAGAGTCGACTGGGTATCCAGAGGTAATTGCCATACGGCCCTTAACCAACAGAGCGTTTGACTCTCGCCTCCAGGGAGGTTTCGCCGCACGATGATCCTCCATGGCCGAGCTTTTCGACAAGAATAAGCGCATCCTCAAAGCCTTCCTTGTGGGCGTGCAAACCGCGCATCTGCCCCCGGGTGAGGGCGCGGAGCTGCTCGCGGAATTGCGTGAACTCGTTGAGAACCTGAATCTGACGATCACCGGAAGCGTGCTCGTCAATCTTCGTTCGCCGTCGTCCACGTTTCTCCTGGGAAGGGGCAAGGTGGCCGAATTGATTGAGCAGACCAAGGAGGCAGGCGCCGATGTCATCATCATCGACGAAACACTTTCTCCGGCTCAACAGCGTAACTGGGAAACGGAAGCCGGTGTTGCGGTAATTGATCGCCAGGAAGTGATCCTGGAAGTTTTCGCCGATCGTGCGCACACCCGCGAGGCCATGCTTCAGGTGGAACTGGCGCGCCAGGAATATTTCCTTCCGCGCCTGACGCGGGCGTGGACCCACCTCTCCCGCCAGCGCGGACGCGGTTCCCTCGGCGGCGAAGGCGAAACCCAGCTTGAGCAGGACCGGCGGACGGTGCGCGATCGCATTTCCCACCTGCGCGCCCTGCTCATTGAGGTTCGCCAGCAACGAGGCGTTCAGCGCCAGCGCCGCATGCGGGTGCCCGTGCCGACCTGTGCGATCGTCGGCTACACCAACGCCGGCAAGTCCCGCCTGCTCAACCGGCTCACGGGCGCTCAGGTGCTGGTCGAGAACAAGCTCTTTGCCACCCTCGACCCGACGACCCGTCAGCTCGCCCTGCCCAACAACCAGAAGCTGCTGATCACCGACACGGTCGGCTTTATCCGCCGGCTGCCGCATGATCTCGTTGAGGCATTCAAGGCCACCCTGGAAGAAGTGGTCGTCGCAGATTTCCTGATTCACGTCCTCGATGTCACGAATCCCAACGTGGCGCGGCATCATGCGACCACACTCGGTGTGCTTGCCGAGCTGGGAGCCGACCGGAAGACCATCATCGATGTGTTCAACAAGATCGACATCGCCACACCAGCCGCACTGGACACGGCTCGCGTTCTCTCGCCGGGCGCCCTCTTTATCAGTGCCCAGACCGGCGAGGGATTGGACCGTCTTCTGGAGCATTGCGCCGCCTCTGTCGCCCGCGAATCAAAGGCGATTGAACTGCTGGTTCCCCACGACCGTTACGACGTCATTGCCCGTTTGCACGAGATCGGACAGGTCCACGCACAGGATCTTCGTGACGACGGTGTCCATATCCACGGGAGTTTTCCTGCGGCACAGGCTGCAACCTTTGCTCCTTTTATCCTTTCCGCGATTCAGGCAACGCCTGCACCGGACAAGGCGCCCGAGCCACCCCAGATGACCGACCCCTTGTAGTTCACTGCCGCCCGGCCACGCCTGTTTGCATGCCGGGCTTTTGCTCCAATGTTGTTTCCCATGAAACGCCGCCTGTTCCTTCTTGCACTGGCCACCGCTTTCCTGTCGCTCTTTTCGCCCCTCCGCGCGGCGCGGCAGCTCAACTACCTGGACGCGGGAACTCCGGATGCCATCGCTTTGCTGCCACCGCCCCCGACGGCTGGCTCTGCAGAGGCGGCGGCCGATCTCGCCACGACGCGCACGGTCAGCAACGCGCGCACCGTTGAGCAGACGGCGGAAGCGACGGCCGGGATCCGTCTGACGGTATTCAGTTTTGCCCCTGCGATCGGTCCCTGGTTCAGACCCGGTCAGCTTCCGAAGACCGAAGGGTTCTTCAAACATATCGATGCGGACACCGGCGCAGTCACGAGTGGCGGCAAATCCTTCTTTAAGCGACCCCGCCCGTACGTCGTCGATTCCTCGATCGTTCCGCTGGCTTCGGAGGAAAGCTTCAGCTACCCGAGCGGACACGCGACCCGCGGCACTGTTTTTGCCCTTGTGCTGGCAGAGTTGTTCCCTTCCCGGGGCGAGGCGTTGCTTCGTTTGGGCCGCGACTTTGGCTGGGACCGCATTGTTGCGGGCGTCCATTATCCAAGCGACATTTTTTCCGGTCGCGTTCTCGGCAAGGCCATCGTCCGTGAGATGTTGAAGAACCCGGCATTTCTCCGGGACCTGGCCGCAGTGAAAGCCGAACTCGCCGCTGCAGGTCCGGAATCGGCGGCAGGTTCCGGCGCGCGCTAATCCTAAGTCCTGCGGATGGCGCAGCCAGAGATGGCCCGAGTTTTCGTCTCCGCGCAAATCCACCTTGCCTGCGGGGACCTGCACGCCAGGGTTCTGGGGAAATGAAGCGATTTCGCCTTATAGCGTTGGCGGCCATAGCGCTGACTGTGCCCGGAGCCGTCGGGGCCCAGGAGCTCTACGTAGGCGCCAATTATCATCCGCATGATTCCAACCCTGCGACTTGGAAGCGGGACATCCCGCTGATGAAGGCCGCCGGTTTCAAGGTGGTGCGGATGGGTCATCTTGCCTGGGATAGTTTCGAGCCCGCCAACGGGCGCTTTGAGTTCGCCTGGTTCGACCAGGTCATGGATCTGATGCAGGAGGCAGGCATTGGAGTTGTTCTGGATGTCGCGGTCCGTCCGGCGCCGCTTTGGCTTCACCGGGAGCATCCGTCGATCGACGTCACCGACTCGAGCGGCAACCACATGTATCCCAATCACCGTTACATGGAGGATGTCGGAGATCCTGCCTATCAGGAAGCCGCCCTGCATTTTGCCGACGCGCTGGTGCGGCGCTACTCGCGCCATCCCGCGCTGCTCGCGTTCGGCATAGACAACGAACCGGGCGACGGCCCGATTTCCTACTCGGAGACCGTCCGGCAACGGTTCATCTCCTGGTTAAAGAGCAAATACTCGAACGTGGGCAATCTGAACCAGGCGTGGGCCGGCCAGCGTTGGAGCCGGAGAATCGGGCGCTTCGACGAGGTCGGCCTGCCGATGTCCGGTCCGATCAGCGGCGCTCCTGAAAGGGTCCTCGATTTCCGTCGCTTCGTGTCCGATGAGGTGAGCCAGTTCCTTTTCAAACTGGTCGACACGGTCAACGCGGGTGCCCCGGGCACGCTGACGACAACGAACATGTGGTATTACAGCCCCATGAAATACTTCGACTATTCGGCCCTCGGGTACTCGGGTAAGATCACGCGGGGCGGCTGCGGTTTCTATGCGGGAAACTCGCTGTTGGACAACGCGGGAAACCATAGCGCAAGTTTTGGCATCGCCCGTATCCAGTTTGAAAACACCACCCCATTCTGGTGCACCGAATTCACGACGGGAACTGCTGTGCCGGGTTCGATCCGCAAGTCAGCCTACATCTCCCTCATGTTTGGCAACCAGATGATCTGCGGCTGGACCTGGCAGACCATGCATGCCGGTGAAGAACAGTACCTGCAGGGCATGCTCGATTGGGACGGCGTGCCCAACCGGAAATACGACGAATACAAGCAAATCGCTGCGGAATTCAAAAAGATCGGGCACTGTGGATTCCCCTACAAAATGAAGGCTGACGTAGGGCTGGCCTTTTCGTTCCCGAGCCAGATTGTCAGCGCCGCCTATCCCGAGCTGCACGACACTCAACTGGAAAATTCGTTCGACCTGTTCTTCGATCGCAATATCGACACGCGCGTCGTCGAAATCAGCCGGAGTGAATTGCCATATAAACTTCTTGTCGTGCCAGGCGTCGCAGTGATGGATGAGACAACAGCCGCCAGGATTCGCGATTATGTGAGCAAGGGCGGCACCGTTGTGATGACTGCAGGTTCGGCGCTGGTGGATGCCAACAATCAGGTATTTAGCACAACACTTCCAGGGCGGTTGAGTGACGTCTTCGGAATCCGCGTCGCCGGCTTTGAGGAACCTGAGGCGCTCAACGAGATCTCGCGCGAATCGCTTTCGGGGAAGAGTATTCGCGTGGTCTGCCTGGGTCGCAGCGCTGTGGTTGAATCCCAGCGATTTGATATCATCGATGCCAAAGATGCGGAGGTGCTCGGGCGGATCGTCAGCCTCGACAAGGATTACCCCATTGTGACTTCTCATCGTTTCGGCAAAGGCCGGGCTATCTACGTTGGTTTGCCTGTTCGAGGCGCTGTGCTAAGTCCACTGCTCGATCAATTGGTAGATGAACTCGCGATCACGAAAGGTCCCGCGACCCCCCCGAACGTCATCGCCCGGCAAATCGACAGCCGGCATATTCTCTATGTGAATTTGGGAAAGGAGCCCGCGCTCATTGAGCTCAAAGGCGCCTCGCACAGCGTTCTGCGGGAAAAGGATTATTCAGACCGGTTCGCGATCGGTGCGTTTGAACCCGAGTTGGTCGAGTTGAAGTAGACCTGGGCCTGGGACGGCTTTTTCCTCGCCGTCCAGGTAGTCCAGATCTCCGGAACGAATCAGCCTGCGCTCCGGCGATCAGTCCCATTGGTTACAGGACTTCCACACCCGCGCTCACAGCGTCGGCCTGGGCTGGAAGTGCGATGTAGGGCTCTTCCCGCAAGTCCGCCGCGCGTCGTCCTGCCAGCAATGCGACCCACGTCCTTGCGGATGAAAGCACCACCAGAGCCACAAGCACCAGAAATGTCCCCGTCACGACCGCATCGACACGGTTGCTGAAAACCAGCCGATCCCACTCCGCCAGTTGGGAGGCGGTGCCTCCACGGGCAATCTTGCCCTCCAGTGCCGCGGCCTGGCTGAGAAATCCGAGCCGCGGATCCGCCGAGAAGATCTTCATCCAACCCGCCGTCATCGTCACCGCAAGCAGCCAGCCGAGCGGAAGCAACGGCGCCCAGAGGTAGCGGATCCGGCCCATCTTGATCAAGACTGTCGTCCCCAGCGCCAGCGCGATGACCGCCAGCAATTGATTGGCAACGCCAAAGATCGGCCAGAGCGAGTTCACGCCGCCAAGGGGATCCACGACGCCCTGATACAAAAACCAGCCCCACGCTGCCACGAACGCCGCGCTGCCAATACAGTTGCCGGCCGTGGAGCGCGTCTCGGCCAATGGGCGCCAGACATAGCCAAGAAGGTCCTGGATAAGGAAGCGCCCCACCCTCGTCCCCGCATCGATCGTCGTCAGGATAAACAGGGCCTCAAACATGATGGCGAAGTGATACCACAAAGCCAGGGCAGCCTTGCTTCCGGTGACTCCGGCAAACATGTGCGCCATGCCCACGGCAAAAGTCGGCGCTCCACCCGTCCGTCCGACCATCGTGACCTCGCCGACCGAGGTCGCCAGATCCCGCATCTGGTCGGCAGTCACGGGAAAACCCAGTGCAGTGACCTGCTGGGTGACGGCGCCAACATCTCCTTTCATGTTGATCGCGAAATATTGTCCCGGTTCCAGCGTGGAGGCTGCGATCAGCGCCATGATCCCCACAATCATCTCGGTGATCATCCCACCGTAGGCCACAAACCGGATGTCACTTTCACGGGCGAGCATCTTCGGTGTCGTCCCCGATGCGACGATGGAGTGAAAACCTGACACCGCCGCGCAGGCGATTGTGATGAAACAGAAGGGAAATACCGGGCCCGCAAAGACCGGCCCAGAGCCGTCGATGAACCGCGTTACCGCCGGCATCCGGAGTACCGGAGCCAATATCACAATGGCCAGCCCAAGCATCGCCACAGTGCCGAGTTTCATGAACGTGCTAAGATAATCACGTGGTGCAAGCAGGAGCCACACCGGCAGCACTGATGCAATAAAACCGTAGCCCATGATCCACCATGCCAGCGTCGTGCCTTGAAGCGTGAGCAAGCCGGCCAGCGGCGTTCCGTGCAGCCACTGGCCGCCGGCAACCGCAAAAAGCAATCCGAAGAACCCGCAAACACTAACGAGCCCCAACCGGCCCGGGGCCCAAAAACGCATGCCCAACCCCATGAGCACGGCAATAGGCATCGTCGCAGCGATGGTGAACAGTCCCCACGGGCTCTCGGCCAGCGCTTTGACGACAACCAGGGCGAGAACGGCGAGCAGGATCACCATGATCGCAATGATGCTCACTAGGGCCAGTATCCCGGCGAACGGCCCGATCTCCTCACGTACCATTTGCGCAAGTGATTTCCCCCGCCTGCGAATCGAGCAAAACAAGATGATCGAATCGTGGACGGCGCCGCCGAGTGTGGCTCCGATGAGAATCCACAGCATCCCGGGAAGATAACCAAATTGCGCCGCCAGCACCGGACCCACGAGGGGACCGGGTCCGGCGATGGCCGCAAAATGATGCCCAAACACAATCCAACGATTGGTTTGAACATAGTCTCGCCCGTCCTCGTGGACAACCGCAGGCGTGGCTCGCATTTCATCGACTGTGAGCACCCGTGCGACGAGCCATGCGCTATGAAAACGCCACGCAACCGCAAACACGCAGACCGAGGCAATGACAATCCACAATGCGCTCACCGGCTCGTGCCGCATCGACGCCAGCAGGGCGATCGATCCCGTGCCGACCGCGACAACGCACGACCATACCAGAACGCGCAGCCAATGGGGCCGAATCAGGGATTTCATAGGGGAAGCGGTCCAGAGCGGGAATACACGATGCCCGCTTTCGGATGATTTTCCACGAGAATCGCCCGGCGCTCTGCCTCATGGCCCCGGCAATCCCCGAAGTTCCATCCGTCGCGTCCGACAAAATGAACTTCAGCGCGCCGGTGCGCATGACTCATGGCAGTTCTTGAGGCACCTGCTCATTCAGCGCGCAGAAGTCGTGTAATCTCTGCGCGGGCTGCTCGAAGCGCCGGGACCACCGAGGCCGCAATTGACGCAACGATCAGAAGCACGGACACGCCTCCGAGGACTGCGGGATCATAGGGCGGTGTTTCGTAAAGCATGCTTTCCAGGACATGCGTGAGCGCCAGTGCGCCGGCGA
>Ga0181528_10003212_pt1 | contig 10042 bp, 8 predicted proteins | sample PEATcosm2014_Bin_47_FD_119742 | JGI IMG/M metagenome (GOLD analysis project Ga0181528, IMG submission 119742) | Peatland microbial communities from MTU Mesocosm Facility, Houghton, MI, USA - PEATcosm2014_Bin10_10_metaG | ecosystem: Environmental > Terrestrial > Soil > Wetlands > Peat | place...
CACAGGCACACACTCTGCCCGATGCCGAGATTATCCGTTCCCAGCAGGTTCTTGGACTGGCGCGGCTGTTGGTGAATCCTTCAGCGGGAATTCTTGGCGTGGCGACGGGCAAGAGCAGCGATCACCCGGGCGAGGGCGCAATAGTGGTGTATGTGGATGAGACGATGAACGTGACTGTGCCGGCGACGGTGGACGCGGTGCGGACGGTGGTGATTCCGACTAACGCGCGAGCTGTTGCGCTGGGGTCTGCGCCCGGGAGTCCGATGGAGGCTAGCGTTGTTGCCCTGAACTTGCCGGCGACAGTGCTGAATCTGGCGATCCAAATGAAGCAGAGAGTGGCGCGGGGCTTGATGGCACAGAATCCAGCATTCTTTGGGGTGGGTGTGGGCCAGAGCCTGGACAACCCGAAGGAAGCGGCGCTGGTGGTTTATGTGGACCGGAGGAGTATTCCGGGGCAGTTACCGGCCACGGTAGCAGGGATGCGTGTGCGATATGTGGTGATGGAGCGGCTGCATGTGACGCGGGCTTATGCGGCAGGGGTGCAGGCGCGGTCGCGGTGCATGAGCCGAGCGGCAAAACCGCTTGATGTGCAGGATTTGATGAGGCCGCGAGGGTTGGAATTGCAGGGACGTAGGGACTCGGGACGTAGGGATTAGGGCTGGTCTCGCTTGTGATCCCCGGTCTCGAACGCGAGACCGGGGGCACCCAACAATCTCTGAACGATTCAGAAAAATGCTAGCCGGCGATCTGGCCGCGGCCCAGCCATTTTTGCAGCATGGCTGCCTGGCCGACGTGGTAGCCCTCATGCCAGGCCATGAAGCCGATGGTTCCGCTCAACATGCCATCGAAGCTGGGGACCTTTTCAGGACCGGGCCCGGCGAGGCTTTCCGGAGATGCAGCCTCCAAGGCGGCGGTAAGTGCGCCTTTCACATCGGTCCAGGCGGCCGCAATCTCTTCCGGAGCGGGATAATTGTCGGCATCGGCGGGGTTGGAGCCGCGCTCGAAGTACTGAAGCCAGGGGCGACCCCATGGGCTGCCGAGCACCGCGAGAACACGCGAGCGCGCCCAGATGATGTGGCCGGCGACCCAGAGCAGGCAGTTGCAGCCTTCGGGATGGGAACTCCACTGCTCCGACGAGAGGGCGTCGATGCTCTTGTCGAGCATGTTGGTATTGAAACGGAAGGCAGCGGCGGCCTGAACAATCTGCGGTGCGACGGGCATGGGAGGGGTTTCCTTTCAGCGCAAGAGACGATGTGATTTCGAAGAGGATTGTATCTCGACAGGGGGTGTTGCGGTCCGGGGCGTTGCGGAAAATAAGCGTGCAATGAAAAGGGCGGAGCGGCTGATGCCACTTCGCCCCGGTTGTTCAAAGGAGACTCAGTTTCATTTGCAGTTATTCGACCGGCTTTGCCTTGGCGTCGCGAAGGGCCTGCTCGATGATGGTCTTGACCTGGCGATCGATGTCCATGGAGAGTTTTCCCTCCCGCTCGCCAAGCCGGCCTTCCAGTTCACCGAGTTTGCCTTCCTTGTCACCCCAGAGGGTTTGCATCTTGCCAAGGTTGGCATCTTGCAAGGCTGTCAGTCCTTGAAGCGCTCCAAGGCGGCCCTGGATTTCGCCGAGCTTGGCCTCAACTTCGGCGAGTTGCTCGGGGCTGACGGTGCTTCCCTTTTTGGCGTCGAGTTTGGCGACGGCGGCGTTGAGTTCAGCCATCTGCTTGGAGATGTCAGGGGTGGGAATCTTGGGCTCTTGGAAGTTCTTTGCCCAATCTTCCTGGTGCTTGGCCATCTCCTCCATTTCCCTGGCAAACTTTTCCTGCTGGATGCTGAGATCTCTCAGCGGTCTTTGCATCGCTTCAAAGCGGGCAATGATGGCCGGATCGTCGACGATATAGGCCTTGCCCTTGTGGCGGAACCAGAGGAATTTTCCGTGGGCCTGCTTGCCGGCCTTTTTGATTGCTTCGCGGGTGCTGTCATCCCACTCGCCAGTGAAGCTGATGTGGTCTCCGGGCTCGGTGACAAGGGCGTAGGAGTCTCCGTTGGAGTTGTAGGAATAGGAGTAGCCGCTGTGCTTTCTGGCCAATTCGACTGCTTCCCGGGCGTCGGCCTTCGCTTTTGCCTTCATTTCAGCCAACTCGGCCTGGGAGACCACGTCCCGGACGGCATCCGCTGAGGGAGCGGGCGGGGGTGCAGGAGCAGCCGGGCTGGGCGGAGCGATGTCAGCGTCGGGCTCTGGGGCGGAGGAAGCGGGCGCGGGAGTGGGCGCGGAAGCTGGGCTGGGCACGGAATCTGGGCTGGGTGCCGGTGCGGCTGCGGGAGCGGGTGGCGTGGGTGGGGTAGCGGTTTGTGCTGCTTGCACGCGGGTTTGGACACGAATGAGGGCAGTGCCGGCGAATAGCGCCACCGGGACCAGGAGAATGGCGACCAGGATGCGGTGGCGGCTGGAGGTGAAGGCGCGGCGGAAGGCGGACTCGTCGAGGAAACGTTCTATGCGGTGGGAGAGATTGCTGCTGCGGGCCATGGCAACTCCTGTGACGGTTGGGCGCGGCAGGGCCGCGAATTCAAGCAGGACCTGGGCATAGGAAGCGCGGCTGGCGGCCTGTTCCAGGCCGGCACGGTCGCTGATTGCCTCGCCGAGGTCAGAGAGTTTTCGCTGGAGCCACCAGCCGAGCGGGCTGAACCAGTAGACCGCGGTGTAGAGGCCGGCAAGGAGTTGGAGGTAGAAATCGCCCTGGCGGACGTGGGCGCGCTCGTGAGCGAGGACGATGCGGAGCTTCTCGCGGTCCCAGTTGAGGCAATCCGCGGGAAGGAGGATGCCGGAACCGATGGTGACCGGTGAGGAGACTGCGAAGCTGAAGCGGAGGGCAGGGTTGGCTTCCGTAGCCGGAATTGAGTCGGGTTCGATTTGGAACCGCTCAGAGCTGCACCAGAGCCGAATTGCCAGGGCCAGGCCCCAGAGCAGACGGAAGAACAGCACCCCGGCGACGACGAGATAGAGAAATGCGGCAAGGATGGCCGGTTCAGGGATGCGCGGGAAGGTCGGCGATGGAGCACGGGGCGTTGGGTTGGATTGGGACAGGGAGGGCTGAGGGAGCGGCATCTCGCTGGTTGCGAGGACTGGCCCGCGGTGGCGCTTTACATGGATGACCCGGGAGACCGGCGGGGCGTCGCTTGCAATGGCGATGGATTGCTGGGCTGGCGTGGCTGATGGCGCGGTTTTCGAGATCGCAAGCCATTGAGCGGCAGGGATGCGCAGCGCCATGGAAGCCGGAAGGATCTCCCATCGCATGACCAGCGGCATGGCGATGGCGGAGAGCAGGACCAGTCCCCAGGCGGCTTTTTGAGCGGGGACGTTGGTCATGCGGGAAAGGCGCAGGCCGGCGAGGACGGCGAGGGCGACCAGCAGGGCGCGAAGGGCAGCCTCAAGGAGCAGGGTCATTATCGTTTTCCCCCTTTTTCGCGGATAGCGGTTTGATTGGGATCGACTGCATTTTTCTGGGCCTGGGCGATACGGTCGGCGAGGCGCTGGAGCTCGGCGCGGTCAAGCACTTTGGAGTCGACCATTCCGACAAGGAGGGCTTCAACGGAGCCCTCGCAGAACCAGTCGACGATGCGCTTGACGGCGCGGCCGGCTACGCGCTGGCGCGACTGGGCGGGGCGGTAGACGAAGGTGCGGTCCTCGACGGAATGGGTGAGGTAGCCCTTCTCCTCAAGACGGCGCAGGACGGTCCGGATGGTGGAGTCTTTGAGGGGGCGCCCGAGCTCTTCGCGGACCTGCTCGGCGTTGATTTCAGTCTTGCGCCAGATGATGGAGAGGATGCTGCGCTCGAGTTCGCCGAGTTCGGCAGGGTCGTGGCTGATTGGAGTGTTACTCACCATAGTGTTACTGACTGTAACACATGAAAAGGGTGAGCTTGAAGTGGATTTTTTATTTTTTGTTCATCGGGATATGGGAAGACGAGGCACGGAGCGGCTGTGGCTTGTATAGAACGAAAGGCTAGACGGCGGCGGCGACATGGGGGTGTTTGGAGGGTGTAGCCGCCAGCGTTTGGTCGTCGGGGATGAAGATCTGGAAGATTGTGCCTTGTGCTCGGCCGAACTTGGCGATTCGGCTGCTGAGGTGCACGAAGCCGCGGTGCTTGACGACGATTTCGTGGCTCACCCACAGGCCAAGACCGGTCCCGGTAACTTCCTTGGTGGTGAAGAAGGCTTCGAAGACACGTTCGCGGACTTCCGGTTCCATGCCGGTGCCGGTATCGGCGACGGTGAAGCGGATGCCGGACTCGGAGGGGTTTTTCCAGTTGCGCGAGCGGTGAGCGCGGACCAGGAGCCGACCGCCGGCCGCCGCGTCAATTGCGTTGCCAACAAGATTGGCAAAGACCTGGCGGAGTTCCCCGGAGAAGCAGAACAGGTCCAAGGCTGGATCGTAACGTCGCTCGACCTGGATGCCGGCGTTGTTGAGACGGACGCTGTAGAGGCTGAGGACGGAGTCAAGCAGTTCGCCCATGTTGGCACGGGTGGGGAGGGTGGACTGGCGGTAGAAGCGTAGGGTTTGCTGGGTGATTTCTGTGATGCGCAAGGCTTCATGTTCGGCCATTGCGACGTAGTTGAGAGCCGGATCTTTGAGGTCGCAATAATTGCGCAGCATGAAGAGGAGGTTGGTGATGGCTTCAAGGGGATTGTTGATTTCGTGGGCGATGGAAGCGGCAAGGCGGCCAGTTGCGGCGAGCTTTTCTGTCCTTCGCAGGGCTTCCTCACTGCGCTTGCGGTCGCTGGCGTCGAGGACGATGAGTCCGACCCAGCGGACTTCGTGGGGATTGGTGCGTACGGGATAGGTGCTGGCCAGCCAGGTCCAGGGACGGCCGGTTTTGCCGCTCTGGTCACTCAGTTCGAGGTTGCGCGAGGCCTGCTCGGTGGAGAAGACCCGGAGTACGGTATCTTCCAGCAGTTGGGCGGTAGGCTGGGGCAGCAATTCCGGAAGGGTACGGCCGAGGTGGCGGCTGACGCTGACGCCGGTCATGTCAGCAAAGACCTGGTTGACGCGGACGAGGCGGCAGCGTCGATCGAAAAACGCGAGTCCAATGGGAGCGTTGGCGAGCATGGAGTCGAGCAGGGAGAGGGTGTCATTGAGCCCGGCACGCTGCTCGGCTATGGATGCGACCATTTGGTTGAAAGCCTCGATGAGCTCGCCGACTTCGTTGTGAACGACCACCGGCAGCGGGAAGTTGCCACTGCCTTCCGGCGAGTTCATGAGGGCGCGGGTGCCGCGATGGAGGATGGCAAGGGGGCGGGAGATGGAGCCGGCCATGAGCAAGACAAGCAGGGCGGAGGCGGCGATCCAGATGACGCCAAAGACGACGGTACTGCGCAGGACTGAGTTGAGCTGCGCGTAGTCCCAGGCAGGGTCGGATTCGATCCAGGCATAGCCACGCAGGTCATTGCCGGTGAGGATGGGCGCAACACCCTCCCAGCGGTTGCCTGCGAAGGAAAAGACGATTGGGTCGTGGATGGGAAGTGACGCGATCTGGGCGCGTTCGGTGGGATCGAGAGACATAGCCTCAGGCTCGCCCTCGCTGACGAAGAGGATGTTTCCAGCAGGGTCAGTCACCTTGGCGAAGGAGACGCTGGGGGCTTCGCCCATCATCTGGACGGAGAGTCCCACCCAGCCGTTGCGGTTCTGCTGCAGTGCTTCAGAGGCCTGAAGCGCCATCGACGTGGACTGATGTGCGAGGCGTTGAAGCAGGTGCTGGTGGACTTCATGGGCCTGCTGACGGACGAGGAGCGTGGCGAACAGGCAGATGGAGAGCGCCTCAAGCAAGACAAGGCCCGTCAGCATTTGCCATCGAATGGTGCGCGGCCACCAGCGCATAGAAGAGCCTTCAATCTCCGCCTGAGAATTAATGCAAGAGTACCGGAATCCCAGAACTGCGCAAGCCGGCTTTATGCTTTTAACTTCGATGCGAGAGATTGGGCAATCTGCCGCCCGTGAAATCGGCCATTTTCAATAAAGATCTCATTGGTGCGGGAGCCGGCAACGATTACGCCGGCGAGATAGATGCCGGGGACGTTGCTCTCCAGAGTTTCAACGTCGCAGACGGGGCGGCGGTCGTCGCCCTGAAAGCGGACGCCGAGGCGCTCAAGGAAGTCGAAGTCGGGGTGGTAGCCGGTGAGGGCGAAGACAAAGTCGTTCCTGAGGGTCTGACGGCCCTGGGGAGTTTCGACGACGACGGTGTCCTGGGTGATTTCGACGACATTGGAGTGGAAGAGAGCTTTGACTTCGCCGTTCTTGATGCGGTTCTCGATGTCGGGCTTGATCCAGTATTTGACGTGGTGGTGCATGGCTGAATCGCGATGGACAAGGGTGACGCGGGCGCCGGAGCGCCAGAGTTCGAGAGCGGCGATGGCGGCGGAGTTTTTGCCGCCGATGACGACGACGTCGGTCTCGAAAAATGGATGGGGATCGTTGTAGTAGTGGTGGACCTTGCTGAGGTTTTCGCCGGGGATGTGGAGGTAGTTGGGCAGGTCGTAGTAGCCGGTGGAGAGAGCGAGTTTGCGGGCTCTCAGGTGGCCGGGGCGGCCGAAGCGGTCTTCGGTGTGGACAGTGAACTGGCCGTCAGAGCCGGTGATGCGTTCGACGCGGTGGTACTGGCGGACGTCGAGTTTGTAGTAGGCGGCGACCAGGCGGTAGTACTGGAGGGCTTCGTTGCGGGTGGGCTTGGGGTTGGGGCTGGGAAAAGGAATGTCTCCGATTTCGAGCAGCTCGGGGGTGGTGAAGAAGGTCATGTGGGCGGGGTAGTGGAAGAGCGAGTTGCAGACGCAGCCTTTGTCGACGAGGACGACGCGGAAGCCGGCTTTCTGGGCTTCGATGGCGGTGGCGAGGCCGGTGGGGCCGGCGCCTACGACGAGGAGGTCGAAGATGGGGGCTGGGGTCTGGGGTATTGGGTCTGGGGTTGGGGCGGCGGTCATGGTTCTAGATTAGGCCATTTGAGTGGGTGAGGGCTCTCGGCTCTGGTGACGATTCGAAAGGGCTCGATTTGGGCTCGAAAATCGGCCGGATTGACTGTTTTTGATGCAAAAACGGGCGATTTGGGGCGTTTTTTGACGGGTTGTGTTTACCAATGTGTCAATAAACAGATTTGTCAAGTGATTGATTCATTGGATCTTATCTTGCGTCGCTCACCCAGAGAATCGTGAAATTGTGGGGTGGGGGTGGGTTGAGGCGCCGAAACAGAGCACAATCGCGACAAATTGACTCGGCGGCTTTGTCTGTTGGGGCGGATTTCATAATTCAAGTGTGCGCTTTTCCACGAAATAAACTGCAAATCGGGAAAAAGAATTTTGAGGGAGGGCTGCCTGGGGATTGGTTCGGTTGGGTGTAGATGTTGACCGTCGAATGGTAGAAAGGTAGAATATAATGGTAGAAAGGTAGAATTCCGATGGCGCTGAACATCAAGGACGAGGAAACGTACCAACTCACAAAGGAATTGGCGAGGCGGACTGGCGAGAGCCTGACGTTAGCCGTCAAATTGTCCGTCAAGGAGCGGCTAGAACGGCAAATGGCGACATCCGCGGAGGAAAGCCGGATGGAGTGGCTGGACCGGGTAACGAAGGAGACTGCGGAAATCATGAACGACGGACGGACTTCCAAGCAGCTCATGGACGAACTTTACGATGATGAGACAGGGTTGCCCAAATGATCGTAGATACATCAGCATTGGTCGCGATTCTCAAGCGTGAACCTGGATGGGAGGCCTACGGGAGAGCCTTGGATACCTCTCGACGGTCATCAATTTCGGCATCATCTTATGTTGAGCTTACGATCGTCACCGACGGATTGAACAATCCCACTTTAAGTCGACGGGTTGACGAATTGATCGAGCAATTTCATATAACAGTTGAGCCTTTCACATTTGAACAAGCAAGGGTTGCCCGGCAGGCCTACAGGGATTACGGGAAAGGGAGCGGGCACCCGGCGGGGTTGAATTTTGGGGATTGCTTCAGCTATGCGCTGGCGCGGGAGAAGCGGGAGCCGATTTTATTCAAGGGGGTGGGTTTCTCGAAGACGGATTTGAGGGGGGCGGTGTGAAGCGGGCTTTACTTGTCCCACTTTTCCAATCGCCAACCATACATGGCTTTGAGTTCTTCTGTGCGGTGCCTTGTCAACGCTTCGAGACAGGCTAGTTTGACCATTGAATATGCGCTTCCGCCTGCATAGAGTTCAGATTCTGCGGAGCAACTTGCTTCGCGGTACTGAATCCAAAGCTGCTGCGCCTTCTTGAGCTTGAGAAACTCGGTTCCATCGACCACGCCGCGCACGCGCTGATAGAGAAGGTTCATGGCTGCGTCGGATTTTTGAAAGGCGGACTGGAAGCATGCGGCTTGCTCAGCGCCGCCGGGTTGATCCTGGCACGGGGAGTCCTTTGCGTTCATGTGCTGCGATAGACATGGGCAGCAAACACCAATCCAAACAAATATCGACACCGCTTAGCGCGTTGCCTTCATTCCTCACCGACCTTTTCTGCTTGTCTCAATCTTAATCCGGATCCATTCCCGCGCACTATTCTGGTCCCCATGCAGCATGGTGCTCCCAGCGCTGGGATTCATCCTGCGCCGGTGGCTGCTGGGCATATCCTTCCCGGTCACATTCTTCCAAGGGGCGAATCTGCGAGTGCATGAGGGGCTCGCGGAGGGCATCGGTGACCATGGCTGAGCGATTCTGCAGGGTGCGGCGGACTGCGTCGTCAGCGGCTTCCAGCGGCGCTTCGTCGAGGAGGATATGAACCGGTTTCATGTGATGAGGATACTCCAGGAACGGCATCAAGAGACTGAGGCCGGTTCGCTCCGTCCCTACGGGACGGAGTTGAATTGGGGGGATGCGGACCCCGGGTTCCACCCGGGGCTATTATCATGCTCTCCCTCCGGGAGAGACAGCCAGGGGACTATCGAACTTGGCACCTTCGATGGGCGGTAACACGGGTAGATGATTGGGCAGGACGGAGATGTGCCGCGTCCTTTAACCTAGAGTGTTCGATGGGGAGCGATTATGACGGTGATTCGGCAGGACGATTTTGTGGACAGCGTGGCTGGGGCTTTGCAGTACATCAGCTACTACCATCCGGTGGATTACATAACCTCGCTGGCGAAGGCTTATGAGAAGGAAGAGTCGCATGCGGCGAAGGATGCGATTGCGCAGATATTGATCAATAGCCGGATGTGCGCCGAGGGGCATCGGCCGATTTGCCAGGATACGGGGATTGTTACCGCCTTTGTGAAGGTGGGGATGGACGTGCGCTTTGAGGGGCCGGATGGGGGCGAGCCTACGCTCGACCTGCAGGGGATGGTGGATGCGGGGGTGCGGAAGGCTTATCTGGACCCGGATAACAAGCTGCGGGCTTCGATATTGGCGGACCCGGCGGGAAAACGCGTGAACACCAAGGACAATACGCCGGCGGTGGTGAGCGTGGAGCTGGTGAAGGGCGATCAGGTCGACGTTACAGTGGCCGCCAAGGGCGGAGGCTCGGAGGCGAAGTCGAAGTTCATCATGCTTAACCCTTCGGATTCTGTTGTGGAGTGGGTGCTGAAGACGGTGCCGACGATGGGGGCGGGATGGTGTCCGCCGGGGATGCTGGGGATTGGCATTGGAGGCACTGCGGAAAAAGCCATGCTGCTGGCGAAGGAAAGCCTGATGGACCCGATCGATATGCAGGAGTTGATTGCGCGGGGGCCGTCGAACAGGGCGGAGGAACTGCGGATTGAGCTATACGACAAGGTGAACCGGCTGGGGATTGGAGCGCAGGGGCTGGGCGGGTTGACGACGGTGCTGGACGTAAAGGTGAGGGATTATCCGACGCATGCGGCGAATTTGCCGGTGGCGATGATTCCCAACTGCGCGGCGACGCGGCATGCGCATTTTGTGCTGGATGGGAGCGGGCCGGTGTATCTCGATCCGCCGAGCCTGGAGGACTGGCCGAAGCTGACGTATGACGTGAGCGGGGCGCGGAGGGTGAATCTGGACACGGTGACGCGGGACGAGGCGGCCACCTGG
>Ga0181528_10003213_pt1 | contig 10041 bp, 8 predicted proteins | sample PEATcosm2014_Bin_47_FD_119742 | JGI IMG/M metagenome (GOLD analysis project Ga0181528, IMG submission 119742) | Peatland microbial communities from MTU Mesocosm Facility, Houghton, MI, USA - PEATcosm2014_Bin10_10_metaG | ecosystem: Environmental > Terrestrial > Soil > Wetlands > Peat | place...
AACCTGGCCCAGGCCCTCCAGATCCTGGCCGACACCGTTCCCGACGTGACCGGCTGCGACCAGTCGACCGTCTACCTCTGGGACCGCGATCGCTCGAGACTGGTGCTGGGCGCCTACACGGCCGGCCGGACGGCGCCCGATGCCGACCTCGGGCCCATCGTGCCCCGATGGCCGTTCTCGTCGGCCACCCAGATCCAGGTGGGCCCCCGACGTGACGGGACCGAGCCCGACCCCGAGTCGCTACAGATCGAGGCGGACAATCCCGCGATCCTGCGGATGATCACCCAGCACGAGGTGCTCGTCCTCGACGCCGCCACGGTCGAGGACCCTCAGCTGGCGACCGTGATGGAGGCCGCCGGGGTCCCGTCCTCGGTAGTCGCACCGCTGTTTGCCGCGGCCGAGTTCCTCGGGGTGATCGCGGCGAACTTCTCCGAGGAGGGACCGCGGTCGGCCGTGCACGACCCCGACCTCCACGAGCGCCTGTCGGGCCTGGCCGACCAGGCCGCCACGGCGATCCAGAACCTGGAGCTGTTGGAGAAGGTCTCGCACATGGCCTGGCACGACTCGCTCACGGGACTGCCCAACCGCCGCCTCTTCGAGGACCGCGTCGAGCAGGAGCTCGTGCGGTCCCGACGGGTCGGCGAGCCGGTCTGCATGTTCTTCGTCGACCTCGACAACTTCAAGACGGTCAACGACACCTTCGGGCACGCCACCGGTGACCTGCTGATCCAGCAGGTGGGCCAACGACTGGTCGAGACGGTCCGCAGCCAGGACACCGTGGCCCGGGTGGGAGGCGACGAGTTCGCCATCCTGCTGCCCGGCCTGGTCGACCAGCTCTCCATCAACCAGCTGGCCGAGCGCACGCTCGACGCCATGCACACCCCGTTCGACATCTTCGGCGAACTGGTCTCCACCTCCGCATCGGTCGGCATCGCCATCGCCCCCGAACACGGCGACAGCTACGACGACCTCCTCAACCGGGCCGACGAGGCGATGTACCGGGCGAAGGACCTCGGACGGGACGCCTTCGAGATGTTCCACCACTCCCCCGACCCGGCCCATCCCGGCCGGCGGGCGGTGGACGACCGGCAGCTCTACAACGATCTGATCGCCGCCCTCGACGGCAACCAGTTCTTCCTGCTCTACCAGCCCTACATCGACCTCCGGACGGCGCAGATCGTGGGCGTCGAGGCCCTGATCCGCTGGGACCACCCCACCCTGGGCATCCTCGAGCCCCACCACTTCATCCCCATGGCCGAGAAGAGCGAGCTCATCGTGTCCCTCGACAGCTGGGTCCTGTGGCAGGCCTGCCGCCAGCTCCGGTCCTGGCAGGACCACGACCTCGACCCGCTGCGCCTGTCGGTGAACGTGGCCTCCCGCGACCTGGCCAATCCCGACTTCTTCGAGAGCGTGAGCCGCACCCTGCGCGACACCGGGATCGAGCCGTCGCTGCTCGAGCTCGAGATCACCGACCGGGTGGTGCTCGACCGTTCGGGGCCGGCCCAGGACAACATCGACCAGCTGCGCCGCCTCGGCGTCCGGTTCACCATCGACGACTTCGGCCAAGGCAACTCCTCCCTCGACCGGATCGGCAGCTTCCCGGTCAGCACGCTCAAGATCGACCAGTCGTTCGTGCAGGTCCTCGGGCCGAGTGACGAGGAGTCCAGCCTCGTCTCGGCCATCATCGGCATGGCCGGCCGGCTCGGGCTGTCCTGCGTGGCCGAAGGGGTGGAGACGCTGCTGCAGAGCCGGGTCCTCCTGCAGCGGGGTTGCACGACGGCCCAGGGCTACTACTTCAGCCCACCGCTGCCCCCCGAGGGCGTCGAGGAGATGCTCGTCTCCCTCACCCCGGCGGAGGTACCCGACTCCTTCGGCGAGCCCCCCAACGGCAACCAGCCCCCCACCTGATCGACCCCGGACATCCTCTCGCGCGGGAGCCGGGCCGGGCCGACGGCCCGACCGACCTCGACCGAGCGGCCGTCGACCATCCGGCCGGGTCGCGAACGACTGCTAGCTGGAGTTAGCACAGGCCCGTCCCATCCCCCGTTCCGGGGAAGGGGGCCGATACCGTCGATCCATCGGGTGCCCGCTCGGGCCCCATTCGGAGCAGGAGGAGGAAGCATGGCGACGTACGAGGGCTACTGCGTGAAGTGCCGGGAGAAGCGGGAGTTCGACGGCGAGGTGGTCGAAATGGCCAACGGCCGGCGGTCCGCCAAGGGCAAGTGTCCGGTCTGCGGCACCGGGATGAACAGGATCCTGGGCAAGAACGGCTAGTTCGGGGACAGGGCGGCGGGCCGACGTCCGCCGCCACACCCCGCCGGGCCCGGCCACACCCCGCCGGACCCGGCCACACCCCGCCGGACCCCCGGGCGCGAGGGTCAGCGCCCTTCGGCCGGGAGGGAGAGGCTGTCGAGGACGGCGCCCTCCCGCAGGCCCCACTCGCTGACCACGAGCCCGCGCAGGCCCAGGCATTCGACGAGGGTGGACAGGACCAGGGCCCCGATGGGCAGCAGGGGCGCCCGTCGGGCCTGGATGCCGGGCAGGGCCATCCGGGCGTCGAGGTCCAGGGTGGCCAGGCGGTCGGCCAGCTCGGACAGCTGCCCGGCGGGGACCTCCACCTGGTTGACCGGCGGCGCCCCCGACGAGCGGGGTGGCGGGCGGTGCAGTCCCATGGCCAGGCGGGCCAACGCCCGGACGGTGCCTCCGCTGGCGATCACCCGGTCGGCGGCCTCGGGGGTGGTCGCCAGCATCGCGGCGATGGGCCCGGCCCGCTCGGCGGTGAGCTCGGCGATGGCCGTCCGCTCCCCCGACGTGAGTCGGTCCCCCGTGTCGAGCTCGCCCCGGATGCGGGCCGTGCCGAGGGCCACGCTGGCGACCGCCCCGATCGAGTCGACGGTCCCGATGCCCGCCTCGAGACTCCCCCCGCCGAGGTCGAGCCCGAGCACCGGGCGCTCCCCCACCCAGACGCCGGCCCGTTGGCCGAGGAAGCAGAGCCGGGCCTCCTCCTCGCCGCTGAGGAGGGTGATCGGGCTCCCGAGGATCCGCTCCAGTCGACCGAGCAGGCGCGTGCCGTTGTCCGCGTCGCGCAGTGCGGCCGTGGCCAGGGCCACCACCACGTCGGCCCCGGCGTCCTCCGCGGCCGCGTGCAGCCGCTTGACGGTGCGGACGGCGAGGGCCGACCGGTCGCCGGGCACACTGCCCGTCCGGGCCACCTCGGTGCCGAGGTGCAGGAACGAGCGGCGGCGCAGGACGGGCTCCAGCCGGCCGTCCCGGGAGGCATCGACCACCATGAGGTGGAAGGAGCTGCTGCCCAGGTCGAATACGGCTACACGGACGGTGGGCATCGGGGTGACGCTATCCCGCACGGCCGGGGTACGGGAACAGGTCCCGGGATGCCCTACGCTGGGCGCCACCGCACGGAGGCGACACGCCACCGCGCGACGGGGCGTGGCGCAGCTTGGTAGCGCGCCTGCTTTGGGAGCAGGAGGTCCTCGGTTCAAATCCGGGCGCCCCGACCACCTGCACCGGCGTCGGGGACGACGCAGGTGGCGACGACGTACGCCGCGCCCGGACCGCTCCTCGGGCTGACGCCTCAGACCCGGGCTGACGCCTCAGACCCGGGCTGACGCCTCAGACCCGGGCGGGACCGGGGTGGGGGCGCAGTTCACTGGCGGGGACGGGCCTCGAGAACAGGAACCCCTGGGCGAAGTCGCAGTCGAGGTCGCGCAGGGCCTCGAACTGCTGCTCGGTCTCCACACCCTCGGCCACGACCTCGAGGCCCAGCGCGTGGGCCAGGCTGATGACGGCCGACACGATCTCCCGGCCGCCGTTGTCCCCCTCGAGCTCGTGGACGAACATCCGGTCGACCTTCAGCACGTCGAGGGGAAACCGCTGGAGGTAGCTGAGCGACGAATAGCCGGTCCCGAAGTCGTCGATGGCCAGCAGCACGCCGAGCTCCTTCAGGGCCCGCAGGACGACCAGGGCGGCGGCGGCGTCCCGCATCAGGGCGCTCTCGGTGATCTCGAGCGTCAGGTGCTCGGGCGGCAGGCCCGTCCGGGCGAGGATGGTCTCGATGGTCTCGACGATCGAGGGGTCGTCGATCTGCCGGGCGGACAGGTTGACCTCCACCGAGTCGAGCCGCACCGCCCCGTCCTGCCAGTGGCGGAGTTGGTGGCACGCCTCCTCCAGCACCCAGGCGCCGATGGGGATGATCAGTCCGCTCTCCTCGGCCACGGCGATGAACCGGCCCGGCGCGACCAGTCCCTGTTCGGGGTGGTCCCAGCGGATGAGGGCCTCCACGCCCACCGTGGTGGACCCCCGCACCTCCACCACCGGCTGGTAGTGCAGCAGCAGTTCGGACCGCTCGAGCGCGCGGTGCAGCGAGTGCTCGGTGGCCATGCGGTCGAGGACCTCGATCCGGAGGGACTCGTCGAAGGTCTCGGCTCCGAAGCCACCGCGCCGCTTGGCCTGGTACATGGCCGCCTCGGCGTGGGCCAGCAGGTCGTGCGGATCGTCGGCACCGAAGGTGTTGAGGGCCACGCCCACCGAGGCGTCGAGGAAGACCTCCACGTCGTCGACCGGGATGGGACTGGCCAGCGCATCCTGCACCCGGGCGACGAAGGCGGCGGCCTTCTGCTCGGCCCGGCCGGAGGGGTCGGTGACGAGGGCGAGGAACTCGTCGCCCCCGAAACGCGCCAGGAGGTCGACGTCGCCGGCCACCCCCTCCAGGCGGCGGGCCACCGACACGAGCACCTCGTCGCCGAGCGTGTGGCCCATCGAGTTGTTGATGGCCTTGAACCGGTCCAGGTCGAGCAGCACGACCGCCACGCTGCCCGGGATGCCGGCGTAGGTCGCCGCCGCGGCACCCAGTCGCACCTGGTAGGCGGCCCGGTCGGCCAGTCCGGTCAGGCCGTCCCGGGACGGGCGGCCCGGGACGTCCGGCACCGGCACCGTCTGCACCGTGGGTGCGCGCAGGAAGGCGACGACGGAGCGCTCCCGACCGCTGCCCAGCACCACCAGGCGGGCCTCGGCCCGGACGCGGCGCCCGTCGCGGTGGCGGAGTTCGAGGGTCAGGTCGAGCGTGCCGTCGGTCACCGAGCCGGTGACCGGGCCCGAGGCGGCGCCCGTCGTGTCGGCGGCCAACAGGCCGAACGGCGTCTTGGCGAAGGGCCCGGGCAGGAACGAGTCGGTCACGAAGGTGCCGAGCACCTCGTCACGCCCCCAGCCGAAGGCGGCCTCGGCCCCGCTGTTCCACTCGACCACCGTGCCGGCCCGGTCGATCTCGACCAGGGCGTCGGGCCAACCGGCCACGAGGCGCTCGAGGCGCAGGTCGTCGGCGATGCTGCGGCGCACCCCCGCACCGGGCGGCGGGCCGGTCAGCGGCCGACTCACCACGTCGGCGGTCGCCTGGTGTACCGCGGCCACCGTCCGAGTTCGTCGACCATCAGTGCGCTCCAACCGGCTCCGTCGCGTACCCCCGGAACGGGGGGTTGCGGGTCAATCTAGGCAGCGGGCGGGTCCGGTACAAGGATCCCACCGGCCACCCCCGGTACCCGGTCCCGCGGCGCCCGGCCGGTCGCGCGTGCGGGCCCCTACCCGACCCGGCCCGCGATCGACGGACGGGGCGGGAGGGCCGTGTACCGTGCCTGTCGTGGTGGTGGTGACGGGAACCGTGCAGAAGCAGGCCTGGGCGGACAACATCCTGCCCCCGGTGGAGCAGGTGCGTCCGGGACTGTGGTCCATCCCCGTGCCCATCCCGGACAACCCGTTGCGGTACGTCCTCGTGTACGCCCTCGAGCTCGACGGCGGTGGGGTGGCCATCGTCGACGCCGGGTGGGACACCGACGAGGCGTGGGGCTCGCTCACGTCGGGCCTCGAGCAGGCGGGCGGCAGCGTGTCCGACGTCCGGGCGGTGTTGGTGACCCACATCCACCCCGACCACTACGGACTGGCCGGACGGGTCCGCGAGGCTTCCGGGGCGTGGATCGGCCTCCATCCGAACGATGCCGTCATGCTGGACTCCCGGTACGGCGACACCGACGACCTGCTCCACACCATGGTCGGCTTCCTGGCCGACTCCGGCGTGCCCGACGACAAGCTGCCCGACCTGGCGTTCGCGTCGATGGCGCTCAAGTCGATGGTGACCATGGCGAAGCCCGACGTGCTCTTCGAGGACGGCACGACCGTCGACCTCCCAGGGTGGCCGCTGCGCACGGTGTGGACCCCGGGCCACTCGGCCGGCCACGTCTGCTTCTACAGCGCCGAGCAGCGCCTGCTGCTCTCGGGCGACCACATCCTGCCCCGCATCACCCCGAACATCTCGGTCCACGCCCAGCAGTTCCCCAACCCGCTGGGCGACTACCTCGAGTCCTTGGCCAAGGTGCGCGACCTCGACTCCGACGAGGTGTTGCCGGGGCACGAGTACCGCTTCGCCGACCTGGCCGCCCGGGTCGACGAGATCACCGCCCACCATGCGGACCGACTCGACGAGATCGCGGACGTCGTGCGGCGACATCCCGGCTCGAACGCCTGGGAGATCACGCTGCGTCTCCACTGGTCGCGCCCCTGGGACGAGATCCAGTCGTTCATGCAGCGCCAGGCCAACGGCGAGACCGTGGCCCACTGCGTCCTGCTGGAGCTGCACGGGCGCCTGCGGCGGGACGGCGGGTCCCCGGCCCGGTTCTTCCTGACCGAGGAGTGATCAGGCCCCGGCGTCCGACTCCTCGTCGATGGACTCCAGCTCGTGGTCGATGCGGGCCCGCTGGCGCCGGCGCCGGCGCACCTCGAACACCACGGCGGCGACCACCACCACCCCCACCACGAGGAGGGACCAGAGGCCGACCTCGGTGAGGACGCGCTGGAACGAGACGCCGACCACGTAGCCGAGCATCGTGTACCCGACGCCCCAGCAGATGCCGCCCAGGACGTTCCAGAAGAGGAACGTGCGGTACCGCAGGCCGCTCATGCCGGCGAGGCCGGGGATGATGGCCCGGGCGAAGGCGATGAACCGTCCGAGGAACACGGCCGGTCCGCCGTAGCGCTCCAGGAGGCCGAGGGTGGAGCGGACGGCGCTGTTCCCCTGCAGCGGCCGGTGGGTGGTGAGCCACGGGCCCGCCTTCTTCCCCACCTCGAAGCCGACCGAGTCGCCGGCGACGGCGCACACGACCACCACCACGATCATCACGCCCAGGTTCACCTTGCCGAGGCCCGCCAGCACCCCACCGATCACCACCGCCGTCTCCCCGGGGATGAAGAAGCCCACCATGAGGCCCGCCTCGGCGAAGGCCAGGAACCCGATGAGGGCGTAGGCGGCGGGACCGCCGAAGTTGAGGAGGTGCCCGGCGATACCGCCCGGGTGCGAGGCCGAGCCCGACGCCGCCGCCAGGACGGTGATCACCGCGACAGCGTCACACTGGTCCAGGTGCGGTGCCGGCACGCCGGACAGGTCATCCAGCGGTCGAAGGTCCGGAAGGGCAGCCAGGCCCACACCGGCAACTGGAGGAGGACGAAGTCGACGAGACCCACCCGGGTCACCGATCCGCACCGCGAGCAGACCACGGTGAGGGCGCCACGCGCTGGCAGCGGGTCGTCGGTCGTCGCCACCGCGCGGTCCCGTTCGGGCTCGTCGGCCGGGGTGGCGTCGGAGAAGAGGGCGTGCTTGCCGGCCGGTCGCGGGTGGCGGGCGCCGTGCGGGTGCGCCTGCGGTCCGCCCCCGGCCCCGGACAGGCCCCGGTTGCGCGCGCCCACGACGGCCGCGGTCCCCACGCCGCCCGGTCCGTCGGGGGTGGCGTCGTCCCCGGCCCCGGCCTCGGGCTCGACCGGCATCCAGTAGAGCGCCCGCTTGCCGAGCGGGTCGGGGTGGTCGGCCATCAGCCGGGGATGCCGGCGACGACCCCCGGGTGGAGCAGCTCGGCGGCCAGGGCGCGGTAGGCCTGCGCCCCTGGCGAGTTCGGGGCGTGCTGGAGGATCGACTTGCCCCGGGCCGGCGCCTCGGCGAACCGGATCGACTTGCGCACCGGAGGCTGGAGGACGGGGATCCCGTACCGGGTCTGGACCTCCTCGAAGATGTGCCGCGAGTGCTTGGTGCGGTCGTCGTACATGGTGGCGATCACCCCCCGCACGGTCAGCCGGTCGTTGGCGAAGGCCCGCACGTCCTCGATGGTCTCGAGGAGCTGGCCCACGCCGCGGTGGGAGAGGGCCTCGCACTGCAGCGGGATCAGGACGGACCGGGCGGCGGTCAGGCCGTTGATGGTGAGCACCCCGAGCGACGGCGGGCAGTCGATGAGGACCAGGTCGTAGGAGGCGAGCACCGGCTCGAGCGCCCGGGCGAGCACGTGCTCGCGTCCGGTCCGGGTGAGCAGGTGCACCTCGGAGCCGGCCAGGTCGATCGTGGCGGGCAGGACGTCCAACCCCGGGACGCCCGGGACGGGGAGCGCCACCTCGGCCACGCTCCGGCGGCGGACGAACACGTCGTGCAACGAGCTGTCGAGTGCATCGGGGTCGAAACCGAGCGAAAAGGTGAGGCACGCCTGCGGATCGAGGTCGACGACCAGGGTGCGGCGGCCCAACTCGGCCGAGGCCACCCCGAGCGAGTGCACGGTGGTGGTCTTCGCCACGCCACCCTTCTGGTTGGCCACCGCCAGGACATCGGTCACGGGCCGAGTCTAGGCCCACCCGTCGACCGACACCCCGGGCCGGGTCGCGATCCCGGCGGCCCTCGAACCGGTCGGCTCCGGCCCCGCCCCCGGGCCCGGTCGAGTGCGTCAACCGACCGCCGACAGGCCCTCCGAGACCGCCCGCCGTCGCGCCACCGTGCCCCCGGCAGGAGTCGAACCCGCAACCTGATGGGTAGAAACCACCTGCTCTATCCAGTTGAGCTACAGGGGCGTGGGAAGGAGCCGGCCGTGCTCGGGCCGCCTCCGGCGTGTGCCACACTAGAGGCTCCTTGGTGGCCGTAGCTCAGCTGGTCAGAGCGCCGGGTTGTGATCCCGGAGGTCGCGGGTTCGAGCCCCGTCGGCCACCCTCGTGTCCTCCGGGACCCGGTCATCACGACCGGACCATCCGGGGAACTACCGTAGGTCGAAGTTCAGCGCGCCTCTAGCTCAACGGCAGAGCAACGGACTCTTAATCCGCAGGTTCTGGGTTCGAATCCCAGGGGGCGCACCAGTGATCCGACGGCGGGCGCAGCCCACGACCGGCTGGACGCCGCCGGCGGAGGGTTCTCCGGGGGACGCCTCGAAACGCGGCATGCTGAGTCCGTGCACCCGGGACTGGCGAGCATGGTGGCCACGATCGGTCTCGCCGACGTAGGTGAGGAAGTCCTGCTCTTCCTCGCCGTCGCCGCATCGTGGGCGGGGGTGCCTGCGATCGGCGCGGCGGCCCTGACGGCCGCGGCGGTCGCCGCCAGCCGCGGGCAACTCGAGTTCGCGGCGGTGCTCGTGGTGTCCACCGTCGCCGGGGAGGTCGGAGGTCTGATCGGCTACTGGATCGGCGAGCGCTGGGGTCGGGAGCTGGCCGAACGACCGGGCCGGCACCACGACAGGCGTGCCCGCCTGCTCACACGCGGCGAGCAGGCGTACGCCCGCTGGGGGCGGCTGGCCGTCTTCTTCACCCCGGCGATCATCTCGGGAACGGCCCGCATGAAGCACGGCCAGTTCATCGTCTGGAACCTCGTGGCCTCCTTCGCCTTCTCGCTCTCGGTCGGCGCCAGCGCGTACGGCCTCGGGCGCCTCGCCTCGGGTCACCACTCCGGCCGCGACATCGCCTTCCTCGTCATCGGTCTGGCCGTCGGAGCCGTCATCGTCTACCGGGGCCGGCGGAAGCGGCGGACGGGTACGCCCGGACCCGCGCCCTCTTCCTGAGCCGGGCCCGCGCCGCGCCCTGCGCCCACACCCGGCCCGACCACCGTTTGACGGCGGGACCCACGGGTAGCGCGTCTCCGGGGGTACCCCTCCGGGCCCCTCGATCGAAAGGGAGTCGCACCGTGACCGACAGGACGCCGACGCAGAAGACCCCGTCCCCGACCGCCCGGTCGGCCGTCGC
>Ga0181528_10003215_pt1 | contig 10037 bp, 4 predicted proteins | sample PEATcosm2014_Bin_47_FD_119742 | JGI IMG/M metagenome (GOLD analysis project Ga0181528, IMG submission 119742) | Peatland microbial communities from MTU Mesocosm Facility, Houghton, MI, USA - PEATcosm2014_Bin10_10_metaG | ecosystem: Environmental > Terrestrial > Soil > Wetlands > Peat | place...
ACGAAACGGCATTAGGATACGACCTTTATTCTAACCAGATACGACGAGAGGCCATTGATAAAGCCAGAGACACGGGTGAGGTTGCTACCACAGCCAGAATCAATTTGGTACAGGCGGGAACCGATAAGTTTGGCCTGCTGGCGTTCATGCCGATTTACCGAGCGGGTCTTCCTCATCAGACGCTGAATGAACGGCGTCTCAATATTACCGGTTATGTACTTGCGGTTTTCAATTGCGATGACATTGTCATGGCGGCCATCAATGCTAACAACCGGGGGAAATTGGGCTACCGCTTGCTTGATGACAGCGCGCCTGTCGGGGAACAACTGCTTTTTAGCAATCGGAGCGATGCAGCCAAGCCCAAACTGAATGCTGAAAAAGGACTATTCGGCGGCAATAATTCTCTGACCAGCGTGGCAAACTTCAAGGTCGGCGGCCGGCAATGGCGGTTTGAAATTGTGCCTAGACCTGAATATTTTGCCTATCATCGCTTTAATAGCACCGCGTTATTTTTGTTGATTGGTCTATCCCTCACCGGGATGGTCGGCGCATTGGGTCTGGTGTCTTCCGGTCGAACCCGCTTACTGCGGCAATTGGTGGATGAGCGCACTCAATCACTGGCGCAAAGCGAAGAGCGCTTTCGTTCCACCTTTGAAGCGGCTCCAATCGGCGTGACTAATTCTTCACTTGCTGGTCACTTGCTGGAGGTCAATCAAGGCTACTGCGAATTTCTGGGTTATTCCAGGGATGAATTGCTGAAAATGACTTACAAACAAGTCACCGCCCCTGAGTTTCAGCAATCCGATATCGAAATGATCGGCAAACTCTTGGCGGGAGAGATTTCTGAATTCAATCACGAAAAACAGTACCTGCGCAAAAATGGCGAGCGGGTTTGGGGGCATTTATGGGTGAAGCTAATCCGTGATAGCCATGGCTTGCCTGATCATTGTATTGGGGTTATCGAGAATATAGAGCGTCGCAAACAGGCCGAAGCATCAGCCGGAATGCTTTTGCTGGCGGTAGAACAAAGCCCGGTTTCAGTGGTGATTACTAATCTTGATGCTAATATCGAATACGTAAACGAGGCCTTTATCCGGAAAAGCGGGTATAGCCGTGATGAAATCATCGGCCGGAATCTCCGTTTCATGCAATCGGGAAAGACAGCGAAAGCTACCTATGTCGAGCTATGGGCTGCTTTAACCAATGGAGACGTGTGGAAAGGCGAACTGATCAACAAGCGCAAGGATGGAGAGGAATATTTTGAGTCAGCGTTGATCACCGCGGTGCGCGAGTTGGATGGTTCGGTCTCCCATTACCTCGGCATTGAAGAAGATATTACGGAACGCAAAAAGTCGGAAGCAGCAAACCGCGAATTATTAAACCGCCTCAATCAAATCGCCAACAGCGTACCAGGGGTTATGTTTCAGTACAGATTGCGTCCGGATGGAAGTTCTTGTTTTCCTTATGCCAGCGAAGCTATTAGAGATACTTTTCGGGTTGCTCCTGATGAAATCAAAGAAGACGCCTCGGCCGTGTTTGCCATTTTACATCCGGAGGACTTTGATGGGGTGGTGGTGTCGATTCGGCAATCGGCCGAGAGGCTTGAACTCTGGCAACACGAGTTTCGGGTCCGGTTTGCAGACGGCGCCGAGCGTTGGCTCTATGGAAACGCTCTACCCAAAGCTGAGGAGGAAGGCTTCATCCTCTGGCACGGGTTTATTACAGATATCACCGAACGTAAACTTCTGGAAAGAAAATTGGTCGAATCAAGTCTGGAAATACAAGATCTGTATAACCACGCCCCCTGTGGTTACCATTCAATTGACCAAGCCGGCTTGATTCAACGCATCAATGATACTGAGTTAGAGTGGTTAGGCTGCACCCGTGAAGAGCTGATCGGCAAGAAATTGACCGATTTTTTAGGCTTTGAGGGCAAAGAGCAATTTAAAAAACGCTATCCGCAATTTTTGGCGACCGGCAACATCGAAAATTTCGAATTTGATTTGCATAACAAGAATGGCGACATTCGTCAAGTCAGTTCGAGTGCAACCGCGATTAAGGATGCTGACGGCAATTTTCTCAGAAGCCGGAGCGTTTTGTATGACATTACCGAATTAAAGCAAACTCAAAATGAGTTACGTCTGTTGACCATTGAGCAAGAGGCCATGCTGAATAATGACTTAGTGGGCATTGTCAAATTGCGAAACAGAACAGCCATCTGGATAAATAAAGGGATGGAACGTATTTTTGGCTATGACGCAGGGGAAATGGACGGTAAACCCAGCAGGATTTTGTACCCTGACGACGCGGCTTATCAAGCCTTCGGCGCGGCGGCGTATCTCGTTCTCAATGCGCAAGGCATCTATCGGACGCAAACGGAGTTCATCCGCAAAGACGGCCGGAAAATCTGGGTCGATGTCAGCGGCGTGCAATTAACTAATAATAGCGCTGAATCCATGTGGATGATGATAGATATCACACAGATGAAGACGCATCAACAGGAAGTCGAACGGATGGCTTTCCACGATGTTCTGACAGATTTACCGAATCGATTTTTGGTCGCCGACCGATTGAAACAGGCTTTGGCCCAGGCTGAAAGGGCAAATCAGTCGCTCGCGGTTTGCTATCTCGATCTGGACGGCTTTAAGCCTATCAACGATCAGTATGGTCATGCCGCCGGCGATAAATTGTTGATTGAAATTGCGCAACGCATGCAAGCTTCCGTTCGAGCAAATGATACGGTAGGCCGTCTAGGCGGAGACGAATTTGTGCTGTTGCTAACGACGCTTGAAAGTCTCGATGAATATCAGCTCGCATTGCAACGGGTTATCCAATCCATTAACGAGCCGATCTTAATAGACGATTCCACCGTGGTTTCAGTGGGCGCCAGTATTGGCGTGACTCTATTTCCTTCGGACAGCGATGATCCGGATATACTGTTACGCCATGCGGACCAAGCGATGTATCAAGCTAAAAAATCCGGACGTAATCGGGTTTGTTTATATGAAGCTTTTTGATCATAGCCGTTTGTTAGTAACCAGTTGTCGCCTTTTTTTCCTCGCCATCGTCATGTTTGTGGGTGGCTGGATAGGCATGAAAATGGCTGTGCCGCCCGGTTATGCCAGTCCGCTTTGGCCGCCGGCGGGTATTGCGTTATCCGGGTTATTAATCTGGGGGCGCCGCCTTTGGCCGGGGGTTTTGCTTGGGGCTATCGCGAATCAATTATTGGCCATTAGCGAATACTCGGAGCACATAACGCTGGTCACATTCGGCACGTCATTCCTGATTGCCTGCGCCAGTACGCTACAAGCGCTGGCAGCCGCTTGCCTCGTTGCGAAGTGGGTGCAACCGGGCTTGTCCAGACTGGATGAACCGCGTTCGATTGTGATTTTTTTCGTGATCGCCGGGCCGTTGTCGTGCTTGATAGCCGCGACTATCGGCATCAGTACTTTGTTGTTGTGCAATGTCATACCCCTTATATCGGCAATGTCTTCGTGGTGGAACTGGTGGGTGGGTGATAGCCTTGGGGTTTTGATTATTACGCCGCTGTCGTTTTGTCTATTCGGCAAACCGCGCGAACTATGGAGACCGCGCTGTCTGAGCGTGGCATTGCCGCTGTTGGGCACCTTGTTGGCCTTGGTCGCCATCTTTACCACGGTATTTCGGGCCGAACAATCGCGGGTGCAAACGGTATTCAATAGTCAGGCCATTGGCCTTGAAATGCTATTCGTCGATTATGCCCACGATATCCTCGATAGCGCTCTGGTGCTGCAAGATTTTTACCGAGGGTCGGCCAAGGTGCAACGCCACGAATTCACGGTTTTTTCACAAAGCATCTTAACCCGGCATCCTGAAATTCAGGCTTTAGAATGGCTGCCGCGCGTACCTTATCAGGGATTGCGGGCTTTTGAAAAACAGGTGCGGGCGGAAGGTTTTCCCGGCTTCAGAGTCACCGAGCGCGATAGGGATGGCGCCGCGGTAGCGGTGCAAAAGCGCGAGGAATATTTTCCAATCCTGTTTGTTGAACCCATGGCGGGAAACGAACAAGCCTTTGGTTTGGATTCAAGCTCCAATCCTATCAGTGGTCAATCGAAACAATTCGCGCGAAATAGCCGTCAACCCAGCGCCTCGCAACGGCTGCGGCTCATGCAGCGCAACGATCCCGATCCCGATCCCGGCGTGTTGATTTCCATTCCAGTCTTTAAAGAACCAACTCAAACGAATCAAACAGATTTTACCGGCTTTGTTTCCGCGGTAGTCCTTCCGGCCCGGATAGCCGAGATCGCTTTTAGGGAGATGAAAACCGAAGCGATTGGCATTACGCTCACTGATCTCAGCGCCCCCCCGGAACAGAATTTGCTTTATGCAAAACCCGTCAAAAAGCAGTTGGGGCAGAATTATAGGCTCAAATCCTGGCAGTATGACTTCCCGTTTGCGGATCGGACCTGGCGGATTGACATTACGCCCGATAGCCGTTTTATCATTGAGAACGGCTCGAATTTACCTTGGATTACCTTGATCGGCGGACTTTGTTTTACGGCTTTGCTCAGCGTGTTTTTGTTGACTATCAGCGGTAGAACGGCCCAAATCCAGGTATTGGTCGATAACAGAACCCGTGAACTTGCCAAATCGAATGCCGAGTTGGAGGCCTCTGAAGCGAAATTACGTACATTGGTTGAATCTCAGCCCGAATGCGTGAAATTGTTGGCGAGGGATGGTTCCTTACTGGAAATGAATCGGGCGGGGTTGGCGATGTTAGGCGCCGATAATTTGGAGCAGCTGCTGGGGAAGCGAGTGTCATGCCTGGCGCTTCCGCTATATCAAAATGCCTTTGCGGATCTTACCCGACGTGTGTTTGCGGGTGAATCGGGAACACTGGAGTTTGAGGCGTTAGGTTTGACAGGCGAGCGCCTCTGGTTGGATACACATGCCGTGCCCCTGCGGGATAGAACGGGCAACATCATCGCTTTGTTGGGTTTAACCCGCGACATTACTCGGCGCAAACAACTCGAAAACGACCTACGGGAAAATGAACAAAAACTCAATAACATCCTGAATAACCTGGATGCCTATGTGTATCTTAAGGACACGCAAGGACGCTATCTGTATGCTAACCGCATGCTATGCGATTTATGGGAAAGCGCTCCGGATGAGATTATAGGCAACGGCGATGACAGCTTTTTTGACGCCAAGTCTACCGCGATCATACGTTTAAACGATTATCGTGTCTTGCAAGGCGGCGAAATCCTAAAAATCGAGGAAACCTCGGCACTCCTTAAAACCGGTAATACGGCGACCTATTTCTCCACTAAATTGCCCTTGCGGAATGAACAGGGCGAGATTTATGCCTTGGTTGGCATTTCCACCGATATTACCGAACGTAAGCAGGCCGAAGAAAGTTTGAAGCTTGCGGCAAGGGTGTTTGGCGAAGCGCATGAAGGTATTTTGATTACCGATGAAAAAGCCATCATTATTGACGTCAACCCCACTTTTAGTGAAATCACGGGCTACAGCCGCGAGGAAGTCATCGGTAAAAATCCCAGTATCTTGAAATCCGATCGGCATACTCCGGAGTTTTACCTGGAAATGTGGAATTGTTTGAAGCTCACCAGGCATTGGCAAGGTGAAGTTTGGAACCGGAAACAGAATGGCGAACTTTACGCGGAACTTTTGACCATTTCCGCGCTGTGCGACGAACAAGGCTGTGTTCTGCATTATGTGGGTTTGTTTTCCGATATTACGCAAAGTAAGCAACAAGTTCAGATGCTGGAGTTACTGGCTCATTACGATCCATTAACGCATCTGCCAAACCGCGCCATGTTTGCCGACCGGCTATTACAAGGCATCGCCCGGAATAAGCGGGATAAAACCTTGTTGGCGATTTGCTTTTTGGATTTGGATGGTTTTAAACCGGTGAATGATAAATTCGGCCATAAAGCCGGCGACCAAGTGTTGATTGAAGTGGCGGAAAGAATTAAAAACAGTGTGCGGGAAGGGGATAGCGTCTCTCGCCATGGCGGCGATGAATTTGCCTTATTGTTGGTGGATATTCATTCGGTCGAGCAATGCGAGCAGACGATCCAGCGGATTCATCAGGCGATAGCCAAACCTTATTTGATTGAAGGTCAAGCCGTCAATATCAGCGCCAGCAGCGGCATCACGCTCTATCCCCTGGATGACGCCGATCCCGACACCTTGTTGCGGCATGCCGATCAAGCCATGTATAAAGCCAAACTGGCCGGTAAGAATCGTTATTGTCTGTTCGACGCAGGGCAGGATAGGCAGATTATTGATAGACACAAACAAGCGCGGGATATTGAGGCTGCATTTCTCGGCAACGAGTTTTGTTTATATTATCAACCTAAAGTCAATATCAAAACCGGTCAGGTCATCGGTGTTGAAGCCTTAATCCGCTGGCTGCATCCGGAACGGGGCATGATACCGCCTCTCGAATTTTTACCGGTGATCGTCGCCAGCGAACTGGAGATTCGCATCGGCAATTGGGTGATCGAACAAGCTTGGCGGCAACTGGCCATCTGGCATCGGCAAGGGCTGCCGCTTGAAGTCAGCGTTAATATTTCCGCCTATCATCTGCAATGGTCCGGATTTAATACGCATCTTGAGAGCGTTATCCAAAATGAGCCGGCCATTGCATCGAAATACCTACAATTAGAAATACTGGAAAGTTCGGCGCTGGACGATTTGGCGACGGTCAGCCGCATTGTCAAAACGTGTCGCGAGGAGTTCGGGGTCGGTATTGCACTGGACGATTTCGGAGCCGGATACTCTTCACTCACCCACTTGCGCCGTTTGTCGGTTAATACTGTCAAGATCGATCAGAGTTTTGTGCGCGATATGCTGGACGATCCTGACGATTATGCCATAGTCGAGAGTGTGATAGGTTTAAGTCAGGCGTTCCGCCGGGAAGTGGTCGCGGAAGGCGTGGAAAACAAAGAACAGGGGGTGGTTTTGCTATTACTGGGTTGCCATTTGTTGCAAGGTTACTCGATAGCGCGTCCCATGCCTGCCGCGGCGATCTCCGATTGGGTAAAAGCTTATCGGCCTTACGCCGAATGGAGTTTTTACGCGGATGCCGAGTTGACTTCCGGGCAGACCATGATGGCGATACGCAAAATTGATACGCAGCAGTGGCTGCTACGCATCAAAAACTGTTTACACCCGGAATCCGGTGTCGTTTCGCCGGTCTGGCCGATCATGGAGCCTGGAAAATGCCACCTGGGACGTTGGCTAAAGTTGGCCAGACAGAACAGCCAATACAGCGATAGCTGGCTCGAACAGGTTGAGCAGCTGCATCTTGAACTGCATAGGTTGGCCAAGATTTTGATGTGTCAGGTGAAAGAGGGTCAATTGGCTGCCGCGCAAGCCGAATTTCAGCAATTACAGGCCCTTCACCAACAACTGGACGAATGCTTTGTTCAGTACGGGTGATGCTGTGGCATGTATTTTTTTCGTGCAAATGTTGGCCAGTTTGACCGGCGCCAAATGAAAGTTTACCGCAAGCATTAGTCGTTTGGAAGATTTAGGAAATGTATTACGAAAGCGAGCGGATTTTGCAAACTTGAATGAAAGTCTCAAATCTCAAACAGATATGCTAAGCCGAATCAGCCATGCCGGGGAATGATTTAATACACTAGCCTCGAAACTTTTGTCCAAACCGGTGAGTATTAGCATACCGACCGCGATCAATAAAGCGCCGAGCAGCAGCTTGCCATTTTTACCGGTCATGGACAATTTGGCTTTATAGCGCAACATTGCCTGTTGGGATAAGCTGCCCAATAATATTAAGGGCGTGGCCGCGCCGATACCGAACAAGGCCATGATTATAGCGGCATGGGCGAGGCTATTGCCCTGGCTGGCGAGGGTGATGGTCGCACCAAGAGTCGGCCCGACACAGGGGCTCCAGACGATACCCAGCACCAATCCAAGCAGCAATTGTCCGGTCAGCGTATCCGCGGCTATTTTTTCCAGCAAGGGTTGCCCGGCCCGGCTAAATCCCGCAGTCAGAGCGGTGAAGAGCCGTTGCATGTTTTCGGAGAGCATCACCCAGCCCAACAGGATTAATAGGCTGGCGGCCAGAGTGCGTAACAGCCCGGCATCCAGGCCAATCACGCTGCCCAGCGTGGCGAGAAGCATGCCAACGAGAGTAAAAGATAGCGCCAAACCTGAAGCTAAGCACCAGGGGCCAAATCTATGGGCGCTGAGCGCCGAGCCAGCCAGGATAGGCAGTAGCGGTAACACGCAGGGAGACAAAGTTGAGAGTACGCCGGCTATGAAACCAAGCCCATAAACACTTAATTCGCTTAACATGGCGGCGCTTGCTTTACAGCGCTTTTTTCAATAGCGCTTCTATGCCGGCTTCGCTCGTGTCGCCGGTGCTTCGACCAACTTCTTTGCCGGCCTTAAAAACGATGAGCGTGCTTTGCATAGACACTTTAAACGCCTTTACCACAGGCTTTTGCTGATCAAAATCGACGCGCAATCCGGTAATATTCTCATATGGCGGTTGCTTGAGCAGTTTCGAAATCATGGGGTCCTGGGTACGGCAGGTCGGACACCAACCAGCGTAAACGAATACGAGTATAGGCTGACCTTGTTTTTGCAATTGATCGAAAGCCGATTGGGTATAGGCGCTTTCTCCGGCAATGGCAGTGGTGATAAAGATTAGAAACAAGCAGGTGGCGCGGATAAATTTAAGCATTTTTTCCTCCAGTATGGAATAGTCGATTTCCGTATCGCCAAGATGTTTATGGTCGTCTTTCCCGGCCTCATTATCGTAGCGCAATACGCGCGCGCCATCGGCTACCAATCTACCAATGCCAAGCGATACTTCTAAATATGCCCGCTTCCAGGTAAGGGTTCCGGCAAGCGCCAAATGACCGGTTCGGCAAAACAGCGCTCAGTTTGCACAACCGGGTTTTTTAGGAACAATTCGGCTTTCGTGAAACTCAGTATTTCAATTTTTATTCCTGTTGTCAATTGCTCCGACACGCCGATTCTATAACGTTAAGCGCCAACTTATTCAGGGGGGGATAGTATGCTATAGCTATTATGGGCTACGATGTAGCTCAAAGTGGCAACGTATAAGAATAACTTAGCCGCCTGAATTTCCGTCAAGCGGATGCCGCGCCTATCTTTAATGAAAGTTTTGTGGCGCGAAAGGGTTTTCATCTGCCGCCAATTTCACTCTGCAACTGTTCAAGCGTGATGGTTTCCAAATTTTTTCTGGCTCGAACATCCCGCATAGCCGCTTGGCTTTCCTCATTTGGCAAAGCCACATCAAAAGGCAAACCTTGTTTAGCCACAATCAAGCTTGTGAAAATATTGACTGCTTCACTGAAGTTCAAACCCAGTTCCGCGAGGATTTGTTTGGCTGCCGTTAGTTTTTCTGCATCAAGACGCAAGCTGGTTTGTATTTTAGCCGACATAGCAATTCACCCTGGGACGTTTGTTTAAGTATACCATTTGGTGTGCAATTTCTGCGACAAGCTAAAATTTAACTGCAATGCGTATATAATAGTTTTATTTGTACCCAGCATTAATGCCCCCCCAAGAACACCTAAAACAACTCGCCAAGCTGCTCCCCAATTGCATGGGCGTAGACCGGCACGTTTTTAAACGCCAGTTGGACCGCCTGCGCAGCGAGCTGAACAAAGCCAAGCAGCCGTCTTCCGAACAACTCGACGCGCTGGCCGCGAAAATGGAGCGTTCCGCCGGTCGCAGTGAACAACGCCGCGCCTCGGCCCCGGCCATCAACTACCCGGACCTGCCGGTCTCCGGCAAAAAAGACGAAATCGCCGCGCTGATCCAACAGCATCAAGTCACCATCGTTTGCGGCGAAACCGGCTCCGGCAAAACCACGCAGCTGCCGAAAATCTGTTTGGAGATAGGGCGGGGTAGCGGGGGCTTGATCGGCCATACCCAGCCACGGCGGATCGCCGCCCGCACTGTTGCCGACCGCATCGCCGAAGAACTCGGGCAGTCTATCGGTCAAGCGGTGGGCTACAAAGTTAGGTTCA
>Ga0181528_10003216_pt1 | contig 10034 bp, 11 predicted proteins | sample PEATcosm2014_Bin_47_FD_119742 | JGI IMG/M metagenome (GOLD analysis project Ga0181528, IMG submission 119742) | Peatland microbial communities from MTU Mesocosm Facility, Houghton, MI, USA - PEATcosm2014_Bin10_10_metaG | ecosystem: Environmental > Terrestrial > Soil > Wetlands > Peat | place...
GTCGATGACCTGGTGGCCGCGCTCGAGGCCGACCTCGCCGCCATCGACTCCGACCGCCCGGAACCGGTCGCTCCGACCGTGCCCGCCGAGGTGCCCGAACCGGATGCCCCGAGCACACCGCCGGACGCCCCGACCACACCGCCGGCCGTCCCTCCACCGTCACCGCCTGCAGCGCCGCCTCCAGCACCGCCGACCGTGCCGCCCGGCTGGTACCCCGATCCGTGGGGAGCCGCACCCCTCCGATGGTGGGACGGACGGGCCTGGTCCTGGCAGACCACGGCACCGGGGCCACCTCCCACCGGCTGAGCACTGGACATACCGAGCGTCGCTATGACAGCGTCCTCGCCGACAGCGGCACGGTCGCGGCGGAATGAGAAGGGGAGCGCCACATGGGGGACGAGACTCTGGAGGAGGAGCTCGCGGCGCTGATCGGCCAGCCGGTCGGTCGCGGCGGGCCGTCCGTCGCCCCCGATCCGGTCAACCAGCCGATGATCCGCCACTGGGCCGCCGCCTTCGCCGACGACGACCCCGTCTACGTCGACCCCGACGCCGCCGCCCGCTCCCGGTTCGGCGGCATCGTGGCGCCGCCCCTCATGCTCCAGACGTGGACCATGCCGACCCCGACCCTCGCCGGGATCGCCGAGCGCGGCGGATCGCCGGTCGAGATCGAGGGGGAGACGGCCCTGTCGGTCCTCGACCGGGCCGGGTACACCGCCACGCTGGCCACCAACTCGGAGTTCGAGATCGTGCGCTACCTGCGCCTCGGCGAGGTCGTCTCCTCCGAGACCGTCTTCGACTCGATCTCCGAGGAGAAGCAGACGCGCATGGGACGGGGCCGGTTCGTCACGTGGGTCACCACGTACACGGTGGAGCCCGACGAGGTGGTGGGCCGCCAGACGTTCCGCATCCTGAAGTTCGACCCGTCCGGGACGCTCGCATGAACCCCGCCCGCTTCGCCGACGTGGCGGTGGGGGACCGGCTCCCGACCCTCGAGATCCCGATGACGGCCACGCTGATTGCCGCGGGGGCCATCGCCACCCGGGACTTCATGCCCGTCCACCACGACCGCGACTACGCCGGCCGTCAGGGTGCGCCGGACATCTTCATGAACATCCTCTCCGACACCGGGTACTGCTCCCGGTTCCTGACCGACTGGGGCGGCCCCGACACCATGGTGAGGCGACTGGCCATCCGGTTGGGGGTCCCCGTCTTCCCGGGGGACACGCTGGTCTACACGGGGGAGGTGACCGGTCGGTCGACCGGGGACGGCGAGGGTGTCGTGGAGGTGGCCTTCCGGGCGGCCACCGCCCTCGGCGACCACGTCTCGGGCTCGGCCACCGTCACCCTGCCCCTCGACGCGTGACCACCGGACCCACCGCGTCGACGGCGCGGGCCGGGCCCTCCCGGATTCCGGCAGACTGACCCCATGATCGACTGGACCGCCGTGGCCAACCGCAACGCCCGCTCGGTGCAGACCACCGTCGGCTGGATCTTCTGGGACCCGGGGGCGGTGGCGCGCTACGAGGCGGCCGGCCTGCCCGAGGGGTTCGCCGGGCCGCTCGGGTACATCGCGTCCCGCTGCGCGCCCCTGGCGCCGGTCGGTCCGTCGGCGGTCACCGCGGCATTCGGCTCCATCAGCCCGCTCGGCATCACCGCCGTGTTCGACCTGCTCGACGCGGACGGCTTCACCCGGATGTGGGAGGCGCGGGACGAGGCCGTCATCGAAGGCCTGGCCACGTTCACCCCCGGGCTGCTCGACACGCTGGGCGCCATGGGTCCCGACCTGTGGGCCGTGGTGGACGACCTCCCCATGGTCGGTCGGGTCTTCTTCGGTGCCCATCTCCGCATGCCCCGCCCCGCCGACCCCGCCCTGTCGGGATGGCACGCGGTCAACTGCCTGCGGGAGTGGCGGGGTGACACCCACTGGGCGCTCGTGGTGGCGGCCGGCCTCACCCACGCCGAAGCGTCCATCCTGCACAACGCCTGGCTCGGGTACGAGGACGACTGGCTCGCCGTGTCCCGGGGCACCACGCCCGAGGCCCTCGACGACGGGTGGCGGGCGCTCGAGGGCAAGGGCCTGGCCACGGGCCGGACCGTCGCCCCCGGGGGCGTCGCCCTGCGTCAGCGCATCGAGGACGACACCGATCGGCTGACCACTCTCCCGTGGGAACTCCTGGGCGAGGACCGCTCGGTCGAGTTCGCCGAACGGTTCGAGCCCGCCTGCCAGGTACTCCTCCGCCGGGTGGACGAGACGGCCGGACCCAACTATCAGCCCGCCTCGCGGATCCGGACCGGCCGATGAGCGCTCCGACCCCGGGGAGACGGGCGCTGGTGACCGGGGCCACGCGGGGGATCGGACGGGCCACGGCGCTGGCACTCGCCGCCACGGGCTGGGACGTCGCCGTCACCGGTCGCACGGCCCGGCGGGGCCAGGGGCGCGACGACTCCGACACCGGCGGGGGCCGGCCCCTGCCGGGCAGCCTGGAGGAGACCGGGGAGGCGGTCCGGACCGAGGGGCGGCGCTCCCTGGAGCTGGTGGCCGACCTGCACGACCACGACGCCCTGCGGGCCGCGGTCGACCGCGTGGTGAACGAATGGGGCGGCATCGATCTGCTGGTCAACAACGCCGTCGACACGGCCCCCGGCAGCATGGTGCCCATCCTCGAGTTGGGTGTCGCCCAGCTCGAGGCGAAGCTGGCCGCCAACGCGGTCGCGCCCTTCGTCCTGATCCAGTCCGTGCTCCCGGGCATGCTGGATGCGGGTCGGGGCACGATCGTCGACGTGACCTCGCACACGGCCACCGCCGACCCACCGGGACCGGTCGGCCAGGGGGGCTGGGGCGTGGCCTACGCCGCCTCCAAGGCGGCGGCCCACCGGTTCGCGCCCCTCCTGGCCGTCGAGCTGGGCGACCGCGGGATCCGGGCCTACAACCTGGACCCCGGCTACGTGGAGACCGAGCGGCAGCTCGTGAACGCCGCCGCCCTCGGCCTGGTCGGCCACTACCAGGGCGCCCCGCCATCGGTCCCGGCCGCCGCCATCGCCTGGATGGTGGACCACCCCGAGGCACTCGAGAACGGGCAGACCGTCCGTGGTCTCAAGCTCGCCCTCGACCGGGACCTCCACCCCGACTGGCGCCCGTCGTGACGGCGTCGGCCCCACCGGAGGTCACCGTCTACTGGCGTCGGGGCTGCCCGTACTGCGCCTCCCTCCGACGCGGTCTGCGCCGGGCGGGTCTGCCCACCGTCGAGGTGGACATCTGGTCCGACCCCGAAGCCGCCGCCTTCGTGCGCGGGCACGCCGACGGCAACGAGACCGTCCCGACGGTCGACATCGCCGGCACGGTACTCGTGAATCCCCCGGCCGGCCGGGTGGTGGACCTGGCCACCGAGGCCGGCGTCGTCGTCACCCCACCCTCCGGTCACTGGTTCCGCCGCCGGACCTGACCGGCGCCCGGGGTGACTCGACACGAGGCCCGGTCGGCCGACCGTCGGCGGTCCGCCGGAGGCGGAGGGGCCGCGTCAGTCGCCGGTCACCACATAGCGGGCCGAGGGCGTCCCCGGCGGGTTGGTCACTCCCGCCACGGCATCGGGATTGGGCACGCAGACCTCACCCTCGAGTCCGTCCGGGTCCCGGAAGAAGATGCTCAGCACCGGGCCGAAGTCGGTCACGAAGGAGTCGGCCGCACCGCGGGCCATGAGTCGTTCCCGGATGGTCTCGAAGGCGTCGGTGTCCGCGGCCTGCAGGGCGAAGTGGTCGAGCCGCCCCCGACCGAACATCGGCACCTGCCGGTCGGCCTCCGTGTTCCCCCGGATCTGGAACACGTTGAGCTCCGCCGACTCGCCGAGCTTGATGATCGAGAGCCATACGGCGTCGTTGCCGTCGATCTCGGGGGCGTTGCGCACCACCTCGGCGTCGAACACCTCTTCGTAGAAGGCGTGGAGACGGGGTGCGTCGTTGGTGAGGGTGGCGACGTGGTTGAAGCCGTTGGTCAGCATGGGAGGCTCCGGTATCGGGGGGCGGCGGACGCGGCCCAGCGTAGGACGCCGAGGCGGGCGGGGGTCTCCCGGGTGGTCTGGGAGACTGCCGGGATGACCGACACCGCCACGAGTCACCTGCCCTTCCACGACCGCTCGGACTTCGAGGACGCCGACCGCGGCTTCCTGGGGTCGCTCGAGCCGTGCGTGGTGACCGACGCCTCGGGTCGCGTGGTGTGGGACAACGACGCCTACGCCTTCCTGGAGGGCGAGTGCCCCGACACCGCGCACCCGAGCCTGTGGCGCCAGGGCCAGCTCGTCTCGCGCCAGGGCCTCTACGAGGTTCGTGAGGGGATCTACCAGGTCCGGGGCCTCGACCTGTCGAACATGACGCTGGTCGAGGGGGACACCGGGGTCATCGTCATCGACCCGCTCATCTCGGCCGAGACGGCGGCGGCCGCCCTCGCGCTCTACCGGGCCCACCGCGGCGACCGGCGGGTGACGGCGGTCATCTACACCCACGCCCACGTCGACCACTTCGGCGGCGTGCGGGGCGTGCTCGAGGACGAGGTCCCCATCGTGGCGCCGGACGGCTTCATGGCGTCCGCCGTCTCGGAAAACGTCTACGCCGGCATCGCCATGTCCCGACGGGCGGTCTACATGTACGGCGCCGCCCTGGAGAAGGGGCCGGCGGGCCAGATCGGCTGCGGTCTGGGCATGACCAACTCGACGGGAACGGTGGGCCTCGTGGCGCCTACGATCGACATCACCTACACGGGCCAGGAGGAGACCCTGGACGGGGTCCGCATCGTGTTCCAGGTCACCCCCGGCACCGAGTGTCCGGCCGAGATGAACTTCTACTTCCCCGACCACCGGGCGCTGTGCATGGCCGAGAACGCCACCCGGAACCTCCACAACCTGGTGACCCTGCGCGGCGCGCAGGTCCGTGACGCCCGCGTGTGGTCGGCCTACCTGGACGAGGCCATCGACCTCTTCGTCGCCGGGACCGACGTCGCCTTCGCCTCCCACCACTGGCCGACCTGGGGCGGCGACCACGTCGCCGAGTACCTGGCCCTGCAACGCGACCTCTACGCGTACCTGCACGACCAGACCCTGCGACTCATGAACCGCGGCCTGAACGGCACCGAGGCGGCCGAGGCCCTCACCATGCCACCCGCGCTCGAGCAGGCGTGGCACACCCACGGCTACTACGGATCGGTCAACCACAACGTCAAGGCCGTCTACCAGCGCTACCTGGGCTGGTTCGACGGCAACCCGGCCCGCCTGTGGCCCCACCCGCCGGCCGAGTCCTCGAGCCGCTACGTCGAGTGCATGGGCGGGGCCGACGCCGTCGTGGCCCGGGCCGCGACGTACGCGGCCGACGGCGACCTCCGCTTCGCCGCGGAGCTGCTCGACCGGGTCGTCTTCGCCGAGCCGGACCACCCGACGGCCAAGGAGCAGCTCGCCGGGGTCTACGAGCGGCTGGCCTACGGCGCGGAAAACGGGACCTGGCGCAACTTCTATCTGATGGGCGCCCGCGAACTCCGCCACGGGGTGGCCGACGACGCGCCGACGGTGGGATCGCCCGAGCTCCTGTCGGCGCTCACCGTCGGCCAGCTCTTCGACGCCGTCGCCATCCTCGTCGTGGGGCCCCGGGCGTGGGACGAGGAGCTGACCATCGACTGGAACGTGACCGATCTCGGCGAGACCCACCGGGTCACCCTGCGCAACGGGGTGCTCACGCACCGGCTCATGGCGGTGCCGGACACCCACGCCGACCTGCGGCTGGGGCTCACCCGCGCCCAACTGGTCGGGGTGCTGTTCGGCGGCCCGCTGGACGGCATCGACGTCGACGGTGACACCGGGGTCCTGGCGCGGGTGACTGCCGTGGTCGAGCTCCCGGACCGGAACTTCCCGATCGTGACGCCGTGACCCGGCGCGACCCGTCCGTCAGCGGAGCACGTCGACAATGTCCACGACGAGGAGCGTGAACACCATGGCACCCACCACGGCGTAGAGCGCCGAGAACATCCACTTCTGATGGTGGTCGGCCAACCAGAACCGTCGGATGCCCAGCACGTCGAACGTCAGGGCCAGCACCCCCACGGGGATCCCCACGATCGGCCCGACACCCTTGGCCAGACCCAGCAGCGGCAGCAGGATCGGCAGCACGATGTAGCTCAACAGGCACCGGGTGGCCGACAGCAGGATCGAGGCGCCGAAGATGCGGTGGGTCGACGACTCGGGGAGGGCCCCCGCCTCGTCGGGAACCCGGAACAGGTGCCGCATGGCCTGATCGGCTCGCGACCGGTCGGGGGCGACGGCCGGGGTGGCGGAGGTGGTCACGATCTGGTCCACGTCACCGAGTGTAGACCGGTCAGGGTGACGGTCCACAGGCGTGGCCAGCCACTATCGTGCCGACGCATGAGGGCACGGACATGAGCGACGGCGGGCCGCCAGGGGTACCGACACACCGCCGCGCCGCCCGCGGGACGGCGTCCATGTGGCAGGTCCGGGGTCCGGACGGGGCCGTCGCCACCGGCTGGTACCTCCTCCCGCTCCGGCTCTTCCTCGGGGTGACCTTCGTGTACGCCGGGCTCCAGAAGCTGGCCAACCCCGACTTCTTCAAGGCGTCGAGCCCGATCTCCATCCACTCGCAGCTGCTCGGCGCCAGCCGCACGAGCCCGATCGGCGGCATGCTCACGCATCTCGTCGGCTCGGCATCGGGGATCGGCGCGCTCATCGCGGTGGCCGAGGTGGCGATCGGGGTCGGTGCCCTGCTCGGCCTCCTCACCCGGGTGGCCGCCGTCGGCGGGATGCTCGTGTCCCTCAGCCTGTTCCTGGCCATCTCCTTCCACTCCCGGCCGTACTTCACCGGCTCGGACATCGTCTTCTTCTTCGCCTGGACGCCGCTGGTGCTGGGCGGGGCCGCCGGCGCTCCGGCCCTCGACACGTGGCTGGCCGGCCGACGGGCGGCGGGCACGACCGCCGCCGGGACCGCAGAGGCGGCCCCCGAGGGTGCTCTCACCCGGGGAGCGGTCGTGGGTCTCGTGGCCGCCGCGAGTGCCGTGCTCATCGGCGTCGTGGCCGGCGTCGGCCGGGCCCTCGCCCCGGCGTCCACCAATGCCGGCAACACCCTCCGCCCCGTCAGCACGACGACCACTTCCTCCACGGCCTCCTCCCTCCCGTCGGCGGGTGGCGGGGCCACCACCACGACGACCGCGCCGTTGCCCAAGGGCACCTCGATCGGGGCCGCCTCCCAGGTCCCGGTGGGTGGCTCGGCGGCCTTCAACGACCCGTCGACGGGCGACCCGTCGCTCGTCATCCAGCAGACCGCCGACGACTTCAAGGCCTTCGACGCCATCTGTCCCCACGCCGGCTGCACCGTGGCCTACCAGGCGTCGGCCAAGATCATCGCCTGCCCGTGCCACGGATCGGAGTTCAACCCGACGAACGGCGAGGTCATCCAGGGTCCGGCGACATCGGGCCTGAACCCGATCAAGGTCGTGAAGGGGTCGAACGGAGACCTCTACGTGATCTAGTGGTGGGCTTCCCGGTCGTCGCCGAGTCCACTAGGCTGCACGTGTTGTCGTCTCCTGGCGGCGGCCCTTCCTGATGACCGCAGCCACCACCCAGAACCCCGGTAGCCCAGGACCACGGTCCAGCACGGAGGCGGCGCGCACGGACTGGGTCTCGGCCATCCCGTTCTTCCTGGTCCACCTGGCGCCGCTGGCGGCCATCTTCGTGACCGTCACGTGGCAGGACTGGGTCCTCTGCGCGGTGCTCTACGTGACCCGCATGTTCTGCATCACCGCGGGCTACCACCGTTACTTCTCGCACCGGGCCTACAAGATGGGCCGGGTGCCGCAGTTCCTGATGGCCTTCGGGGGCACCACCGCCGTGCAGAAGGGCCCGCTCTGGTGGGCCAGCCACCACCGCGTCCACCACCGCTTCACCGACCTCGACGGGGACGTCCACTCGCCGCGCGACGGCTTCTGGTGGAGCCACGTGGGCTGGATCCTGTCGACGAAGTACAAGGACACCGACCTCGACGGGATCAAGGACTTCGCCGCCTACCCCGAGCTGCGCTGGCTCGAGCGCCACAACTGGATCGGCCCGTGGGCGCTCGGCATCGCCTCGTTCCTCCTCTTCGGGTGGGGTGGCCTGCTGATCGGGTTCTTCCTGTCGACCGTGCTGCTGTGGCACGGCACGTTCCTGGTGAACTCGCTGGCCCACGTGACCGGGAGGCGCCGGTACGCCACGCCCGACACCAGCCGCAACTCGTTCGTGATCGCGATCATCACCGGAGGGGAGGGGTGGCACAACAACCACCACTACCTTCCCGCCTCGGTGCGCCAGGGCTTCCGCTGGTGGGAGTTCGACCCGACCTGGTACCTGCTGAAGGGCCTGGCCGCCCTGCACGTCGTCTCCGACCTGCGCAACCCTCCCTCCCGCCTGCTGGACCAGGCGCGGGTACGGGACGGGGCCTTCGACATCGGCATGTTCCGCTCCTATTGGGAGCGGGCCGCCAAGGTCACCGGCGAGCGCATCGCCGACCTGAGCGCCCGCCCGCTACCACCGTCACCGGAGGTGGCCGAGGTCGTGCCGACCGACGGCCCGGGGCCGGCCGCCGCCGGTGCGCCGACGGCGAACACGTCGGAGGCGGAGCTGTCGGCCCTGGCCGGTCTCATCACCCGGGCCCTCGAGACCGCCGACCAGTTGGCCGCCGCCACGCGGCGCCGGAAGGGAACCAAGGTGGGGTCGGATCCCGACGCCACCGAGACCCCTCCCGAATGAACCCGGTGCCGGCCGAGGTGGCCGAGGCCCAGGTGTGGATCGTGGACCTCGACGGCGTGCTGTGGCTGGCCGGCGAGCCCATCGGCGACGTGGCCTCCGCCGTCGCCGACCTCCGGGCCGCCGGTCGGCGCGTGGTCTTCGCCACCAACAACTCGGCTCCCACCACCGACGAGCTCGTGGCCCGCCTCGCCCGCATCGGCATCGAGGCCGGGGCCGACGACCTCGTGACGTCCGCCCGGGTGGCCGCCTCGCTCCTGGAGCCGGGCACCCGGGCCCACGTCCTGGCCGAGGGGGGCATGGTCGAGGCCCTGGTCGAGCGCGGCGTCGAGGTCGCCGACACCGGCCCCCGCGACGTGGCCGTCGTCGGCTGGAGCCACGACTTCGACTTCGACCGCCTGGCGGCGGTGGCCTCGGTCGCCCGCGAGACGGGCCGCCTCATCGCCACCAACGCCGACCCGGTCCACCCGACCCCGGAGGGACTGCTGCCCGGGTCGGGGGCGCTGCTGGCCGCCGTCGCCACCGCGTCCGGGGTCGAGCCCGTGGTGGCCGGCAAGCCGAACCCGCCGATGGTCGCCTACCTGCGCGAGCACGTCCTCGACGGCGCCGGCACCCGGGCCGTGATGGTAGGGGACCAGCCGGCCACCGACGGCAAACTGGCCGACCGCATCGGGATCCCGTTCGTACTGGTCGATTCGGGGGTGACCGCACCGGGTACGACCGTCGACGTCTGCCCGGTCGCGCTCCGGGCCCCCGACTTCGTGTCGGTGGTCGCGGCGATCGGCCGACTCTGATGCACCATTTAGCAAGCAAATTGCTTGCTACTAGCTAACTCTCCAGGTAGACTGAGCCCCATGGCCAACAACGACGCACTGCAGCGCTACATCGACGCCGGCATCGCCTTCACCCACATGACGCGCAAGAAGGCCGAGGAGCTCGTGTCCGAGCTCGTCAGGAGCGGCGACCTCCAGACCGACGAGGCCAAGGCCCGGGTCGACGAACTGCTGGAACGGGGCCGTCAGGGCACCGAGATCATCGTGTCGACCGTCCGCTCCGAGGTGTCGCGTCAGCTCGGCGCGGTCGGGATCACCAATCTCGAGGACCTCGCCACCCAGGTCGCCACCCTGCTCGGGCGCTCGGGGTCCACCCCGGGCGCGGCCAAGAAGGCACCCGCCAAGAAGACGGCGGCGAAGAAGGCTCCGGCCAAGAAGGCCCCGGCGAAGAAGGCTCCAGCCAAGAAGACGGCGGCCAAGAAGGCCCCGGCCA
>Ga0181528_10003217_pt1 | contig 10033 bp, 7 predicted proteins | sample PEATcosm2014_Bin_47_FD_119742 | JGI IMG/M metagenome (GOLD analysis project Ga0181528, IMG submission 119742) | Peatland microbial communities from MTU Mesocosm Facility, Houghton, MI, USA - PEATcosm2014_Bin10_10_metaG | ecosystem: Environmental > Terrestrial > Soil > Wetlands > Peat | place...
ATCATCTCGGTGTTCATCTCGGCGCGTTTGGGGTCGGTCGCCTTGATGTTTTTGTACCGGTTCTTGATGGCCTCGATCTTGGGCTGAATGCGCATCATCTTCAGCGAGGACTTCAGCATCGAGTAGCGCGTGGGCAGCATCAGGAGGTTGAAGATGACCGTGACGATGATAATGGCCCAGCCCCAGTTGTTGATGCTGCCTCCCATGCGGTCATGGAGGAAGCGCAGGGCCAAGTAAAGTGGCTTGGCGATGATGCCCAGCAAACTGCCGAACTGAATGAGCGATTCCAGCGTCGGCCCGTCGGCTTTGCCGCCGGCGCCGGTCACGTGGACGGTGCTGAGCACTTCCATCGCCTTGGGGCCGGCATAGAGGCGCAGGCGAGTAATGCCGCTGGTGTCGCCCATCGCCAGTCCAAGAACGTGGGCCGGCTTCTTCTCGCTGTTGGGATCGCTCAGGTCTCCCGGCAGATCGATGGTGTTGTGCAGCGTAACCAGGGTGACGCGTTCGGGCGCGTCGGGTAAAAAGGCCGATACGAAGTAGAGATCGGTGACAGCCGCGTAAGAGTAGGGCAGGTCGAGCGTGGCGTTGTTGCCGACCTTGGCCACGGCCTCCGTGTCCTGCTTGCCATTCAGCGACCAGTCGAACTGCGAGGCCGCGCTGGTGCGAACCGAAGAGCGGGTCAAAGACGACGGAAGAAACTCCTCCATGTCGCCCAGGCCGGCGGGCCAGGCCACCAGCGCCCGCACCGGCGCGCCGTTGCGCGTGACCTGGGTCTCGACGGTGACCACGTAGCTCGCATCGAAGCGGAAGGTCTTCACCACATCCAGGCCATTCGCGGCGTAGTGGAAGGTGAGCGCGTTGGTGGCCGGCACATCCACATGGCCCGTAATCGTGGGCTGCGCGCCGGAGACAGTGAGCTGATAAAGCGCCTGGTTGAGCTGATCGCTCAGCGCCGGCTCATAAGTGAAGAGCGAGAGCGGCAGGCCGAAGTGCGCCGAGGCCTGCGGCTGCACCATATCCAGCGGCTTGCCGGCGCTGTCGTTGTAGTGCTTCAGAATCCAGTGCTTGACCTGCGCGCCCTGATTGGTGAAAACGATGCGGTAGTTGTCGTTTTCAACCGTCGTCTCCGTCACCGTTGAAGCGGCAATGGCTGAAGCGGCCACCTGCTGTGAGGCTGACTGCGCCTGCGGCGCGCTGGCAGCGGATACTGGCGCAGTTGCGGCAACCGGCTGTGGCTGGCTGGGCTGAGAATGGTTTTGGGTTTGAGCCGAAGAGGCGGGCGTAGGCGGCTGCTTGGGCATGAAGTACTGAAAGCCGAAGAGGACAACCAGCGCCAGCATGAACAACGTCAGCAGGCTGCGCATATCGCCGCCGTTGCCGCCGCCATTGCCGCCCTGCCCTTGAAGATTGGGATTACGAATTTCTGCCAAAGTATACTTCCTGTTCGTTGGGGCCTGTTTTCAGGCCATCAAGGGCGCGCCGTCAGGCCGCCGCTCTTCTTATGGTAACGGTTGAGGGGGGAAATTGCGTGCCGCTGAAGCCGGCGGCACCAGATCGAGGCCGCCGCGCGTGAATGGATGGCAGCGCAAAAGCCTCCAGGCGGCCAACGCCATGCCGCGTAAAGGGCCGTGAGTTGCAATGGCGATGGAGGCATACTCCGAACAGGTAGGCAAAAACTTGCAGCCGTCGCCGGGCGAGAGCGTGTGCAACGCCGGCGAAATCCAGCGGCGATAGAAAGCGAGCATGGCGAGCAGCAATCGAGTCATAGCACCGGCTTGGATGGGACCGGAATCGGAGTCATGCGCTCCGCCTCGGCCTTTGCCTGCTGAAGAATACGCACAATCTCCGCCTCCAGTTTCGTAAAATCCATCGTCAGCACCGCGTGCCGCGGATGAAAGATCAGATCGCAGCCGCGCGGCAGCAGTTCGACGTGGAGGCGCAATGCTTCTCTCATGCGACGCTTCAGGCGGTTGCGCTCATGCGCCTTGCCCATCACTTTGCCCGCGGTGAGGCCGACGCGCGGCAAGGGTGGCAATTCGGCGCCGGCGTACGCGGGCTGTTGCGGGGCCAGAAACCAGCTCATCGACGCAGACTGGCGCTTGCGGCTGGCCGCATAAGCGCGTTGATAGTCGGCGTGTTTGCACAGCCGCGCCCCGCTCAGCGATTGCCTTGCGGACGGGCGCTGGTCAGATTGAATTGGGATGGTCATGACTACGCCGCCGTGCGTGCGGGCCGGAAGAGTGGATGCTTCAAACTCATTCCGGCTCCACAATTGGCTGGGGCTATGGTTTGCGGCATTTGGCGAGAGCATAAGACCAGCGGCAGAACGGCAGCCGAGAATTAGTCGCGGAAGCCTGCGCTGACGGCCACGCGCTTGCGTCCCATGGCGCGGCGACGGCTCAGAACGGCTGCACCGGCTTTGGTCTTCATGCGCGCGCGGAAACCGTGTTTCATCACACGCTTGCGGCGATTGGGCTGAAATGTGCGCTTGGGCATCGATATGCGCTCCTGTTCCCTTTTTCAATTTGTGAAAATCTGCACCTTGACGGTAAGTTTTAAGTGTATCGCAGGTTGGCCCAGGAATCCAGCGGAAAGCGCATGGAATGGAATTCATTCCCCGCCCATCGTCTGCAACCTGCCCCGGGGGAAGCGGCCTCGACCAGTTCCCTGCATACACTCTGGTAACCTTTTCGGCAAGTTTCACCATCAATGGTGCAACTATTGCGAAGGAACAAAAAGTTATGTGAAAGAGGGATTGCAAAGATCTCGAAGTGTGCTAATCTTGGGACCGTTCAAGTAATTTCCCAGCGTCTCACGGAACCGGTTTTTTCCCTGGCCCGAGATCAAATACAGGATCCGATCAGCGGCAGTCAGGCTGTCGGAAAATGGCAATCGGACGCAAGGCAGAGTGCCTCTGCGCCTAACGCGATACTGTGCCTGCTCTCAAGGGATGAACCGGTACGGCAGTTTACAGACGACGCAGGTAAGGAAAAGCAAGATGGCATTTGCAGTTTCGCCGGCAACGGCTCTCAATCCCTGGCTTCAGATTCTCTCCGCGCTCGAGAAAAAGGTCATACGCCAGTCCTTCGAGACCTGGCTTAAGCCATCTCGTTACAGCCATATAGCCAACCGTATCCTGTATGTGCGCATCCCCTCAAAGGATTTCCAGCAGTTGGGCGACAGGTTCGGCGACCTGATTCAGGAAGCCATTGAGCAGCTGGATCTGGACTTGGACGACGTCTGTTTTGTCACCGCCGAGGAAGACCCTTCGATTCCGCCGCAGCGCAAGGACGGCGGCTTCGGGCCGGTTCCCGCGCACGCGCCCACCGCGCCGCAGGCCCCGCCCAGCCGCACCCCCGAGCAGGCGCGCTTCGATTGGTCCACGGCGGCGCAGCTCAATCCTCGCTACACCTTCGACGCTTTCGTCATAGGCAACGGCAACCAGTTCGCCCGCGCCGCCTCGCTGGCTGTGGCCGAGCGCCCCTCCCGCGCCTACAATCCGCTCTTCCTCTATGGCGGCGTCGGCATGGGCAAGACCCACCTGATGCAAGCCATCGGGCACGAGGTGAAGCGCCGCCAGCCCATGGCCAGCATCTGCTACATCTCCGCGGAAAAATTCACCAACGAGATGATCTCCTCACTGCGCAACGACCGCATGACCGGCTTCCGCGACCGCTTCCGCACCATGGACGTGCTGCTGATCGATGATATTCAGTTCATTGCGCAGAAAGAGCGCACCCAAGAGGAGTTCTTCCACACCTTCAACGCGCTGCACGAGAGCATGAAGCAGATCGTAATCGCCAGCGACCGTCCGCCCAAGGAGCTGGCCGAGATCGAAGACCGCCTGCGTTCGCGCTTCGAGTGGGGCTTGATCGCCGACATTCAGCCGCCCGACCTGGAGACCAAGGTCGCCATTCTGCAAAAGAAGGCCGAGAGCGAGCAGGTGCAGTTGCCCATCGACGTGGCGATGTTCGTCGCCTCGAATGTGCGCACCAACGTGCGCGAGCTCGAGGGCGCGCTGGTTCGGCTGATCGCCTGGTGCCAGCTCAATCGCATGGAGATCACGCTCGCCTCAACCCAGCAGTGCCTCAAGAACTTCATCGACCTGCAGGTGCGCAAGATCACCATCGAGGCCATTCAGCGCGCCGTCAGCGAGAACTTCGGCATGAAGGTCGCCGACCTGAAGCAGAAGAACAACTCGCGCAACGTCGTTGTGCCGCGCCAGATCGCCATGTACCTGGCCAAGCAGATGACCGAGGCCAGTCTGCCGGAGATCGGACGCCAGTTTGGAGGCAAGCATCACACCACTGTGATGCACTCCATCTCCAAGATCGACGATCTGCGCCGCTCCGACAAGGACTTGCACCGCACCCTCAACAAGCTCCAGGAGCAGTTGAACGCCTAGCCACCTGCGGTGGGGCCAATTGCCTTCGGTGGGTCCATGCCATAAAAAGCGTGAGGAATACCAGGTCTCGAAGTCGAGACCTGGAGTTCCGTAGAATAACGAACAAGAGCATTTTGTACTGAGGTGAGGTATGAAAATCGCAACCGTTTTTTTAGGTTCTGTGATCTGCTTCATCTCACTTGACATTGCCGCCTGCAGCGGAGGTCCTAACGACGCATCTTCTCCCACTACACTGCCATCCGTCGCAACACCAGCCTTCAGCGTCGCAGCTGGCTCTTACTCTTCGTCCCAAATCATCACCATCTCCACCACCACTGCCGGGGCGACCATCTACTATACGACCGACGGGAGCGTGCCCGCGGCTTCTTCTTTCAAATACACCTCTGCAATTACGGTCTCCAGCTCAATTACCCTCAAAGCTATTGCAACAGCATCGGGTTACAACGCCAGCGCTGTTGCCAGCGCTGTATACACCATCACCACATCTTCGAGCGGACTCACAAATGGCCTGGCTGAATTGCCCTCTCTTTCGACAACCGGCGTACCTCAACCGACAGGAGCTGTAGGTGGGCTCAAAGTCCTCGATTGGGCCGGATTCTCCTCAGCCGTCACATACACCTTTGACGATTCGCTTGCCTCGCAACTTTCCAACTACTCACAACTCCACGCCACCGGTTTTCGCATGACCTTCTTCCAGATCTCCAGTACCGGTTACAACGCAGGGTGGCAGCAAGTTGTCAACGATGGAAATGAACTCGGCAATCACACTGCGCATCACTGTTATGCCGATGGCACTGGTTGTGCAAACGGCGTGTGGGACGGTAGTATTGCCGCCGAATATAACGAATGCAATCAATTCCTTGAACAAAGTTACGGCGTCAGCAATGTATGGGACACGGCTGCTCCCTATGGCGATACAGGATATGACGCAACCGCCGCAAACCTGTTCTTTCTCAATCGCGGTACCTGGGGAGGACAAATTGCGCCCAATGATTCCACCGATCCTTACAACCTTCTTGTCTACGTAGCAGCCGCCAACGACACTGCTTCCATTTTCGATGCATATATCGATTCCGCCCGCTCCTCTGATAAATGGCAGATCTTCCTCATCCACTCTCTGGGAGGCGATGGGGGATTCGCTCCCATCAATCCCGCAGATCTTCTTGCCAGCATTAACTACGCAAAGTCATTTGGCGATATATGGATTGATGATCTGGTAAACATTGGTTCTTACTGGGCAGGTCAAAAAGCTGTTACTGAAGGGACCACCATACAATCAGGAAACGACATCACAGTCTCTTGGACTCTTCCTGCCCACTTCCCGCCGGGCAAGTTTGTGCGTGTCACGGTCACTGGCGGAACTGTTAGTCAGGGAGGAGTCACTCTTCCGTGGAACAGCGCAGGATATTACGAGGTTGCACTCGATCCGGGGTCTCTCACCATTGCTCCGTAAAATTTCTGGCAGGTTGCCCCACTCGCTTTTGGGGACCGGGGAACTCACAAATCTCATGGCGCGCAAGCGCCGACTGGCCCACATCTCGATTCTGAGATATGGGAGGTGATGGACTTCATCGCTGCCATTCCTCCCAGAGGGAGGAGAGGGTAATAGCTCCAGGTCAGGGTCCCCGCAGAGAGGTCTTTGTCCGTGGGGTAACGGATGGAGCGCAGCGCAATCCGGAGAATACTCATTGAAAACGCCATGCGCCTCGTAGGGGCGCTGCGCAAGCACGGCTGTTGCAATTCCCATCCATCCATAAACTTGGCCACCCCCACATCCGTCTTTAGGACCTGGGCGTGACGCTAATTCCTAACCCCTAACCACTAATCCCTGTATTTTTCAATCTTTCTCGGCCTGCGGCGGTTTTTTTTCGACCGCGGCTCGCTCGATCAGTTTTACTGGATAGTAGGCGTTGCGGGTGTATTGCTTAACCATGCGATTGGTGTTGAAGTAAGAGCCGTTGAAGGCCAGCGTGTTGCGCATCAAACGCGCCCACTTCTCCGGCGCATCCAGAAAGAGCGGCAGCACGGCGGTTTCCAGCTTGCGGTAGAGCGAGTCGGCCTCGGCGGCGTCATCTGCACCGTCTTCAATGGCCCATCCGGTGACGCCCTCGATGCAGCCCTCGATCCACCAGCCGTCCAAAATCGACAAACTGGGTACGCCGTTCAGCGCGGCCTTCATGCCGCTTGTCCCAGAGGCCTCATAAGGCCGCCGCGGCGTATTCACCCACACATCCACGCCTGCGGTGAGCAGCGCGCCCAGATTCCAGTCATAGTTTTCCAGGTAAAGAATGCGCAGCGCGTCGTTGGAGAGCTTGACGGCCTCCTCGATAACCTGCTGGATCAGTTCCTTGCCCGGCCCGTCCTGGGGATGCGCCTTGCCGGCATAGAGAATCTGCAATCCGCCGGCCTTGGCGGCAATCTCCGCCAGCCGCTTGGGATCGGTAAACAATAACGTGGCGCGCTTGTAGGTGGCGGCGCGCCGGGCAAATCCCAGCGTCAGCCTCTTGGGATCGAGCACCTGTCCCGTGCGCTCGGCCACATCCACCAGCAGTGCCGCCTTGTTGCGCGCATGCGCGGCTAGAATCTCGCCCTCCGGCAGGTCAATAGCGTTGCGCAGATAAAGATTGTCGCGCCGCCAGGCGGGGAAGTGCGCATCCATGAGTTTTTGAAACGGCTCGGAGACCCATGTGGGCGCATGCACGCCGTTGGTTATCGAGTCGATGGCAAACTCCGGGAACATGGCCCGCGAGACCTTGGCGTGCTGCATGGCCACGCCGTTGGCATAGCGCGAAAAGCGCAGCGCCAGCAGGGTCATGTTCAACATTCCGTCGCGGAAGCAGCCCAGTTTTTCCAGCCGCGCCGTGCGGTCGCCGCCCAGGATGCGAATGGATTGCTCGGTGGAGAAGCGGTCGTGGCCGGCCGGAACCGGCGTGTGCGTGGTGAAGACGCACTTCTTGCGCACCTGCTCCATGTCGGCTTCGGTGGCCGCGCCCAGCGGTCCGCCGCCCAACTGCCGTTCCAGCAAGCCCAGCGTCAGCAACGCCGCGTGGCCTTCGTTCATGTGGTAAACATTGACGCGGTAGCCGAGCGCGTGTGCCATGCGCACTCCGCCCATGCCCAGCACAATCTCCTGCTGCAAGCGGTAATTGGTGTCGCCGCCATAAAGGTGATCGGTGAGGCCCCGATCCCAGCCCGAGTTTTCCTCCACATCCGTGTCCAGCAGATAGATGGGCACCACATGGCCGTAGCGGCCTACCAGGTTATAGCGCCAACAGCGCACCGTCACCACGCGATCTTCCACCGAGACGGTGACACGCGCCTGCTCCTCAACGCAGAAATCCGCCGGATTCCAGGGCTGGATCGACTCGCTCTGCACCCCCTTGGCATCCAGATGCTGCTGAAAGTAGCCTTTGCGATGCACCAGCGAAAAGGCCGTCAGGGGAACGCCCAGGTCGGCCATGGAGCGCAGCGTGTCACCGGCAAGAATGCCCAAGCCGCCAGAGTAGGTCGGCATGGCGGGATTGATCGCTATCTCCATGGAAAAGTACGCGACCAGGCCCGAAACCGGAAAGGTCTCGTAAGAAAAGGGCTTGGATGATGTCGGCTGCAAGGCTTTCTTACCTCCACGGAGCTCCCGGCTGCGAAGTGACGCACTGGGAAAAGTGACTATTCGCGCGGCTGACCGGGCATTGTGATCTCGCCCGGCTGTTATCGGGATGAACTTTATCCAATTCTAGCAAGGATCGCAGCGAAGCTCTGAAAGGATGCTGCTATTGTTCCGCGAGAAGCCAAGCCGAAGTTGGATTTCCAATCAGGTAATGCTTTGGTTATTTCTTATCGGCCCGTGGTGAAAGTCGAAAAGGATGAAATTCGTCCAGCAGGGGCTAATGTCCAACGTTTTTATCAACCATTTGCGGCACGACTCCCACCCCATCGACGAAGACCTGTCGATGGGGACCCCGGTGAAGCCGTACCCTTTCAAAACCAGACTTTTCACCACAGGGCTAACCCCGAATCCCTGATCCTTGTTCCCTGCTTTTAAGGCCCGTGGCCGATGGCGATGTCGACGCTGCCGGTGTTGCCGGTGACGGCCAGGCCGAGCAGATCCGTGGCCACGCCGGGCAGTGAGGCGGGAGTAAAGCTGACGCTTCCATCGAGGGCCGAGATGGCTGTGCTCGACTGCTGGGCCAGCAGTGCGCCCTCTTCGCAGGGACCTTGGAGGCCGCAGGGCGGCGACCACGCATAGAGCGCCTGGTAGAGCGTCACCGTGCCGTTGGTCATGGGGTTGCCGTCCATGTCGAGCACGCGCAGAACGATCGGGCTGGCGGTTGCCTGGGCAGAGAGATTTTGGCTAACGCCAGAGACAGCTTTCAGCGTGGCGTACTCCGGCCGTGATCCGAAGGCGGTAAAAGTGACACAGGCGCTTGTGCCGCTCAGGCAGGCCGTCGCGATGACGGTTTGCCCCTCGATCAGCGGCCCCGCAGTCAGCGTCAGCGAAGCGATGCCATTCGAGTTGGTGACGGCGGAGCTGCTGGAGGCAGTGAGGCCGGTCGTAGTCTGCCAGGTGACGGTGCGTCCGACGGCGGGCAAGCCGCCGCTCAGCGCCAGGGCCTGGGTTGTCCACGAGAAGCTTGTGCCGGCGGCCAGCGAGAGCATGGGGGTCAGCGAGGCCAGCGACGGCGGTGTCGTTCCACCAAACTGCGCTTGCAGGCTGGAGCCGTTGTTGAGCGAGGCGGTCACAATCGACCAGGTGTTGTCGACGGCGGTTACGTTCATGGTGGCGCGGCCATCGCCGCTGGCGGTTACGGCGCAAGTGCCTGCCCCACAGCCCAGCGCCGCTGTGCCGCTGGTGACTGTGAACAGAACCGTGTCGCCGCCGGCCGGCGCGAGATTTGCGGCCAGAGCCGTGACGGTGAAGGGCTGCGGAACCCCGATGGGAATCAAGCCCATGGGCGCGGCGAGGAGGATGAGCGCGTCGGTTGAATCCGAGCCGTAACCGACTGCGGCGGCGATCACGGTGGAGGCGTTGTAGATGGGCAGGTCGTCCACCTCGACGTTGACCGAGCCGGTGATGCCGCTGGCGGCCGGCGGCGCAAGGGCGATGATCTGGTTGGGCGTGATGCTGAGGACGGTGGCCGATTGGCCGCCCACAAGCACCGTATCGGCAGTGTGAAAGCCCATGCCGGTGATGGTGATGGTGCCGCCGGTGAGCGGCAGCCGCTGGGGCGAGACGCTGGTGGCGTAGAGAACCCATCCCCGGTAGGCGAAGTCGGGACGGCCGTCGCCGCGCTCGTCGGCGATACCCAGGCGCACAACGTCTGTGCCCGATACGGCGACTTGCAGCCAGCTTTCGCCAGTCGCAAGGCCGTTCAATCCCGCGCCGAAACCGACCGGTGCGGAGCCAAGCACATCGTAAGCATCCCAGACTCCCAGCGCCGGCATTGCCTTGGCGTTGGTTGGGTTGCCGTTCTCGTCTAGCGCCTCGGTGACGACGGTGAAGCTGCTTCCGCCCTGCACGGGAAAGCTCAGCCAGTCGGTCTGCCCAACCTGGCTCAGCCGTCCGCTCCACATTCCGCTGGTGGGCAGGATGAGAGGCGCGCCCTCGCTGCCCAGCGCATCCTCATAGCC
>Ga0181528_10003218_pt1 | contig 10032 bp, 5 predicted proteins | sample PEATcosm2014_Bin_47_FD_119742 | JGI IMG/M metagenome (GOLD analysis project Ga0181528, IMG submission 119742) | Peatland microbial communities from MTU Mesocosm Facility, Houghton, MI, USA - PEATcosm2014_Bin10_10_metaG | ecosystem: Environmental > Terrestrial > Soil > Wetlands > Peat | place...
CGGCGGTGCGGATCTGCACCTCCATCGGCCCGTGGCCCGGCACGATGACCTTGGTGTGGATGCTGCGGTAGCCGTTCGCCTTGGGATTCGAGATGTGGTCGGCGAAATGCTCGGGCTGATGCGGCCACAGGCTGTGCACGATGCCCAGCACCATGTAGCAATGGTGATCGTTGTCGCACACCACCCGGATGGCTTCCAGATCGTAGATGTCGTCGAAGTCGATGCCCTGGCGCAGCATCTTATGGTAGATGCTGTAGAGGTGCTTGGGCCGGCCATTGACCTCCACGTGCAGCCCGGCCTTGGCGGTGGCGTCGCGAATGCGAGCCACCACCCCGTCGATCTCGGCCATGCGCTCATCGCGCGTCTTGGCCACGCGCTGCTCGATCTCGAAATAGTGCGGCGGATCCAGGTAGCGCAGCGCCAGATCCTCCATCTCCCACTTGATGCGCCAGATGCCCATGCGCTCCGCCAGCTTGGCGTAGATGATCTCGGTCTCGCGCGCGATCTTGATCTGCTTGACGCGCCGCTTGGCATACAGCGTCTGCATGTTGTGGAGGCGGTCGGCGAGCTTGATGATCAGCACCCGCACGTCCTTGGCGGCGGCCACCACCATGCGGCGCAGGTTCTCGGCCTGCAGGCGCCGGCGCGTCTCGTCGTCGTCGGTGGGCTCGCCCTCACCGGACAGATCGGCGAACCGCACGGCGCTGAGGCGCGTCACGCCCTCCACCAGCTCGAACACCGTGTCGCCGAACTCGTCGCGCAGCTCGTGCGCCACGCTGTCCTTGAGCTTCTCGATGAAGCGCTCTTGCGCCGCCAGCTCGCGGCCGAGCTGCTCCGCCTGGCCGCGTTTGCCGGCCGTGCGCAGCTCCTCGATGCGCGCCCGCACCAGTTTCAGCTCGCGTTCCTCGTCCTGGGCGGCGTCCTCGACGGTGTCGTGCAGCAGGCAGGCGGCGATGGCCACTTCGTCGGACTCGATGTCGGCCATGATGTGGGCGGCCGCCACGGGATGGATGATGTAGGGCTCGCCGCTCTGGCGGAGCTGCTTCTCGTGCACCTTGGCGGCGAATTCGTAGGCGCGGCGCAGCAGATCGAGGTCGGCCTCGGGGCGATAAGCGGCCACGCGCGCCGCGAGGCGCTCGAATTCCAGTCGCGTATCCTCTTTCGTCGCCTGCGCCATCTATCTCATCCGCTCGACCGCGCGCGCCGCGCGCTCAGCCACGGCGCGAAGACCCTTTGCGCCGCCACTCTCGCCGCCAGCAGCGGCGCCGCGGCAAGCGCCGCCGCCAGGCCGTGATGCTTGCGTACATAGTGCCACATGCTGACATGATGCGCCCGCAGCATGGCCAAGGGACGCTGATCGCTGCTGCGTCCCACGGCGTGCGTCACCACCGCGCTCGGCAGATAAGACACCCGCCACGCCGCGTCGTGGGCGCGCCGGCACCAATCCATGTCTTCGACATACATATAGAACCGCTCATCGAGCGCGCCGATCTCCGCGATCATCTCGGCGCGCGCCAGCAGACAGGCCCCCGACAGCCAGTCCACGTCGCGCGGCGCCTCGTGATCGTCGCTCTCCATGAGATAGCTTCGTGCCCACGGGTTGCGCGGAAACAGCGTGCCGAGAGGCGTGTTGCGAAAGAGCAGGGCGCTGACGGTGGGAAACCGGCGGCAGGAGGCCTGCAGCGAGCCGTCGGGATTGAGCAGCCGCGGCCCCAGCAGCCCCACGCGCGGCTGCGAGTCGGCGTAGGCCACGAGTTGCGCCAGGGCGTCGCCGTGCACGAGGGTGTCGGGGTTGAGCAGCAGCCGATAGCGGCCGGTGGTATGCGCCAGGGCCAGGTTGTTGCCGCGCGCGAAACCCAGGTTGGCGCGCAGCGCCAGCAAGCGCACCCACGGGAAGCGCCGCGCCACGAGGCGCGCCGAGCCGTCGCGCGAGCCGTTGTCGACCACCACCACCTCGACCCGCAAGCCCGGCGCGGCGCCTTCGAGGGAGTGCAGGCAGCGGCCCACATCGTCGCGCGTGTTCCAGTTGACGATGATCACGCTGAGGTCCAAGAAGGGCTCCGAGGAAGCCCCATTGTGGTCAGCGGGGAGGGGCTTGTCAACCGCCGTGCGGCCACGCACCACCCCCAGCCCCTCCTCGAAGAGGAGGGGAGCCGCGCATCTTTTCGCCTCCTTTCCGAGGAGGGGCTGGGGGTGGTGCGTTCGGCGCGCCGCTCATCCTCCCCCGCGCCCGGCGCCCGATGCCCAATCCCCTTCCTCGTCGACGTGCTCGATCCAATCATCCACCAGCCCCAGCCCGGCCTCGTGGGCGCGGGCCGCGTCGAAGGCGGCCAGGGCTTCCTCGCGCCGTCCGAGGGCTTGCAGAGCGCGGCCCAGAAGGTGGTGGGCCAGCAGATTCTCGGCGTCGGCGGCCACCGCCTCGGCCGCCAGTTGCCGCGCCCGCTCCGCGTCGCCGGCGCGCAGGGCGGCGCGCGCGGCGCGTTCCATCTCGATGCCGGCCGCCACGCTGGGCGCCAGGCGCGGCGCGCCGGAGGCCACCAGCTCGTCCACGCGCGCCAGCCAGCCCGCCGCCAGACCGAACGGATCGCCGCCGTCGCGGACCGTCTCGAAGGCCAGTCGCGCCTCCGCCAGGCGTCCCTGGCGCAGCCGCGCCTGGCCCAGGTAGAAGGCCGCGAAGAGGTTGTCGTCCTCGATGGCCAGGGCGTCCTCGGCGGCTTGGGCGCAGGCCTCGGGGTCGCCGGCGTGCAGGGCGGTGCGCGCCGCGGCGACATGGGCCGCGGCGCGCGCGTCGGGCGCCGTGAGGTCGGCGGGAATGACGTCGGGCGCGGCGCGGCGGGGCGGCCGGGCGTCACTGCCCAGCGCCTCGCGCACCAACGACCTGACCATGCGCCACCAACCCATGCCGCGAAGAGTTCGCCGCGCGCGCGCCGGCCCCTTGACCGTAAGGCGCGCCGCACGGAGGATTGGGTGAGCGGCGCGCGAATCAGCGGCGCGAAGGGCGTGTCCCACCCATGACCATTGAGTTTCTGACCGACAAGGGGCTGTTGCGCGAAGGCAACGAGGACCGGCCCGGCAAGAGCGACGAGTTGCGGCTCGGCATCGTGGCCGACGGCCTCGGCGGTCATGCCGCCGGTGAAGTGGCCAGCGCCACCGCCGTGGACACCCTTCTCGCGCGGTTCGCCGAAACCGCCGTCGAGGTCGACGGCCTGGCCCTGCTGGAAGTGCTGCGCGACGGGGTGCAGGCCGCCCACGAAGCCATTCTGGCCCAGGCCGCGGCGCAGCCCGAACGTACCGGCATGGGAGCCGCGCTCACCGTCGCCCTGGTGCGCGGCGGCCATTATCACCTGGCCCACGTGGGCGATACGCGCGCCTATCTGCTGCGCGACGGGCGCCTGCTGCTGCTGACGCGCGACGACAGCGTGGTGGAAGGCTACGTCCTCAAGGGCGCCCTGACTCCCGAGCAGGCCGCCGCCAGCCCGCATCGCAACGTCCTGTCCCAAGCCCTGGGCAACGCCACCATCACGGTCGGCGTCTATCGCGGCCGCTGGGAGCCGGGCGACGGCCTGCTGCTGTGCTCCGACGGCCTGTTTGGCGTGGTGCCCCACGCCTACCTGGAATCGCTGCTGCGCCGCTCCGAAGAGCCGGCGGCCATCCTGCAGGCCATGATCGATGCCGCCAACGAGGCCGGCGGGCCGGACAACATCACCGCCCTGCTCATGCTCGACGACCAGTATGCCCCGCCCGCCCCGCCCGTCGCCGAGGAGTCCACGCAGGAGCTGGCCGCGGCCGCCGAGGAGAGTCGACCGAGCGTCGAGGCGACGAACGAGGAGGCGACGAACGTCGATGCCGCCGCGCCCGTGGCGGCAGTGGCGCCGCCGCACCGCCGCGGTTGTTTCACCGGCTGCGTGGTGCTGCTGGCGGCGCTGCTGGGCATCTTCGTGTCCTTCGCGGCCTGGCACACCATGGGCTACCGGTGGCACCTCGACGGCCAGCAGTTCACCTTGCATCGCGAGATCGATCTCTTCCGGCAGGCCGAGGTGGGTGCGCCGGAGACGCTTCGCACGCCCTTGACGCTGGCATTGAACGACCCCGTGGCGCGCAAACCCCTGGCCAATCTCCAGTATCTGCCGCGGCGGCACACGCGCGAGGAGGCCATCGCGGACTTCACCAACGCCTTGAAGACCGCTGTGGAAGCCACCGGCGGCACCAACGCCGCACTCTACCTGGAGTTGAGCGAGGTCAACGGTGCGTTGGGCGGCCCGCCGCTGCCGGCGCCCAAGCCGACCGCGGATCCGGGCCTCGGCTCGCTCGGAGCCGATGCCGAGCCGCCCGTCACGAAGGCGCCGCGCGGCAAGAAGGCGCCTCAGCCGCCCGTATCCTCCAACGAGTAGGAGCGGCTCTCGGTCCAGCCGGCGGCGAAGGCCGCCAGGGCGTCGCGCAGCTCGTCGGCGCTCTGGAAGCGTGCCTCGGCGTCCTTCTCCAGGCACAGCCCGATGACCTCATCGAGGGCCGGCGGCACCTCGGGATTGCGCTCCGCGGCCGATGGCGTGGGCTGGGTGAGAATCTGCTCCATGAGGGCGCGCTGCGCCTGGGCGGCGAAGGGCAGCTCGCCGGTCACCAGCTCGAACAGCAGCACGCCGGCGGCATAGAGATCGGCGCGATGATCGGCGTGGCGCTCCAGCACCTCCTTGGCCATGTAGGGCAGCGTGCCGACCAGGTCGCCGAGCTTCTCGCGGCCCCGCAGCAGGGCGGCGTGCTCGAAATCGGCCAGGCGCACCTTGGGGCCGTCGGGCTGCACCAGGATGTTGCTGGGCTTGAGGTTGCGGTGGCAGACGTGGCGCTCGTGCAGCCGCGCCAGCCCGGCGCAGAGCTGCTCGATGACCGTCACCGACCAGCGCACGCCCTGCGGCGCGCGGCGTCCGCCGACGGTGATGACCTCGCGCAGCGTGGGCCAGTCGTCGTACTCGTGGACCGTATACCAGCCGCCCTCGGCGGGCCCGAAATCGAGCACGCGCGCCACGTGGGGATGGTCGATGTCGAGCACGCTCAGCGCGCCGAGGAACTGCCCGCGCGCCAGCTCGTCGCCGGCCGCGAAGCGTTTCACCAGCACGGCGCGATGCGAGTCGGGATCCACGCCGCGCAGCGCGCTCACGCCGCCCACCTGCTCGCGCGCCGTGAGCGGGGCGTAACGCTCCGGCCCGCCGCCGCCCGCCACGGCGGCCGGCTTACGCTCCGGCTCGGCCTCGCCGGCCAGCCACTCCGTAGCGCGTAGTGTCACGCCGTCGGGCAGCTCCACCACCACGGCCGGTGCGCCGTCGTCGTCGATGGCCAGGCTGACGGCCAGCTCCGCGCCGGCCGCCAAACCCGCCGGCAAGGCTACCGTCTGACGCGCCACCGAGGTCGCCCCGTCGGGCCGCCGCACGCGCACGGCGCACGCCAGCGCCGCCGGCGGGGGATCCGGCAGATGACAGTGCAACGGCCCCGGCGCCTCGCCGCTGAGCATCACCAGCGGCGTGTCGAGGCGCAAGTCGACGGCGTCGAGCAGCTCGAAACGGCGCTCCACGATCTCCCGCCGGTTGACTCGCGGCAGGGCCGAATCGGCGCTTGAAGGCTCCGGGCGCGGCGGCTCGACCTTCGCCGGCTCAGGCTTGGCCGGTTCGGTCTGGGCCGGCTCGGCCTTGGCCGGCGGTGGCGGCGGCGGTGCGTCGGCCTCGTCGCCGGGGCGAATGACTTTCACCGCCGGCCCGGCGGCGAGGCAGGCCGCGCCGGACACGATCATCTCGCCGGCATCGCCCACGCTGAGCCGCTGCAGGCGCGGGAAAGACACGGCCACCTGGTCGGGCACGTAGCTCAGCCGCGCGCTGCCGCCGATCACCAGCAGGTGGGTGAGCATGCCCGCCCCGGCCACCTCGCGCGTCATCTCGATGGAGGAGGCGATGCTGGCGGCGATCATGTCGTCGATCTCGCCGCGCGGAATCTCCTCCACCACGTCGATGAAGGCGTCGCTGCCGGGCAACGGGATGTCCAGCAGCTCGACGGCCGTGCTGCGCGCCGACGACAGGCGGCATTTGGCCTCTTCCGCCTGTTCGGTGAGCTTGGCGTGCAGGGCCTTGTCGCTGCGCAGATCCACCTGGGCGCGTTGCGCGGCGCGCGCGCACAGGGTGTCCACCAGGCCGCGCGTGAACGACCAGCCCGCCACGTTCATGGCGGTCCTGGAGGCAATCATCTCCACCAGCCCCTCGGCGACGCGCACCTTGGACACCGTGAAGGTGCGCCCGCCCAGATCGTAGACCAGAATGCCGGCCGGAGCGGGCACCGGAGCGGGCTTGTCGAAGCCCGCCGCCAGCACCGCCAGCACCGGCGCCGGCATGGCCGTGAGGCGCAGGCCGAGGGCGGGTCCGAGCCCTTCCAGGCGGGCCCGCATGTCCTTGTCCCAAAGCGCCGGCACGGCCACCACCGCCGACTCGACGGCCGCGCCCACGGCGTGGCGCACGGTGTCGCGCAGGTAGCCGAGCAACCCGCCGAGCAGGTCCCGCGCCGCATGGTCGACGCCGCCGCACAGCAGAATCTCGTCGCGCTCGAAGGCCGTCAGCACATCCGTGGTGCCGCTGTCGGGCCGGCCGCTGATGAGATTGCGCGCGGCGCGGCCGAAGTGCAGGCGACCCGACGCATCCACCGCCGCACAGGCCGGCACGGCCCGCGCGCCGTCGCGATCCGGCACGATGAACGCCGCCGCCCGCTCCCCGGCGCTCCAACACGCCGCGCGGCACACGCTGTGACCCACATCGAACCCTACCGCTGCCGCCATCGTCGCCGCTCCTTCCCCGTCACATTCCCCTTAGAATAGCGCTCCACGCCCCCCAGTGGTGACGAGTTCTCCCGACCGCGGAGTCCGATACTCCGCCACCAACAACCCACCGGGGTATGGACAAACGGTTGTAAGAGCAGAATTGGGGTATGCTGGCGGAGGAGTGGAACGCATGGACGTGGCGCAAGTTGGAGGCGCGCTGGTCGTTTTGGCGCCTGTTTTGGTGGCATTGGGGCTGGCGGCCTGGCTGTGGCCGGTGCGCGAGGCCCAAGCGGCGCGCGTCGCGAAATGGGCGGCGGGCTTGCTGATGGCGGCCCAGATGGTCGTCATCGCGGCCATCCTGCTGCTCGTGGCGGCGCTGCTGAAGAGCAATTTCAGCCTCGAGTACGTGGTGCGCGAGACGGCCCTGGATCTGCCCACGCCCTACAAGTTGGCGGCGCTGTGGGCCGGCCAGGAGGGCACGGTGCTGCTGTGGGCATGCTTCGTCCTGTCGGCGGCCCTGTTCCTCAACGAGAGTCGGCATCCGGCGCGCCCGCCGCAGCCCACGCTGCGCATCGCCATCGGCCTCCTGGCCGCCGCCGCCCTGGGCCTGCTGGTGCTGTTGATCATCAAGAGCCCCTTCGTGCCCGTCGAGGGTCTGGCTCCCGAGGACGGTCACGGCCTCAATCCGCTGTTGCAGAACCCCTGGATGATGATCCATCCGCCGGTGCTGTTCATCGGCTACACCCTGCTCCTGGTCCCCGCCGCGCTGGCCGTGGCGTCGCTGATCAAGGGCAACGGCGACCAGTGGGTGGAGTTGGGCCGACATTACGCTCTGCTGGGCTGGATCTTCCTGGGCGCCGGCATGATGCTGGGCGGTTATTGGGCCTACATCACCCTCGGCTGGGGCGGCTTCTGGGCCTGGGACCCGGTCGAGAATGCCTCGCTGGTGCCCTGGCTGGCGGCCACCGCGCTGCTCCACGGCTTGTCGCTGCAGCGCAAGGCCGGTGCTTCGCAGCGGCTGAACTACGTCTACGCCCTGCTGACCGGCGTGGCCGTCATCTATGGCTCGTACTTGACGCGCAGCGGCGTGCTGAGCGGCTTCAGCGTCCACAGCTTCGAGAAGGTCGGCGCGGCCTACAACAGCGCCTGGCTGACGCTCCTCATCGCTCCGCTGGCGCTGGGCCTGGTGGTCATGGGCGTCAAGAAAGAAGCCTTCGCCCAACGCCCGCTGCCCGCCACGCTGTCGTCCATGCTGCAAGGAGCCTGGGTGCTGGGGTTGATGGCGGCGCTGGTGTGCCTCGGCATGTCCATGCCGCTCTTGTCCCAAATCGGCGGCGGCAAGGGCTCGGCCGTGGGCCAGGGCTTCTACAATCAGACGCAAAGCGTGCTGTTCGCCGCCGCCGCGCTGCTGCTGCTGCTTCATCTGCGGCCCGCCACGGCGGCGCCGTGGGTGCTGGGCGTGATCGGCGGCGCCATCTCGGCCACCACTCTGGCGCGCCTCGTGTCGTCCGAATACGCCATGGGCAAGCGCGTCGGCATGGTGCTGGTGGCGATGGTGGCGGGGCTGATGGCCGGCATCGCCTTGGATCGCATGCGCGGATTCCTCGCGCAGCGCGCCTGGCGCTCCGCGGGCGGGGCGCTGGCGCATCTCGGCGCGGCGCTGCTGGTTATCGGGGCGCTGTGCAGCGGGCCGGGCGAGCGCTCCCAGCGCGTGGAGCTGTCGCGGGGCCAGACCGAGGCCACGCCGTGGGGCCCGGTCACCCTGGGCGACATCCAAAAGACGCCCGACGACAAGACGCGCCTCATCCTGGGCTTCCGCAAGCAGCACGGCGAGGCCCTGATGTACGAGTCGGAGCAGGGCCAGATGCGCAACCCGGTGCTGTTCCACAAGTGGTGGGGCGACATCTACCTGGAGCCCGAGGAGATGGGCGATCCGGACGTGCTGAGCATCGCCAAGGGCGAGACCAAGGACTTCCGCAATCTCAAGGTCAGCTTCACGGGTTTCGAGCGGCCTGGATCGCACGGCCAGGACGCCGACGAGATGCGGGTCGGGGCGAATGTGACGATCGACGACGGCAGCGGCCCGCAGCCCTGCACACCGTTCCTGCTGGTGACCAAGAGCGGCATCAAACCGGCCCCGGTGACGTGCGGGAAGTACAGCGTGCTGCTGCAGTCCATGGAAGTGGAATCGCACACGGTGAATCTTCGCATTCTGGGGGAGGATAGGGCCCCGGGTAGTGGAATGGGGCAACGTGTGGTCTTGCGGGTGACGCGCAAGCCGGCGATTGGGTTGGTCTGGCTGGGCACGCTGTTATTGCTGGCCGGCGGGGCGCTGGCGCTGAGTCGCCCTCGGTTGGAGATGAGGCCGGCTTGAAGAACCGGCCGGGGAACGCCTGGAGAACGCTATGAGACGAGGCAGAACGCTCGGGTGGACGGTGGCGGCGTTGGCCGGCTTCGCGGTGGCGGCGCACGCCATCGCGCCGCCGGATGCGACCTATCGCGGCCAGAAGATGTGCATGATGTGCCACAAGACGAAGACCCCGGAGATCGTCGCCAAGTACGTGAAAAGCCCCATGGCCATGGCCATGACGGACATCACGGATGCCGACAAGGTGGCCGACGTCCTGAAGGCCGATCTGGCGAGCGCGCCGTTCGGCAAGGACAAGGTGGCTTACATCTTCGCCTCCGGTCGCCATCAACAGGCTTTCCTGGACAAGGACCTCATGGTCCTGCCGCAGAAGTGGCTGGTGGCGGAGAAGAAGTGGGTGGACACGCCCGCCGTGGACGCCGGCAAGCTGTGCGTGGGCTGCCACACCACCGGCTACAACCACACCGACCGCAAGTGGAAGTCGCTGGGTGTGGGCTGCGAGGATTGCCACGGCCCGGGCAGCGCCCACGTACGCTCCATGAAGAAGGACGACATCCTCGATCCGGGCGACCTCAAAGACGCCCACGTTCGCGCCTACATCTGCGGCCAGTGCCACTCCAAGGGCATGAGCAAGGACGGCGCCACGCCGTGGCCCCATGACTTCCGACCCGGCGACGACCTCACGGCGGCCTTCAACCACGACACGGTGAACGGCCCCGGCCAGAACCAGCAGCTCAACGACCTGATGGGCAGCGAGCACTGGAAGAACAACGTGGTGTGCGAGACCTGCCACGATCCCCACGGCGACACGGGCAATCCCGACCAGCTCCTGAAGCCCGTGATCGAGCTTTGCCTGAGCTGCCACAGCAAGCCC
>Ga0181528_10003219_pt1 | contig 10030 bp, 10 predicted proteins | sample PEATcosm2014_Bin_47_FD_119742 | JGI IMG/M metagenome (GOLD analysis project Ga0181528, IMG submission 119742) | Peatland microbial communities from MTU Mesocosm Facility, Houghton, MI, USA - PEATcosm2014_Bin10_10_metaG | ecosystem: Environmental > Terrestrial > Soil > Wetlands > Peat | place...
GTGGCGTTTACCAGCCAATTGCGTGGTTTGAACTTCAGAATCGCCGAGTAATTTGAATCAATGACGTTTCGACGCCGTAGCGCAACCACAAGAAATTCCCGATACGTATGAGCGTGAACGTTGCGGTCCCGGGTCCAATAGCACTCGTGGGTTCCGGTGAATACCTCCCACAAATGGCGGATATAGAAGCCTCCCTGCTCGAGGGCCGACCGTCCGTCTACGTGCAAATAGCAACGGCCGCCGTTCCCGATGGACGAGCCGTGGTGGAACGCTGGCAAGCTCTGGGACAAGCGCAAGCGGAACGTCTGGGCGTTACGCCCGTAACCGTGGATGTCAATACGCACGATGACGCCAACTTTGAGGAGCTTTCTTCGAAAATCGCCGGAGCCGGGTTGATCTATCTTTCGGGCGGCAATCCGGGTTATCTCGCGGACACTCTTCGTGACTCGCTCGTTTGGAAAGCAATCGTGGAGGCGTGGCGAAGTGGCTCTGCTCTCGCGGGTTGCAGCGCCGGTGCCATGGCGCTCACGTCGTGGGTCCCGTCAATTCGACATCCACGCGAAGGCGGGACCCCTGGACTTGGACTACTCCCGCACCTTCGGGTTATTCCCCACTTCGATGCTTTTTCGGCGCGCATGCCCGACTTCGTCACCAACTTCGTGCTACCCAAGGAATCGGGCATCACGGTGCTTGGCATTGATGAAGAAACTGCCATGGTGGGCGGACCTACGGAGTGGACCGTAAAAGGTCACCAGTCGGTGTGGATTCTGACAAAAGGTGCTCGCGAAGAGTTGCCGGTCGGCACCACATTTACAACGGCTGTTTAATTCGCGGTCTCGCCAAGAATTGCTAGGCACATTTCGTCACTGGAGCCGTCGCCCCACGTAATGAAACGAGGTGGCAGATTTTTCGTTTGGGGAAGTAAAGCTCGAATGTTGGGATTCCAACTGCAACTCACTTGAATCTTGTCACCAGGACTAACGCTGACCGGTGGCGAAATGTCATATCCCTGTTGGTAATCAAAGTTGTAATTGGTGACGTTCACTAACACCTTGGCGCTTGGTGTACCGGGATTGAGCGTCAGGGTGAATGTTGCGCCGAGCAAATGCATATGCGGCGTGACGCGTCGAATGACCGCGGTGTTGACCACCGGCCAAGTACACGATGTCGAGTCGCCGTAGGCGGGATTCCCACACACGGTGTTGATCAAGTTGACGAAATTCACCTCACCCTGACCAAACCTCTGGCCCAAGTCCACGAGCGACGCCGCTCGATCACAAAGTGGTCCGGTGACGCCTGTCGGGCAAGGAATATTCGGTGGCGCCACGTAATTCACGATAGAGATCGGCTTCAGCACTGAGTGAGCAGCGGGTACCGTCTTTAACGTCACCGTGGAATGGTCAGTGGGATTAACGCCGTTGGGACCACAATCCACCAAGAGGTTGTAATGAATTTGCATGATGATCAGTGATCCCGCGGGCAGGGGCATACCCGTACCGACCGGTTCCACGTCCGTGCCGTGTCCCGGTGCCCACGCCGATAGCCACGGTGACGACGAAACTTCCGAGATGGTGTTGGAACCATTGAGTTGAGGAGCGCCAAAGCACGTCCAGCCCTTTCCTCCATTGTCCAACGCATTAGCGGCGGCCACCTGGGCCGGATAAACGAGATACAAGATCGCGTGATGCACCTGTCCCGTACCGGCCGTGAAGGTCGTGGACGTAATCATCTCGTTTGTCGTGTTCTTGGGGTTGAGAATCGAGCAGTGGTAAATGTCGGTTCCCAAGGCTGGCGTAATTGGTGTGTACGCCGGTACCTTCAAGTTGATGGTCGACGTTGACTTCGTAGCGACCGCCAATTTTTCCTTGCGTACTGACTGACCCGTACGACCATGTGTGGCAATCGTTGAGGCAGTCGCCACCGACGTAATCGACACGGAAGCTCCGAACAAGAGCACCACGAGTACGACAACAAGAGATTTGGGTGATTGGGCCAACTTTGACACGCTTAGCCTCCCCCAGACGAGAATCGAAAACTTCGACAAATAAAATCGTAACAGCGCTTAAAGCTTCATCGCTCTCGTCGCGGCTTCGACACCCTTTGTGAGGCAGACCGCGTGAGGAAGATCCTTTGTCGCGAAGCAAATGCCAGCCGTAATCATGTTCGCCGTTGCGATAATCGGACGACTGACGTTATTTGACGCACTCATTAAGTCCTTTGCTATTTGCGCCTGCGACAAATTCGCTAGTACCGCAGGAGTAAAGCTCGCACCGAAAACAAATGCGCGTCCGCCAATAGAAATGAAGGGAATGGAGCCCGGACTACTCGTATAAGGAGAGGTATCGAACTTCGTAAACAGCGCGGTCTCTTGCGCCGAAGGAGATTGGAATTGCGCATACGAGGTCCCGGCGGCATTCAAGTAATTGTGAAATTCCTCGACCGAACTGAACGACAGATAGGGCGAAACGTACTTTGCCTTAGCGAACGTAAAGGATGCGGTGTTCGGATAAATATCGCCCGAATACGACGCCGTCATGGCGAGACCTGACCACTTACCAAAGCGACTGAGCGCAACGATCAGCGGCCAACGCTCCGCGGCGCAGAATGGACAAAATTCCGCGCCGATGTAAACAATCCAAGGTACCGACACAGTTTTTGAAAGCTTGACGCTCAATAGTGGTTCGGACTTGAGAACGGTCGGTACCCCTACGGCCGTCGTGTTTGACGTCACGCCGACGGAATTGAATTCAGCCAGCGTAACGCCCGTAAGTTCCCTAGCGATAGTCGCGCTAACAGGGCCGGAATCGGCTGACGAACTTGCGCCGGCCCCGCTCACCTGGCTGCTAACGACAACGACGCCGCCAATCAAGCCCAAAATGGCCAGCGACCGAGCCAAACACAAGGGCACGCGACGTAGCGAGGAGGACATCATTCCCCTCTTGCGCCTTTCATTCTGTGTACGTAACGTTGATGCCACGTGATTCCTCCAAGCTGAGCGACCACAAACTTAGACGGAATTGGAGTGCTTCCATCGGCGGCAGGCTGAGAAGAAAAAGGGATTCAGTACGCCAAAAGAGCCGCAACGTGAGCCTTGGTCGAATCAATAAAAGGAAATGTCTCATCATCGTGGCCCACTAGTAGACCAAATTCAGTACAGCAAAGGCCCACGACTTCACCTCCCCGCTCACGTGAGTCGCTCGCAATAGATCGAAACGTCTCTCTTGAATTGTCGCTCACGATTCCCTTTGTAAGTTCCTTATAGATGATCGCTTGAAGTGCGTCAATTTGGTCCGCATGAGGAACAACAACGCGAACGCCAGCCTCTTCTAAGTAGTCACGAAAAAAGTTCTCAGTCATGACGTATTTAGTTCCAAGAAGCGCAAGCGACGATGCTCCCATTTTAAAAAGTGCATCGACAATAACGTCACGCACGTCAAGCACCGGAAGAGAAACCGCACTCGCGACGTCCTCATAATTCATGTGCATCGTGTTGGCACCAATCGCGAGAACCGTTGCGCCGCCGGCTTCGAGGCGACGAGCGGAGTCGGCCAAGATGCGGCCGGTCGTCTTCCAATCACCCGCTTGTTGGCACAGCACAATTTCGCGAAAATCCAACGAATCAAGGAGAATCTGGGGCTGTTGCCATGGTGCGTTCTGCACCGACGTTGCCTGGTTGAGCAGGGTGTAATACATCGACGAGGACTCCCACGAAAGTCCGCCAATAATTCCAATTCGTTTCGTGGGCGTTTTATCCAGCAACGTGCAATCTCTGATCAAAGAACTTCAACACGTTTTCAAGAGCTTCCAGCGTCGGAGAACCTGGGGTTGACCCGAGGTCCTCAGTAAATACTGAATGCGCGGCCTTCTTGTAGCCCCAAGGATTTCCTTCGGAGGAGTCAATTTCGACACCAATGAAGGCATCACCGAGCTCTTCTCGTAATCGGGCAAAGCGTTCTGCTGGCGCAATCTTGTCCCCCGTAAAGCGGTACGCGAGCACGCAGATGCCTTCTTCCGTACGACCCTTTACTTTGGCGAGGTCATCATCGCTGATGCCGAGTTCGCTTTTCCCCTTTTTCCCCACAGGGAGCGACGGCTGGCTAAGAACTGGAGCAACCACAACCGGATCGACCATCATCGCGAGCGCAAAGCCACCAGTCAGGCACATGCCGATGACGCCAACACCAGGCCCACCGTTTTTCTGGTGTTCCGATTTCGCAAGCTCGTTAAGCCACGTTGTGATCGGGCTCGCCTTCTTCGTAGCGAGCATCGTGAACTCTCGAGAAACGCAAATTTTTCCTAGGGAGCGAAACATTTCGCTGTTCGAGGGTACCGCTCCGTCACGGCCAAAAAGATGCGGCATCACGACTCGAAACCCCCTCGATGCCACAGTACGAGCAAAGTCCGCCACGAGTGGCGTGATGCCAGGCATTTCACTTAGAACAAGTACCGCCGGTCCACTGCCCAAGTAGTAGACGTCGCGAGTCTTTCCTTGTGCTTGATACGGCTCCACCGTAAAGTCCGAAAGTACGTCCAGCCGATTTACCATGACAGCTCCGTAGCTCATTGCACGACTTGTGCTTGTTCCCTCGAAGATTACCGAGACTTTCCAGAGTCGGGCTCGGCATTTATTCGTCTTGCATGTTTTGACCAACGTTGGCGAAGCTGCACGAGGCCGGGCACGGCTCGAGCAACTCGACCTAGCCGCGTCGCAATCTTGTATTCCCAACGTCCACGTACCTCGTTCAATTGCTGAAGTGCTTCATCAACTTCAATTTGCTTGTGCGCCAAGGCCTGTTCTAGATCCTCGCGTAGCTTCGCCAGCGAGTACGTCACGAAATTGTCGAAAACATTTGCCGGAGCATTCAATGTCTCTCGCAGGGCCGCGCTATTGGTATCGTCCCTGCGAATGTAATAACGATTGAGGCCATCAAAGAGAACGCTTTCGTAGCCGTTGGCGACGAGGAGATCTTCCCACTCGCCGTGTGAGGGCGTCCTCGTGCCAGGAAGGGTGGCCTCCATCACTATGACCGTGGGTCGAAGCGTCGTCCAGTCCATACCTTCTAATACCGAACGCTCCAATCCTTCGACGTCAATCTTCAAAAAGTCAACGGGTTGCGTGAGGTACTTCTTCGAAAGAAGCGCCATTGTCGTTAGTGGCACTTCGATCTTGGTAAAGCCATCGCGCAAGTACGTCTCTCCTCGCGTTTCGTCCATGGTTGACATGCCACGATTCTCAGGTGGACCGCAATACAACGTGGCGGTTCCTTCATGGTTTGAAACAGCCACCTGCAAATTGATGTCGGCTGGTCGCTCCTTAACCAGGCGCTCATATTCAAGCGACATCGGCTCTACGTTGAGCCCGCGCCAACCATACGAGGAGAACAGTGCTGTTACCGAATCTTCGATTGGATCACCGGCACCGATGTCTACCCAAAAACCCTTTCGTTCCCACGGCCGAAAGACGCGCGCCAGCACGATGTCCTCGTGATTTTGTGCGTACGAAATAATCGGTTCAGTGGACACGGCGACGCTCTCGCGGCCAACCAGAGGAATTTGCAAGCTCACTCATTAGGCTCCCTCCATGTCCGCGCAACACGCTACCGAGCCCGTCATTACGACTGAGCGTCTTGCGTTGCACCATATTTCTGTGCCGAACTTAGTACGACTGTACGAAGGCCCTGAAAGCGCCGACTTCTACGATCCACCAACGCTGCAGAATCCCTATCGTGATCTGATTGAAAATTCGGGCCCGCTACAGTGGCGCGTTCCCGATGTGCAACGAGACCCCTCACTGAATAAATGGTTCGTTCGTTGGATTGTCCAGCGTGCGGACAACTGCATTGTCGGCAGCACTGCTTTTCATAACGCACCGAACGAGCTCGGCATGATCGAAATAGGAATTGGAATTCAACCAGCATTCCAGCGGCGAGGTTTCGCAAGTGAATCTCTCTTGGGCATGTGGCGCTGGGTGATTGATCAGGACGGCGTGACCACACTTCGCTACACCGTTGATCCTTACAACACACCGTCCGTTCGAATCATCACTAATTTTGGCTTTCACCACGTTGGTCAACAGATTGACGAAATTGATGGACCAGAGGATGTCTACGAACTCAGTACGCAAGAATTTCGTACGAAATTTTGTTGATCAGTGCTTTTCCAGAAATTGACGAATCTGTATAGCCACCGCGGCGCCTTCGCCGACCGCCGAGGCCAGCTGCTTCGTCGAGCCACGACGAACATCACCCGCGGCAAACACTCGTGGCACCGACGTCATAAACATCTCGTCGGTTTCCACAAAGCCTCGATCATCCAGCTTCACTTCTCCGGGTAACCACGACGTATTGGGGTCAAGACCAATGAAAACGAATGCACCCGAAGCCGAGTGTTCATACGTTTCGTTCGTGTTGAGATCCTTCAACGTTACAGAGGACAATTTGTTCTCACGATTTGCGTTGAACGCAACAACTTGCGTACTCAACTTGACGGTCATGCGCGGGTGTGAGAGCACTTTGTCCTGCAGCAACTTGGAGCCCTTTAGCGAGTCCCCGTATTCAAACAGCGTGACGTGCTTCGCGAACTGTGTAAGGAACATGCCTTCTTCTAGACCTGAGTTTCCGCCGCCGATCACGACGACTTCATCTTCTCCCTTATAAAACGGTCCATCACACGTCGCACAAAAATGAATGCCCGCACCAATAAGGTCAGCTTCTCCTTCGGCGCCCGTTCGTCGGTACGTTGAGCCCGTCGCGACCAACAACACGCGCGCGTCGATGGTTTGTCCCGTACCCGTAAGCACTTGCACTCCGAGAGGCGTTGCCTTAAAGCCCTGGACACTCACGGCTTGGAGCATTTCCACTTCGTAGCGTTCGGCTTGGCGCGCAAAGCGTGACGCGAGTTCCGCACCCGAAACACCATCGGGAAAACCGGGATAATTATCCAATCGTTCGGTCACCCCCGCTTGTCCGCCGAGCGCCGATTTTTCGATAATGAGTGTCGAAAGATTCTCGCGAGCCGCGTAAATGGCGGTCGTTAGGGCGGTGGGTCCGCCTCCCGCAATGACGATGTCGTAGGACTCCGCCATCGCCTCACGCACGAGACCCAGTTGGTCGGCGAGTTCGTCGTTGCTCGGTTCTGACAAAAACGAGCCGTCCGTGAAGATGATCGTCGGAATAATTCGTTTACCGTCGTTAAGCGTCTCAACTTCTTCTACGGCTTCGGGCGTCACTTCTATGTTGACGTATTCGAAGGGCACACGATGCTGTGAGAGAAAGGACTTTGAGCGCTGGCAGTCAGGGCACCAATCGGCTCCAATTAGTCGAATTTGTTCGGTCATTTTTATCTCCCTCGAAGGAATCCTCGAACGATAGTCTCCGCAGGCCAAGAAGCGTTACGCAGAAGGTGCCGACTTCGAACGTCGACAGACCATCTGAAAGAATATTTTGACTTTGACTTCGCCCTCGGACAAAATACCGAAATGAGCGATTCGATTCCCAGTCCCCAAGTGTGGCCACTGTTGCACGCCCGCGACGCACGAGCAATGATTACCTTTCTGGAAGAGGCCTTTGGTTTTAAGGCAACCGTGGTGTACGGCGAAGGCGACCATGTCGACCACGCCGAAATTGAATGGCCTTCGGGTGGCGGTATCATGCTCGCGAGCTTCAAGGACGACGGTGGCGATCCGTGGCCCTCTCAGCCGGGAGACTTTGGCGCCTACGCCGTAACGGACGAGCCGGATGCCCTGTTTGCTCGAGCCATTCGTGCCGGTGCGCAAGTTCTTCGAGAACCCAATGACACCGACTACGGGTCTCGCGAATTTGGGGTTCTCGATCCGGAGGGCAACCACTGGTCCTTTGGAACCTACCGAGGTGCGCCCCGACCTCTTTAAAAAAACGGGGAGAACCAAATTTTGGTCGTGCACTAGCCTGCAATGACCGTGACCCGCGTCCTCGTCATCGACAATTACGACTCGTTCACCTGGAACTTGGTCCAGGAAATGGGACAGCTCGGCGCGGAGCTGGAAGTCGTTCGAAACGACCAGATTACGTTGGATGAAATTGCCGAGAAGAATGTCGACGGAATTGTTCTCTCGCCCGGTCCCGGACGACCCGAGGACGCCGGCATCACCGGCGAAGTAATAAAACAACTTGGCTCAACAACACCCGTCTTTGGCGTCTGTCTCGGACACCAAGCTATTGGTCAAGCGTTTGGCGCAACAATCGTTCACGCTCCGTCAATTATGCACGGCAAGGTTTCACTTATTCGACACGACAATCAAGGTGTCTTCGAAGGTCTTTCAAATCCAATGGTGGCAACGCGCTACCACTCTCTCGTTATCGATCCTGCCACGGTGCCCGACGAACTTGAAGTGACGGCGTGGGTGGACGACGTCATTATGGGCGTTCGCCATCGGACACTACCGATTGAAGGGGTGCAGTTTCATCCCGAGTCCGTGCTGACCGAAGAAGGTCTCGCGATGCTCGAAAACTTTTTGAGCCGTCTTTAGCCCGGCAATGCGGGACAGTACGTCAGCGGAACGACGGAATTAAACGGAACCGAAGACCCTGGAGCGTCGCCTTGGTTAATCACCTGGTCGCTATAGGTAAGACACTGCGAAACAGTCCCATCGGCAAATGAACCCGTAAGTCCCTGGGTCTTCAATTGCGACGTGGCGTTTGCTTGCGTATCGCCAACAACGTTAGGAACAACGACGTTGCACACGCCGGACGACAAAATGAGTGTCACCGTGGAGCCCGACTTCACGGGCGATCCGGCGGCCGGGTTGGAGGCCACGACGTCGCCGCTTGTAACACTGTTCGAACATTGCGACGTCGTCGTGGAATTTGGCGTCAAACTTGCCGCACCAAGCGTGGCTCCCGCTTGCGATGGCGTGTCACCAACGAGCGATGGCACGGGGAACGTCGACGATGGATTAAGAACAACCAATGTGACCGTCTTTCCAGTCCGCGACTGCGTGCCGCCAATGGGTGTCTGCGAAAGCACCGTATTTGGCGTCTGATTGGTACCGGTGCCGGCGGTGAATTGAACGGTGTAAGCGAGGCTCAACGTCGCGAGTGCACTTTCGGCGTTACTGAGCGTTTGTCCAACTTCGTCGGGCACAGTCACGGGAGTCGTCGATTGACCTTCGCTCACGTTGAACGAGACCGCCTGTCCCTTGGACACTTTTTTCCCCGCCTTGGGGTCCGTGCCAACGACGGTGCCGGCTGGCTGTGTCGACGACACCAACTTGGTTGATCCCAAAATGAGTCCGTCGTTAGTGAGCGTTTGTTGCGCGTTAGCAATTGTCTGGCCAACGAAGTCGGGCATGCTCGTCACCGCTCCAGAATTTGAAGACTTCAGCCCCACGTAGGCAAGCGCACCGATCAGCAATATGATGACGACGGCGACGATCGACCAAATGGCCCCGCGATTGTCGCGGCGCCGTCGAATATCCGTTCGAGGTCCAACCATGAGGGGTACGGCCTGCGTGCGTTCTCCACCCGAGACTGCAGCCACCGCGCGTGTGGCGTCATCGCCGAAGAACGCGCCATTGCGACTTGCAGCTCGTACCGGCTGTCCCTCAGTGAAACGAATGAGGTCCGCGCGCATTTCGTCCGCAGTCTGATAACGCATGTCGGGACGCTTTTCCAGTGCGTGCATGGTGATTGCTTCGAGGTCACTGGGCACCGAAGGATTGAACTCGCGGGTCGGTGGAACGACCGAGTTCACATGCATTGTGGCTACCGCTACGGGCGAGTCGCCCATAAAGGGCGGGCGTCCCGCGAGTAATTCGTAAAGCACGATGCCGAGTGAGTAGACATCACTGCGACCGTCAACGGCAGCTCCTTCGGCTTGTTCGGGAGAAAAGTACGTGGCCGTTCCCATGACGAGACCAGCCTGCGTGAGGTTGTCTTCTGTGGAAACCGCCTGCGCAATGCCGAAGTCCGTGACCTTTACTTGGCCATCGGAGGTAAGAAGAATGTTGCCCGGCTTTACGTCACGGTGCACGACGCCACTTCGGTGCGCGTAA
>Ga0181528_10003220_pt1 | contig 10029 bp, 7 predicted proteins | sample PEATcosm2014_Bin_47_FD_119742 | JGI IMG/M metagenome (GOLD analysis project Ga0181528, IMG submission 119742) | Peatland microbial communities from MTU Mesocosm Facility, Houghton, MI, USA - PEATcosm2014_Bin10_10_metaG | ecosystem: Environmental > Terrestrial > Soil > Wetlands > Peat | place...
ACGTCGTGGAGTCCAAGCAGCCGGGCATGGTGGCCTGGGCGGTGGGCGACGTGTTCATGGACAAGGCAAGAGGCTTCGCGCGGAGCCTGAAGGGCTGGGGTGACCAGAACCAGGTGGCGGACCGCGTCTTCGGCGGGTTCGACAACTACAAGCAGGTCGTCGACAGCGGCATCGACATCCTGGTGACGGCCACGCCGCCGGGCTTCCGGCCGCAGATCGTGGCGTACGCCATCGACAAGGGCAAGCACGTCTTCATGGAGAAGCCGGTGGCCGTGGATTCCAACGGCACGCGGCTCATGCTGGAGACGGCCGAGAAGGCCAAGGCCGCCAAGCTGGCCATCGTGTGCGGCGCGCAGCGCCGGCATCAGCAGGGCTACCTGCAGACCATGGCCAAGATCCAGGAGGGCGTCCTCGGCGACCTGGTCGGCGGGCAATTCATGTGGCGCACGGACGGGCCGCAGGGACCGTGGGTGCGCATGGGCCGCCGCAAGGGCCCGGACGGCCTGAACCTGACCTGGCAACTGGACAACTGGTACCACTTCAACTGGGTGTGCGGCGACCAGATCGTCGAGCAGCACGTCCACAACCTGGACATCATGATGTGGTGCTTCAACGACGTGCACCCGACCGAGGTGTACGCCATCGGCTACCGCGCCGAGGGCCGCGCCGGCCGGCCGGACTACAGCCACATCTACAGCGGCATCTCGGCGGAGTTCACCTTCCCCAACGGCGCCAAGTGCATGAGCTGGTCCGGTCATGGCTTGCGAATCGACGGCGGCGTCGGCGAGCGCATCGTCGGCACCAAGGGCACCTCCGACTGCAGCGGCCGCATTGACCTGTACGACAAGACCAAGGTGACCATCCCCAAAGTGGCCGTGCAGAACGGCGATCCCTACGTGCAGGAGCACATCGACCTCATCCAGAGCATCCGCAAGGGTGAGCCGCTCAACGAGTGCAAGCGCATCGCCGAGAGCACCTTCTGCGCCATCGCGGCGCGCGAGGCGGCCTACTCCGGCAAGCGCATCCACTGGGACACGCTGCTGGAGAAGGACTTCAGCCTCATGCCCCCGGCCGAGCTGCTGGATCTCGACAAGGACCCCGAGATCGTCAACCCGCCGGTGCCGGTGCCGGGCATCTATGGGCCGGGCTCGATGTCCACCAAGCCGGCGTAGTATTATCCGCAGATGACACAGATGAGCGCAGATTACGACACAAAGACCCAGAATGAGTCGTTGTTGCTATCTGCGCTCATCTGTGTCATCTGCGGATAAGAAATGCTCTCAGATCACCTCGAGATCATCACGGCTGCCCAACGCCGGGAAGGCCATGTGCGGCTCGCTCTGGTACCAGTAGGCCACCGAGCTGATGTCGTCCTGCAGCGGCAGATAGCGCCCCTCGCTGCGCCAGCCGATGGCCTGCATGACCACCTTCAGATCCGATTCAAACCGGATGGGGTCCATGACGTGGAAGCGGTACAGGCCGTGGCGATTGCCCGGCTTGCCGTCGCAATTGCCATACGGGTAGCCCACGAACGGCGCGCTGTAGGTGGATCCGAAGCCCCACGCCCCACAGAAGTAGTCCTCCGTGCCGGTGCCGCAGATGGTGGGGAAGTCAGTGTCGCCGTCCAGGAACAGCTTGATCTCGCCCTCGCCCCACCAGCCGGTGGAGTTCTGCTGCCAGGCCATGTAGACACCCACGTAATGACCCTGGCCCTTCACGCCGTCCAGGATGAGGTAGTCCTCCTTGTAGGGCAGGGGATTGGTGCGGCGGAAACGCGCGTGGAAGTAGCCCTCATCGGCCGGCACGTCGGTCAGGGCGTAGTTGATGGCATAGAAGAAGCCGCCCACCGCCTCCGGACCGCGATTCTCGATGGTGATGCGGGCGTGGCCGCGGAACGGCATGGGGAAGAAGCTGTTGAAGCCGCCGCTGGGATTGACGTTGATGGGCAGCGACAGCACGTTGGCGCGGGCGTTGAAGCCGTTGCAGAAGAAGTCGCCTACCGGTGACTCGACGCTCGGCGTCTCCTCGCCGTCCCAATACATGCGCAGGATGAGGTCGCGATAGCGCTTCGAATCGACGGTGATCCAGATGTGCTGGATGCAGCCGGGGCCGTCGATGTCCATGAGCGTGGCGGTGGTGCCGGCCGGCACGGTGATGCAGGGGCGCACCTTCCAGGTGACGCCGAGATCGCGCGCGCAGCCGTTGGCGCCGTCCCACTTCTGGCCGATCTTGACCACCTCGGGCTGCGGATCGGCGCTGACCTCGGCCATGCCGCCGCGGCCCTTCTCGCCGTAGACGTTCTCCGCCGTGATCGAGCGCGTCTTGGCCGATGACAGCCGCGACAAGTTGCCCAACCCCATGCCCAGTCCGTTGAACGCTGACATTGCTCTCTCCATCGCGCGGCGGGATTCGACATGCGGCCGGCCCCACCTCCCTGGCCGCGTCGCCGCGCGTCGTGCGAGGCGCGCTCGTCCCATCGGTCCGGGTGTTCTCGATCCTCGAACCGGGGGTTTCGTTACGTGCCTGAAAAGCACGACCTCCTAAAGCCTCAGTGGGAGGCGTCCGAAACATTGAACGTTGGCGTTCGCAGTGGTGGGGAACGCCTCAGGTGGTGGCAATCATGGGTGGATCATTGCGTCGCCGTTTGCTTGTGTGGGGAACTCTGCTTTCCGTGGTGCCGATGGCGCTCGGCGTGATCTCGGTGGCGCAAGGTTGGCGGACAGCCAGCCGCCTGGCGGGAAACGGTTGCACGGAGTTGGCCGAGTCGGACATGCAGCATGTCGTGCGGGGCATCGTTGTCGACTGTGATGCACAGAATCAACTGCTCCAGGCGGCCGTGAACAGTGACCTCAACGTGGCGGCTCGGCTGCTGGAGTCCCGAGGCGCGCTCTCCTTCGACGCGGCGCGAGCCGTGGCTTGGAAGGCCGTCAATCAGGAGACGAAAGCGGTCACGGAAGTGACGCTGCCGGCGGTGTGCCTAGGGGGGCAAGGGATCGGCCAGAACGCCGACGCGGCGGTGGCCAGTCCGGTGGTCGACGACGTCACGGAGTTGACCGGCGCCACCTGCACCATCTTCCAACGACTGGACCCGGCGGGGAACATGCTGCGCGTGGCGACCAGCGTGCGGAACGCGGCGGGCAAGCGCGCCATCGGCACCTTCATTCCGGTCACGAGCGCCGAAGGCAAGGCCAATGCCACGCTCGCCACGGTCCTCAAGGGGCAACGCGCCAGCGGCCGGGCCTTCGTCGTGGACCGTTGGTACGTGACGGCCTACGAGCCGCTGAAGGCGGCGTCCGGCGATATCGTGGGCGTGCTCTACGCCGGTGTTCCCCAGGACAAGATCAGCACGCTGCGCGACACGCTGGCCAAAGTGCAGGTGGGCAAAAGCGGCTTCGCCGTGGCGCTCACGGCGAGCGGCGCGGGCAAAGGCAAACTGGTCTTCGGCGGCGGCGCGGGCCAGGACGGCGACGACGCGCTGGCCATCAAGGACTCCGCCGGCCAGCCCTTGTTCCAGCGCGTGCTCGACGCCGCTCTGGCGGCGCCCGCCGATGCGGCCACCCTTCTGCGCGCCAACTGGGCGCCGCCCGGTCAGACTCGTGCCTATCCCGTGGTCCTGTGCGCTTCGTACTTCCAGCCGTGGGACTACGTCATCGTGACCGTCGGTTACGAGGCCGAGTTGACGGCTGCGGCCGCCGCCATCCGGCGAGCCAGCTCGCGTGGGCTGGCCATGCTGTTCCTGCTTCTGTTGGCGGCGGGGATGGTGGCATCGCTCATCTGGCTGCGGCTGTCCGGCAGCATCGCCGGGCGCCTGGAGGAGGTGGCCGGCCAACTGCACGGCGCCGCGCGGAGCGTCGCCGACGTAGCGGAGCAGACGTCGGAGGGCAACGAAGCCTCCGCGCAGCGTGCCGCGAACCAGGCGCAGGAGCTGCTCGGCAGCGCGGGCGCGCTGGACCAGTTGGCGGGCGCCATCGAGCGCGGCGCCGGTCATGCCGACGAAGCGCGCAGTCTGGCCGTCGGCACGCTGGGTGTGGCTGAACAGGGCACCGCCGCCATGGACCACATGACCGCTGCCATCGCGGACGTGGAGGCAGCGGCAGAACAGAGCGCCACGGTGCTGCGCACCATCGACGAGATCGCCTTTCAGACCAACCTCCTGGCTCTGAACGCTGCCGTGGAAGCCGCTCGCGCCGGCGAGGCCGGCCGCGGTTTCGCCGTCGTGGCGCAGGAAGTGCGCGCCCTGGCGCAACGCAGCGCGGAAGCCGCGCACGCCACCGCCAAGCTCAACGAGCAGGCTCGCGTCAGCGCCGGCCGCGGCGTGGCCGCCGTGGCGGAGATGACCCAGGTCCTGGCCGAGATCGTGTCCCACGCGCGGCGCGTGGCGGCCATCAACGAGGCGCTGAGCGCCGCCGCCGGCGAGCAGTCGCAAGGCGTGCAGCACGTGGCCCGCGCCACGGAGCAACTGAGGGCCACCGTCGACGCCGGCCGCGCCGCCGCCGAGGCCGGGCTGAACCGTGGCTATCTGCTGGAGGAACAGGCCTCGTATCTCGCCGCCCTGGTGAACGTCTTGCTGGCCATGCTCCACGGCGAGGCGCCCGCGGCCCAGCCTGGCGAGGACGCCGGTGCAGCCGCCGAGGTGACTCTGAAGCGGGTTCGGGACGACGATTGGACGGCTACGACTCGCCCCACGCATACGACGCCGGCCCCCATGGAGCCAGTGCTACCATGACGTAGGGGTTGATACACACGTCGCGATGCTCGTGGGCAAAGCGCCACAGTCGCGCGCAGAGCCGCCGCACGACATCGGCGTGGGCCGGATCCGCGGCCAGATTGATCACCTCGTCGGGATCGCGCCGCAGGTCGTACAACTCGTCCTCGTCGAAGCCGTTGTAGACGTACTTCCAGTCGCGCGTGCTGACCGAACGCTGGATGCCGTACAGCTCGTTGCCGTTGGTCTGCGTGAACACGGCATCGCGCCACGGGTCAGGCGTCTCACCGCGCACCCACGGCAGCAGGCTGTGGCCCGACATGGGCCGGTCGGCGTCCAATCCGGCGGCTTCGAGGAAGGTGGGGGCGAAGTCGGCCAGGCTGACGAAGGCGTTCACGACGCGGCCCGCGGCGCGCATGCCGCGCGGCCAGCGCACGATGGCGGGCACGTGATAAGCGCCTCGGAAGCAGGGCAGACCCTTGCACCACAGGCCGTGATCCCCGGCATAGTCGCCGTGGTCGGAGAGGAACACCACCAGCGTGTCGTCCAACTCGCCGCGCTCGTCGAGCGCCGCCAGGACGCGGCCGAAGAGGTCGTCCTGCACGCTGCAATGGGCCAGGTAATGGCGCAGGGCCTCACGCTGCTCGGTCTCTTCGAGTTGGTCGAAGCGGCGGCGCGTGCGGCGATACAGCGCCGGCTTGTCGCTCATGGCGTCGGCGAAGGAGGCAGGCAGGCGGATGTCGTCGAGCCGATAGCGGTCCAGGTATTCGCGCGGCACGAGATAGGGATCGTGGGGGCCGATGGTGCCGACGTACTGGCACCACGGCCGGCGTCCGTGGCGCGGCCGCCCGCTGATGACGCGCAGGGCGTCGTCGACGGTGCGGCGGTCGTGCTCCCAGATGTCGTCGACCGCTCCGTAATGGGTGTACGTGCCGTAGCCGGGCCGCAGGATCTCGCCTGGCCCGCGCGTCGTAGGATCGGCGGCGTGGTGCTCATACGGCGGCCATTCGTGGGTATCGGGGGCATCGGTGACGGCGGTCATGGTGTGGGGCGCAGGCCAGCCCATGTCCCAGCCGAACGCGTCCGGGCCTTGGGTGGCGCTGACGTGCCATTTGCCCGAGAAGTGCAGGTCATAGCCGGCGTCGCGCAGGTCTTCGCTGAACAGCCGCGTGCCGGGAAAGGGGCCGCGGCTGAGGGTGTTGCCGACGTCGACGTTGTTCCACACGCCGTGCTCGCTGGGATAGAGGCCGCTGAAGAAGGTGGCGCGCGACGGGCAGCAGTGCGGTGAGGGGCAGAAGGCCTGGCGGAAGGTGACGCCGTCGCGGGCAAAGCGAGCCACGTTCGGCATCTGCGCGCGGGCGGCTGGCGGGACGGTGTCGCCGCGCTGCTGGTCGGTCATGAAGATGAGGAGGTTGGGCTTTGTCATGGGGGCGATGTTCGGCGGCGGAGGGAAGGACTCCTCGTAAAGCAGGAGCCTCGCGCAGCGGGGCGTATGATGTGGTGCGGTTACCTCGCGGGGATGGGTGCCGAGCGATGGCGGATTCTACTGAATGGCTCTCGGTCCGTGCCGCGTTGCGCATAGAACCGGGCAAGATCGTCGGTTATCTGCTTTCCGCTGAGCACTCCGACGGCAAGGACAAGGCGCAGTTCTTCGCCGCCTTCGGATTCGATCGAACGCGGCCCGAGCAACTGGCGGCGGCGTTGCTGGAACACGCCTCGCGCCACCCATTGGCGGGTAGCAAAGAGACGCCACGCGGTGTAAACTACGTAGTTGAGGGGCCGTTGACCACGCCCGACGGTCGAAACCCTCGGGTGCTGGTCGTGTGGCACGTGCCGACCGGGTCGGCGCGTGGGCACTTGGTCACGGCCTATCCGTCGTAGGTGGAGACATGATAGCGGAGCTTGACGTAGTCAAACTTCTCAGAGCCCGACCCGCGGACGGACTTCCGGCCGGTGCCGAAGGCACGGTCGTGCTCGTCTACGGCGGCGGCAGCCACTACGAGGTCGAGTTCCTGGACCGAGACCGACCCGGCTGGACGAAAGCCCTCTGCACACTCGCGGCCGAGGAAGTCGAACTCGTCTGGAAGTGCCCTGGCGCCGAAACGAGCGAGGCAGCGGCGAACGGCTCCGTGCGGCGCCACCGCGTCAAGAAGGAGGTGCCGTCGGGGCAAGAGCCGTCGGCGACACCGTCCGACACCGCACCGCGCGTCCCGCCGCATTGACACCATCCCCCCACCGATCCACACTAACAGACATGGCTCGCCAAGCGGCTTCGCGGCGCGTCGAAGGATCTAGTCCAGGATGAGGATCGGCATCGACGGCAGTCTCCTGGGCGCCCGCTTCTCCGGCGTCGAGCGTAGCGTCGCGCAGACGGTGCGGGCTTTGGCACGCACCGCCGCCGCGGACGATGAGCTGCTGCTGTTCGTCGGCCAGGGCTTCGACGACTACGTGGCCACCTATCACCCCGACGGCTTCGATGCCACGGGCCGCGTGCGCCTGGTGCGCACCGGGCTGGACAACGCCTGGCGCCCGGCGCGCATCTGGTGGCAGCAGATGGTGCTGCCGCGCCTCGTCGACAACTGCGAGTGTGACCTTTTCCACGCCCCGGCCTACATCTCGCCGCGCGCCATGCGCTTGCCGCGTGTCGTGACGGTGTACGACGTCATCTCGTTGGACCACCCCGATTTCGCCACCTTCGGCAATCGGCTGCACTATCGCCTGCTGCTGCCGGCCGGTGTGCGCCGCGCCACACGCGTCATCGTGCCGTCGGAGGCCACGCGCGCCGACCTGCTGCGCTGGGTGCCGTCCGCCGAGCCGCGCCTGCGGGTGGTGCCCCTGGGCGTCGAGGACCGCTTCGCCGGCGCTGACGCCGAAAGCGTCGGCGCGGTGCGGGCACGATTCCGCTTGCCGGAGCGTTATTGGCTGTGGGTCGGCAATGTCGAGCCCAAGAAGAACGTCGCGGTGCTGCTGCGCGCCCTGGCCATGTTGCGCGACGAGGGCAAGGTCACCGTGCGCTCGCCGCTCAAGCTGGTGCTGGCGGGTCCCTTGAGCTGGGGCGCCAATGACCTGCTGCGCCTGTTCTTGCGCGAGGGCTTGCAGCGCCACGTGCAGTTCCTGGGCCGCGTCACGGACGCCGAACTGCCGGCGCTGTATCGCGGCGCGGCGGCCTTCCTGTTCCCGTCGCTGGCCGAGGGATTCGGGCTTCCGCTGCTGGAAGCCATGTCGGCCGGTGTGCCGGTGGTGGCATCCACGGCCGGCGCCTTGCCGGAGGTGGTGGGCGAGGCGGGGTTGCTGGTGAACCCCGCGGATCACGGCGCCTGGGCGCAAGCCATGTGGCGCGTCCTGGAGGACGATGAGCTGCGCGCGCGACTGATCGCCGGCGGGCGGCAGCGCGCCGGCGGCTACGGCTGGGAGCGCGCCGCGGCGGCTACCTGGAACGTCTATCGCGAGGCGCTCGCGGTGGGCGAGGATGAATATGACCACGCCACGGGCCGTTGGCTCTACGGGCGCATTTGAACACAAGGACAGCGCGATGAGCATCAAGTCGGAGCTGCGCGACAAGATCGAGGCCTGGCTGAAGGCCACCGGCCGTAACGAGTTCGGCGATCCGCGGGACACGGTTTATGCCGGCGGAACGCCGCTGTTCGACGAGCGCACCGGCAAGACCCGGGACCGTTTCGAGCACATTCTCGAGGCGCATCCCGAGGTGCGCGAATGGGAGGACCGCTCATGAGAAGAGCGCCGCGAGCCACCGGCTTGGGCCAACTGCTGAACGCCCTGTGGCGTGTTTTCGGCTTCATCGGCGCGGTGCTCGGCCTGCGCCGCTGGTGGCGCACGCTGACCAACGAGGAGGAGCCCAAGCAGACCCGTCTGCTGGCGGCCGCCCTGCTGCTGCTCATGATCGGCCTGTTGCTGGCCTCCGTGCTGCGGCCCATCGATCATCGCCGGCTCGTCGTCAAGACGCCGCCGCCGGCGGTGGCCGCGGACGAGTTGGTGGTGGAGTTCCGGCCCGACACGGCGCTGTCGACCATCGACGCCCTCGGCGCGCAGTGGGACGTGCGGTTCGTGCCCAACAGCCCCGAGGCCGTGGCGGATCGGCTGATGCGGGTCGATGTGCGCGGCCTGGACGCCGCGGGGCGCGGCCGGCTGCTCGATGATCTGCGCCACGACTGGCGCGTCGAGGCGGCCGACGTCAACGACACCTACCAGTTGCAGGGCGAACGGCTGCCGGTGCCGTCCATCTCGGCCGAGGACATCGACCGCGTCATGGACCACAGCGCCGCGGAACGAACCAAGCTGGACATGAAGCCCAACGATCCGCGCTACAACGAGCAGTGGAACTTCCCCATGATCGGCATGGAGCAGGCCTGGGAGCGCGCCACCGGCAAGGGCGCGGTGGTGGCCGTCATCGACACCGGCTGCGCCTTCGAGAAAGAGGGCGACATCCCGGCAGCCAGCGATCTGAAAGAGACGAAGTTCACCAAGCCTTACGACTTCCTCACCAAGAAGCGCAAGGCCTACGACGATCACGGCCACGGCACGCACGTGGCGGGCACCATCGCGCAGAGCACCAACAACGGGCACGGCGTGGCGGGCATCGCCTTCAACGCCACCATCATGCCGCTCAAGGTGCTCTCGGCGCAGGGCTCGGGGCGCGTGGCGGACATCGCCGACGCCATCGAGTACGCCGCCAACAACGGTGCCAACATCATCAACATGAGCCTCGGCGGACCGCAGTCCAATGCCGTCATGCGCCGTGCCTGCACCTATGCCAACCAGAAGGGCGTCACCATCGTGTGCGCGGCGGGCAACAGCGGGCGGCAGGGCGTAGGCTATCCGGCGGCTTATCCCGAGTGCATCGCGGTGTCCAGCGTGGGACCGGAGGGCGAGCTGGCCTTCTACTCCAGTTGGGGCGCCGAGATCGCCATCGCGGCGCCGGGCGGCGACTATCGCAACGATGCGCAGCGGCCGCGCGGCATCCTGCAGAACACCATCTTCGCCAAGAAAGACGTGTTCGAGTTCTGGCAGGGCACCTCCATGGCTTCGCCGCACGTGGCGGGCGTGGCGGCGTTGATCTACGAGACGGGCGTCCATACGCCGGCCGCCATCCGCGACAAGCTGCGCGCCAGCGCCACCAAGAAGAACGATCCGCTCAAGTACGGCGCCGGCATCCTCAACGCCGCGGCAGCCGTCGGCGCGGCGAGTCAGCCGGCGGATGCGCCGCCGAGCACCTCGCGTGCCACCTACGATGAAGTGGTCGTGCCATGGCGGTTGTTGGCGTGGCTGCTGCTGGTGGGCGCCACCTCGTGGCTGCTGACGAAGCT
>Ga0181528_10003222_pt1 | contig 10027 bp, 6 predicted proteins | sample PEATcosm2014_Bin_47_FD_119742 | JGI IMG/M metagenome (GOLD analysis project Ga0181528, IMG submission 119742) | Peatland microbial communities from MTU Mesocosm Facility, Houghton, MI, USA - PEATcosm2014_Bin10_10_metaG | ecosystem: Environmental > Terrestrial > Soil > Wetlands > Peat | place...
TGCTGTCGGACAAAACCCGCTGAGATCCTTGAGTGTCGCAAGGTCGCCCTGCGGGAAATCCTTGAAGACAATCATGGGAGCCTTGAGCTGGCGGGCCTTGAGGCGCATGGCGGCGCAAACCGAATCGGCGACGTCCTGGAGATGAACTCCTTCAATGAGGCCGATCGTTCCCTCGTCAGAACACGGTGAGCCGATGAACAGAGTGCGCTGGTAGCCCACCCGCGGAAAAACCCTGGACAGACGAGCCAAAACAAAGGCGACGAACGGCGGGGCGACGAGAGTTATCGGGACGTCATGCAAAAAACACGGGGCGATTCCAACCGGTTTTCCGCCCATTTGGATCTGCGCGTAGGAGAATGCGAACTGATCCTCCAGTCCCGATGCTTCAAGCGTCTGATACCAAAAGTGCCCCTCCAGGGGCTGCCGGAAGCACTGGCGCCAGACCGATTCTTCAATGTCCTCAGCTCGTCCGACAAAGTCGATCTGGGGTGCAGTCTTGTCGGCGCGCATAATCACAGGGCAACGAAAACTGCTCCGACAACGATGCACCCGACACCAAGCCACCGGGTCCGACCCACGGTTTCCCCGAGCAACATCTTTGACAGCATGGCGACACCAACAAAACAAAGACTGCCCATCGGAAATGCCACGCTCACGTCGAGCAAGTGCAGGGAGAATGTGTACAGGAGGATTTCGAATCCGTAGGCAATGACCCCAAGAACAACCCAGTTGGCTGCAGCTGAACTGATTGAAAACCGGCCAATCAGGCGGCGGTAACGCAGCAAGAGGATTTCTGGCCCGCCACTTGCGCCAATCTTAAGGAACAGCTGGGCGAAGGATTCCACCGCGACCGCAGCGAGAAGCACTAGAATTCCCAACAACGCTGGCCTCATGAGCGCAAGGACTCCGGATGCTTCAGCACCGCATTGTGGGCATCCGTCGTGCGAAACGGGGTCCGGCTAATGAAGAAGACGCCCAAGAGAATCAGGGCCACTCCGAGCATCTTCGAGGCCGAGATATTCTCGTGCAGGGAGTGGGCTGATATCGCGAGGACTGAAAGGTAGCTGAGCGCCGTGAACGGCTGGACAAAACTCAGGTCGGACCGCGAAAGAACTCGCACCCAATTGAACAGTTGGGCGACAAACGCCAGCATCGCTGCGTAAAAGAACGGATTCGCCAGTGCTGCGTGCGCGGTCCCGCCAATGGAAGCTTTCGCTGGGATGCCGGACACGGCTAGCTTCCAGGCAATCTGGATGATCGTATCCAGGACAATAGCGATCACGAGGCCGGCAAACACCTCGCGGGGGAGCTTCGTATCACCGCGTTCCATGCAGCGAAACGAGGTGTCAGAGATTCCGGAAGGAGTCGAGAATCACCTGATAGCGAGAGTGGATGGTCGTTTTCACGGTTCACTCAGAAATCGTTTCGCCGAAAGGTGGCGGCCCTACGTCCACGACATCGTTTCGACTCAGTCATCATGAGTGATCGATTCTGCATCGGGCCAATGGACCCGTTTTGGCATTGTTGGGCGGAATGGGTTGGGTATATTCAACAAATGATTGCGGACGCTCGTTAACACCGGCAGTTCCGTGTGAGATCTAACAAGTTCCAGGCAGGAATGTTAAGTTGCAATCTGCCTATTTGGCATGCAACGCGCACTATAGATGTGATTGAACAAGGTTCTTTATTGCTTAGCCCCGACCCTATGAAAACAACGCTCCCGTCACTCCGCCTCTGCTGCGTCAACCGTTTGGTGGGTTCCGGGTCTCGCATCTTCCGCTCACTGCTGGGCGTGGTTGGAATGCATCTGTTGTCCGGCGGCGTCCTTTTTGCCGACGGTCTTTCATTTCTTCCGCCGCGGAACGAAATTGTAATATCCGTCAGCGATTTCACTCCGGAAGGATCGCTCCTTCCAGTGCCGTCCGCCAAAGCGCCAGTCTATTACGAAGCGGGCAACCTGGGCTTTCGTGAGCTTGGCAGGCCAATGGCAGGTGAAAACCCGCCAAACAACGAACACATGCTTGGGTTGATCATCAAGACCCTGGCCAAACAGGGCTATGTTCTCGCGAGCGACAAGCACCCACCGACGCAATTCCTCGCTTTTGCCTGGGGCACTCTGAGGATTGGCGGTCCCGGCGTGTCCTTCGGACCTTCAAAAGGCATCCTGAAGTTCCTTGGCGCCGATAAAGTGGGGCACCTGATGGAAGACGCGGACAACGAAAGCGATCTCCAGACCGGCCTTCGGGATTTCAGGAGCATGATCAACAGCAAGGGCAGCGCGATCGCAGACCAGATTTACGACGCAGCCGGGAGCGACCTCTACATTGCGCTGATCCGCTCGTACGACTACCAAGCAGCCGCCGAAGGAAAACTGAAACAACTTTGGGAAACCAGAATCAGTCTCCCGTCATCGGGCCTCGATTTGGCCACTGCGCTGCCGGTCGCGATTGTGACCGCAGGACCGATCATCGGCCGCGACACACCCAAGCCGGTCTGGGTGGACACGTCGGATGGACGGCAAGGGCATGTTCAGATCGGAGACCTCAAGGTGTTGGAGTACATGGATCCGGCGCAGCACCCAGTCATGGACCTGACCAAGCCTTCGGAATCCGGCAAGAAGTAGGTCTGAAAACATGCAGGCTTGCCGCAATGAACCTCTCCACCCGCCTAATCGTCCTTATCGTTCTGGCTGCCGGCTGTGCCCGCCTCGACGGCGATCCACTTTACGATGCCTTTCGCGAGCCGGACATGAACACCCGGCCCTTTGTTCGCTGGTGGTGGAACGGTGGACGCGTGGACGCCAATGAGCTTGTCCGCGAACTGGACGTGCTGAAAGCCGCGGGCGTCGGTGGTGTGGAGATCAACACCATCGGCATGCCCGAGGAAGCGAGCGCATCCAGCCTTGCGGCCCATCCGGAAGTCTCCTGGCTCTCTCCGGATTGGGACCGTTTGGTCGCCCTCACTGCCGCGGCCGCTCGCGCTCGCGGCATGACCACCGACGTGATCGTCGGGTCCGGCTGGCCATTTGGCGGACGCTTCCTTGAGCCGGAGGAACAGACCCAGCGCGTGTTTCTCGTCAAGCGCACGCTCCACGGTCCGTCCCAGGCGGCCTTCACGCGCACTGAATTGGAGCAGCTGACGCCGGTCGCAAAGCCCGGCGAACACCAGGATCCGAGGCCCGTCCCAACGAGCAATCGGTTGCTTTTCCTACGGCTGCTGCCGGCCGGCGCGGAGCGAGGCTCATTCGCGCCAGGCAGGGACCTGATGACTGCGTTTGTGAACGACGATCGCCTGGTGATCGACGTGCCCGCCGGTGACTTCTTACTTTACGTCGGGACCTGGCAAACGGGCTTCACGCATGTCAAACTCGGTGCGCCGGGAGCAGACGGCCCTGTCGTCAATCACTTCGATGCGGCTGCGGTTCGCAAATACCTCGACCATATGTCATCGAGTTTGTCCCCGGCATTGCATGGAAATCTCGGAAGCGCGCTTCGGGCCATGTTTGTCGACAGCCTTGAGCTTGACCGTGCCAACTGGACCGGAGATTTTGCAGCCGAGTTCATCCGGCGTCGCGGCTATGATATCCTGCCCTATCTGCCCTTCGTGCTCGATGAGGACAACGCCCGTTCGACATCGGACTTCAACCTTGCGATCCGCCGGGCGCGGTACGACTTCGACAAGACGTTGATCGAACTTTTTGACGAACGGTTTATCTCGACCTACGTCGCCTGGGCCGACGCCAACCACGTGAAGGCCCGCATTCAAGCCTACGGCCGCGAGATCCACCCGTTGCATGGAAGCATGAAGGCGGAGTTGCCCGAGGGCGAAACGTGGTTGTGGCTGGATCCTTACCACCCCAAACGCATCCGGGTGGAGCCGACGGTGGTGGACAAATACGTCGCATCGGCAGCCAACCTCACCGGGCAAAGGCTGCGATCGTTTGAAGCCATGACAAATGCCGTGCCGGTGTTCCGGGAAACCTTGCAGGATTTCAAGCGCGGCCTGGACGCAACCCTACTGACCGGGCTGAACCACCCGATCATGCACGGCTTCAACTATACGCCGCTCGACGCCGGTTTTCCGGGATGGGTTCGCTTCGGCAATTATCTCAACGAGCGCACGCCGTGGTGGCCCTATTTCAAACAGTTTTCTGATTACGCGGCCCGGCTGGGCACGGTCATGCGCCACAGCGATGCCCGTGCACGCATCGCAGTGCTTGCGCCCCGGCCGGACGAGTGGTCCAAATACGGATTGCTTATCCAGCCATTTCCCGAGGTGGCTGACCCCTGGTACCAGTTCAAATTGATCGATGCGGTTCAACAGGCTGGGTACAATGCGGACTACATCAGCGAGAAGATTCTGACCGACGGCAAGAGAATCAACGGGCAGCTGCGCTACGGCCCGTGCGCCTACGATTTGCTCATCCTGGAGGAGGTGGGCGCGATGGAACCCGCGGCTGCTGCTGCGCTGGCTGAATTTGCTGCGGGCGGTGGGCGGGTAATCTTCATCGGTGATCCGCCTTCGCACGCGCCTGGCCTGTGGCAGGCGGCGCAGAATGATTCCAAGGTGCAAGCCGCAATTTCACAGATCCGGAATGTGGATACGGCGCGCATTCAATATCAAGTTCCGCCCGCCAAGAATCTCGCTGCAACTGAGGGCGGGGATGAGCAGCACTTGGTCGAATTCGCCAGCGACATCCTGACCCGGACCGGCCTGCCCCCTGACGTGCGGTTTGCCCAACCACGCTGGCGTGTGTCGCAAATCTCGCAGCGCGACAACGACCGATGCATCTACTTCGTGGTAAACAGCGATGCACAGGCTTCTGTCAGCGTCCGGGCCTCATTTCCCGGCGCAATCGGTCGACCGTACCTGTGGGATCCACAGACTGGTGGCAGAAAACCCGTCGACTTCGGACCGCTGGACGAGGTGCGCCTGGATCTGGATCCTGCAGGCTCGGCTCTGATTGTCTTCGAACCCGGCGAAAAGGCGGGCAACCGCCCGTCGCATCCGGCAATTACGGGTGCCAAAGAATTGTTGATTTTGCGCGGCCCCTGGAAACTCGAACTCGCGCCGGCTGGATCAAGTCTGAGAATCCATCGGGTTCTGGGCAGCCTCGTCGACTTCAGTCAGCAGGAGAACGACGAACAGTTGAGATTTTTCGGTGGCGTGGCCACGTATGATATCGATTTTGACGGGGCAAATCTGCGTGACTCGGTTCTGGATCTTGGCGAAGTTTATGACGTTTCCGACGTGACGCTCAATGGTGTAGAGCTCGGGGCACGTTGGTGGGGACGCCATCGCTACGAGCTCAAGGACGTTGTTCACCCGGGCCGCAATCATCTTCAGGTCAAAGTGGCGACCATGCTGGCCAATCTCATGCAGCACAAGAAAGACGACGCTGCCGCCCAACGCTGGGCATCATGGGCGCCACCCATTCCAGCCGGGCTGGTGGGCCCGGTGCGATTGATTGCACTGAATGAAGAGCCGGCAAAATGAGCGCCGTGTCGCTCCCTTATGAATACGCCGCGGCCTCGTCGCGCTTCCGGGTAAAGCCGTCTTTGCGAAAATGCAGGAAGCGAGCGTCCATTTTCGTTTGAGTATCGGAGGACAGGCGCTCGCGATATTCGCCTTTGGAGTGCGAGTTCGCGCGTGACTCCGGTTCCAAAATCGCCCGCGATCGGGCTTCCCAGGGCGATCGCTTCCTCGACTGAGCGTAGCGATTTGTCAGCAGATCTCGATCACGCCCTGTGTTTGCCACAATCATGGTACGACCGGACCATAAAAGTGGTTGTCTAGTAGAGATGCTAATACTGGCTGCAGGGCGGGTCCGTCTTCCGTGTCGGGCGCGATTGGGAAAACGAAGTATGCATCATCCTGAATTCCGCGGTTGAGGCTTCGGCTCCTGGTAGCGGCGAGCGCCAGCAAGCCGATTTCGCCCCGACCGCGGAGGCTAGGATAATGACGCCGGTTCAAAGCGTCTTGTGGACAAATGGAGGCGAGCTAACTACAGCGTATCCCAGTCCAAAACAATCGCTGTGATGTCTTATCGCTATATTGTGATGTGTCTTGCACTCGCTTCCGTCGCGACCGTTTGCGCTGCTCCCCCAACGACGATTGCTCTCTGGCCAGGTCGAGCCCCGGGTGGGCAGGCCCTGCAGCCGCAGGAAGCCGACGTGAGCCGGCCGGGCGACAAGGGAGTTGCCGGGAAATCCGTGCAGATTCGCGGCAACGTCTCGGATCCCACGATCACGATCTACCGTCCTGATCCCGCCAAGGACACGGGCGCAGCCGTGCTCGTGTGTCCGGGTGGCGGATACTACATTCTGGCGCTGGACCTCGAAGGCACGGAAGCTTGCGAATGGCTTAACTCAATTGGGGGCACCGCCGTGCTCCTGAAATACCGCGTGCCACGTCGCGAAGGGATCGCCCCCTATGCGGCGCCGCTGCAAGACGCCCAGCGGGCGCTTGGGATTGTGCGCAGCCGCGCGAAGGAATTCGGAATCGATCCGACAAGAATCGGCGTCCTTGGCTTTTCTGCCGGTGGCGACCTTGCGGCGATACTCTGCAACAACCATCGCGCACGCACGTATCCTGCCGTGGACGCCGCTGACGCAATCAGCTGCCGGCCGGATTTCTGCATCCTGATCTATCCCGCGTATCTCACGGTGAAGGAGAAGGACAATGCTCTGGCGCCCGAACTTGTGGTCAGCCGCGAAGGCACACCGCCGACTTTTCTCACGATGACCGAGGACGACCCCGAGCGCGTCGAAAACGCATTGGTCTACTACCTCGCGCTGAAGAATGCATCGGTGCCCGCCGAGATGCATCTTTACCCCCGCGGGGGACATGGCTACGGACTGCGGCGCACCGAGCTCAACGTAACCACCTGGCCGGACCGTGCCGCAGACTGGATGCAGGCGGAGGGCTTTCTAAAGACGGCGAAGTGATTCTTCAAAAAGCGAAATCGCTGCGCAGGCCCCAGTACGCGAGATAGACAGCCCAGACGGACAAAATGAACGAGGTGGCAATGGCATGCCACCAGACCGGTCTATTGATTTGGCTGCGACGACGCCGCAGCGCGCGAAGGAGTCCGCGGATTGCGAAAAACGCGAAAGCCCCTTGCAGCAAGTGGTCAAGGATCACGACGAAATCTCCGGACCAAAGCGCTCCTCCTGCACGTGCATAGTAATTGCCCGAAGCCTCCCAAATAAGAACAAACACCGAGCCTCCGAGAAGCGTGGCCAGCAGCGGATCCGAACGTACGCCCAAATAAGGCGCGCCCCTGAGATTGCCAAAGAGACTTCTGGGCAGCCAGAAGAGCGCGAAGATTGCTGAACTGAGCATGAGGAGGACGGTCGCCACGACAAACCCCAGTTTTGAAAATGAGACATACGCAGGCATGCGACGAAAGGTCGGTCCGCCGATGGTCTGAAAGAGTGTGCCGTCGGAGCGGTCTCCAACAAGGACGAGGCTGCGCGAGCGGTTGAGCCTTTGGTAGAGCCGGCCGCCGACCCGAGCGTAAGCGAACTTCCCATTGGTCAGGTCCCGGAGGAACAGATTGCCGTTCTCAAAGTTCAGATGGGTAATCCCCAGCATGCTCTCCAAGTATTTCGACTTCTCGCTTCGCGGCGTGATCGGCTCATACCATCCCGAATACTCGGCTGCTTGTGCCTCATCCGCTTTTCCTCCCTGGGGTGGTGGAAGTGGCGCCGTTAAGTTCCGGACCAAGTAAGTTCGGATAACTTCCTCCAGCTGATACATGGCGTCCTCATTTTCGGAGTTGATCATTAACGCGTAGCCGACGCCCTCGGTTGGGAGGTACGCCATATCAGCCAAGGCGCCCGGGACAGCGCCACCATGACCGTGAAAAATCCAACCTTTCCAGACAGAGGCGGCGTTGCCTAAACCATAACCGATCGCGATGCCTTCAGATGCTGCGTAAGTTGACGTGGGCTGCTCCATCCGCTTCATCGCCGTATCCGGCAGCAACTCCCTCCCGCGAAATGATCCGCGGTTGAGGTAGAACCCGACAAAGTTCGCCATGTCATTCGGAGAAGCCATGACAGCCCCCGCAGGTCGTGTGAGGACATTGAAATGGGGTTGAACAGTCTCGCCACCTGACCGGTAGCCTGTCGCCACATTCGAGCGCGATGCAGACGATTCAGCATACGAAGCGTCGGCCATACCGAGCGGAACAAACCAGGTCCGCGCAACATAGTCCTCGAATCCCTCGCCGGTGACCTTTTCAACGACGTAAGCTGCGACGTCTGGCCCCAGATTCGAGTAGGAGAAGGACGTTCCCGGCCTCCAGCGAGATGTGCGGGAGGCTGGGTGGTGAGCCAACCCCTCGCGCCGCGTGGTGTTCGGCATCGGATTCCATGATCCCTCTTCCGGTGAGTTGTCGTCCCACCCCGTCGTATGCTCCAGGAGATGGACAATTCGAATTGGATTGGTGGCCTCCCAAGGGTTGTTGAAATCAACTTCCGGTGCCCGCGACCGGAGGGTATCCAGAAGATTGAGCCGACCTTCTTGTTGAAGCTTCAAGACTGAAAGGCCTACGAAAGACTTCGATATCGAGCCTATCGGAAAAGCAGTGTCCGCGGTCGCGGGGCGCTTTTGTGCGAGGTCCGCCAAACCGATACCGGCCACCCATGTCGGGCCATCGCGACCCACGAGCGCGATTCCTGCGGCGGGCGTTCGCGTAGCCGCGAGAATCATTTCTATCTTCTGGCGAAGCTCGGGAATCGTCTGCGGGACCAAGGGGTCTCCGGCAGCGGACGCAGCAATGGAGCTGAGAAATGCAGCGAGCAGAGCGAAGGGAAATTTCATCTTGGCAGGCGGAGGATGGCGCTAGGCGTGACTTCGGCTACTCGGGTCAAAATCCACCGCAACCGCTGCGGCGGTAGATGTCCGTGATGCCTTGCATCTCCAGTCAAAAGATCGCTTAACGGGAGGGACCATAGCCTACACTATCACACATCAGGCGGATCCGATATGTGACGGAAGTCATGGCTATTGGAGCAAGAACCGATTGCCGCGTTGATTCGGACCGCCCGGCAGTTCGGAAATAAGAATCCATGAAAGCATACAAGAGAGCATTTCTTCTAACGGCACTCGTCCTGTTCACGGTTATCGCCAGGGCCCAACCGCTCGTTCCGACGTGTCGGGTTACAGTCGACGGTCAACCGCTTGCACTGCACGACTTCAGGCAGGGTGTATTTGGTCTGTTTGAGCTGGCACAACCTGCGGCGATCGTGATCCACACGGACTTTGATGTCCGCTGGGTGGAGGTCCGGCCCAAATCCGCCGGCGTGGCGGCGCTCATTGCTCCCGACCACCGAACGGTGCAGTTCAGCCTGGGCGCGGTTGTTCCCTTGACCATAGAGTTCAACCGCGATCTTGCCTGGGTGCTTCACCTGTTCCCGTACACTCCGGAAAAGAACCCGCCTGCAGTTGGTTCGCCGGGAGTGCGTTATTTCGGACCGGGCGTTCACGAGGCTGGAGTGATCGACTTGAAGGACGGCGAAACCCTTTACCTTGCTCCGGGTGCCTGGGTGGAGGGCCACGTCCGCTCAATCGGCACAAGGAACGTTGCCATCCGCGGCCGTGGTGTTTTGGACGGTTCACCAACTGGAGTCACGAGTGATGCCGTTGCCGTCGGTTCAGGGACCTACGGATTCGGAAACATGATCTATCTGGAGCGCACGACGGGGGCAAAAATCGAAGGGATCACCGTTTTCAACAGTCCCGAGGCGTGGACGGTCTACTTGACCGGCACAACCGGCACACGGATCGATGGCGTGCGCATCTTGAATCCCAGCGTTCATTACGGCGACGACGGTTTCGATATCGTTTCCTCGAGCGATGTTTGTGTGGAAAACATCTTCGTGCGGACCAACGACGACTGCGTGGTGGTGAAGAACCTTGGGGACGTTGACACTCATGACATCACCGTGCGCCACGCCGTCCTCTGGAACATGCCCACCGGTGGCAACGGTATCGAGATCGGTTTCGAGACGAGAAACCA
>Ga0181528_10003223_pt1 | contig 10027 bp, 12 predicted proteins | sample PEATcosm2014_Bin_47_FD_119742 | JGI IMG/M metagenome (GOLD analysis project Ga0181528, IMG submission 119742) | Peatland microbial communities from MTU Mesocosm Facility, Houghton, MI, USA - PEATcosm2014_Bin10_10_metaG | ecosystem: Environmental > Terrestrial > Soil > Wetlands > Peat | place...
ATCGTGGCGCTGCAGATCGGTGCGTTTGATTCCCGCCTGTTGCGCCAGCGCCGCGTGCCGCACCAGGCAGCTGCCGGCGATCAGCACCATGAGCGCCACAAACCGAAAAGCTTTGATGGTGACTTTCGGGCTTGCGTGCATGGTCGAACTCCCTGGCTGCTCTCCAAGCTAGGACGCCCTGAATTACCGTGGATTGCACAAAACTGAGCTAATCAGCGCCGTCCGGGCAGCCAGGCCTTGAATCCGGACGCACCGAGCCGGGTCATGACATCGTCGAGATGGGCGCGGTCGCGCGTTTCGATCACGAGTTCGAGCAGCGTGCCCTTGGCCGGCAGGTCGGAAAACGTCCGCTGGTGCGAGACTTCGACGATGTTGGCGCCGGCTTCCGCCAGCAGCGCCGCGACGGCGGCGAGCTGTCCGGGCCGATCGACGATGTCGATCGCCAACTGCGTCAGCCGTCCCTCGCGCGCGAGTTCGCGGGTCAGCACGGACGCGATCAGCCTTGTGTCGATGTTGCCGCCGGTCAGCACCAGGCCGACATTGCTGCCGGCAAAACGTTCCGGTGCCGACAGCATCGCCGCGAGCCCCGCCGCGCCCGCGCCTTCGACCACGGTCTTCTCGATCGAGATCAGCATCGACACCGCGCGCTCGAGCTGGTCTTCGCTCACCAGCACGATGTCGTCGACCAGATCGCGGACGATGCCGGTGGTGATGCGTCCCGGCGCCTTGACCGCGATGCCTTCGGCCAAGGTGTCGCCGCGCATCGGCAGTCGCTCGTTCTTGACGGCGTTATACATCGAAGGGTAGAGCCCGGCCTGAACGCCGACGATGCGCAAATCCGGCTTGAGCGATTTGGCCGCAACCGCGATCCCGGAAATCAGCCCGCCGCCACCGATCGGAACCACCAGCGTGTCCAGCGCCGGCACCGCCTCGAGCATTTCCAGCGCAATGGTGCCCTGGCCCGCGATGACAAGCGGATCGTCATAGGGATGGATCAAGGTCATGTCGCGGGATTTGGCATGGGCGCGGGCGAATTCACCCGCTTCCTCCAGCGTCGCACCGGAAATGACGATCTCCGCCTCGTGCCGCCTGGTGTTCTCGACCTTCACCATCGGCGTGCCGATCGGCATCACGATCACGGCGGGAATGCCGAGCCGCCTTGCATGATAGGCGACGCCCTGCGCGTGGTTTCCCGCCGACATCGCGATGACGCCGCGCCGCCGCTGATCCGGCGACAACGCCTGCAGGCGGTTCAGCGCGCCGCGCTCCTTGAAGGTGGAGGTGAACTGCAGATTCTCGAATTTGAGCCAGACCCGGCAGCCGAGAACCGCGCCCAGCGTCCGGCTCTCGTTGCATTCGGTGACAATCGTCGCGCCGCGGATGGCCGCCGCGGCAGCCCTGATATCGGCCAGCGTCACGCGAGCGGCAGCGTCGGGGGATGGGCTTGGCAAGTCCGGCATCCCGATACTCTTATCGATGTTCATCCGCGCAGACCATCGCGGATTGATCGCCGATCGGGGGTTTTCCCTGCGCCATGCGTCAGATCTGGGCGGCGACTCTTTCCAGGCCGATCAGCCGCGCCAGGGTGCGGACTTCGTTCTTCTGGTCCTCGCGCAACTGGAACAACAGCGGCATCGCGGCTGATTTGAGTTGCTGGACTTCGGCGGAGTCGGGATCGATCGGCGGCGCAGCCGCCGTATGCGCGTCGGCCTGACGGCTGGAGTGAATCTTGCGGGCCACGGCGCGCAAGGCGCTCTCCACCGCCGGCCAGTAATATTCCTGATCCGGCGAAAGTTTCAGGCGTTCCTTGATGCCGGCAATCTGCGCGTCGCTGAGCAGCGTGTAGGATTTCTGCGGCGCGGGTTTTGCCGCGACCTTCGGCGCAAGCGGCGCAAGCGGCGCTTGCGGCATCGCAGCAGGCGTTACAGCCTGTGGCGATGTGATCTGGGGCGGCGCAATATCGGCGGCGGGGCTCTGCTGGGCCGCATATGCCATCCGCAGCGACCGGGTCACGTCGGGCTTGGTCGCGTCAGGCGGCGTGAGGTCGGACTGTGAGGGGGCCGGATCGAACGAGGCCAGCGCCAGGGTGGCGACCGCGAGCTTGTCTTTCTTGGCCTCTTTGTTGGATACCGGATTTTGGCTCACCTGCGCGGCCGCCTGCGGGCTCGCATCCGGCACGCTGGCGCGGCCGAGAATGCTGGTGGCCGCCGCCCCCACGACCAGGAAACAGGTCAGCGCGATGATGGTAACCGCCCGCGTCAAACCGCTCTCCGTTTCCGTTGACCAACCACGGTTATTTTCCCCAGAACTGGGTACGAATTAAGGCTTAACCATGCTTGCGCTGCGGTTTCAGAGGCGCTGGAAGCGGGTTTTTGGGGCGAAAACCCCGGCAATCAGGCCGCGATCGCCAGTTCGTAGGCTTCCTGGATGTCGGCGACGATGTCGGAGGCCTCCCACAGCGCATCCCGCCCCACCGAATGCAGGCTGATGGTCCAGTTGGCCTTGCCCGAACGCGGCATGCTGACGATGTCGAATTGCACATTGCGGCACAGCGGATGCCGGTCTAGCGCACGGGCCACACGGCACCTGATCTCGTCGAGCGTGGCCTCGGTCTTGACATCGAAATCCATGTCGGCCCCCCATCATTGGACGCTTTTCGGCGCGGCCACGGCCGACAAACGGCTGACGGCCTCGACATGATTTTTGGAGCCGGATTGGTTAACGGCCGGTTAAGCCGGCAAGCCCGTAGATTCACGGACTACAGCCTTAGCGGCGATAGAATCAGAACCGGCGTGCGCTAAGCTCTCGCAGGTCGCAACCGAGCGCCTCGGCCGCCTGCGCTAGTCGATTGGCTGCGGGTAGTTGCGGATATCGCCGGCGACCTTGGGGAATTCCGCCGTCAGAACGTCGGGCTTGCCGAGTTCGACATCGGCGGGGATCACGCCCGGCCATTCCGTGCTGGCGCCGAGAAACCAGCGCTTTTGGCCGATGATGCGAGCGGTGTGAAAGGTATTGCCCGGGATCAGCAGTTGCACGCGGTGGCCGGCGCGCAGATCCGGTCCGACGATCACATGCTCGCCCTGCCCGCGCAGCAGCAGAACCTCGATCGGGTCGCCGAGATAGTAGTGATAGAGCTGGTCGTTGCGGATGCGGTGCAGTCGCACCGGAGCCTGCGGCGTTACCATGAAGTACAGCGCCGATCCCATCGGACGGCCGGCCTCGAACGGCGCCGGCAGCCCGCCGGGCGCGATCTGCTGCTTGGCGCGGTAGGTCTCGCGAACGAACCCGCAGGTGGCATTCGGCTCAAGGTCGAGCAATTTCAAAACGTCGTCCGCGGTCATATCGTTGATCATCGCTTTGCCCGTGCCCCCTGCGGTCTCTGCCGCGCCTGCCATGCTGGATCCGGGGATGCCCGAAGCGAGTAATCCCCCGCACAATCCCGCAGCCCGCTGCAGGAATTCACGGCGACCAGCGCCCTCGCTATTATGGTGATGCCGCACCGCTTGCCTCCGTCGCCGTTCATACGCGTGACTTATCCAGCGAAAGTAGCGAGGGGGCAAGCCGCTTCGGCAGGCATTGGGCGCGCGGCCAATGAAAGGTTAATGAATCCCTACATTGCAGAAGCCGCGGCATGCCGCGAAAGACTGATATTCGGACGGCACGCGAGCCGATGTCCGATGCATTATTTTGCCGGGAAGAATTCCGGCCACATCGCGCGCCATTTTTCGGCGAGCGGGCGAAAATCCCCGGGTCCGGCGTCGTAGCATTCGGCACTGGCCGTCGGCCGAACCCAGGGCTGGGCGCTCCTCATGAACATATGGGCGACCGGCGTGAGCCAACCCGTGTCGTCGAGCGTGCCGGCGCGCAAGTTCATCGACTCCGGGCGGCTCTTGCGCGAGCCGTAGATGCGCGCGGCGCAATCCCCGCAGAACCACGAGGAAACCTCGCTGCCCGAAACAGACAGATGGTGCCATCCCCTGGGTTCGCCCTTCACGATGCGAAGGCTTTTCGTCGCGACCGGCACGTTGAGCGCGAACGCGCTGCCGGACGCGGTCTGGCAATCGGTGCAGTTGCAGGTGTAGAGCAGCAAGGGAAAAGATGTGATCTCGTAGCGGATTGCGCCGCACGAACAGCCGCCGGTCAGGGGAAGCACGGGTCGCGTCGCGGTCATGGCCATCCTGATCTGGCTCCGGCTCAAACTGCCGAAACCAAGATACCTGAAAAATGGACGCGCCGGAGGTTTAGCGTTTCTCGATCACCAGGCTCTGCACGGCGCGGCCAAAATAGCCGCGCTCGTCGGCCAACCGCGCCATCGCAAGGCCGGCGCCATCGGGGCCGATCCAGGATTCCGCGTCGAGCAAAATCCATTCGCCGACCGGCTCGCGGGCAAGGCTCACGGTGAGATCGGCGTTGAGGAAGGTCCATTGCCGGAAATCCAGCACGGCGGAAGTGCCGTTGCAGAAATCCGCGGCGACCACCGCGCGCATCGCTTGCGATACGGCTGCGCCCTCGACCAGCGGCCGGTCGACCCGGTACCAGATCGCGCCGGGACCGGGCACGCCGAAGCGGCCGAGCGCCGCGCGCATCGATATGCCCGTCACAAAGGGGCTCGAGGAAAAGCTCGGCTGTTCCTCGCGCGCCTCGCCGGGACCGGGCAGCGTGACGGCGTGGACGACGGCTTCCGGCGGCAACGCCTGCGCCTGCAGTTTCACCTTGAGCACGGTCGCGCCGACCACGACGGTGCTGCCGGCACTAAGCCGGACCGCGCAGAGCTGGATCTTGCGGCCCTCGCGCAGCACTTCGGTCTCCAGCGTCAACGGCGCCAGCGGCACCGGCCGCATCAGGTCGACGGTCACGCGCGCGATCCGCATCGGCACCGGTGTCGGAATTGCCTCAGCGGCCCATACCACCAGCGACGCCGGCGCCGAGCCGTGCTGCATGCCGGGATCCCAGGGACCCGCGGCGTCGGGACTGGTGGTGACGCGGCTTCCCTCGACGCGATAGATGGCCTGCATCAGTTTGGCATTCTGCTATCGGTCATCCCGCTTCGATCACAGCGCCGGATCGATCGCTTCGTCATATTCGCGCTTGAACCGCGCGATCAGCTCGGCGGCGGGCACGATCTTGCCGATGCTGCCGACGCCCTGGCCGCTGCCCCAGATTTCCTTCCAGGCTTTCGGCTTGGCGCGCTCACCGGAGGCGTCGGTGCCAAAACTCATTTTCGAGGCATCGGACTCCGGCAGATTATCCGGATCCATTCCGGCCGCGACGATCGACGGTTTCAGGTAATTGCCGTGCACGCCGGTGAACAGGTTGGAATAGACGATGTCCTCCGCGGTGCAAGAAGTGATCATCTGCTTGTAGCCCTCCACCGCATTGGCCTCCGCGGTCGCGATGAAGGCGGAGCCGATATAGGCGAAGTCGGCGCCGAGCAGCCTTGCCGCGCGGATGGCGCGGCCGTTGCCGATCGCTCCCGACAGCGCAATCGGCCCGTCGAACCACTGCCGGGTCTCCGCCACGAAAGCGAACGGCGAAATCTCGCCGGCATGGCCGCCGGCGCCGGCCGCCACCAGGATCAGGCCGTCTGCGCCCTTCTCGATCGCCTTGTGGGCGAATTTCTGATTGATCACGTCATGAAACACGATGCCGCCCCAGCCATGCGCGGCCTGGTTCAGTTCCTCGCGCGCGCCGAGCGAGGTAATGATCATCGGCACCTTGTGCTTCTCGCATAGCGCAAGATCCTGCTCGAGCCGGTTGTTGGAGCGGTGCACGATCTGGTTGACCGCGAACGGCGCCGATGGCCGCTCCGGATGCGCCTTGTCGTAGGCGGCAAGCTCTTCCTTGATTCGCACCAGCCACTCGTCGAGCAGCGCCGGCGGCCGCGCGTTGAGCGACGGAAACGATCCGACGATGCCGGCCTTGCACTGCGCGATCACCAGATCCGGCACGGAAATGATGAACAGCGGCGCGCCGATCACGGGAATCGACAGGCGGCCCTTGAACAAGGCAGGCATGGACATTCGAAAGCATCCTTCGGTTATCGGAAGACGGAACAGGATTTCATCTAAAGATGCCAGACATCATACCAACAACGCAACCCACGATGCGATTGCGCCCTGCTATTGGCACAGCGCGCGGGTGACATAGGTATCGGTGTGGCAATCGTCGGGCTTTCGCGCGCGGCCGGGGATCAGCACTTTCGCCGAACAGGTCTCCGCGGAATCGGTCAGCAGGCTCTTGCCCTCCTTGAAGCCCTTGGTCTGGCATAATTTGTCGGACGCCGCCTTGCAGTCCGGCGCGCCGTTCGCCGAGATCGGACATGCCGCGCGCCCGGTCACCATCGAAGGCGTCGCCAGGCGCGACAATGTGTCGGTGGCGCCCTTGGCGGCGTCCTTGGCGCGCGCGTTGAAGTCATCGATGGTTTCGCCCGGACTTTTCAGCGTCGGCAACTTGTCGAACATCTTCCCGATCTCGTTGATCAGGCCTGGATTCTCTTCGTGCGCGGGCCTCTCGGCCGGCGGTGCAGTCTCGCTTGCCGCAGGCGCGGATTGCGCGGCCGAAGGCTGCGCGGGTGCGGCTTGCTGAACCGGCGCTTGTGCATCCGGAAGCGCGGGCGGCAGCGCCTTCTGGCCGGATGCAGGTCCCGTCGCGATCGCCAGCGCCAGCACCACCACGCCCGCGGAAGCGACAGGCCTCGTGGACAGTGCCAACAAATGGCTGAATCGAGCGAACATGACGCAAGCGTAACCTGAAGCGGCCAGCCGTCAAAGCGCTTCGCTAAATCAGCCGGTAGGCGATGTAGAATCCGAGCAGCAGCGTCACGGTGAGAACGCTCACCCAAAGACCCAGCCGTTTTTCCAGCTCGGCCCGAATGAAATCGCCATATCGGTTGAGTAGCACGGCGACCACGAAGAACCGTCCGCCGCGAGCAACGATCGAGCACAGCATGAACAGCCAGATGTTGTAGCCGGCAAATCCCGAGGTGATGGTGACGAGCTTGTAGGGGATCGGCGTCAGCCCCTTCAGCAGGATGATGACCGCACCCCATTGCGCATAGGACGCGCGAAAGGTCTCGACCTTGCCTTCGAGGCCATAGAGGTGAATCAGCCAGTGCCCGAGCGAGTCGTAGAGAACGGCGCCGATCAGATAGCCGAGCACGCCTCCGGCCACCGAAGCGAGCGTGCACACGCCCGCGAACAGCCACGCCCGCCTGGGCTCCGCCAGCGACATCGGCAGCAGCATGATGTCGGGGGGGATCGGAAAGAACGAGCTTTCGGCGAAGGCCACGGCTGCGAGAATCCAGAGCGCATAGGGCTTGTGGGCGGCGTCGATGCACCAATCATAAATCCGTCTCAGCATGGCGCGATGAACCACCATGGGACGGATTTGTCCATGCCGGGATGGGCGGGAAATCTACGGGAAAACGGCAGGGTAGGCCGCAGGTCTAATGGCGCTTGCGCAGCGTCCGGCCCTCAAGCGCGACAATTGGTCGCCGGGCGACCCTGGGCGGGGTGGTGGCCTTCGGCATCTTGACCGCCGATTTCGGCAGCTTCTCGGCTATCCCGAGCAAATGCTCGCGCCGCTCCATCTCCCGCCAGACGTCGTCCGGCAGCACGCCGGCCGAAGCCCAGAGCACCGTGAGATTGTAGAGCAGGTCAGCGCTTTCCCGGACCACCGCGTCGCGGTTGCCATTGACGGCGTCGATCACGACCTCGATGGCTTCCTCGGCGAGCTTCTTGGCCATCTTGGCCGGGCCACGCTGAAACAGCCGCGCGGTTCGCGAAACCGCCGGATCGAGATCCTTGGCCGCGAGCACTGCCTGGTAAAGCCGTTCGAGCGAATCACTCATCGGTCCAAGCTAGTCGAAACCGATGGACAGCGTGTTAACGGCCAGTTTCAAAACTGCGCCTGTCACAAAACATTTGTCACAAACGATTCATCGGCCACTGGGCGGCCGATGAACAATCGGGACGTCATGGTTACCAGGTGCCCGTCTGTGGGGTGAACGGCACGTTGGATGCATCGCCGCGGCCGCCATAATATTCATGGCCCGGACCCGGACCGTAATAGGCAGGGCCGCCATAGACTGGGCCCCCATAGACTGGGGCCGGGCCGTAGTAGCCGTCATAGCTGTCGTAATAGCCGTTACGGCTTGCAGCGATCGCAAGACCGGTGCCGACGACGCCGGCAAAAGCCGCGGCCGCCGCGGCACCGCCGCCACCATGGAAGCCCCGGTGGAAGGGACGCGCAGACGCGGCGGTCGGTGCCACCGCGCTCAGCGCCAAAGCGGCAACCGCGGCGATCACGACCGGGCGGCCAACCGATGAAAACATTCCTTTACGGGCAAGCATTTCAGCATCCTCCAAAACCGTTCAGCCGATCAGGCCTGGAAACCTAACGGTCCAGTTGATGTTGGGTTCCCCCGATGGGCCGCAACGCGGATGGCGAAAACGTGATAGAGCGGCGGCAACCGAGATGCCCGCTGTCGCCACCAGCGGGCTTTCAGGCGCCTTTCGACGCACCGAAAAACATCGGCCGCACGAGGCGGCCGACCTGAAATCAAATGGCAAAAACGCCACTACCACGTGTATGGAGATGGGCCCCAAAGGAAGGGCGGCACCGAGGAGCCGTAGCCACCGAATTCCGCGTAGAATGGCCCATGGTCGTCATAGACCACGCCGCCGCCGTAATAGGCATTGAAGGCCTCCCAATAAGCGTGGCGCCGTTCCGCCTCGGCGACGCCGTCGAGGTGGCGACGGTAGATCGCAGTCTCGTAGTGATCTCCGTGATGGTACCTGCGGCGGGCGCTGAAGTCGGTTACCGCATGACGCGCCGACAGGCCCTCCGCTGGGGTCACCGCTCCCGCCTGGGCCACCGACGGCTCGATCGCGGTCAGCGCCAATGCCGCGACCGCTGCCAACAAAGCCCCGCGACCAACCGATAAAAACGCATATTTTCGCGCAACCATTCCAATATCCTCCGTAACTAAGCGGCCAAACAGGCCCGTCGCAGCCAACCACCGCCTTCATGTTGGGTTCGTCCCTTGCCAAATGCAAGCAGAACAACGGGCAGCGGGCGCTGTATCTCGCGGGCGATCCCTGATTAGAATGCGGGCTGATTTTCCAAATCCCGCCCCGAGCGCCGGTTTCATGTCCCTGCTTCGCCTTTACACCCGCGTCCTGGAGTTGTTGGGCAAGGAGGCGCGGCTGGGCTGGATCTTGGCCGGCGCCAACCTGCTGTTGGCCGGCGCGCAATTCGCCGAGCCGGTGCTGTTCGGCCGCATCGTCGACGTGCTCTCGGGCAATCCGGCGCCTGGATCACCCTCGGCGTGGCCGCTGCTGGCGGCCTGGGCGGCGTTCGGCCTGTTCACCATCGGCTGCGGCGCCGCGGTCGCGTTGCATGCCGACCGGCTGGCACACCGCCAGCGCCAGGCGGTGCTGACCAATTATTTCGAGCACATCATGCAGTTGCCGCTGACCTTCCACACCGGCACCCATTCCGGCCGGCTGATGAAGGTGATGCTGAACGGCACCGATTCATTGTGGCGGCTGTGGCTCGGCTTCTTCCGCGAGCATTTCGCCGCGATCATGTCGCTGGTGGTGCTGCTGCCGCTGGCGCTCTACATCAACTGGCGGCTCGCCATCCTGCTATTCCTGCTCTGCGTGGTGTTCACGGTGCTGACCACGCTGGTGGTGCGCAAGACCTACGGCATGCAGAGCGATGTCGAGGCCCATTACAGCGACCTCTCGGCGCGCGCCTCCGACGCGCTCGGCAATGTCGCGCTGGTGCAAAGCTTCGTTCGCATCGATGCCGAGGTGCAGGGGCTGCGCTTCGTCGCCGACAGGCTGCTGGCGGCGCAAATGCCGGTGCTGTCGTGGTGGGCGCTGGTCACCATCATCACCCGGGCGTCGACCACCATCACCGTGCTGGCGATCTTCACGGTCGGCATCGTGCTGCACGAACAGGGCCTTACCTCGGTCGGTGAGATCGTGATGTTCGTCTCGTTCGCCACCTTGTTGATCCAGAA
>Ga0181528_10003225_pt1 | contig 10025 bp, 7 predicted proteins | sample PEATcosm2014_Bin_47_FD_119742 | JGI IMG/M metagenome (GOLD analysis project Ga0181528, IMG submission 119742) | Peatland microbial communities from MTU Mesocosm Facility, Houghton, MI, USA - PEATcosm2014_Bin10_10_metaG | ecosystem: Environmental > Terrestrial > Soil > Wetlands > Peat | place...
CGCCACCAAGAACCCGGTGCTGGAGTTCGACGTGAAGGCCGGCAAGTTCTACATGGAGCTCTATCCGGACGCCGCGCCGCGCACCTGCTCCAGCATCCTCTATCTGGCGCGCAGCGGCTTCTACGAGAAGACCTACTTCCATCGCCGCATCGAGAACTTCGTGCTGCAGGGCGGCGACCCGTTCACGCGCGACCTGCCGCCCGATGACGATCGCATCGGCAAGGGCGGACCGGACTACAAGGTGCCCGGCGAGTTCAGCGCCACGCTCACCCACCAGCGCGGCACGGTCGGCCTGGCGCGCGCGCCCAAGGATCCCGACAGCGGCGGCAGCCAGTTCTACATCTGCCTCGTCCCGGTGCCGGCCCTGGACCGCGAATACTGCATCTTCGGCAAGATCATCGCCGGCATGGATGTGGTCGACAAAACCCAGATCGGCGACCGCATCAAGAAAGTCAGCGTGGTGCAAGGCGCCGAGCCCACCAACCCGCCGGGGGCGCAGCCCCTCGAGCTTTTCGCCAAGCCGACGCCGTAAATCCGGAGTCGCAGTCGCCCACCAAGGTGGCAAGGGCCTCCGGCCTGCACCACAGCGCACGAGGTCAGCGCCTCGGCCGGCTTCAGGCCCGTGACGCCTTCACCCACACTGGGGATGTTGCAGGTGGTGGAGTTCTTGCTGTAGTCGGTGACGTCGGGGGTCAACGGCGGGTCACGGCGCGCGGCGGCGGCCGATAAGTGGATGATAATCATCCACTTATCGGTTGATTCTCACGCTGTGTGCGGGTATCATGCGCGCATGTACGACCGTCACATCACGCCGCGCTTGCTCGAGGCACTGGCCGACACGCCAGTGGTACTGCTTCACGGGGCGCGCCAGACCGGCAAGAGCACCCTCCTGCAGCAGATCGCCGGTCCGCATCGCGCGCGGTACGTCACCCTCGACGACGCCAGCGTGCTGGGGTCCGCGGCGGCCGATCCGGTCGGGTTCCTGGACGGGTATCCCGGCCCCGTGGTGATCGACGAAGCGCAGCGCGCTCCGGGGCTGTTCCGGGCTATCAAGGCCTCCGTGGATCGCGACCGGCGGCCGGGCCGTTTCGTGCTCAGCGGGTCGGCCGACGCCCTGCTCCTGCCGCGAGTGGCCGACGCGCTGGTGGGCCGTGTCGAGGTGTTGACGCTGTGGCCGTTATCGCAAGGCGAACTGGCCGGCCGCGTCGACCATCTCGTGGACCGCGTGTGGCGTGAGCCGCCGCCGACCGACATCGTGCCGGAGGACCGCGAAGCCATCGCGGCGCGAATGCTGCGCGGCGGCTTCCCGGAGGCCGTCGGGCGTACCACGGGTCGCCGGCGCCGCGCCTGGTGTGAGAGCTACCTCACCACCCTGATGCAGCGCGACGTGCAGGAATTGGCCAGAATCGAAGGTGTGACCGATTTGCCGCGTCTGCTGGCTCTGCTGGCAGCGCGAACGTGCAGTCTTGCCAACCACGCCGAGCTATCGCGCTCCAGCGGTCTGCCGCAGACCACCCTGAAGCGCTATCTGGCGCTGCTCGAAACCACCTTCGTACTTCAACCGTTGCCGGCCTGGTCAGCAAACCTCAGTCGCCGGCTCACCAAGTCGCCCAAGCTGCTCCTCAGCGACACGGGTTTGGCAGCGCACCTGCTCAATGTCCAGGAGCCGGCGGCGCTCGCCGGACACGCCATGTTCGGCCCGTTGCTGGAGAGCTTCGTCGCCCTCGAACTGCGCAAGCAGGCCACGTGGTGCGAGACGTTGGTGCGGCTGTACCACTTCCGCACGGCCGCGGGCCAGGAGGTGGATCTGCTGCTGGAACGTCAAGATGGCGCGATAGTGGGCATCGCGGTGAAGGCCGCCGCCAGCGTTGGGGCCGACGATTTCAAGGTCTTGCGGCTGCTCCGCGAAGGGCTGGGCGGCCGCTTCCGGGCCGGTCTCGTGCTGCACCTGGGTCGTCAGACAGTGCCCTATGGAGACCGTCTGTGGGCCGTGCCGGTCGGCGCGCTGTGGGCCTGACGGGCGTGGGCGCCACGCCCTTACGAAGCCTTGTATGAGTGTTGTAAGGGTCCCCCGGTATATCCCTCATCAGGACCACGGCCGTCACCAGGTGTGCCGGACTGAGCCGGAGGAATGAGCCATGCAGACTGCCAGCCAACATCAGCAACCGGGGTCGGCGATGCCGGAAACGGTGCGCGGGGTGGTGCACGACGTCCGGAACGGCCTGACGGCCATCCGCGGGGCGGCCGAACTCATCAGCCTGGCGCAGCCTGACGCCGGTGACCTGGCGGCCTTGATCGTGGCCCAGGCGGATCGTCTGGCGGCCATGATGCAGGATCTACTGGCGAACCGCCGTGAAACGGACCGGCCCCAGCTGGCCACGGTCGACCTGCCGGTCTTCGCGGCCGATCTGGCCGCCACCCAGATGCCGGCCATGGTGGCACGCGGCATCGATCTGATGGTCGAGGTCGAGGTGGACCAGGCGGACTTCGACGCCGGCCAGGTGCGCCGTGCCATCGACAATCTGCTCACCAACGCCGCCGACGCCATGCCCGACGGCGGGGCCCTCGGTCTGCGTTTGACGACGGCCGGGCCCTATCTGGAGATCGAGGTGGAGGACAGCGGCCTGGGCATGACTCCCGAGACCTTGGAGCACGTTTTCGAGCCCTTCTTCACCTACGGCAAGGCCCACGGCACGGGCCTCGGCATGACCCTCGCCAAGGCCGTGGCGGAAGGGCACGGCGGCCACGCCCACGTCCAGAGCAGCGTCGGCCGCGGCACGGTGGTGACCCTTTGTCTGCCGCGGCCCGGTCTGGAGCGGCGCTCCGAGCCGAACCCCAACCGCTCGGGGCGAGCCCTGCGGCTCGCCCCGAGCGTTGGCTTGGCACCAAGCACGTCCGACTAGGGGCCGGACGGGGGGGGCAAGGTGCCGGGGGTGCTGACAGGTCGCGCCTCGATGCCCACAACATAGAGGCGTCCTGGGGTGTTGACCGTCGATCCTCTGACTGCACTGCCGCCGACGGCGGTGCCGCATCCGCTAAGGAAGCAGACTCCCGCGACGCACAGCAACAGCAGCACACGCGAGGCGTGTCGCCGCATGGTCTGAGCCCTCCCTCTGGCTCGCTGGGACGAAGCGCCCGATTGCGCCCCATCCGGCATCCGCCGTCCGGCCGTCCAGTGCCGAGGCGACGAATGCCTAAGTTGTAGCGCAGCAGGCCGTCCAGGCACAAGCCCCGGTCGTCAGCGGGCGTGAGTCAACGTGAGTCAGCGTGAGTCGGGACGAACGGTGTTCAAACACAGAGTTACGGCCGCAGGGTGAGGGCGTCCTGCTGCGAGCGGCCGGGAAAGCCGCCTGGAAAGCGGGATCGATGGTCAGGGAGCGTCGGACCTCTCGGTCCTGACGCCGGGCATCACCAGCCGTCTACCGGACTCGCGGTAGGGCCGCTAAGGTTGGGCGAGGCGCCGTCCGATACCTTCTCTGAAGGGACGCGGTTTCGCGCCGCGCGAGATATGGTTCACCCTCCCTCTCGCCCTTCGGGTGCGCGCCACCGTCCAGAGTTTGGCGCCACCTGGGCCACGCGGGCTGACGACCGTCGGTCCGCGTGGTTGCTTTTGGGGCGACCCACGGGCCTGACGATTGATCAGACAGGCCGGCGTCGCAAGGGTCTTGGTCAGGCCGCCAAGGCCTCGGCCACCGCGAGGGCCAATTCCCTGGCCACCGCGACATCCTCGGCCTGCGGCAGTTCCGCCGATGGCTCGGTTCCCGCGCAGGCGGCGCGGACGGCCTCCATGGCCGGTTGCTCGCAAGGCCGGCGCGCCAGGCCCTCGCGCTGCCGCACCGTGTCGCTGGTGGCCAGCAGGCGGCCCGCCACATCCCGCCGGCCCAGGGCGACGAAGGTGCGCGCCAGGGCATCCAGGCAGGAGGCCACGCTGCGGCGCTCGTCGCCCGCGAAGAAGCCCTCCAGCGCCTGGCGATAGTGCGACTTGGCGGCGGCCGCGTCGCCCGCCGCCAGGGCCACGTCACCGATGCCCTTGGCGGCACTGGCCGCCAGCCGCTGGTCGCCCCACTCGGTGGCGCGGGCCAGCACCTCGGCGTAGAGCTCGTGCGCCCGCAACGGCCGACCCTGAGCCAGCTCGGCCTCGGCCAGATTGCAGCGCGCCACGACAATGGCGCGTTCGTCGCCGATGGCCTCGTTCAAGGCCAGGCCGTCCTGGTAGCGCCGCTGGGCCAGCTCGAACTCGCCGAGCGCGGCCGCCACGTCGCCGAGATTGACCAGCGCCATGGCCATGCCGCGGCGGTTGCCGATCTCGCGCTGGGCCTCATGGCTTTCGGCGTAGAGCTGTCGGGCCGTGGCGTACTCGCCGCGCTCACAGGCGATGATGCCGAGGTTGTTGAGCGTCAGAGCCGCGCCGCGACGGTCGCCGAGCCGGCGCTGGATGGCCAGGGCCTCCTCGTAGCGGGCGCGCGCCGTGGCCAGGTCGCCGAGTGCCAGCAGCACCGCTCCCAGGCCATTGAGCGCCGTGGCGACCCCCATCGGCTCGCCCAGCTCCCTTCGCAAGTCCAGGCTGGCGGCCAGATGCTCCTTGGCGCCCGCCAGGTCGCCGGTGGAATAGCAGGCCACGCCGAGATTGTCCAAGGAGGCGGCCAGGCCGCGTTTGTCGCCCAACTCCCGGCGCAGGTCCAGGCTCTCGTGCAGGTACGCCAGCGCGGCCTCGTGATCCCCTTGGGCCAGGGCCACCCCGCCCAGGTTGCAGAGGCTGGCGGCAATGCCCCAAGCCGCGCCCAGGGCGCGCCGCACGCCGAGGCTCTCCTCGTACTGCCGGCGCGCGTCGTCATAGCGCCCCTGAGCCCAGGCCACTTTGCCCAGTTCGTTGAGCGCGTTGCCCACCGACGGTCGGTCGTCGAGGCGGCGGCTGAGCTCCAGGCACTCGCTGAGGCGGTTCTGGGCGGCGCTGTAATCGCCTTCGCTGTACGCCAGGTGGCCGGCGCGCGCCAGGACCTTGGCGCGCAGATCGGGAGCGGCCGAGGTGCCGACCTCCAAGGCACGATCCAGGGCGACGTGGCCCTCGCTCCAGTAGCCGCGCACCATCCAGAAACGCCACAATGCTCCGGCCAGGCGCAAGGCGGCCTCGGGCTGGGCCTCGAGGGCGAACTCCAGGGCGCGGCGGAAGTTCTCGCGCTCGGCGTCCAGGCGCGCCAGCCAAGCCTCGTTGTCGCCGTCCTCCAGGTGCTTCTGGCCCTGCTCGGCCAATCGCAGGAAGAACTCCAGGTGGCGCTGTTGCCAGGCCGCCGTGTCGCCGCTGCTCCCGAGCTGGTCACCGGCGAAGGCGCGCAGCGTCTCGAGCAGGCGGTAGCGCACCTCCTCGCCGCACGGCTCGACCACCAGCAGCGAGCCCTCGCGCAGCCGCGCCAGGTCATCGAGCGCGAGGGGATTGGCGCCGACTTCCTCGGCCGCCTCCAGGCTCCAGCCCCCCGCGAAGACGCTCAAGCCGGCGAAGAACCGTTGTAGATCGGGGTCCAGCAGGCGGTAGCTCCAATCGATGGCGGCCCGCAGCGTCTGATGACGCTCGGCCACGTCGCGGCGCCGACTGACCAGCAGGTCGAGGGGCCGGCCCAAGCGTTCCAGCATCTGATTCGGCGACAGCACCTGGGCGCGACTGGCGGCCAGCTCGATGGCCAGCGGCAAGCCCTCCAGGCGCCGGCAGAGGGTCGCCACGGCGGGGCTGTTGTGCTCGGTGAGCTGGAAGTCAGGCCTCACCGCCTGGGCGCGGTCAACGAAAAGCTGCACGCTCTCGACGCCGCCGAGACTTTGCGTGGCGTCACCGTCCGCCGGGACGGCCAGCGGCGGCACGGGGTACTCCCGCTCGCCGCCGATGTCCAGCCGCTGGCGCGACGTCACCAGGCACCGCGCTGATGGCACGCGCATCAGCAACTCATGCACCACCACGGCGCCACTGGTCACGAGTTGCTCGTAGTTATCCAGGATCAGCAGCGGCGTGGCGGCGGCCAGGGTATCGGCCAGCATGTCCAAGGGCGCGCGGCTGGGCGGCAGGGTGCAGCCCAACGCCGCCAGGATGGCACCCGGAATCAGGGCCGCGTCCCACACGTCGGCCAGCGGCACGAACCAGACGGCGCCGCCGAAGGCATCGAGCAGCCGGCGGCCGGTTTCGAGTGCCAAGCGCGTCTTGCCGGTGCCGCCGGGACCCGTCAACGTGACGAGGCGCGCCCGCTGGTCCAGCAGCAGCTCCTCGACCGCCGTCAGCTCGCGCGCGCGACCGAAGAAGCGCGTCAGCGAGGCGGGCAGGTTGCCGGCCTGACCGGCGGCCGCCGCCAAGGGCGGGAAGCGGCGTTGCGGCATCTCGGGCCAGTCCACCTGAAAGACGCGCGCCGGCCTGGCCTCGGGCGTCAATCGATAGAGACCGAGATCGGTCAGCCAGACGCCGGGATCGAGATCGCGGCGCAGCAGCGTGGCAGCCTCCTCGGAGCACAGCACCTGCCCGCCATGCCCCGCCAGCAGCAGCCGCGCGGTGGACTCGCCCACCCCATTCAGCCCGCCGTCATCGGCTATCTCGCCGGTGTGCAGCGCCAGCCGCGCCGCCGCGGCGCGCTCGCCGAGCTGCCGCGCCACCGCCAGAGCGCAAGCCAGGGCGTCGGTGGTGCGCCCGAACACCGCCCCTGACAGCGCCGCCACCGGACGCGGCTGCCCACCATGTTTCTGGACCAAAGCGCCGAGGACCGCTGCCGCCTCCGGCGCCGTGGTGTCGACCAGCAGCAGCGCCACCGTACCCGCGATGGCGATCGCCGATGGTGTCGCCACGGGGGCCGGCGGGGCCGCGGTGACCGCGACCGGCGCCCCGGCGGCCAACTCGGCGCGCAGTCGCCGCAGGTGCTCCGGCGGCTCCTCGCCCTCGGCCGCCAACCGCCGGGCCAGCTCGTTGTACTGGCGAACCGCGCGATCCGGCTCGCCCGCCGCCCGGTAGAGCCGCATCAGCTCGGCATGGGCCGTCGCCGAATGGGGCTCGACCGTCACCCAGCGCTGGGCGTAGGTGGTCGCCAGAGGGAGATCGCCGGCGTCGGAGGCGGCTTTCACCAGGGCACTGACGGCCTGGACGAAGCGCGAGCCGTAGCGCAACTGCTCTTCCAGCAGCCAGTCTTCGCGGTAGCCTTCGAGCAGCTCGCCCTGGTAGAGATCGACCGCATCGCGCCAGGCACACAGCGCCGCCGCGGGCGATGCGGCGCGCGCCGCACGGGCCAGGAGAGCGTCGAACTCGGCGACGTCGGTGGTGATGGCCTCCGCGGTCAGCCAGACGCTTTGCCGGTCCGCGCCGAGCACGGTGCCGGCCGCCATGCCGGGCGGCTCGAGCAGGCCGCGCAGGCTGGACAGCGCCACGCTGAGACTGTTGCGACCCGACGAGTCCAGCGCCGGCCAGAGCCGGTCGACCAACCCCTCGCGCGCCTGCGGCCGACCCGGGTGCAGCGCCAGCCAGGCCAGCAGCGCACCGGTCTTCTGGGTGCGAAAGCGCTCCACGAGGCGATCGCCGCCACGCACACGCAGACCACCGAACAGCTCCAGGCGCCACACCGCAGACAACGCCGCCTCCTCTGCCCGATCCACTCTCGGCGAAGGTAACGGCGATCTTAAGGCTCGGCCGCTCTTCGCCATCGACCCGATGGAACAGACCGCCGAGGATGGAGGATGCGAGCGGCACGCCCGCGGCGCAACCCGCTTCGCACGCGGCTGTCTATTGACTCTGGCACGTCGTCAAAGCGGCCCACGGGTTGGGCGGCCGGAGTAGAGCACGCCTAAGGCGCAAGGGGCACCGCGGTGAGGCATTGGCTGGGAGCGGCGGTCGGAATCACCATCCTCATGCACGGCGCCTGTGATGCCGACGCGCCCGGCATCGTCGCGAATGCCGAATCGCTCGGGCCGGAAGCCAGCAAGAAGCCGGTGAGCCCGGCCACGGTGGCCGGGGCGGAAGTGGGTGTGGCGAGCGACGATGTGCGGCGCGGTCAGCGGCTGGCCGGGTCGGGGCTGAGCAGCCTCCTGTTTTGCGAGCGGCAATTCGCGGGCGGGCTGGCTTTCCGCGGCAACGCGAGCAGCTTCCTCCAATTCCGCGGCGCCGACGTCAGCGAAGCCATCTACGACGCGGCGCTGGCGCTGAGCAAGCAGCGCTGGCTGGGCAACGCCACCGTGCTGACCGGCTACACCTACTTCGGGCGCAACACGAACCCCGCCAGCCCGGCTTATGTCGGCAACAACACCCAGGAGATCTATGGCGGCGTGGAGTTCGCGGTTCCCGGCCAGCCCTATGCCTACGTGCGCTACGACTTCGCCGGCCGCGCCGGTGACGTCAACAACCGCGTCGGCACCTACCTGCTGGCCGGCGCCAGCCATCGCTTCCCGCTCAGCAGCGACATAGCGGTCGAATTGGCCGGGCGGCTGGGACTCGACTTCGGCCGTGGCTTGGGCGGCTTCAACGACGCGCTCATCCAGAGCCGGCTGCGGCTGCGGCTGGCGCCGAAATGGACGCTGGTGCCGGCGGTGGACTGGTGGTTCCCGTCGGGAGCGGCGTGGCCGCGGGGTCATGGCTTCCGGCCGGTGCCGTCGCTCAATGTGGCGTATGTCGACCGATTCTAGCCGGAATGGCGTCACTGACTGATTGTGATGGGTCCGACGCCGCTCACCCAATGGCCCGTGACCATTGGAATGGCCAGTGTCAAATACGGACTCCCGGGGTTCGAGCCGGTGATGTTCAGCACGTCCCCTTCCGCGAAGCTCAACGTATAAGTCGTCGTGCCCCCACTGCCGGACACAAGCGTCGGCAATCCGAGCGGCTCGATGGCACTCTGGTTCAACAGCAGCCCCGTGTTCGACATCAGCGACGGGCTGATGGAGCTCGGTAGCACCACGCTCATGGTGACGGGCGGGCTGCCCGACTGGCCTAGGCTCACCGACGATGCTGTAAGCGGCGTGACGTAAGTGCATGCATCAATCGTCAACGTAGCCGTGACGTTGGCCGCCGTGGACGCTTTCAGCCGAGCCACGCCAACCACGGTCAGGACGCAGGCCAAGACAGCCACGTGTTTGGCATTGAACCATCCCAATCGCCGCTGTAGAGTATCCATCATCGGCCCCCTTCGGCCTCTATTCCAGCATCATCCGTGGCATCCGACCCTGCACCGTCCGGCCCCGATACCAAGCCTTACCAGTGGGGTTGCGCCGTCCTCTGCGGGTCCGTCGTCGGCTTCGCGGTCGAAGCCGCTACTTGCGTCGCCGTCTTGCTCCCTGCCTCGTCAATGCGCTCGAAGAGCAGCGGCCCTTTGAACGCGCCCGTCTCATCCAGGATGTGCGGCACCACGAAAATTGTGATTTCACGTTCGCTGATGTCGGTCGTGGTGGAGCGGAAAATCGGGCCGACCAACGGCAGATCGCCCAGCAGCGGAATCTTGTTCTTCGTGCGCGTCTCAAGCTCTTGCAGCAGCCCGCCAATGGCGATCACCTGTCCGTCGGCCACTCGCACCGTGGTGCTGGCGGTGCGCTGGGTGATGATCGGTAGAGCGTTGGAGCTCGTGCCGCTCACGTCGCCGACCTCGGGCTGCAGGGTGCACGTCACCACTCTGTCGGCCAGCGCCACGCGCGGCGTCATGGTCAGCCCGATGGCCGCCTCGATGGCCTGGAGCTCGACGTACGGCGAGGTCGCCGGGCCGGTCACGATGCTGAAGTACTGATTGACCGACAGCCGCACATTCGCCTCGCGGCCGTCCTGGGCGATCATCCGCGGGCTGGCTTTGATCTTGGCTTTCTGGTTGCTCACCAGCCACAGCACCTGGTAGAGCAGCGCGCTGGCCGGACTGCCGTAGGTGATGGTGCCCGTGACATTGTTCGCGCCCCAGTGCCGGTCCTGGCCGCTGACCGAGAACTGGCGCATGTCCTCACGCGAGGCATCCACCACCAGGGCCTCGATCATGACCTGCACCGGCGGCTTGTCGAGGGCCTTGATGGCCGCCAGCACTTCGGCCACGGTC
>Ga0181528_10003228_pt1 | contig 10020 bp, 9 predicted proteins | sample PEATcosm2014_Bin_47_FD_119742 | JGI IMG/M metagenome (GOLD analysis project Ga0181528, IMG submission 119742) | Peatland microbial communities from MTU Mesocosm Facility, Houghton, MI, USA - PEATcosm2014_Bin10_10_metaG | ecosystem: Environmental > Terrestrial > Soil > Wetlands > Peat | place...
CCCCGGTCATTACCCGAAAAATACCGAGGTCGATTGTTCGGAGCCGCAGCAATTCTAAGCCACGTTGTTATTAGCGATGTCGAACGTGTCGGCTCAACGTTCAAGACGAAAGATGTCGGCTATGCCATCGACTCGTCGGACACCTGGTTTCGACCCGTCGACGTGATTGATGGTCCCGACGGCGCGATTTATGTGGCCGACTGGTATGACGGACAACTGGCGCATACCGCCAACTATCAAGGTGGCCTCGATCGCGAGCATGGCCGGATTTACCGCATTCGCGCGAAAGTGCCGGAGAACAGCTCGGGGAAAAGCGCCATCTGGCAGGAACCTTCGCTCGGCAAGATGACTTCGTCCGAATTGGTCGGTGTCTTGGCAAGCCACAATCGCTGGCACCGGGAAACGGCACGACGCGTTTTGGCCGATCGGAAAGATTTCTCGATCATTCCGTCGCTGCAGAAGAAACTGTTCTCGACGACGGGGCAATTGTCATTGGAATTGTTGTGGGCCTTGTATCTCACGGGAGGCCTCGATGATCGCACTGCGTTAAAAGCCCTTGATCACACCGAACCGCAAGTGCGATTATGGGCCATTCGATTGCTCGCCGATGAAAAGCGGCTCCCTTCAGACATCGCGGCACGGGTAGCAAATCTTGCCGCGACTGAACCCGACATCGAAGTTCGCTGTCAGTTGGCCGCTTCGGCGAAACGCTTGCCGTCCGAACAGTCATTGCCAATCGTTCGCAGTCTGATGCAGCACGACGAAGATCTTGCTGATCCACGACAACCTTTGATGATTTGGTGGGCATTGGAAGCGAGCATCGACCCGAGCAAGCAAACGCAACGCGATTCGGCGGGAGCGAACGGATCGAGTCTGTCAATTCCCAAACCGGCGAGCGATTCACCGGCCTTAAGACTTTTCGATGACACGACTCTTTGGTCACGACCGCTCGTTCAAAAAGAGATTCTGCCGCGACTAATGCGTCGGTTCGCCTCAACCGGTCAACGCGCCGATCTGGCGGTGTGTGCAAAGCTACTCAAGCAATCTCCCAACGCGGAGGCGACGAAGGCGTTAATGAGCGGCTTCGAAGAAGCGTTCCAGGGCCGATCCTTGAATAACGTACCACCGGAACTTGTCGCGGCATTAAGTGTCGCCGGCGGCGGATCGTTGTCACTGAAGATTCGCCAAGGAGACCTGGCCGCAGTGGATGAGGCACTGCGGACAATTGAGGACGAGAAAACTTCGTCGAGTAAGCGGACTGAATATGCCGCGCTGTTCGGAGAAGTCAAACAGCCAAAAGCGGTGCCGATCCTGTTGCAGACACTCGCCAAAACCGCCGACGATGGCTTGAAGTCCACCATCTTGACGTCGCTGCAAACGTATGGCGATTCCAATATCTCGGCATCGGTATTAGCTCAGTATTCAAATTTCAACGACGATGTCAGATCGGTCGCACAATCGCTATTGGTCAGTCGCAAACCGTGGGCGATCGGCTTGGTTGAGGCGGTAGATCGCGGCGAGATCGCGGCAAGTTCGTTTCCGATCGATACGGTCCGACGAATGACAATTCATCGGGACGACCGATTGACGAATCTGATCCAGAAACATTGGGGACAGGTTGATGGAGCAACCACGCAAGAAATGCGGACTCAGATTGATCATTACGCCGAGATTCTTGCCGGAAGCGGCGACCCGTACCCAGGCAAAAAACTGTACATGCAGATGTGTGGCAAGTGTCACACCTTGCATGCGTTGGGCGGCAAAATCGGCCCCGATCTGACGACGTACAAACGCGACGACGTCAGGCAAATGCTGATCAACATCGTTAATCCCAGCGCAGAAATTCGCGAAGGCTTCGAAACTCAAGTCGCGGTGCTGAAGGACGGACGCGTCGTGACCGGGTTCATCGTCGAGCGAGATCCGCAGACGGTGACACTGCGAAGTCCCGATGGTCAAACGATTTCTCTGGAGCTGGCCGACTTGGAATCGCTGGAGAAATCCCGTAAATCACTAATGCCAGAAGGTCAATTGAAGGATCTATCGGAAGAACAACTCCGCAACTTATTCGCTTACTTGCGAAGCTCACAACCACTGAACGATTGATCGCAAAATAAAAATGATTATCGGAGCGATTGCGATGATTGTCGACGAAGCATTTCAAACGGCGATTACGCTTCTTAACGAACGCGGAGAGCTATTAAACGTCGACCTTTATGAACTGGTTGGGCAAGACAAGGATCTGTTTCGGCAATTGCGAAAAAGCCTGATTGCGCAAGGTTTTGCCGAAGACGTTTCGGGCACTCGCTTGAAAGCAACTCAACAAGCGCCTCTGAAACGGAGCGATTCACAATTAGACTCCGATGACCAGAAGCCGGAGACCAAGCTACCCGGCCATGCTTTGCTGACGGAGCCGATCGAAGGCGACGTTGAGATTGGTCCATCAATTAGCTTCTCCGAGGCCGATTTCCTGCCACTTCGTGGTGAGAAGCCTAAAGCCACGTTGCCGCCTTCGCCGGTTCCTCAAAGCCAGCCGGACCATCAGGAACCAAACGAGGGACCCGTGTTAGTTTCGTTAGATTTGGCTACGGATGGCCGATCGTTGGCATCGCGATTGAACGAAAGAAAAATGTTGTTTGGAGCGATGGTTCTTATTGCAATAACTATTGCAGTGACCAGCGTTCCTTGGAATTACCCTCCAGACGCTCGCTCCATTTATCAGGAATTCAAACAATACTACGATCAAGCAAAGGAAATGCGACCACGTGCGGCCAGTGACCCTGGTGAATGGCAGCGCGTGATGTCCCATTCTCGTTCGCGTGTCCAAAGTATCGTAAAGGCTCTCAAAGACGTGCGAACCGGAGCGTCCGCCAAACACCCGGAAAAGCAAGAACTCCTTTGGGCCGGAAGTGAAGGGTTGTTAAAGCTACTCGAAAACCCTGAGATCGATAAAAATGAAGAAGAAAGACTGCGGGCGAAATTTGAACGTCACATGAGTGAAGCGCGGTGGTTGCTCGACGGTGGAACACGAAACGCCTTAGCGAAACAAGTCGCACCAAAGGACTCTCCGGGGGCGGGAAAAGGTTATCTTGGCAAGTAAAGAATTCTGCCGGGATTTTTGGGGTGGGGATGCTGTCGTTCTGTGGTGATTTCCAAGCATTTTGTCGCGATCTTTTGAAATATTGTCAGGCGTTTTCGAAAATCATCATTGGTAGCGACAACGAATCGGTTCAGTATTCGCCGACGGGGGTGCCATCATTGATCGCCGCGAGATTAGCGTACGTCGCTGGGTTGATATTCTCGCTGATGAAATGAACTGATCCATCGCCGAATAGAAAAAGTCCTCCGCCGGGATGTCTGCTGCTGAATCCGTCATCTGCAAAGGAACCTGGTGAATTCAGTCGGCAATTACTGGGATTGCACGAACCGCCAACGTCATTGCCATCATTGCCGACCCCCGCCCACATGTCATCACCACCGATCGTTCCGCCAGAAACGGTTTCGAGCGACCTCCGTTCTCCAATGAGAAATATATTACTTAATCCATCTGAAAAATCGCGGAAATTGTGGCTGGGAATGTAGGGCCAGTTGGTGTACCACGGGAAGGCCCCATTCGTCGGTCGTCCGGAGTCACCGGCGGCATCCGATCCCCAAACCCCCATGTAATTGTTTCGCCCCAATCCGACACCAACGTCGTCAGAATCGCCGTCTGGACCATTCGCGTCGTCTGGATCACCCGAAGGATCAATCGAGATTTGCGACACACCAATGTCCGACGGGCAACGGAAGTACGACAACGAAGCTGACAAAGTATTGGGCGTCGTCAGGGTCCAAATCCAAGCTTCAAATCCGTACGCGACACTACAAGGATCTTGTCCGTAGTACCAGCATCCAGGGGTGGTTTCGATCGCGTTGTAAAGTGGTGCCTGATCTAGTTGGGGAAGCAGAACCGCTTCCCATCCCCACTGATTGACTCCCATGAATACTGGTGGCAGCCGACCGTTTCCATCATGGTAATTCGTCAGTGCCAAACCGAATTGCTTGAGGTTGTTCAGACATTGAGTTCGTCTGGCCGCCTCCCTCGCTTGTTGAACGGCGGGGAGCAGAATCGCAGCCAGCATCCCGATGATTCCGATGGTCACCAGCAATTCGATCAATGTGAATCCAAGCCGTTGACGAACCAGTCGGTGTTTTCGCCTGAACACGATCAGCTCCTCGCGTGCAAACTAAGGAAACTCGTTGGAAGATTGTTGTGGCCATCACGACATGAAACATAGATTGATAATGTCTGGAGTTTACCTTATCCAATACGAAGTCACCAGCAGCGCAAAAGCGTTTCAGGATTTTCCGCGATTTCTTTTAATCGATAGCCTGCAACATCCACCGGCATTACTGCACCATTTCACCGAGGATGCTTCCGGACGATTCGAAACAAAATGGCGTCTCGCGCGATCGTGCCAAAATCCGATCCATTCGCCGCTCGAATCGATTGCACTCTCGTGAGACGCTCTGTCAGAATGCTTGCGAATGCGACGGCATCAATAATGAACGTGAGCGGATCATGGGTGAATTCTTTCATGGATGGCATCGCAAACTTGGCTGTTTAATGCTGTTAATGGCGTGCGCATTCATGAGTTGGTGGATCAGAGGGTATCATCTCAAGGATGAAATCTGGTTGTGGCAGGACGATATGACATGGGTCCATTCCCTGGCTTTCTCACATCAAGGCATTTTTTGGGAGAGCGTCGAAGTGGGATATCGTTTTCCAGTTCCAGTGCGGTTCAATTGGAGTGTCTCTCAGATCGTCGCACAAGAACAGAACGAATTTGGGTTAAGCGAAATGGAATGGCGTTGGCAATGCCTCGGGTTCGATTTCGGACGCTGTCACGGCGTTTTCGATCGAGGTACCCACGAGTTTTTTTGCCGCATTCCCTTCTGGTCAGTGGTACTGCCGCCGACTTTGACCTCCGCATTTTTGCTTCTTTCCAAGCCGCGCAAATCGACTCAAACGAAAATCCTTGAACCCGCAATAAACAATGGAACGTGAATCAGGTTGCTGCGTTTCCTCGCCACGGTTCGAGTGACCCGCTCGACAGTGCTCGCGTTTCTGAAAGTCATTTAATAATCGTCAGCGATCGTATCCCAGATTGACCCGCCGTCGCCGCACGAATAGCTTTTACCACATTTCAACGTGTTTCTTGCTTCACCTTTTTTGATGATTCCGGAGGCCGGAACAACAATCGACAAGTGGACGTACCATGAAAGTACTGCAGGCTCAGAATCTCAAGCCACTATTGAACGTTCTCTTGATCATCATCCTGGCACTGGCGGGGGTGGTGATTAAAACGCTGCCGAGCGTGGAATCACCGAGCATACTGGTGTCGGTCGCTTTTCCTGGCGAAAATTCGAACGTTTTAGTCGACTTCGCAATGCGTACCCTCGAACGCGCAATCAAAGACGTACCAAACATGCGTTACTTGGCTTTCACCTCAAGCTCCAATGAGGTAACCGTCCTTTTCCAGCGGGCCACGGACGCGAATATGGCATACTCGTTTGTGCAGAAGCAGATTCACATCGTTAAGAACACGAACTCGCTTCCAGCCGATCGTGAATGGATCACTGTAAGGAAACCGGTGAAAAGCAAGCTGATTTACGTGACCATTCGGAGTACGAGGAAAGACCACGACGGGACTTTTCTTTACGACTACTCCAGGGTAAATGTTGTACCTGAAATCAAGCAGGTTCCAGGTATCGCAAGCGGCACGATACTTGGCAAACGCCAGTCTACCATCAGATTCACGTTAGATTTGGAACGCATGCGTGCCTGGAACATTTCCACTCATTACGTATTGAACGCAGTGATGGACGCAAGTGCGCTTCGTTGGCCGAAGGAGACAGGGCGGACGTCGAATATGATCGAGTACACGCTTCCTTCGGTGTCTCGCTACGACACGCCGGAGAATTATGAAGGACTCATTCTCAAGGCTTTTCCTGATGGAACTATCCTACGGCTCAAGGATATAGCCAAAGTAACTCGCGTGCCTTTGTACCCTCGTTACTACGACGTCGACGCGAACATTGACAATTATCCCCCCGCGATCATCATACTGACTCTGCATTCCGGTATCGATTCTGCCGTCCTCATCAAAGTGCTGAAGAAAAAATGTGAGGAAATGAAGGAAGGCCTCTTTCCACCGGGTATCAAATATGAAATCAGTGACGAGTTTCCTACCTCCTGGAATCCTCCCCGTGAGAACAATGAGCTGAAGGACTTATAAAATGAGTCCACTCAATCGTTCAAATAAGAACAGTCCCGACCACCAGATCACGTAAACGAGAGCGGCAGAGTCAGCGGAAAATGTCGCGGATTAGCTTCGCGCGGTTTTCCACTCGCGAAGCGTTCGGATCAAGCGGAACGCCCCGTCAATCGTTTCGCGGGGCGATTCTCGTTTCTTCAAGCACCTGGCTTTGGTGCTTCTGGCGCTGGGGCCGAGGTTGCCGCTGGGGCCGGATTTGTTGCAGCCGGAGTCGGTGCTTTCGCGGGATCGTTACTGACCGCAGGAGCCGGCGTGGTTGGTGTTGGGACCGCTGTACTTGGTTGCGTCATGACGGGACCGCTCGACATGGCACCACAGCAGTTTGGCACAGCGCCGCAACAAGCGGGGGTATACATGGTCGCCAATGCAGGATTACAGGTATAGCACGTTGGTCGGTTAACCATCACAGGTCGCGCACCGCATCCGCCAATCACATTGGTGTAATTGCAACAGCCAACTCCTCTTAAGGGAGCGTAATTGAAGCAGTATTCGGCACCAAAATTTCGCTGGTACCAGCCGCGGCCGCCACAACCGCAAGCGCCGCCGTAGATGTGAGAGGTGTAGATATCGGTGAAATGCGGGCCTACTCCACAGGTTGAACAGCCACCCGTGTTCGAACCCATATAGACTTGGGCCTGCAGGGAAGCTTCGTTGCAAACAAAGCATACCAAAGCGAAAGATGCACAGATCAGAGACGACAATTTGTGATTCACGGGGTTTGCTCCTGAGTAATATCGAAACTTGTGCCAAAATTGGCGTGAGCGTATCGGTAAAATGCTCGCAAATTGACAGCCGAAGGAATCACTTGTCACGGCGACAGAGTTCCTGTTTCCTTCTTGATGGCTGAAGTTCGCTTGTCCCTCATTCTAATGAGGTGCCATGACCATTCTCAAGTAGTGAAATGCCAAATAACCGCAGAAGAAGCGATACGTCTGCTCCACGATGGGTATTTACGGCGCGTTCTTGGTGGCGGCAATCCCAGTCTTTCGAATCTGATTCCCCTCCGTGTGAAATTCAGGCGAGTCCGGTATCCCTCTTCGTTGTCTTCACGCCAACAACGGCTGCACCACCTGGTGACTTGGTCTTGAGACCAGCATTGCGCGAAAATTCCGCTTCCAATAATCTGAGGCTTCCTTGATGAAACAACGCTTTTCAGTGATTATTCGATATTTTCGCCTATCGGTCTACCACTTTTGGATTGTTCATTGCTATTTTTCCGGCGACGATCCTAAGATGCTGGCGTGCGGAGGAATAAATTCCATTCGCAAGAAAAAAAGACAAGTCGTTGGACGACTAAGTAAAAGGTATTCCGGTTCGCCGGGAGGCCAGATGCAAAGTAAGCCGACGTGTTGGACCACCCTCAGGTGTTCCGATACGTCGGCTTTTTTATTTCGCCACGGCCAATCGACAGAAAATTGATTCAGCCATTTTTACAGGAACAATCGCATGACGAAGAACGAACGGGCCGGGCTTGAATTGCAATTGATCGAGATGCGCAAACGGCTTTTGCATGAGGTCGATTCGACTGAAGAAGCGTTGCGTGATGACGTGGTGAAGCCTGGACAAATTTCAAGTTTGCCCACGCACGCGGCCGATGCGGACGTTGAAGGATTAGACAGCCAAGTTGCGATTTCTCTGAACGAAGAGTCACTTTTGGAGCAGGTTGAAGGGGCAATTGAAAGGCTTCAGACGGGAACGTATGGCGTTTGTCAGCAGTGTGGACACACGATCGGCATGGAACGTTTGCAAGCAGTTCCTTATGCGGCCCATTGCATTGAGTGTGCCCGAGATGAGCACCTCCCGATCAAGAAACCGGTGACCGGCGAACCACGTCGTCGTTGGTGAAACTCCGTTTGCCCGGTCCTTTTATTTGTCAGCAATCGTCCGTTTTTTTTGCGTCGTTGAATCTCATTGTGTTGTCGAAACCATCGCGATTCATCATCCCGCCAATGCTGATTCAGGCCGGACGATCAAGTCGAGAGAAACATGACGCATCCACGAATTCGTGAGCAAGAAACTGGTGCGCGTTGAATCGATCAATTTTCCAGCGTAACAAGATTTCTACAGAAACTTCCAAATCACAAGGAGACACGAAAATGGCACCGACAAACAGCAATTCAGGAACTACCGAAAAGCCCGTCTGGTTTGTCACCGGCTGCTCGACCGGGTTTGGTCGCGAACTTGCGAAGCATGTCCTCGAGCGAGGCTACCGAACCGTTGTCACCGCACGCAACCCGCATGAATTGAAGGAGTTCGAAGGCAAGGAAGGCGCATTGATCCTGACGCTCGACGTGACGGATCGCAGTCAGGTTGAAGCGGCTATCAAGAGCGCTGAAGAGGAATTCGGATGTATCGACGTTCTCGTGAACAATGCGGGAATTGGATATTTCGCCGCGATTGAAGAGAGCGAAGAAGCGCAAGTGCGTAAAATGTTTGAGATCAACTTTTTCGGTTTGTGCCGGATGATTCACGTCGCGCTACCCGGCATGCGTAAACGTCGGAAGGGTTTTATCGTCAATTTTTCTTCAATCGGCGGACTTTGTGGATTTCCAGGTGTGGGCTATTACAACGCCACGAAATTTGCCGTCGAAGGCCTGTCCGAAGCTCTTTCGCAAGAGGTGGAACCGCTCGGCATTAAGGTGATGCTCGTTGAACCGAGTGGTTTCCGCACGGATTGGGCGGGGCGGTCTGCGAACGAAAGCAAGCGGCAGATTCAGGATTACGAAGCAACGGCAGGGACGAACCGCCAACATATTCGTGCTGACTCGGGCAAACAACCCGGCGATCCAGTTCGTGCTGTGCACGCCATCGTCAAAGCCGTTGAGTCCGCGAATCCACCACACCATTTACTTCTTGGAAACAATGCCTTTGATGCGGCGATGGCCAAGCTCGAAGAGCTTCGTAAAGAATTCTCCGCCGGTGAAGCCGTTGCTCGTGCGGCCGATTTCCCCAAGGAAGAGCAAAAACAGAAGGTCGAACGAGCCGTTGCTTAGTTTTCCTGGTTGTGGTCTTTCTCAAGACACGACAACCATTTTCCTTGAACGCCGGTAATCCCAAACGGGCATCGTATGGACTCTGAAACAATGGATCTCATTCTTGCCAATGCCAATACCCGAGAGATTTATGATTTGATGAACGGTCTCGTTGCGCCCCGGCCAATTGCGTGGATTACGAGTATGAATCTGGAGGGGCAACTCAATGCCGCTCCATTCAGTGCGTACAACTATATGGGCATGGATCCACCCATTGTGGCGGTCGGAGTTGCGAATCGACCTGGCCCAGGCGCGATAGGCAAAGATACGGCTCAGAATATTCGCAATACGGGCGAGTTTGTGATCAATGTCGTCAATGAAGCCGTCGCGCAAGCGATGAACATCACTGCCATCGACTTTCCTTCGGATGTCAACGAATTGAAGATCGCACATTTGGAGACGGAACCATCGCAAGTCGTGAAGGTTCCTCGGATCAAATCAGCGCCAGCCAGCCTGGAATGCCGCGAAATCACGACGATGGAAATCGGACGCTCTCGTATCATCCTGGGACAAGTCGTGGCCATTCACGTGAAAGACGAATTCGTCGATCAGGGTGGTCCCTATATTCGCGCCGAAGAAATGCATGCCGTGGGACGCATGAACGGCCTGGGTTCCTAAGTGAAAACTAAAGACGGGTTCTTCCAGATCCCACGAGTGACTTATGTGGACTGGAA
>Ga0181528_10003229_pt1 | contig 10020 bp, 4 predicted proteins | sample PEATcosm2014_Bin_47_FD_119742 | JGI IMG/M metagenome (GOLD analysis project Ga0181528, IMG submission 119742) | Peatland microbial communities from MTU Mesocosm Facility, Houghton, MI, USA - PEATcosm2014_Bin10_10_metaG | ecosystem: Environmental > Terrestrial > Soil > Wetlands > Peat | place...
GACCCGGGGCAAAGGTCCTCAAAACTCCGTCCGCGAGGTCGGCTCATTGACCCGGGTGCGCAAATTCGAAGGCCCAGCGTGGTACGAGCGCGACGTAACGATTCCTGCAGCCTGGGCAGGCAAGCGAGTCACCCTGGTGCTGGAGCGGACCAAATACACCCAGGTATGGTTTGATGGGAACCCATGCGGCTCACAGGTCATTTATGGATCGCCCCAGGCTTACGATCTCATGTCGAGCGCGAGGGCCGGACCGCACCGGCTGACGGTGGTGGTGGACAACCGGATGGCGCGGCGCCCGATGGCCGGCGACGCCCATCAGAACAGCGACGACACGCAGACGATCTGGAACGGCATCATCGGCCGGATCGAACTGAGCGTGCTGGACCCGATCTGGATTGAGGATCTGCAGGTGAGGTCCGACGTCGCGAATCGCGAGTTTCGGATTCACGTCACAATCGGCAATCGCTCCCATGCGCCTGCTCAATGCACTCTGACGTTGCAAGCGCAGAGTTGGAATCACCCTGGCGAGACGCATCGTCCGCCGGCAGTCAGTCAGACGCTTCAGATCGGCGGCGCCTTCGTCGCCTTGGACATGAAGTATCCGTTGGGGTCACAGGCGCATTTGTGGGATGAATTTACACCCGCTCTGTACCACATGAGCGCGGTGCTGGATGGCCCGGCGGGCCACGACGAGCGTTCGACCGAGACGGGTTTGCGCGAATTTGGAACGCGCGACCAACAGTTCACCATCAACGGGCGCACGACTTTCCTGCGCGGCAAGCACGACGCCTGCGTTTTCCCCCTGACCGGCCATCCGCCGATGGACGTGGATGGGTGGTTGAGGTACTTCAAGACGTGTCAGGAATACGGGCTCAACCACATTCGCTGCCACACCTGGATTCCGCCTGAGGCGGCATTTGCGGCGGCTGATAGGCTCGGCATTTATTTGCAGCCGGAGCTGCCGTTTTGGGGGACGTTTGACGCCAACGTCCGAGATGCGTTGATGCCGGAGGCCGAGGCGCTGCTTCGCGCCTGCGGAAACCACCCGTCCTTTGTAATGATGACGCTGGCCAACGAAGCTGGGGGCGATCGCGCGGTGATGGACGGCATGGTCGCGCGCCTTCGCGCACTCGATCCGCGCCATCTCTTTTCCGACGGCTCCAACAACGTGCTCTGGGAGCCGCGGCTACAAGCGACGAACGATTTTTGGACGACGGCAAAGGCGATCACGCCAACGAGCAACAGCCGCCCGATCCCGGCGCGGGGATCCTATTGCGTGTTAGACGGCGACGAGGGACATACCCAGTGGGGACCGGCGGAGACTGTTTCCGACCTGAGTGAAGCCACCGCCGGAATTCCAGCACCGCTTGTCGGGCATGAGATCGGCCAGTGGACGACCTATCCAAATTTCAGCGAGATCGCGAAATACACCGGGGTTCTGCGAGCGGCCAATCTTGAGCGTTTCCGGGAAATCCTCACCCGCCACGGAATGCTGGACCAGGACCGGGACTTTTTCCGGGCCTCCGGCGCGTTGGCGGAGCAACTTTATCGCGAGGAATTGGAACTGGCCCTGCGCACACCGCGTCTGGGCGGTTTCCAGTTGCTTGATCTGCAGGATTACCCGGGCCAGGGGACGGCCCTGGTGGGGATACTCGACGCCTTCATGGACTCGAAGGGCCTCGTGACCCCTGAGGAGTGGCGTCGATTCTGCAGTCCGGTGGTGCCCCTTGCGCGATTTGACCGATACACGTGGACGACCGGTCAAACCTGCACCGCAACCCTGGAGTTGGCGCATTATGGGCTGGGAGACATGCCCGGGGCGACAACGCACTGGGCGTTGACTCAAGCCGACGGCGCTGTCGTTGGGCAGGGCGAACTCGCTCCTGTCGACGTGGCGCAAGGCGGACTCCGCCCACTGGGTCGGCTGGAGATGCCCCTGGCCAAGGTTCGCGCGCCGGCACGTATCGATCTTTCCGTGACCGTGACCGCCAGTGGCCGGCACTACTCGAACTCCTGGCCGCTTTGGGTGTATCCAGAAAAGATCGACATCTCTCTGCCGACAGGCGTGTGGGTCGTGCGCCGGTATGACGCCGAGGCGAAGCAGCTTCTCGCCGAAGGCCGACGGGTGGTGCTGGTGCCTGTGGACTCGAATTGGGCCGATACGGTTGGAGGCGCCTACGCCACGGATTATTGGTGCTGGCCGATGTTCAACGGCACTCCCGGAACGATGGGCTTGCTGTGCGATCCGCGGCATCCGGCTCTTGGCGGATTTCCCACCGCGTTCCACAGCGAGCGGCAATGGAGCGCCATCGCCCATGCGTCCACACCGGTCATCCTGACGGATACGCCGGCACGGTTCCGGCCGATCGTGCAGGTCATCGATAACCTGGAACGCAATGAGAAGCTCGGGCTCGTCTTTGAAATGAAGTCGGGGCCGGGCTCACTGCTGGTTTGCGCCTGCGACCTGTATGCTTTGGGCGACCGGCCGGAAGCGCGGCAATTCCTGCGCAGCCTGCTTGATTATGCAGGCTCTGAAGCGTTCGTCCCGAAGGAGCAGTTCACTGTGGCGGACCTCGACCGAATTCTGCGGCCTTCGTTGGCCCGCGGCGCCAAGATCAAGGCATCGTCCTTTTTTCATCCCCCCTGGGGCGCCATTCCGGCGCCTGAGCGCGTCGTCGACGGGGACATCTGCACGAAGTGGATCGCGAGCGGCGACGACAAGACTCCGTGGTTGGAAGTGGATCTCGGCGGGACGCACACGGTTGACGGAATAGAACTGCTGTGGGAAGCCGACGAGGCCGGTTACAGGTATAATCTGGAGAGTTCTGAAGACGGAATTATTTGGGCGCAGCTCAGCGATCAACGGGAGAATCGCTTCACTGGCGGACGCCACCGAATTGCGCTCGCCCCGACCTGCCGCCTGCGGCACCTGCGCATCACTATCACTGGCGCGCCTGCGGACGGCAGGGTGAGCTTGCGTGAGCTACGCGTGCTCGGTGAGTAGCCTCAAGAATGCCTGTGGCGCACCATTTCCGGCTGAACGAAACCGTCAGGCTTTCCCTCCAGATCATTCTGTCTCAGGGGACCCGAGCAGAATCGCGTCAGGATAAAATCGCAGATATGTAAAGGGCATCACCGTTCAGCGGTGTTAAACAACTTCTATGAACCTTCGGATTCATCCCGCGCTTTCTCGGCGCCGATTTGGCAGCTTCTTGACTCGACTGCTGGCCGGCAGATCACCGGCTCGAAGTCTGGGGCGCGCCACTGGCGCATTACTCGCGGGGCTCGGCTGCGGCCTGTTGCTTTGCCTGCCTGCGGGCCCACGGTGCTTTGGCGCAGACAGCGCGAAAGTCGTCCGCGGGGAGCTTTCGGTGATCGCCGGCGCGCTTTCGGGACAGGGCTATCGAGACGGGACGCTGGCGATTGCGCGATTCAGTTATCCGTTGGGTCTCACCACGAACCCGGCTGGCACAATCCTTGTCGCGGATTCAAGAAACAATGTGATCCGCCGGATCGATCCGAATGGCGAAGTCAGCACGTGTGCGGGCGCGGTCGGACGAATCGGAAGCGCCGACGGGCGCGGTGCGGATGCCGGGTTCAATTCGCCCGCTGACGTCGCTGTTGACGGTGCTGGCAATGTTTATGTGGCGGACAGTGCGAATAACACGATTCGCAAAATCACGCCCGGTGGAATCGTGAGCACGCTAGCCGGAGTCGCCGGGAAGACGGGGAGCGCCGACGGCGCCGGAACCGCGGCGGAGTTCAACGGGCCCGCCGCCCTCGTTGTCGATCCGACAGGGAATATTTACGTGACCGACAGTGGAAACAACACCGTACGCAAAGTCACTGCGACTGGAGTGGTGACGACTTTCGCCGGCACTGCTGGCAAATCAGGCGCTGCGGATGGAGCGGGCCCAGCCGCGTTGTTCAACGGTCCCAGCGGCATGACCGTGGACGCGACTGGCGCGATCTTTGTGGCCGACACCGGCAACAACGCGGTCCGCAAAATCACAGCAAATCGTGTGGTCCACACAGTGCCGGGACTTAGCGGGCGACTCAACGGGCCAGGCGGCGTTGGGTGTGACCGGTTGGGAAATGTCTATGTGGCCGATGCGAACAACAATGTGATTGTGAAGATGGGCGCCGACGGGGCAGTGACAACGCTGGCAGGGCGCACCGGACAAACCGGAAGCGCCGACGGGATTGGCGAGGCAGCCCGCTTCAAAGGCCCGACGCGAATGACCGTCGACGGGAACGGAAATATACTCGTTACCGACAACAACGGGCAAATCCGACAGATCACCCCTGTTGGCGTGGTGACAACACTGGCGGGGGCGCCGGCGCAAAGTGGAAACGCTGATGGTGTCGGGACCACCGCCCGATTCAGCTACACCAACGGGATTGCGCTCGACCAGGCGGGCAATCTGTACGTGGCCGACATGGACAATGGCACGATCCGGAAAATCACTCATGGCGGCGCGGTCACGACATTTGCGGGAAAGGCCGGTGGCTGGGGCAACACCGACGGCCAGGGAGCCGCGGCAAGTTTCGGCGGTGTGGGGACAATTGCCATCGATGCAGCCGGTAATGTATTCGCAGCCGAGTTCTACAACAACGCGATCCGCAAAATCACAAGCACCGGACTTGTGACCACGTTTGCTGGGGCGTCCGGCCAGGCCGGCAGCCTCGATGGCCGCGGCACGGCGGCGCAGTTTTCCGGGCCCAACGACATTGCCGCGGATGCGTCAGGAGATGTTTACGTGGCCGACTTCTATAATAACACGATCCGCAAGATCACTTCGGAAGGAATTGTGAGCACCATTGCGGGTTCTCCCGGCAAGTCGGGTCAGACGGATGGCATCGGCGCCGTGGCGCGATTCAGCGGGCCCGCCGGCGTGGCGGCAGGCGGGGACGGTTGTGTTTATGTGACGGAACTAAACAACCACACGGTGAGGAAGATCACACCCGGCGGCGCTGTGACAACGCTGGCGGGGATGGCCGGCCAGGCCGGATATGCTGACGGCGTCGGTAGTGCCGCGAGGTTTAGCCAACCCTGGGGAATCGCTCGCGACCGAAACGGCAACCTGTACGTGTGCGATTCCGGCAACAACTCCATCAGGCGAATCAGTCCGACCGGAAGGGTGGAAACGATTGTGGGCGGCCCGGGACCCTATTGGAATTGTCCCGGCGATCTTCCCGCCAGGCTCGCCTATCCCATCGGAATCATCGTCGATCCGGGCACTGGCGACCTTTATGTCACCGTTCCCGATGCCGTGCTGAAAGTGACTTTCAAGCCGACTGCGCAAGGAGGCTGAAGGCCGGCGGAGGGTGCAAATCAAGCCTGCATTCGGAACACATCATGCCAGATCGATTTTGAAGGTCGGACCTGGATCCCACAGGCGCTCCCACAGCTTCTCATCAAGGCGGATTCATTTTCGGCTGGAACGCACGACTCCCAGCTGAAGTGCGGGGTCGCCGCAGCCCGCCGCGTTTCTCGACCAGCGGGATCTCCCTGTGCCCGGGCATGATGGACCAATGCGAGGGTCATTCATCAATGCCATTGCACGCCCGCTCTCCGGATATCGAAGCGGAAAAGAATAAAAGATGAAGATTAACACTTGTACAGACACATTGCCGGCGTTCAGTAGTTCGCGGTGATCACACGGGGTCGGTCTTTGTTGTTTGGTGTGGAGCTGCCTAAATGGAACAGCCCCGAACGGGTTGACTTAGGATCAGCGAAGGATTCCTTCAACAGCGGGCCGGCCTAAATTCAGGCCGGTATTGAAGCCGGTGCAGGGTGGCGCTGGCGTTCCCTGCCGGCGAACAGGATCAGAAACGCGAGGACGGACAGTGCTGTGCAGGCCCAGAAGACGGCGCGATTGCCGAACGCTGAGGCGAGGGTGCCGAACGCGAGATACCCGACCGTCGAGCCGACCCTGCCCGCGGTGCTATACAGATTGGTCGCAGTGCCTGGCTGGTCGGGCAGGAAGTTTTGGAAAAACGTGATGGCTATGCCGCCTATGACTGCAGTGACTGCGGCGCTCAGCACCTGCAGCGGGTAGATCTGCCACGGCAGATGCACGAATCCGAGCAGGGCATAATACACGATCGCGATCACGACGGCGATCCGGATGAGCCCGGCCTGGTCGGACTTCGTTGCGAGCAGGCCGAAATAGAGCATGAACGGGATTTCGAACGCTGGAGAGACGCTGTAGATGATGCCGACTTGCTGCCCCGTTCCGCCGAGCTCATTCAGCACGAGCAGCGGAAGGTTCATCATTCCCATCGTTCCCGCGGCAAACAGAAGGGAGAAGCTGATGAAATAGGCCAGGACATCGACCCGGACGAGGACACGGCGCAGCGGTATTTGGGCGGCTGCCGCGCGGATGCTTTCCAATGGCGGGGTCGGCGGGATGAAGACGAGAAGGATGATGACAAACAGGAGGAAACACAGCGCTGCCACGAGAAACATCCCGACGAAATCGTAGCGCAACATCACCCACGAGGCGACGGCGGGTCCTGTAGTCCAGGACACTGCGAAGAACAGGCGAAAAACGTTCATGTACAGCGGCGCCTGGCTCGGCGGAATGTCGGAGCGCGCGAGCAGATCGCGGGCGTAGGCGAACAGCTGAGAGAATGTGATGGAGGAGATGCCCCCCAAAATGCAGCCGTTGATCGTCAACGATACGATGTCGTGCACAAAGGCGTAGCCGAGATAGTTCAACATCCCGGCAACGCCGCCTATCAGGAGGATGGTCTTGCGGGAGAACAGTGTGTCCGACCACCGCGCCAGCAAAGTGCTGATCACGATCGCACTGAGGGATAGGACCGTCATGAAAACACCGAAGACGAACGGGCTCATGCCGATCGTGCGTGTCCCGAATATCGAGAAGAACGGCGAAACAAATGCGAAGGCGAGTCCGACGAGGATGTTGCAGCCCAGGAGCACCATGAACAGCCGGTGCTGGAGGATGATGCGGGCAGGTGCGATGAGTCGTTGCATGAACGGAATGATTCTTCTCCCGTGTTCTGCGGTTCACGGCGAGATCAAAGCGGCAGACGCGACCCCCGGGATTGCGGCATGCTATCCATTCTTGCGAGACCTCGCAGAGGGAGCTGGGCGGTTTCAGCAGGGGAAACCGTCTCCATGCACATATACTTTCGCGCCGAGACGCGAAGTCGCAAAGCGCGGGAAACCGATCTCAGTTTCCTGGGTCGCGCGAAAAGCGTCCGCGGTAGGCCCAGAGACCGAGCGCCGGATTGGAGATGTAGAAAATGCGGTCGCCGTCGGGCAGCGTGTTCCAACCGTCCTTCAGTCCGGACGGATCGTAACGCCGGGTCATCGCCGTCAGGTCTGCATGATTGAAGCCGACGCTTTCGATCTCCTCGCGGGTGAGATGACCTGGGCAGTAGGTGATGCGGAAGCGACCTTCGCTGGAACCATGGATCAGGTGAGCGGCCGCACTGAGATTGTTCCGCAGTTCCACATTGGCCTTGACCGCGCCAAGCGTCGCAGGCGTGCCGCGATAACCGTATTTGCGGATGAGCCGGTCGATTTCCGAATCCTCCCCAAACTCCTTCAGGCCGGGTGCCAGGACGATCAATTCTCCGCCGTCGGCCATTGCCATGCGCGTGCGGTAGATTGATTTGTTGCCGAGCCAGGTGCTCTTGAATTCCGACGGATCGAGGTAAACGACCACTTTTGACAGCGGCGCGTCGAGCATCTCGAAATTGACCTGCAGCGACAGTGCGGCTGCGCGATCAAAGACCGTCGCATCATCGCCGACAAACAATCCCCGCACCTGCAGCCGGCCATCGGGGTCGCGGCCAACCACGGTATGCACGTACACGATGGGAAGATGTTTTGTAAAATTGTCTGCGGCGTAGTTCAGGATGCGTCGCACAGGCGTGTCGGCGCGCCCCATCATGCGCTCCATGCCGTAGGCGGCGCCGATGAAGTGGCTCTTGTTGATCCCTTCCGCTCCGCCGGCTCCGACAAAGAGGTTCTTGTTGTAGTTGGCCATTCCGATGACCTCGTGCGGAACAACCTGGCCTATGGAAAGGATGAGGTCGTGGCCTCCGGTGCAGATCAAGTTCGCCAGTTGTGCGGGCCACGGAAAATCTGCGGCGCCCCCGGACACCTCGCGGACGAATGCAGCCGGAACTTCGCCAACTGTGGTGATGCCGGTCCGCCAGTTGTGCACGCGGAACAAGTCCGCGGGCACTCCTGGAAACATCTCAGCAATCTGTTCCGGACTCATCGCAGCGTGCGTACCGAGCGCGGGCAGCACGTCCGTCAGCTTAGGACCGAAGAAATCGTATGCGAGCCGCGTTAGCCGGCCTGCCTGGGAGTGAAAGCGTGTGAAATCAGGCGGAACAACCAGCACGCGTTTACGCGGCCCCAGCTTGTCTAGCGCAGCATGAAGACCGGCACGCAGATCATCGTCGGTGAGTCGGTCGGTCGGAGCGCCGCGTTCAAAGTAGAGCATAACCGGAAGGAAATGTATGCAGAATGGCGGGAATGGACAGGGGAGTTTTTTCGACGGAACCGAAGGCGCCCCGGCGAGTGGCCTGCATTTCAATTCTGTCGGCCGGTCGAACTTGCAAGACTAGCGCTGGATACGGGCCGAGCCGCCCTTGGACAGCGCTTTGACCTGATCGACGGTTGCCATGGTGGTGTCGCCTGGAAAGGTCGTGAGCAGCGCGCCGTGCGCCCAGCCAAGGTTCACCGCTTCCTGCTCGGGGACGCCGGAGAGCAGGCCGTAAATGAAGCCGGCTGCATATCCGTCCCCGCCCCCGACGCGGTCGATGACATCCAGTTCGCACGTGGGCGAAACGTAGGCCGTGCCATCGATCCAGGCCACGGCGCCCCAACTGTGGCGGTTGGTCGAATGGACTTCGCGCAATGTGGTGGCCACAATCTTCACCTGCGGATGTTTCCGGCGCACATTCTCTATCATGCCAAGGAATGCGCTCGGATCCAACTTTGACTTTGCGGCGACCTCCGGTCCGGGAATGCCCAAGCCCAGCTGCAGATCCTCTTCATTGCCGACGATGACGTCGACATTCCTCACGATCCTGTCGAGCACGGCGACAGCGCGGTCATGGCCGCCGACAATGTTCCACAGCTTTGCGCGGTAGTTGAGGTCGAACGACGTGACGGCGCCCGCCGCCTTGGCCGCCTGCATCCCCTCAATAATCAGTTCAGCTGTGGTCGCCGAAAGAGCGGCGAAAATTCCCCCGCTGTGAAACCACCGCACACCTTGGGCAAAGATGGACTTCCAGTCGATGTCGCCCGGTTTGAGCTGGGCGGCGGCCTCGTTGCAGCGGTTGTAGAAAACCACAGGCGCCCTGATTCCCTGGCCGCGATCGCTATAAACCGTCGCCATGTTCGGGCCATGAACACCATCGTGTTTGAAATGTTTGTAAAACGGCGTCACGCCCATTGCCCGCACCCGTTCGGCAATCAGGTCGCCAATCGGGTAATCCACCATGGCCGTCGCAATGCCGGTCTTCAACCGGAAGCAATCCGAGAGATTGCCCGCAACGTTGAATTCGCCGCCGCTGACATGGATGTCGCAGTGAGTTGCTTTGCGGAACGGAACGATGCCTGGATCCAGGCGATGCACGAGCGCTCCCAGGGACAAGAAATCGAGGGCACCGTCCGGACGAAGATTGAGGCCGTATTTCACAGGTAGGATGGGTTAACGGTTTGAGACGAACTGGCTGGCGGGAATGTTGGTGGACTGCGAACGCACGGGAACCCGCAGACGCCCGGGAGAGAACAGGGGCGGCGGAGAATTTGCAAGTAAAACGGACACGTGTCCGTAAAAAAATGAGAAGCGTTGATCCGACTACTGCGAGGGTGAAAGTACAGAACCCTTACTTGGGGTGAGCACGGGGCAAGGCAAGGACCTTAGCCGTAACGATGCAGCCCCGACCGCAGAACGCGTTTTGCCCCGGACGGGAAGAAACAGTGCTGTTTCCTAGGAGTCGGATGTAGGGCCGCCGCTTGTCGGC
>Ga0181528_10003232_pt1 | contig 10018 bp, 10 predicted proteins | sample PEATcosm2014_Bin_47_FD_119742 | JGI IMG/M metagenome (GOLD analysis project Ga0181528, IMG submission 119742) | Peatland microbial communities from MTU Mesocosm Facility, Houghton, MI, USA - PEATcosm2014_Bin10_10_metaG | ecosystem: Environmental > Terrestrial > Soil > Wetlands > Peat | place...
AACGCAGGAGTTCAGCGCGGAGGCTGTTGACAAGCGTAATCCAGGGATCGAAGCCAGAGATTCCTCTCCAACGAAGTCGCCGTCGGACAGGAGGGTGATGGTGGCTTCCTTGCCGTTCTGCGAGACGACGGAGAGTTTTGCCCGGCCTCTCTGAAGATAGAAGACGGCGTCGGCCGGATCTCCCTGGGAGAAAAAGTTGTCTTTGGGCGAGACTTCAACGATCCTGCGGCCAAGTCCTGCTTTTGCAAGAAAGGCGGCGCAGTCGAATTTGTCCTGGATTTCCTGGTTATTCAAGTGAGAGTCCTGATCTGAACGGGTTGGCCGGTGTGGTGCATGGATGGCCCGAAAGCAGCAAGAAGAGAAAGAACGCGAGCGGCTGCGCGGAGTTCATTGAAGTCCGCCCGGAAATCGCTCCAGACAACGCGATGGGAGTGTAGCTCGTGGCCAGGCATCGGCAACGCATTACCGAGCAGCTTCAAGGAGAGCGGTCGTCCTACCTGGGGACGATCACCCCTGGTTGAAGGCGAGCACACTCAAGCACTCCCGATTATCGCGTTCACCCGAGGCTCAAGTCTGTGCAGTTTTGCTCATGTCGCGCAGGGGCGCCTCCCGGGATTACCCAGGGCGTTGACTGCGGGCGCGATCGCGCCAACTGCGTTCGTCGCAGGCCATCCGATTCGCGGCCGTTGCTACCACCATTCCATGGACCGGTCTGAAGAATTCTTCAAGCCGGTCTCAGGCCTGGCTGAGCGAAGAAGCAAGAGCAGGCATTGCACGAGCCGAATAACCCTCTCGGCGATGGATCCGAAGAGCAGCGGATTCCAGCCGGAGATTCCACGGGTTGAGATCACGACCATGTCGATCTGTTCGCGATCGACCACTTCCATGATGTTTCCCACGATGTCATTCCCAACCTCGACGCTGGAGGTCGACTTGACTCCTCTTTCTCCAAGAGCCTTGCGACACTTGGCCAGGTGGCATTCCGCAAAGGGTCTGGCGTTCTGAATGAAATCGCCTTCGGTAACGAAGTCAACGAAAGTGGTGGCGGGAAACATGGGGATCACGTTCAGCAGGTGAAGGTGGGCATGAAGGTGAAGTGCGAGATCCGCGGCGGTTTCCAAAGCTGCCTGGGAAGTTGAGCTGAAGTCGATGGGCAACAGCATCCTTGCTAGGGCTGGAAGGGAAGGTTTGAGCTTCAGGCATGACCGATTCCTCGCCGAACGACGAAAGCAGTTGAAGTTCCATTCTGCCCGGTCTCCAAATGCAAAGGATGCGCTCTTTTGGACATTTGAAGCACAGCGGTGAACGCGACAGAGGCGGGCATCGCGACTGTCGCGCGAGAGGTACGAAGGACAAGACCGCGCTTGCGGCTGCGAGCAAATGTGACCATCTATCAAGCGTACGAGTCTGCCAATATCCCTACAGGCGCTGCTATCGCCAAGGTGCATCATCAACGGCGGCGGGCGCCTTTTGGAATGACCAGTTCCGATCGAGGAGAGATGTACCAGCCAGCCATGCGAGTGCGAGTACCCAAGCAATGCCAAACCTGCCGTGGAGATCTGGCGGCCAGGTACGGCAGCGCTTTGAGCTCCGGGCCTCGAGGCGCCAAACTCCGCGGGACGTCGCTCCTTTTCCTGGCCGCCGCTCTGCTCACCCTGCAATCGGGATTAGCGAGATCGCAATCGCTTGCCGCCACGGGAGATCTTTCCGACCACGGCGCAAGCATAACCTCGGCCAGACTGGACATAAACTACGTGCGCCCGACACAAGGAACAATGGCCGTCAACTACGCCTTCGATGCCTTCGGTCCGTATCCCATTGCAGATTCGGCTGTGGCGGCGGGGATTGGCCAGTTCACCAATGCGCCCCCGGAGTGGAAGCAGGGCATGGCGGGCTACTCCCGGCGATTGGGGTCCGACTTTGGGATTCTCGCGGCAGGGACTACGACGCGCTACGCGCTGTCTGAGGCATTCCGGGAAGACTCGCTGTACTATCGCTGCGAGTGCAGAGGGGTATTGCCGCGTTTGGGCCATGCCATCGTGTCCACTCTGATCGCTCGCCGCGGCGAGGACGGGCACCGCGTGTTTTCCCTGCCAGCGCTGGTGGGGCCCTATGCAGGTTCCTTCACAGCTGTCTATGGCTGGTATCCAGACCGCTTCGGCGCGAAGGATGCGTTTCGCATCGGCAACTACGACCTGCTGTCTTATGCGGGAGGGAATGTGGCCCTGGAGTTCTTCTTGAGCGGACCGCACTCCCTGCTCTCACGGATGCATCTGAACAACACGCACAAGGCGCCGGATCCAGGACCGAGCCATTGAGCGGCGGCGGATTGACTGAGGCCACAACGATCAGCCCGGTGCTGCCGGAGCGGCAGTCTATGCAGGCTTCTGCCGGCGGCATCTCGTCAACGGGACTGCTGAGCGGCCTGCTGGAGTGGTTTGGAAATCTGGGGATCTTCTCCTGGAGGGTTCTGAAGGCCGCGGTTACACCGCCGTTTGAAGGCCGGGAATTGATCCGGCAAATGGACGATATCGGATCGAAGTCCCTGCCCCTGGTCGCCCTGGCCGGCGGCGCAGTCGGCGCGGTGCTATCGATGGAAGTGCGGTCGAGCATGACTCGATTCGGCGCCACGTCTCTGCTTCCTTCGGCCGTCGTGTATTCCGTCATCCAGGAAATGGGCCCGATTATTACGGGACTGGTGGTAAGCGGGAGAGTGGGGGCAGGCATTGGCGCAGAACTCGCATCGATGAAGGTGACCGAGCAGATCGACGCCATGGAAGTCTCGGCGGTGAACCCTTACCGGCTGCTCGCGGCAACCCGGATCGTGGCATGCATCCTGATGCTTCCCTTGCTGACGGTTGGAGCGGACGCATGCGGACTCTTCACCGGATGGCTGGCGCAGACGCTGGTTGAGCCGCTGTCGCTGCGGCAGTTCATCGAAAGCGGCTTTCGCGGCGCCACACTTGCCGACTACCTGCCACCCACATTCAAGACGGCTGTGTTTGGCCTGATTATCGGGCTGGTTGCGTGCTACCAGGGGATGCGCACACGCGGAGGCGCAGAGGGCGTGGGCCGGGCGGCGACGAACTCCGTGGTTCTGGCATCGCTGTTCGTAATCCTCGCCGATGTTGTGCTGGTCAAAATGATTCTCGTCATCTTCCCTTAACCCACGAAGCAGCAACGACGGAATAAACATGGCCACAGCCTATGACACCGCGATGAAGCAAGACGGGCCCAAACAAGGCGAAGCCGCGCTTGCGATTGCAGTGGAGAGCGTACAGAAGACGTTTGGAAACCTCAAGGTTCTCAATGGCGTAAGCCTGGGCGTGCATCGCGGAGAGACACTGGCCGTGCTGGGACGGAGCGGAACCGGCAAGAGCGTACTGCTCAGGATGATTGTGGGCCTGGAAAGGCCCGACTCCGGATCGATTTCGATCCTCGGCCAGGACATTGCTGGCTTCTCCCTGGATAAACTCGGCGAGGTCCGAAAGAGGATGGGCTTCCTGTTCCAGCACGCGGCTCTCTACGATTCGCTCACGGTGGGCGAAAACGTGGCCTTTCCTCTGGTGCATCACCGCACGGACTTGTCCAAAGCAGAGCGAGGCGAGCGGGTGAATCAGCTGTTGACCGAGGTAGGGCTGGAAAATGCGCTGGACAAGATGCCTTCCGATATCTCAGGCGGGATGCAGAAGCGCGCGGGCCTGGCGCGCGCCCTTGCCCTTGAGCCGGAGATTCTGCTTCTGGATGAGCCAACGGCCGGGCTCGATCCCATCAGTTCAGGGGAGATCGACGAATTGGTGCTCAAGCTTCAGCGCGAACATCAAATGGCATCCATCGTTGTGACACACGACCTGCACAGCGCGAAGACGATTGCAAACCGCCTTGCCTTGCTGGACCAGGGCAAGGTGGTCATCGAGGGCAGCTTTGAAGATCTTCAGCAGAGCGACATCGGGTTTGTGAAGGAATTTCTCAAGCTGTCATAGGAGGAACTATGTCGAGAGTGGCAAGGCTGGGTGCGTTCATCATTTTGACATTGGCAATTCTGGCCGCCGGAGTCTTCTTCATCGGCGGCAAGGAGTATCTTTTCGGCTCGACATACGAACTGAAGGCGCAATTTGACAATGTGGCCGGCCTGGCTGCCGGAGCCAACGTGCTGGTGGGCGGAGTGACCAGCGGAACCGTGGAGAGCATCGCGTTGCCGCACAAGCCGGGTGAGAAAGTCACGGTTGTCATGAAGCTCGACCAGTCGACACACGAGATCATCAAGCAGGATTCCGTGGCCTCCATCGCAACCGAAGGACTGCTTGGAAATCAATATCTGGCGATATCGTTTGGATCGGAGGGTCAACCTGACGTGAAGAACGGCGAGGTTATCGAGAGCGAGCCGCCGCTGCTGATGGCGGATATGCTCAAGCGGACGAGCCAAATCCTGGATAGCAGCCAGGCGGCCGTGCGGAACACAACCGAGGCGACGGCGCACCTGAACTCTGTAAGCGCGAAGATCGACTCCGGCCAGGGAACCGTGGGTGCGCTGGTAAACGACAAAGACCTGTATAACAACCTGGAAGCGACGACTGCCACGCTTCATGCAACGATGCAGCAGGCGCAGATCGGGGTTACGGACTTCCAGGAAAACATGGAAGCCCTGAAGCATAACTTCCTGTTGAGCGGATTCTTCAAGAAGCGCGGATATGAAGATTCAGGCAGCCTGGCAGCGAATCGGATCGCAGGGCTTCCCCAGGGTGCGCCACTCAAGGAGTTTACGTACACCGCGAAGCAGATCTTCGACGGCCGCGATACGGCGAAGCTGAGAAACCAAAAGGCTCTCAAGGAATGCGGGGAGTTTCTGGCAGCGAATAAATTCGGGTTTGCGGTCGTGGTGGTTTCCGCGGGCATGGAAGGCGACGCCCAGAAGGATCAGGTTCTCACCGAGGCGCGGGCCATGGTGGTGCGCGCCTACCTAGTGGAGAACTTTGGCTTTGACGACAGCCAGTTGAAGACGCTGGGAATGGGCAAGCAGGCAGGCGCGAATCTGGAAGCCGATTGGGGTTCGGTGCGGATTCTCATTTTTCCGGCCGGGACCGAAATACCGGTTGACGGACCAGCGCAGGCAACGAGCCCATCCGTATCAGATGTCAGCCGGCCGGTTCAGGCGACTGCCGCTGCAAGCCAAAAGCAGTAGCAGGCCAGGCAAGGGGTAGACGCTGAGGATATCGAGGTCCGGAGCGGTCACTTGACGGGTGTGTCCAATTGCTCTTTAGAGCTAGCTCCAAAATGAAAGATCCTCTTTGCAGGCGCCAGGCGGCTGCGTTGCGGACCTCTGGGTGCTGCAGCAGAGCAACTGCATCGTCCTGTTGACAAGCAATCTTCCTAACAGTAAGCGGGGTTGCTCGATGCAGAAAAATCGCATGAGCGAATTTGACCAGCCATGGAAACTGGCCCGGCCTAGTCTAAAGGAGTTGCTCCCTTGACCTGGACCGCTCGGAGAGGACCCAACTCTCAACGGAACAGGCAAGGAAGAACCAGGAGAACTTCACATGCGTCAGTTCCGCTTTGCTCGTTTGCTCATCCTTGCACTGTTCGTTTCGGTGATACCGGCGGCGCTGCACGCACAATTTGGAGTTGGAGTGAGCATTAATGTCGGATTCGCTCCGCCGGCGCTGCCGGTATACGAACAGCCGATGTGTCCAGAGCCGAACCTAATGTGGACGCCAGGCTACTGGGCCTACTCGGCGGACGAGGGGGACTACTTCTGGGTTCCCGGCGCATGGGTGCCGGCTCCGTATGGCGGCGCGTTATGGACGCCTCCTTACTGGGGATGGAACGGCGGCCGTTATGGATTCCACGGAGGATACTGGGGCCAGAACGTGGGGTACTACGGCGGCGTGAACTACGGATTCGGGTTCGGCGGGATCGGGTTTGCGGGCGGCGAGTGGCGCGGCGGATCGTTCGCTTACAACACCGCGGTTACACAGGTAAATGTGACGGTTATCCATACAACCTATGTGAACCGGACGATCGTGGAACAGGGCGTTGTGGCCAATCCGAATCACGTTGCGTACAACGGCGGCCCGGGCGGGATTCAGCATAGGGCGACGCCCGCTGAAGCGGCAGTCGCAAGGCAACCGCATACAAATCCGACCTCGTTCCAGACGCAGCACCTTGCGGCGGCCAAGGCCGACAAGGCTTCGTTTGCCAAGGCCAATGGCGGGCATCCTGCGAACCTGGTTGCCGCCAGGCCACTGGCCGCGCAAAAGCTGGCTCCGCCGGCAGGGATGAAGACAGCGGCAGCCGCTCCGGCGAAGGCGGAGTTAAAGGCCGGACCAAAGACAGCGGCAAGGCCGACGCAAGAGAATGCGGCCAGGGCCACATCCAGGGAGGGAACGAAGACTGCGCCGAATACTGCGCCCAAAGCAGCGCCTGAGTCCGCGGCCCGGATTACGCCGAAGCCGGCGCCACGGCCAGCGCCGAAAACTGCCGTGGTGAAGACCGCACCCAAGGCCGAACCAAGGCCGGAATCCAAGGCTGCTGTTCAGAAACCCGAAGCAAGGACCGAAGCGAAGGCTGCTCCGCGGCCGGAACCCAAGGCTGCGGTTCAGAGGCCCGAAGCAAGGACCGAAGCGAAGACCGAACCACGGCCGGAACCGAAGGCTGCCCCGCGGCCGGAACCCAAGGCTGCGGTTCAGAGGCCCGAAGCAAAGACCGAAGCGAAGCCCGAACCACGGCCAGCGCCGAGGCCGGAACCAAGGACGGTGGCAAAGGCTGAACCAAGGCCTGCTCCACAGCCCGCGCCCAAGGCAGCGCCAAAGGCTGAGGAGAAACCCAAATAACGGTGTCAACGTGTGAAGCCTGCTCCGCCAAGCGGAAAGGCGTGCGGCCGGACTATTGCCGCGCCTGAACTCAACGGCGGGCCAAGCCCGGATCCGGGCAAATCAAACAGCAATGAAGCTGCGGCGATCGGCGATTCCTGTCAGATCCGGGCAGCTTCATCGATTCGATTGGAGAACATCAAATGCCCCTTGTCACCCTCGTTGTCACATTAGTCGTAATTGGCGTGTTGTTATGGCTCGTTAACCTGATTCCCATGCAGGGAACCATCAAGGGACTTGTAAATCTTGTGGTGGTGATTGCCGTAGTGATCTGGCTTCTGAAGGTATTCAACCTGCTCAGTTACATTACCCAGTTTCATGTCGGGAACGGATGAGACAGCGCAACGGAGCCGCGCCAACTGTGCTCATCGACCTACTGGAAACACGACGCAACAGGGCAGATTTCTGCCCGCAGGAGATCTTGTGAAACGCATGTTTTTGTCCGCACTCGGATGTGTACTCGGTTTGAGCGCCATTGCTCCAGCCAACTCGCAAACAACGGTGTCCGTCGAGACCGCAGGCCCCGCGCCGTCCTATCGCGCGATCGAAATCAGCCGCACGGTTCAGGCGGTCGACTACCGCCATCGCGGCGGCGCCTCAGAAGTGGGCTTTGCCGGGACGGCATTGCTGCCTTCCAGCGAAGGCACAGCCAAGGTGCGCACCAAGCGCGGCACCATGGAAGTTGAAGCGGACTTCGGAAACCTGCAAAGTCCAACCACCTTCGGCGCCGAATACCTCACGTACGTCCTGTGGGCCATTTCCCCGGAAGGGCGTGCGGTCAACCTTGGAGAAGTGCTGGTTGGCGGCAACGACCGGAGCAAATTGACAGCGACCACGGATTTGCAGGCCTTCGCGCTGATCGTTACCGCGGAGCCTTACTTCGCGGTGACTCAGCCAAGCAATGTTGTTGTGCTGGAGAACGTGGTTCGAGCGGACACCAAGGGAAGCAGCGAAGCGGTGGAAGCGAAGTACGAGTTGATGGAGCGCGGGGGCTACCTTCCCACCGGCTACAAGTTCGATCCTGTTGTTCTGAACGCCAATCTGCCTCTGGAATTCTACGAGGCGAGGAATGCGCTACGGATTGCCGGCTCAGAAGGGGCAAAGCAGTATGCCGCCGAAAGCTATGGGCATGCAGAGCAGCTGATGAAGACTGCCGAGGACTACGCAATAAGCCCGCACATGGAAAAGAAGCCGCTGATTGCAGCTGCGCGACAGGCGGTACAGACCGCGGAAGATGCGCGCGAGATCGCTGTGAAGAGGATTGAGGGCGATCGCCTGGCGGCAGAACGTCAGGCGTCGACCAACGCGCAGGCAATGACGCAGGCTCAAGCCGATGCCGCATTATTGCTGAAGGAACAGGCACAGTCGGATGCGGCCAAGGCACAAGCCGACGCCGCACGGGCGCAGGCCGACCTGGCAACGAACCAGGCGGCATCGGCGGCAGCCATCACCGCGGCCCAAGCCGATGCCGACAAGGCTCGCCTGATTGCGCAAGAGGCGCAACAGAGCGAGCAGGCAGCCGTGAGCGACAAGGCAGCAATGCGCGCGCAGCTTTCGGCGCAACTCAACCTGGTGCTCGAGACCCGCGACAGCGCACGGGGACTTATCGTGAGCATGTCCGATGTGTTGTTCGACACTGGGCAATATTCGTTGAAGCCGGGCGCGCGGGAGAAGCTTGCCAAGGTGGCCGGAATCCTGATCGCGTATCCGACTCTCAATATCGAAGTGGGCGGATACACCGACAACGTGGGCGGGGACGACATGAATCAGAAGCTCTCGGAAAACCGCGCGGCAGCAGTTCGAGATTACCTGGTTCAACAGGGCGTGGGAACGGGCTCGGTAAGCGCAAAGGGCTTCGGCAACAGTCTGCCGGTGGCTTCAAACGACAACTCCGCCGGCCGCCAGGAAAACCGCAGGGTGGAACTGGTGGTCTCCGGCGACGCCATCGGGAGCCCTGCGAATACAACCACGGGAAGCTTGCAATAAGCGACTCGCGCAAGCGCCGCGGTCTTGAACCGGCCGCGGCACGCGAAGTGATGTTGATTGCCGGCAGGCCGGAGAGGAGTGAGAGATGCTTGGAACTGTATTGATCGTGATTCTGGTGTTGGCGCTTCTTGGCGCGCTACCCCGATGGCCCCATAGCAGAAACTGGGGCTACTATCCGAGCGGAGGACTAGGGCTGGTTTTGCTAATTGTGGTCGTTCTTCTGCTCCTCGGACAGATCTAAGCCAGGCGCTGTTTTCAGGCGGCGCGCGAGTGGAGCATTCCCCGTGTATGCTTGTCACAGGGGTGCACCCTCCCCTTCTCGCCTTCAGCCTTCCCGGCTTCGCTCCAGACGAGCACCATTCAAGCAGGCAACAGGACGAATGGAGCTGCAATGAGCCTTATCAAGAAGATCGATGTCCCAAAGTACTTTGCGGCCCGGCGGGCGAGCCGGCAAGGTGGCGCCGGGCGCGTGATCCAGCCCGTTGCTACGACGGCCACTGCGATTGAGCCCGCCGGCACGAAGCCGAATGCAGCGACCTTTCGAAGAGACTTCTCCCTGGAGCATTCTTCCCCGAGCGTGTTTGCCCCCGCAGAGGAGTAAGGCTCCACGCCGGCTCGAGGCAAGGACAGGGAGTACTCCCCCTGGCTGAGCCGCGCTGTCCTCGGTCGCACTGGACGCATGGGGCGGGACCCGCCTTCCCAGGAATGCGCTTTGGAGGGCCCGCACGGCGCGCAAACCGATGGAACGGCACGGAGATTACTTGCACGATTCTTCCACGAGCGAGAGCAGGGCATCATGTCATTCACTGGAATGAACCATCATGAACAGCAGCCGCGAGGCCTTGAAACCGCGAACCCCTGGCCGGCAACGCCGGGAGGTTGCAGCCTGCCGTTGCCCACGCGCATAGCGTTTGTGGGAAACTATCTGCCGCGGCAGTGCGGCATCGCGACATTCACGACGGACTTATGCACGGCTCTTGCAGCTGAATACGGCAAGGGACGCCTGTTTGCGATTCCCGTGAACGATCCGGACGCAAGCTATGACTATCCGGAGCAAGTACGGCTCGAGCTTGAGCAGGAGGATCCGACCTCCTACGAACAGGCCGCGGAGTTCCTCAACTTCAACGGCAACGATCTGGTCTGCGTACAACATGAATATGGGA
>Ga0181528_10003233_pt1 | contig 10018 bp, 8 predicted proteins | sample PEATcosm2014_Bin_47_FD_119742 | JGI IMG/M metagenome (GOLD analysis project Ga0181528, IMG submission 119742) | Peatland microbial communities from MTU Mesocosm Facility, Houghton, MI, USA - PEATcosm2014_Bin10_10_metaG | ecosystem: Environmental > Terrestrial > Soil > Wetlands > Peat | place...
TGGATAAGCTTGAAGTGACATTCGTCACGTAAGGGTCTTGCCAGAATGACAGGACTGATGGCCAGCGCGTCCCTACGAGCAACATTCGTGATGGAACTCAAATTTTAATCGCCGGCGGCGGTGCAGTGCGGACCCAGCCGCGCCGCACGCGGAGGCTCAGCGGCGAGCGAGCACCTTCATCAGGCGGTAGGTGAACTCCACATCCTGATCAAACGCCCGCACCCCGATCCGCTCGTCACGCCCGTGGGCGCGACCGTCGTCCAGGTCATCAAACATCGCATCGATGCCGTAGCTCGGCATGCCAAGCGCCCGCGTGTAGCGGCTGTCGCTCGCGCCCGGAGACATCTCCGGTAGAACGATGACCTCGGGCCAGAGGCCGTGCACGACGCTGTCGACTTCGTGCACGAGCGACGGGGTCAAAGGCGATTCCGGGCTCGGTGTCGCCGGCGTGATCGTGCTGAATGTGACGAGTGGATCGGCCAGTACGGTTTGCAGTGTCGCCTGAACCGAATCCGCCGTTTCTCCCGGAATGACTCGACACTGCAGCGTCGCGCGGGCGCGCTGCGGCAGCGCATTCTCGGCGTGGCCGCCTTCGATCTGGGTCGCTGTGCAGGTGGTGCGCAGCATGATGTCGGTCTCCACGACAGCCGACAAACGCTCGATCGCCGCCGGATCGGCGCTCCCTGCACCGACGGCGCGCATATCAGCCTGCGTCTGGCCGGTTTCAAGCTCGGCACGGCGCTCGAAGTACTGCCTCGTGGTCTCGGTTAGATGCACCGGAAAGTGATATTGCGACAGTCGCGCGAGCGCGGCGGCCAGCCGGTAGATTGGATTGTCACTCGTTGGCCGGGAACTGTGCCCGCCCTTGTCGGTGGCCTCGACGCCAAAAGTCAGGAAGTTCTTCTCGCTGGTCTGAATCGCCACATAGAGCTTGCGGCCCTGCTTCATGCCGGCCTCACCACCATCAAGATTGATCACGAGCTGCGCATCGATGAGGTCGCGGTGCGTCGTGAGCAGCCAACCGACTCCATTGGCGGCACCGCCCGCCTCCTCATCAGCGGTGAACGCCACGATCAGGTCGCGTGCCGGTTGGAAACCCTCCAACTTGAGGCGCATCAGAGCGACCGCCATCGCCGCGTCCTGGCCCTTCATGTCGATGACGCCGCGACCGTACAACCAGCCCTCCTGCTCCGTCAACTTGAACGGATCGTAATTCCAGTCTTCTCGCTTGGCCTCGACGACATCGAGATGACCAATATACAGAACGGGACGCGCCTGTCCGCGACCGCGCAGGCGCACGACGAGATTACCCTTGCTCGGCTGGTCATCGGGCGCCAGGAGCGTGACGTCCTGCGGTGCGAAGCCCGCGGCGAGAAAGCGGGCGGCCAGCACCTTGGCCGCTTCGGTGGAGCCGTACGCGTGCGTCGTATTGATCTCCACGAGCTCCCGGAGCAGTTCACGCGCAGGCGGCAGCTGCTTTGCGCTGCCGGCGTGCGCGACGTCGGCCGCGGCCAGACACCCGAGTCCAATGAGCACGGCAGTGAAACATCGTTGCATGGTCGGATCCCCGAGTAACTATGGTTTGTTGGCGCTCGCGGCACCGCGCGCCGGAGTATAGGCGATTGTCCGCTCCAAGCCGTCATCCAGCGCCACATAGAAAGGGGAATTCCTGCGACAAGCGGCATCGAGTTTCGTCGCGATTGATCGCTCGCGAAAGCTCACTCGCAACGGCCATGCGATCGCAAATCGCCTCTCAGCTTGCCGCGGCGGCCACGAGTTGCACGACCTCGCCCCAGGGCGCCGGTCCGTTGTGCATGGCGTACACCGTATCGACCTGCAAATGTTCGCGGTCTACCGCCTGCACGACTTCATGCATGAGTTCGGGATCGTAGAGCGTGTGCTTGTCCGGGTCGAGCACCAGCGTGTCACTCGCATAGAGCAGGCGATGTTCCGGGAAATAAACCATGTACTGACGCTCCGAGGCGGCGCCGCGCAAGGGGTAAACTACAATTCGATTCGCACCACTTCCGATCGGTGTCCTCGCGCTAATCACGCGCCAACGGGCCGGCTGCGGAGTGGCCTGAAGGGTGTCGGGCTGCAGCAGATGCGGAGCGCTCACAAGGCGCTCGAGCAGCGGCCGGTTCAGATCGAGCGCATAAATCGGTAGATTTTCCGCAACGGCCTGGCGCACGCCGCCGATATGGGGCCAGGAGTCGGAACTCGTCAGGACTGCCTTGATGGGCAGGGTAGGATTGTCCGCTCGCAGCTTGGCCAAGACATTCTTGACGAAGGCCGGCGAACCGGGTGCCTCCAACAACAGCATTCCGTCATCTTGCCGGATCACCGTGATGTTATAGCCGCCCTGATACAGATCGACGCCCGGCGCAAGCTCAACGTGCGCGGTTTGATCGAAGGCAGTGCTTCGCGGCTGTGCACTCTTGGCCGCGGCCGCAGGATCCATCGCGAAAGCGCGGTCTTCCAGAGCGATGTTGAAGTTGGCCTCGAGCACTTGGGATGAACTCCAAAACACTCCGTTACGCTCCTCGATGCGATTGGTCGGATAAGCGATGCCGCCGATCAGCTTCCAATTGTCATAGTAGACGCGCTGCGCAACGTCACCCCAGACGTTCCAGAAATCATTGAACGCACGCGTGCTCTCGATTGCGTCGGGCAGATGATTGAATCCGTTCAGCAGCACCTTTACCGGCGCACCATCCCAGAGAAACGCGACCACCGTGTGCGGCGTCGAGCGCAAATTTTCGGTGGCTTCGAAATGGAGATCGGACGCAGCCTCGGCAGTCAACAGCAAACGCTCGGGCCCCAATTCCAATTTTGCTTTGGCCGCGTCGATTTGCGCCTGCCTCCCCGGCTGGTCTTCTTCTCCGGCGCGCACCACGGCAGCCGCCGGTGTCGAGACGACAATGGCCCTGAACTCTGCCGACGCAGTGTCCGGATCGGATTCCGGCCACACGTTCTGGCTGTCCATGAGCACGCGCGCCTTGGCGAAGTCCACGCTCGTGCGATTCCTCGTATAAGAGGTGATGAAGGGTGCCTGGCGATAGGATTGTTCAGTCAGCAGCGTGTGGCCGATGATGTCCGTCTGCGCGTTCAAAATTGCTGCCAGGGCCGTGCGCCCGCCCATTGCCGCTATTGCGAGTGCGACACATTGCCTGGCGTCGATTTCATCGCAACCGGGATGTGCAGGTCGCGCTCCAGCAGCAGCCAGCAGTGGCCACGCAAAGACCAGCGCAAGAACCAGGATCGGACGCAATCGCTGTTGGCGAGTTCTCCTGCAAGACATCGAATCGCGCGTCATCGGGTCACGATTGCTCGTCATCAGATTTCTCCGAGTGCTTGCGTGTGCCGAAAGAAACCTGCCGCTAGGCTAGCGCCGCGATCACCGCGATCTCGACCTTGAATTCCGGCGCCGCGAGCCGCGCACTTACGACGGTCGCGCGCGCCGGCGCCGAGCCTGCAATGACCCACGCATCCCAGGCGCGATTCATCTCCGCGAAATTAGCGATGTCGGTGAGCCAGATCGTGGCCGACAGCAGGCGGCTCTTGTCCGTGTGTGCTTCCGCCAGCAGGGCATCGACCTTCCCGAGGATCTCCTGCGTTTGCGCAGCAACACCGCCTCCTGGCGCTCCGGCAGCTACCTGGCCTGCAAGATAGACGGTCTTGTTGTGGACAACGGCCTGGGACATACGCGGCCCGGCGTGTAGGCGTTGAATGCTCATAGTGAAACCCCCGCACTCATTCCGTCACCGAAGCCATTTTCCCGGCCGCTTTTTGCGCCGTGACCCAGCTCATCATGCGCGCTTCCAATAAATCGAGCGGCAAAACGCCGCCATTGAGGATTTCGTCGTGAAACCGGCGGATGTCAAACCTTGCTCCGAGCTCATTCTGCGCTTTGTCGCGCAGTTCACGAATCTTCAGCTGGCCCAGCTTGTAGCTGAGCGCCTGCGCCGGCCAGGCGATATAGCGATCCGTCTCTGACTGGATCGTCGGCTCGTCGACCGCACCTGATTTGCGCATGAAATCGACGACTTGGTCGCGCGTCCAGCCCTGCGAATGAATGCCGGTGTCGACAACCAGACGCACTGCGCGAAACAGCTCGCTCGACAGGCGGCCGTAATCGCTGACCGGATCGTTGTAGAATCCGACCTCCTTGCCGAGTTGCTCCGCATAGAGCGCCCAACCCTCGATGTACCCCGAATTGCCGTTGTGCTGGCGGAATTTCGGCAGTCCCGTGAGTGTTTGCGCGACCGAGAGCTGCATGTGATGCCCGGGAATGCCTTCGTGATAGGCGATCGCTTCGTCGTCGATCAGCGAGCGCTCGGCGAAGTTGGATGTGGCGACGACGACCCGGCCCGGGCGCTTGCCGTCCGGTGTACCGGACTGATAGTGCGTCGCCGATGCCGCCTGGAAATCCGGAATGGCTTCGACCGTCACGGGTGCGCCCGGAATCACGGTGAACAGCTCCGGAAGCTTGGGCTGCATCTGCGCAATGTAGCGGCGAAAATCCTCGAGGATCTGATCCGCGGAAGTCGGCTTGTACTTCGGATTCTGCTTCAGCGACTCGCGAAACGACTGCAAATCCGCGAAACCTTCGCGGCGCGCGATCACCAGCATATCCGCCTCGATGCGCGCGATCTCCTTGAGACCGATTTCATGGATTTGCGCGGGACCCAGATTTTCGACGGTCGTGCGGCCGCGAATCGCGTTCACATAGCGCCTCTCCCCGCCCGCGAGCGAAGTGATCGAGAGCGTCGTGCGTCCCCGCGGCGCATATTCGTCGGCGATGAATTTTTCGAAAGCCTTATAAGCAGGCAAGACCTCTTCGTCGACGGCCTTGCGGATCTCGTCGCTCAACCGCTGCTGGTCGTGCGCCGATATGTCGGCGGGGAACCTCTTCGTGGGCCGAAGGAATGGGTCGGCCGCAATCACACCCTCGCATTGCGCCGGCACCTTTTCGAGCAGGAAACGCACCGGCATGAGTTTGTCGCGTTCGCCAGCCCGCAATACCTCTTCGGTTTGTGCGAAAACGCGTGGAATCTGATGCAGACGTGCGATGTAGTCCTCGTAATGTTTGACCGAATCCAAGGGAACCGCGAGAGGCAGGTCTGCGAGGCGCACCTGCGGGCCGTCCATTTGGTTGACGGGCATTTCAAATTCTTTGAATGCATAGTCTTCGTCGCGCCGTTGCAGCGCGCGCTGCATGACCTCATGCGATAGGCGGTCTTGCTCGGAGAATCCCTCGGTTGGAATTGCCTTGAGGCGCGCGAGAAAGTGATCGTCAGTCGCGTGCTGGCTCGCGAGCGCTGCAAGCGAGTATTCGGCGAGCCGATCGTTGTAGCGATAGTCGCCATACGCGGTCGCACGCTCGGGATGCAAACTCAAATCCGACTGGTATTGTTCCTCGAACAACGCGTTCTGCGCCGCGAGGCGCGAGGCGAGGTTTTGCGGCTTTGTGCTCGCCGAAGTACAAGCGTCCAGCAATAGGTGGGCGGCCAATAGAAAAGCGAGGGGTGCATTGCGCATGGCGGATGAGTCTAGCATGGTGGTGCGCCGGCTCGGCGCGTCTCTAAATTTGCCAGCGCCCTGATTACGAGGCCCAACACCGTGTCTAACAGGAAAAAAAGCATCACGGCGACCGCGAACAGGCCGACGCCGGTCAATTCGTGCAGGGCCCCCTGCAGCTTATCGACTCCGTAGTAATAGGCGATCAAGACCAGTGCCAGCACGCGCATAAAATTGGCCGCGATCGCGATGGGAATGGTCGCAGCCAGCAGAATGAGGCTTCTAATTTTATCGTCGCCGCGGATTGAACAGGCGTAAAACACACCGATTGCGGTCAACGCAAAAATAGAGTTCATGCCGGAGCACGCGTCCTTCACCAGGACTTCGTAGGGTCCAATCATGATAATCACACCGTCCTGAGCAATTGGGTAGCCGGCGCTGTGCAAGAGCCCGGTGACCGTGTCAGATATCAATACCTTCAACGGTACCGTCGCGGCATCGACCATCCAATCAGGCGCGGGCACCGCAAACAACAAGAACCCAATCGGAAAAGCTAACACTCGCAGCATTGCGTAGCCGGCGAGCAGCAACACGCAGCCGATCACGACAATGATCGCCGACAGCACCTCGGCGCCCAGTACGCCCTGCGTTCTCGCGAGGAACATCAACACCAAACCGAATGACAGGATCGTCCACCCTGGCAGCGGTGCTGCGGCGATTTTTACGCCGCTGATCCGTTGCCGCGCCTGCCAGACCAACCACAGTGAGGCCGCCATGATCAGAGGGCCATGCCCCTGTTGTTCTGACTGCCACGGCCCGCGAATCAGGCTCCAGAACATGGGTGCATATCCGATCAAAAAAGCCGCGACCAATAGCGCCGGCCATGCCAGCGCCCTGTTCAAGCGCGTTCGATCGTGTTGCGGCGCGCGGACCAAGGACACGGGTTCAATGAGTTTCCGCTTCTGCAGCCTTGGACGCAGGCGCGTCGATCGACACCGGTGCGGGTGTCGGAGTCGACGACATGATCTTCGCGTAGTCGCCCTCGTATTGGGCGAGTTTGTGGGCCGCGTCCGCTGCAGCCTCGATTTTTGTCTTCAAGGCCTGTGTTCTAAGCGCCTCGAGCGCCGAATTCTCTGCAGCATTGCCACCGAGCGGGTGTGTCTCCTCATCTTTGACCTTGAAATACAGACCGAAGCGGCCGGCGCGGCCATAAAACACTTCGTCGGGCTTCCGAGACTCCAGCACCTTCGCCAACTCCGGAGGAATGTCGCTCTGACTCAGACTATTGACCGAACGCGTGTGCGCGATTCCGGCGTTCGTCAATTTCCGGTCGACCTCGTCGAGGGTCTTCATTTCCTTGTTGGCCTCAGTGACCGCTTGCGTGCCCGGGCCGAGCGCAAAACGAATTTGTTCGACAGTCAGCAATTGCCTTTGCGCAAATTTGGCCGGGTTCTCCGCGATGTATTTGTCGACGTCCGATTTTCCAATTGAACGATTGGCGCCGTCGCGAGCGATAAATGCGTTCGCCAACACCTGCTCTCGCGCCCGCATGATATCGAGCAGCACATTCGGTTCTTGATCCAACTTTGCGTCGAGCGCCTGCTGCACCAAATATTTGCGCAGCACCAGTTGTTCCAGCAGCTGTTTGATTACGACCGGATCTGTGCGACGTTCGACCGAAACATTGGCCAATCGCAATTCATTTTCAATCTCCAGCGTCGTCACGACCTGATCGCCGATACGTGCGGCCACCTGCCCGGTCACCCCGGGTGACTGGCCGGAGTTCCTTGTACAAGCAGTTACGGCGAGCGCACCCATCCAGAGAATTGCCGTCGCGCGGAACATTGGCCTCTGATCTCCCGTAGCGCCTTCGACTATCGCATTTTTGATCGGCCCGAGCACACGCGCCGGAGCTTGGCGGCAATCTAGCACGGCGCAATCTCCGGCATCCAGTTTCGCCCATCACGCTTGGCAGGCGCCGCGCGCGCCTTGATCGCGCTTATGTCAATAATCAGATTTTTTCCGGACGGAAGCCCCGCGAGCCCGTACCTCTGGATTATCCTTGCCATTGGCACTCGCCGGCTTCGCCGGCCGTCAACAAGGAGCACCGCGGTTGAACAAGATGCAGATCGTGCTTGCGTCGATCGCGATTGTACTGGCCGCGCTGCTTGCCGACCTGCTTGCGCCGCGGGTCTTGATAGCTCGCACTGCGCCGTCCCACGATCTCGTTGACGTCATTCCCAAGCGCTTCGGCGAATGGACCTTCGATCCCGGCATCGGATTGGTGACACCCGCGCCTGAGAAGGCGGATGGTGTCGAGGATGCGCAACCTGCATTGTTCGGTATCTACAACCAAGTCGTGGGCCGCGGCTACCGCAACGCCAACGGCGACATCGTGATGCTTATGGTCGCCTACGGACCTGCTCAGGATTTTCGCTTGAAAGCGCATCGGCCGGAATTCTGTTACATCGCCGCGGGATTTCGAATCATCGACAAAACCGACGCCGCGGTTCCGTATCGCGATGGCGCGCGACCAATCCTGGTCACGCGCATGACGGCGGTCAAGGGGTCGCGCCTCGAGCCGGTCAGCTACTGGATGCGGGTCGGAGATGAGCTGACGCGCGGCGTGATCGATCGGCAAATGGTACGGCTCAACTATGGTCTTCGCGGAATCATTCCGGACGGCGCGCTGGTCAGAATTTCCACGGTCGGCCTATCCCCGGTCGATTCATTTCGCCTGCAGGACCAATTCATCCGCGACTTTCTGGCTGCGGTTCGGCCCGAGGATCTGCGATTCTTCACGGGAAGCCGTTAAAAGATCCCGGTCCCGTCAGCGCAATTCAGCGCTGCGCGGTTAGCTGGCAGACCAATGCACGCGCTGCCACGAGGCCACCGAGGCGCCGTGGACGCGCTGCGGCGTCAGCAGACCGTGCTCACGCAGGCATGCCCGAGCGGAATCGTCGATGCGACTCACGCCGCTGCCCGCTTCGACCCGGGTGTCGGTTACGCGGCCGTCTTTATCGACGCGCACTAGCAGCGTGACATCGGCTGCGCGCGGGCGCGAAGCGGTTTCTTCAATGCGCGCCGCGCCGCAATTGCGCTCGACGCTCGCGACTTCCGCAGGATTCGCCTCGCCGATCACGACCGCGGTCGATCCGGAGATGGTGATCGCGATTTCGGTCGCTCCCGCGGGGATCGCGAGCGACGGCATTCGTGCGGCAACGGTACGGGCCTGCGGCGGTTCCGGCTGCGGGAGACTCGCACCGATCTCGGCGAGCGAAATCAGGGGCCGGCGCGTAATGCCGAAGACCTCGAGCGGCGCCGCGGGAGCGGGCGCCGATTCTTGCGTTTGCGTCAAAAACAAAATTCCCGAAATCGCGAGTGCATGAATGCCGACGACCACGATAGCTGCGATCGATCGAGTGAGGTTTGCCGATAAATCCCGCCGCCATGGCAGCGCCGTCTTCCCGCTCCACTTGCGCGCAACTGGTGCGGCCCGAGCCACCGGCTCGGGAGAATAGATTTCGACGATCAGCCGGCGGCGCGGCGCAGCCTCAGCGCCGCCCCTTTCTGCGGCTGCCGAGGCGTCCGGCGGCCGCCTCGGCTCCGACAGGCTTTGCATATCTTAGTTTAGCGTTACCGTCTGAGAGGCCGATGTTACTCCAGGCGCCGTCGCGTTGATAATCGTCGTCCCCGTTCCAACCGCGTGCAGCGCGACACCGCCGCCGGCGACCGAACCCGCGGAGAGATCCTGACCTGCGGACAGCGTAATTGTCACGGAACTCGCTTGTGTCGCCGACGAGGTCGTCAAATCCGCCGCACCCGTATTGCTCGAAGTCAGAGTGACCGTCAGCGTTTGGCCGGCTGCGACAGTTTCGTAGTTGTAGTTGGGCACGTAGGTTGCAATTTCGAACGGCGCGTCGGCGCTGCTCGCGGACTCGCTGGTCGGCAATCCACTATAGAACAACAATTCCGGCTTGACGACCGCCACGACCGTGGTTCCCGGCGCAAAGCTCGTGTCGCTCGTGGTCGCCGTCACCGTAACTCCTGGGCTATTCGATACCGCTCCGGCGACGCCAATCGCATAGAAGGGGTATGACGTATTGCCGTTCACGACCGTGATGTCGATGAACGGTTCACCCGGCGTGACTCCGTCCGGCGAGAGCAGCAGCGAGGTCGCATCGCCGCTCGTGAGACGAATGGTGACGGTGCCATTATTGGCTTGCAGAGACCCCGTCATCTGGACCTGCAAGCCGCTGCCAACCTGAACATTGGACTGCAAGCTCAGCGCAGAATCAGCAACCGTATAGGTCTCGGAACTGACGTAGCCGCCGCTGTTGTATGAGCCGGTCAAGAATCCCGGTGCCGACACGCTCACGGTGGTCGTCCCAGTTGTCAACGGCACGAACGTGAAGCCGCTGTCGCTGTTACCCGTGTAGTACACCCCGACTGGAATCACTGCGGTCGCCGTCGCCGCATTCGTCCCGCCGGTCTGCAA
>Ga0181528_10003234_pt1 | contig 10018 bp, 6 predicted proteins | sample PEATcosm2014_Bin_47_FD_119742 | JGI IMG/M metagenome (GOLD analysis project Ga0181528, IMG submission 119742) | Peatland microbial communities from MTU Mesocosm Facility, Houghton, MI, USA - PEATcosm2014_Bin10_10_metaG | ecosystem: Environmental > Terrestrial > Soil > Wetlands > Peat | place...
AACGCGCCGGGCTGACGCTTTCGGTCAATCGTGCCGCCTTGCCGGCCCCGGTTCATGTCGATCACGACATGTGGGAGAAGGTGATCCTCAATCTGCTCTCGAACGCGTTCAAGTTCACGTTCGAGGGCGAAATCGCGGTGGACATCGGCCCCTCCGCCGACGGCGCCTTCGCCGAGGTCACCGTGCGTGATTCCGGCATCGGCATTCCGGACGATGAAATCCCGCATTTGTTCGAACGGTTTCGCCGCGTGGAGAACGCGCGTGGACGATCGATCGAAGGCAGCGGCATCGGTCTGGCCCTGGTGCGAGAACTGGTGCGTTTGCATGGCGGAACGATCCGGGTGGCGAGCACTGTCGGGAAAGGCAGCGCGTTCACCGTATCGATTCCGTTTGGTACCGATCACCTGCCTCCCGAACAGCTTCGCTCGGCCCCTTCGCTGATCGCGACATCCCAGGTTTCCACGAACATCCGGGCGGATGCGTATATCGATGAGGCTCTGGGCTGGCTGACGGATCGCCCGGCGGATGCCGATGACCGTGCGCCGGCCGCCGCGCTGGACGATCCAGGCGATGTCGGACTGATGGAAGGGGCGGTGACGGAAGGCTCGCTCAACCGCCTGATCCTGCTCGCGGACGATAACGCCGACATGCGCAATTATTTGCGGCGATTGTTGCTCGCCGCCGGCTATCGGGTCGAAGCCGTGACGGATGGCGGTCTCGCGCTGGCGGCGGCGAAACGGCTGCGGCCGCATCTGGTGCTGTCCGACGTCATGATGCCGAACCTGGACGGCTTCGGCCTGCTGGTGGAACTGCGCAAGGATCCGGAACTGCGTGATACGCCGATCCTGCTGTTGTCGGCCCGCGCCGGCGAAGAAGCCAGGATCGAAGGCCTCACCGCGGGCGCCGACGATTATTTGACGAAACCGTTCAGCGCCCGTGAGTTGCTGGCCCGTGTTCGTACTAACCTCGACATGGCGGAACTGCGGCGCGAAGCGGTGCGGATCGAGAACGAACTGCGTCAGGAAGCGCAATTGGCGCGGGAGCGGGCCGAGGGCATTCTGGCCAGCATCAACGACGGCTTCCTGGCGCTGGACCGGCAATGGCGCTTCACCTACGTCAACGCGGCGGCGGAACGAATGTTGAGCCGCACCAGCAACGACCTCATCGGCCGCGAGCTCTGGGAGACATACCCCACCATACTGGGCACCACCGTCGACACGCATTTCCATCGCGCCATGGCGGAACGCGTCACCACATCGTTCGAGAACCATTACGAACGGGTGAAGCGCTGGTTTGAGATCCAGGCATTTCCCGCGCGCGATGGCGGACTGTCGATCTATTTCCGGGATATCACCGATCGCAAGGTCGCCGAAGAAGCGTTGCGTAGCCTGAATGAAAGACTGGAGACGCTGGTCGCCGCCCGCACCGATGAATTGCGCGCGAAAGAAGCCCGCCTGCGCACCATTTTCGAAACGAGCTATACGTTCCAGGGGCTGATGTCGATTGACGGGACGCTGCTCGACGCCAATACCACGTCATTAAGCGCGATCGCGGCCGAGATCGACGCGGTCGCGGGCAAGCCATTCTGGGAAACGCCATGGTTCACCGGCACGCCGGGCATGGCGGACGCGGTGCGCGACGCGATCCCGTTGGTCGCCGCGGGAGAAACGATTCGCCGGGAAATCCACATCAATCTTCCGGCCGGCGGTTGGCGCTGGTTCGACTTTCAGATGCGCCCGGTGCGCGATCCGTCCGGCGCCGTCGTCGCCATCGTGCCGGAAGCGGTCGAGGTCACCGCGAGGCGTCAGGCCGAGGAGGTCATTCGCCAGGCGCAAAAGATGGAAGGCATCGGCCAGATCACCGGCGGCGTCGCGCACGATTTTAACAATCTTTTGACCATCATCGTCGGCAACCTGGAATCGTTACGTCGTCAGTTGAAGGCCCCGGAACCGAATTTCGCGCGCATCGATCGCTCGGCCGACAGCGCCATGCGCGGCGCGCAGCGGGCGGTGTCGCTGACCCAACGCCTGCTGGCGTTCTCCCGGCAGCAGCCGCTGGATCCGAAGCCGATCGATGTCAGCGGCCTGGTCATCGGCATGCTGGATTTGTTACGCGGCACGCTTGGCGAGCAGATCGTCATCGAAACTGTTTTGGATGATGATCTGGGGCGCGCCAACATCGATTCCAATCAACTGGAAATCGCCGTCCTCAACCTCGCGGTCAACGCGCGCGACGCGATGCCGGGCGGCGGCCGGCTGACGATCGAAACATCGGGCGTTCGCATGGACGATGTGGACGCGCTCGCGCATACCGACATGGCACCCGGCGATTACATCGTGTTGGCCGTGGGCGATACCGGTACCGGCATGTCGCCGGAGACGTTGGCCAAAGCATTCGAGCCCTTCTTCACCACCAAGGACGTTGGCCACGGAACCGGTCTGGGCTTGTCCCAGGTCTACGGCTTCGTCCGGCAATCCGGTGGTCACGTGAAGATCCACAGCGAGCCGGGCAAAGGCACCACGGTGAAGTTGTTTCTGCCGCGCCACCGTGCCTCCGAGACGGTGGAAGCGGAGGCTCCGGTCGCCAACGTCGCGCGCGGCCGTCACGATGAAACGATCCTTGTCGTCGAGGATGAGGACGATGTCCGCGCGTTCACCAGTGGGGTGCTGCGGGAACTCGGCTATACCGTGGTGGAGGCGCCGAACGGTCACGCCGGCCTGGACTTGCTGGAGCGGCATCCAGACATCCGGTTGCTGTTCACCGACGTTGGGTTGCCTGGCGGAATGAATGGCCGGCAGCTCGCCGAGACCGCGAAACAACGCAAGCCTTCGCTGAAGGTTTTGTTTACGACGGGGTACGCGCGGGATGCGATCATCCACGACGGGCGGCTCGATCCGGGTGTCGTGCTGATTGCGAAACCGTTCAGCTTCGAGGCGATCGCGGAAAAGCTTCGCGACGTTCTGGACGCCGCGGTGGTGTGAGTAGCGGCCGGGTTTCTTCCACCGTCGAAGCCGGGTGAGAGGACCCACGGTGACGAAGCCAGGACGATTGGCGAAGCCGCCCTGTCTGATCCGTTTTTTCAGAAACTCACATGCCCGAACGCCGCCTTCAGCACCGCGTAAAGCACCCCGCCCACCAGAAATCCCACCAGCGTTCCGTTCATCCGCACGTATTGCAGGTCCTTGCCCACCCGCAGTTCCAGCCGCTCGGTGATCGTCGCCGCGTCCCAGCCGCCCACCACCTGGGCGATGAACGAGGACAGTTTCTCCCGCGCCGACGGCAGCAATTCGTTGACGATCCCGGCTGAGGCGGTTTCCACGCGGCCTCGCATCGCGGGGTCCGACAGCAGCATCTGCCCCAGATTGCCCAGGGCGCCCTCCAAATATGCCACCGTCCGTCCGTTGGGCCGCGCGGCGTCGGCCTCCAGCGCCAGGCGCAGCCGAGACCACACGTCCCAGATCCATGCCTGCACCGTCTCATGCGCCACGACCTTGCGGATCGCCGCCCCGATTTCCGCCGCCCGTTCCGGGTCTTCCTCCATGCGGGTGATTTCTCGGCGTATCCATTCATCGAACGCGGCGCGCAGTTCCGAGCCGTCGGGACTCATCTTATCGAGTTCGCCGTTGATCGTGGTCAGCACGCGGCGGGCGATCGAGGCCCCCAATGCCCAGCCGATGAGGCGGCCGCCTTGTTCGCGGACGCGTTCCTCGATCGCGGCGCGCAACGTTTCTTCCTGTGCGCTGAGCAGCACCTTGAGTTGCTCCAGGATGAACCCAAAGACCTCCTGATGGCGTCCGCCCTCGACCAGGGTGCGCAACGCCCGCGCGACCACCACGCCGGCGCCGGCGCCGCCGAGCACGCGAGGAATGATGCGACCGGCGACGCGGCGCGCGCGGCCGTCCTCCACCGTCGCCAGGATGCGCGGCAAAAGCGCGGCCAGCGTCACGGCGGCCGGCCGGGCCGACACCGGGTCGTTGAAATAGCGCGCCAGAATCCCCGGCACGTCGAGCTTCACCAGGACTGAGGACACTTCCCCGGCGGTGATCACATGGTTGGCGACGAAGCGGCCGAGCGCCAGGCCCAGACGCTCCTTCTGATTGGGAATGATGGCGGTGTGCGGGATTGGGATGCCGAGTGGATGGCGGAACAGCGCGGTGACCGCGAACCAGTCCGCGATGCCGCCGACGAAGCCGGCCTTGGCGGCGGCCTGCAACAGATCGGTCCCCCAACCTGGCGGGAGCGCGTAGGAGCCCAACGTGAGGGCGGCCATCAGGAGAAGCAGGAACGTCGCGAAAGCGCGATGCCGTCGCAGTTCGCGGCGGGCGTCCGCGTCAGGATCGATGTCGGTCATGTGAAGGCAGGATACTACCAAACGGCGGAAACACAGAACGCCGCCCGTCGATCGTGGCAGTCCGTGCGATGGCGGCTTATCAGCGCGGCGGCAGTCCGCTGGCGGTCCCATCCGCCAGTCTCGGATCGCACGGCCACGCTCCGCGACCCCCGGAAATCCTAGTCGCGGCGAGGCCGCCGCAGCGTGAAGGATTCGAACGCCGCCAGTTGGCCGTCTCGCCCCACCACGTCGTAATAGGTGACCTTGATCGTCGTGAACCCGCCTCGCTGTGTTCCGGGATCGACGGTGAACGAGGCGAAACCATAAGCATGCGCCGCGTTTCGCACCGCGGACCAGGGCGCGGCCTCCTTCACATAGACGGGCGGGCGCTTGCCGGTCGCTGGATCGGGCGCGCCAACGGCGGTAATGACCCGGCACGCCGGCGGGTTGAAGAACAACTCGTTCGACGGAACTGATGTCCCGCCGCCGCCGATGACCATGTGAACGGTTCCCTTGGTGGTATCGATCACGTCGGTCGCGGTCGCCACCGGGATCGGCGTCAGGGTCGGGTTGTTTTCCTGACCGTGGATCGGATGCGAGCGCTCGTAATGGTGCTCGTGTCCGCACACCACGAGGTCCACATTATACTTGTCGAACAACGGCACCCACTCTTCACGGATGCCGAGGTCCGCGCCGTTGAACTTGTCGACCGTCGAGATGGCGACCTGATGCATGCACACCACGACCCAGTCGATATCGCGATTGACCCGCGCGGCAGCCAGTTCCTGCTCCAGCCAGGCTTTCTGCGCGCCGGCCGAATAGCCCCTGACATAGGAGTTGCCGCCATCCTGATAGGCGACGTCGTCATTGGCGATGCTGACGACCCGTACGGAACCGGCGGTGAAGGAGTACCAAAGTCCGCGCGTGACATCGGTTTGGCCGGACGCTTCCGGCACCGAGAAGTAAGTCTGATAGGCCTGATAGCCGATTGGCCCATTGCCCAGTTCATTCTCATGATTTCCGGGGGAGGGCATCCAGGGACGGTTGCGGGCGCTTCGACTGTTGTTCTCCCAGAAATCCCACCAGGTCCGGACCCTGTCCTCCGCCAGGTTGGCGTAACAAAGATCGCCATTGAACAGATGGAACAGGGGGCGCAACCGCTCGACGCCCAAAGTGGTGTCCGCACCCGCGGGGGAGCCGAGGTTGTCATTCACATATAGAATCGCCGGCGACGTTACCCCGCTTTGCGAGACCGATTTCTTGCCAAGCGTCGGCGTCCCTTGATCGCCGAAGCTGGTGAAGGTGAACGACGCGCGACCCTTGGGCGCGGTGCGGAATGTTCCGAACTCCGGCGTCGCGCCGTCATGCATCGCGCCATACAGGTATTCCGCGCCGGCGCGAAGTCGCACCAGTTTCGCGTGCCAGGCGTAAACCATCTGATCTGTCCTGGCATCCTTGTAGCTGACGGGTTGCGCCTCGACGGTTTGCTCGAGCGTGCCGTCGAGATGGCCGAGCACGACCCGGGCATTCCCAACCGGACGCAGAGTATGCCAGGACACGGTCACTTCCGACGAGGCGTCAGCGCCAAACTGCAGATGCAGTCCCGCGACGGGCGGGACGGTCACCGGCTGAGGTAAGGTAGCCGAGGCGGCGCTTGTGTCACTGGCGCGGATGAGTGGCGTGGCCGCCGCCGCGCTCACGCCCGCGGCGGCGAACAGCTTCCGGCGACTGATTTCGAGGTTGAGACCCATGTTCGGCGTGGTCATGATCGGCATCCGGTGAGTTGATGCCTGCAGGCTGCCCCAGCATATTCCGGGAAATCCATCACGGCTCCATTACAGTTCGGCGTCGCGCTTGCTCAAGCCGGCGGGAGTTTCCCGGGTCGCCGCGTTCAGATTGCCCCCTTCCCGCGGCTGGGTTTGGAATGTTATATCGTAACCATGGTCCCATCGCCGCCCTCCCACCCGCTCTCCCCCTCGGCCGGCGCCGGGGCGCGACTGATGCTGGCGGCCGCGGTGCTGACGGGCGTCTGGATCGCCGTGTTTTGGGCTCTGTGGTAAATCCCCCTCCGATCCGGCTGGAGCAGGTGACGCTGCGCCGTGGCGGTCACGACGTTCTGCGTGACCTGACCGGAACCTTCGCGCCAGGCTCACTGACCGCGCTCGCCGGTCCCAACGGCGCCGGGAAATCGACGCTCCTGCACGCCCTGTGCGGCGCGCTGCCCGTGACCTCCGGCCGTATCGACCTGGGCGGTCTCGACCCACGCGCGATCGCGTTGTTGCCGCAGGAGGGCCGGCTCGATCGATCCTTCCCCATCAGTTGCCGGGACGTGGTCGCCCTCGGCTGGTCCGCGCGTCTGGGTTTGTTTCGCCGGATCGGCGCCGGCCAGTACGCGGTCGCCGATCAGGCGCTGGCCGCCGTCGGCCTGGCCGGCCTCGGCGCGCGCCCCATCGGCGCGCTATCCGCCGGCCAGTTCCAGCGGGTCCTGTTCGCCCGCACCATCGTCCGCGACGCCCCCGTCATCCTGCTGGACGAACCCTTCAGCGCCATCGACACCGCGACCGAAGCCGATCTGATGGCGATCGTCCGGCTTTGGCATCAGGAGGGACGCACCATCGTCGCCGTGTTGCACGACTTCGACCTCATCCGTGCTGAATTTCCCGACACGCTGCTGCTGGGGTCCGGACGCGCGGGCCACGACGGGCGCGGTTGGGGCCCCACCGGCGGCGTGCTCTCCACCCGCCCGCCGCGCCAACCGCGACTTACGGCCGTCGAGAGGGCCGCCTGACAGGCGGATTGCTGCACGACCTGATCGTCGCCCCGTTCGGCCTCGGCTTCATGCGCCGTGCCCTGGCCGGGTGCCTCGCGCTGTCCGTCGCGGCACCGCCTTTGGGCGTGTTCCTGGTGCTGCGGCGCATGAGCCTCATGAGCGATGTTCTGCAACACGGCGTGCTGCCCGGTATCGCCGTGGGCGCCGCCATCGGTGGGCTGTCCGTCTGGGCCATGGGAGCCGGAGGGATTGTCGCCGGCCTGATCGTGGCGCTCCTGGCCGGATGGTTCGCGCGCCGGACCGGCACCGCGGAGGACAGCCAACTCGCCGGTCTTTATCTCGTCGCCCTGGCGGCGGGTGTCGCGATGGTCTCCGCGCAACGGGGAGTCGACCTGACGCATCTGTTGTTCGGCAGCGTGCTCGCCGTCGATAATACCGCGTTGTTCGCGATGGCGGGCGCCGCGACACTGACCTTGCCCGTCCTGGCGGTGATCTGGCGGCCGATGGTGCTGGAGAGCCTCGACCCCGGTTTTCCGTCCAGCTTCGGCGGCCTTTGGCACGGCTGTTTCCTCGGCCTCGTCGTCATCAGCGTCGTGTCCGGGTTCGAGGCATTGGGCACCCTGATGTCCGTGGGCCTGATGATGCTGCCGGCGATCGCGGCGCGGCATTGGTGTGGTTCGCTGGCAGGCCAGGTGACCCTGTCGGTGGCGCTGGCGATCGCGGCGTCGGTTTTGGGATTGCTGATTTCGTTCAACGTGGAAATCCCGGCCGGACCGGCGATCGTGTTGAGCGCCGGCGCGTTCTGGGTGGTCAGTCTGGTGGCCGGTCCGCGGGAAGGCCTTATACGCCGGCGCCTTTGACGGTGGCGCCTGGACTCTGGCGCGACGCGGCACCGCCGATATCTTCCTGCCGTGCCGCCTACTCGGGCACCGGGTTATCCACTTCGAACACCGCGCCGTGCCTGGAGCCATCCGGCGAGTCGTCCGTGGCCGTCACGAACACGGACTTTCCGTCAGGCGATATTGCCAGGTTGGCGTGATGCGCCGCCGGCAACTCGATCTTTTTGATCAGTTTTCCCTCTCCCGTCAGCACCGCGAAGCCGCCACCGTCATATAGCCCGATAAACAGGCGCCCCTGCCTGTCTAGCCGCACGCCGTCCGGCGTGAACGCCGCGTGCCGGCCATCGGCCAGGATATTCGCCAGCGTCACCAGTTCGGAGCCGTCCGACAATTGACCATGCGTGCCGATCCTGAAGGACAGCAGACGATGTTTCTCGCTTTCGGCGAGATACAGCCGCGTTCCGTCGTTGGAAACAACCAGTCCGTTCGCATAGCTGATCCCGTCCGCGACAATCCTCACATGTCCCGCGGGGTCGCGATAATACACCTTGCCCGCCACGCCCGCGTTGCCGGAGCCGGTGAAATACACGCCCCCGGTCAGATCGGGCGCCAGGTCGTTCGGATTGACGAAGCGACCGCCGGCATCGTCATGCGCGATCGTTTCCCGAACCCGGCCCCGCGTGGTGATCCCGACGATCGTCCCGCTGTCGTAACACGCGACCAGTAGTTCGCCGGCGACGTTCGCGAGACCGTTCGCGCCGCAGCCGTCCTGGTGCCAGACCGTCTCGACCTTGCCGTGCGCCACGCGCAGCACGTCCGACGCCGCGTAGTCCACCAAATAAAGCGTGTCGCCGACGAAGATCGTGCCTTCCGGGAAGCCCAGACCTGACGCGACGACCTTCTGGGCCGCCGCGATACCCGGCACTGATGTCAGCAGAATAACGCCCAGCGCGGCCGCGCGAATGAAACCGTTCACGATGCGCATCCGATTATCCCCTTGCCGCCGGCGCAGGCGGGACCGGCAGAATGATTTCAGATGCAACCTTCCAGTCGCCCCCGGCATGAATCCAATCAATGATCATCAGAAACGGCTTCGGCGTGCCGTCCTGGCCCGCGTAAGAGACCGTGATCGTCACCGGGTCATAGGATTCCGCCACGTCCTGGGTCAGGCCGACAACTTTGAGCCTGGCAAGGTCAGGCCGCAAAACGACCGGCCCGGATGCCGCGATGTCGCGCAGCTTCTCGTCGATCGCGTCGTTTCCCCAGAATCCCGCCCAATTGCCCTCGGACGCAACGGCGCCCTTGGCGACCAGAAGGGCCGAAGGAGATTGCCAGAACATTTGGTGCAGCGCCTTAAGGTCGTGCCGGTTGGCCAGGTCCATGATTTCTCCGAAGCGCGCCTTGATCCTGTTCAGCGTCTCCGGGGTCAGCGAGTCTTTGGTTGCCGCGTGGATCGCCGGCGGCGTCCCCTGGGCCGGGGCCGGGGCTGGCGCCGGGGCGGCGCCCGAAGCGCCAGCGGCGAGAGCGGCCAGCGAGACGTAAGCCGCGAGGAACATTTTTGGCATCATCGGCTCCTGTTGTTTGTGCATTGTTCGTGACATCCGGTGATCTGAGAACGGACCGTGTCGATCGGTTGCGCGCTATCGGAGCCTGAAAGGATCAAGGGGCAGGCGGCGACGTCCCGCGGGCGAGACACCCGCGACGGAACGGCGACGGCCGCCCCTTTCGTGGGCATCATCATGACAAGATCCTCGAACCGGTGGCCGTTCCGCAACGCATGACCGCCGGTCACGCGGCGGAGCGGTAGCGTTCGGCCGCGTGCGCCTGCATGAAATTTGGCAGCATCGCGCGACGGGCGGCTTCCAGCGCGTCCCATTGATCGGCATCGGGCAATGGCGGGATTGTCACCCCCTCCCGCCGGTCGAAGCCGACCAACGCGGCGTCCACCAGTTCATCGGCATCCATCGCGGCCGGCAAGGCGTTTACGTCACGTCCTGCGCGCTCCCAGATTTCGGTGCGCGTGGCCGAGGGCAGCACGGCCTGCACGTAAACGCCTTTGGGACCCAGTTCGAGGGCCAG
>Ga0181528_10003236_pt1 | contig 10013 bp, 6 predicted proteins | sample PEATcosm2014_Bin_47_FD_119742 | JGI IMG/M metagenome (GOLD analysis project Ga0181528, IMG submission 119742) | Peatland microbial communities from MTU Mesocosm Facility, Houghton, MI, USA - PEATcosm2014_Bin10_10_metaG | ecosystem: Environmental > Terrestrial > Soil > Wetlands > Peat | place...
CCTGGATGCCGTCCTGGGCATGGCCGAGATCGCCGCGTGGGCCGAGGCCCCGGCCCGGGCCATCGGGCGCTTCGACGTACGACGGCGCCCCCGTTCCCTCGACGCGATGTTCGCCTGCGCGACCAACGAGACCGAGCTCCAGGCCATCCGCACCGCCATGTTCGGTAGCGTCATGGACGTCGTCGACCGCCACCTGCCGGACCGCCACCGGCACGCCCAGGTGCGGAGCATGCTCGCCTTCCTCTCGGTCAACTCCACCCACCGGGGGCCCTACTCCGAGGGCAGCGCCCTGTGCCTGGCCTTCGCCCTGGCGTCGCCGACCGACGCCACCATGTCCAAGGTCAAGGGCGGCATCGGCACCCTGTCGGACCACCTGGCCGACCTGTTCGCCCGGCACGGGGGCGAGCTGCGCCGCCATGTCAAGGTGGCCGCCATCGCGACGGAGTCCGGGCGGGTGGCCGGTGTCACCCTGGCCGACGGCGGGACCGTGAGCGCCCCGGTGGTGGTGTCCAACCTCGACCCGACGACGACCTTCACGCAGCTCCTGGACGCGACGACGCTGCCCGACGACTTCGTCCGCCGCGTCGGGGCCATCGACCATCGGGCGCTCTACTTCCAGATGCATTTCGCCCTCAACGGTCTGCCCGAGTGGGCAAGTCCGTACGAGGAGCTCAACGACGGACGGCTCAGCCACAACGTGACGTTCTTCGGGACACCCGAGGAGATGCAGGCCGACTTCGAAGGCTGCGTCCGGGGCATCGTCCCCGGGTCACCGTCGTTCAACCTCTCGATCCCGTCGTTGCGGGACCCGGACCTCGCACCGCCCGGCCACCACGTGGCGAGCAGCTTCGCCTTCTACGCCCCGATCGGCGCCGACCACGCGGCCCAGGCCCGCCTGCGCGACGAGATGGCCGACCGGATGGTGGCCAAACTCACCCGCCTGGCGCCGAACTTCCCCGATCTGGTCGAGCGCCAGTTCAGCTACCCCGCTTACACCTACGAGCGGATGTTCGGGTGCACCGGGGGCGACTTCTGCCACGGCCTGCTCCAGCCCGAGTTCATGGGCCCGTTCCGGCCCGGGCCCCGGGGGTGGCCCGACAACCCCGTCCCCGTCGACGGCCTCTATCTGTGCGGCGCCGGTTGCCACGGGGGCCCGGGGATCACCTTCATCCCCGGGTACAACTGCGGCTATGAGGTCCTGGAGGGTCCGCCCCCGGACTGACGGCCCGGCACCGCGACTCGGTCCGACCCCTCCCCCCGCAGGAAGGCCACGGCTCCGGCCCGGGTCGGGAACTCGGCGGGAGCGTGCAGCAGGGTCCGGGCCCGTCGGTCGACGGTGACGACCCCCAGGCCCCGGCGCACCGCCTCGTCGATGATGGCGTCCAGGAGCACGACCGCGACCGGTTGGCAGCTCGTCACGTGGTCGAGGTCGATCACCACCCCCGTCGGCACCACCTCGTCGTCGACGTGGGTCCGCAGGGCCAGGAGCGCCAGCTCGGCCGTGGCGAATTCGATGTAGCCCTGGAGCGCCAGGACCCGTACGTCCTCCCCCGCCAGGAAGGGGGCGCCGATCGGCATCTCGACCCCGTCGGCGGCCACCCGGACGAAGGCCGGGCCGCTACGGGCGCTCTGGTGCATGAGGTGGAGCGAGAACCGTTCCGAGATGGCCCGGCTGGCCGCCACCCCGCGCACGCTGTTGCCGCGCTCGTCGAGACGGGGGCTGTAGAGCCCGATGCCGAACTGCGACGGGCTGACCGCCACCAGGCCGCCGGCCACGCCGGACTTGGCCGGGAGCCCCACCCGGAACAACCACTCCCCCGAGAAGTCGTACATGCCGCACGTGGCCATCACCGTCAGCACCCGCTCGGCCACGAGCTGGTCCATCACCCGGTCGCCCGTGCGCGGGTTGACCCCTCCGTTGGCCAGCGTGGCGGCCATGACGGCCAGATCGGCCGCGGTGACGAGCACCGAGCACTGACGGAAGTAGACGTCCACGGCGTCCTCCACCGGAATCGTCAACGACCCCGCGGCCCGCATGAGATGGGCGAGGGCCCGGTTCCGGTCCCCGGTGTCGTGCTCGGACCGGTAGACGGCCTCGTCCACCGTCAGCGACCGGCCCGCGCACCGCGACAGGAGGTCGAGCACCCGGGCCGACCGCTCCGCGGGGTCCGAACCGGCCACCAGCGAGGTGGTGAGGATGGCTCCGGCGTTGATCAGCGGGTTGTCCGGGCGCCCGGTGCCGGGCTCCAGGCTGATGGCGTTGAACCCTTCGCCACTGGGCTCGACCCCCACCCGGGCGAGCACCTCCTCGGTGCCGACGTCGGCCAGGGCCAGTGCGTACACGAACGGCTTGGAGACGGACTGGATCGTGAAGGGGACGTCGGACTGACCGGCCTCGTAGAGTGACCCGGCCACACCGACCAGCGCCAGACCGAAATCGGTGGGGTCCGCCGTGGCCAGCTGGGGGATGTAGTCGGCGACGACCCCGTCGTCGTCACCGGCGAACTCGTCCCGGATACGGCCGAGCAGGCCGCCGATCGGGTCGAAGGGGAACCGGCTGCCGTCCCCGGCACCGGGCGACGTCACGTCTCCAGGTCGCCTTCCTCGATGGCCGGCAGCTCGGCGATGGCCTCGAACAGGTACTTCGCCCATACGGCCTCGAGCCGGGTCAGGAACGGCGAGTCGGCGTTGATCCTGGCCTGGAACGGCTCGAAGCTGCCGTCGCGGTAGATCACCAGGTCGTAGGGGGGTCCGACCGACAGGTTCGCCCCCGCCGTGCTCACCATCGAGGTGAGCGCCAACTTGGTGGCGGTGGCCAGGTTCACATGGGCGGCGACGCCCAGCTCCAGGGTGAACTTGCCGTACTTGCTCTCGCCGATCTGCAGGAACGGCCGGTCGTCGGACGCCCGGATGTAGTTGCCCTCGGGATAGACGAGCAGGATGTCGGGAGGCCCACCCCCTCGGATCTCGCCGCCGAGCAGGAAGGTCGCCGTCCCGTCGGCCCCGATCTGGTTGAGGGCCTCGCGATGGGTGGCGGCCACCTCCCGGCTGAGTCGGCCGACGTAGAGGGCGGCCTCGAACAGGTGGTCCACGGTGGCGAGGCTCTCCCTCGCGCCGGGGTCGGTGAGGTCCTGGTTGATGCGGTCGAGTACTTCCTGGGTGGTCGCCAGGTTGCCCGCCGACTCCAGGACGAAGAAGCGGTCGGAGTCGGGCTGGAACAGGTGCACCTTGCGGTAGGTGCTGACGTTGTCGACTCCGGCGTTGGTGCGGGAGTCGCCCAGGAAGACGAGTCCCGCCTCGAGACGGATGGCGAGGCAGTAGGTCATGGGGATCCTCGGTGGTCGGTCGGTTCGGCGGAGGGAGTCTACGACACGCCCCGATGCACCCTCCCGGTCCGGCGTCCCGACGACCTCAGCCGATACCGACGATCGGATCGACGAGGGGCGTTCCTCCCGTCGAACCCTCGAAGGTGGCGTCGCCGTAGGAGAAGATGCCGCCGTCGCCGGCCACCAGCCAGTAGCCCTGCCCGTCCCCGGTGGCCGCCATGCCGACGATCGGCTCGTTGAGGGGCTTGCCGCCCATCGAGCCCTGGAACGTGGCGTCACCGAAGGCGAAGATGCCGCCGTCGCTCGCCACCAGCCAGTAGCCCTGCCCGTCCCCGGTGGCCGCCATGCCGACGATCGGGCTGTTCAGGGGCTTGCCGCCCATCGAGCCCTGGAACGTGGCGTCACCGAAGGCGAAGATGCCGCCGTCGCTCGCCACCAGCCAGTAGCCCCGGCCGATGCCGCTGGCCGCCATGCCGACGATCGGGCTGTTCAGGGGCTTGCCGCCCATCGAGCCCTGGAACGTGGCGTCACCGAAGGCGAAGATGCCGCCGTCGCTCGCCACCAGCCAGTAGCCCCGGCCGTCCGGCGTGGGGGCGATGCCGACGATCGGGCTGTTCAGCGGCTTGCCGCCCATCGAGCCGTAGAAGCCGGCATCGCCGAAGGAGAAGATGCCTCCGTCCCCCGCCACCTGCCAATAGCCCTGTCGGTCCGGCGTCGGGGCGAGGCCGACGATGGGGCTCGCGAGGGGCCGGCCACCCTCCGAGCCGTGGAAGACGGAGGTGCCGAAGGAGAAGACCCCGCCGTCACCGGCCACGAGCCAGTAGCCCGGCCCGACGGTCAGTCCCTCGGTGACGACCGGCGCCGCGCCCGGTGAGTCCCCCACAGCCGTGCACGTTCCCCGCGCGACGCACCACACCCCGTGGAGTTCACCACCGCCGGGCGGGTCCGGGGGGGCCGGTGTGACCGTCCACGCCCCGCCTCCCGACTGTTCGATGAGGTTGGAGTACGTCGAGCCGTCCGGCGTGGACGAGCCCACCGCCGAGCACCAGGTCGGCGAGGCACAGGAGACGGACTGGAGCACATCGAAGTCGGTGGGCGCGGTGTCGGGGCTCGGCACGACCGCCCACACCGCACCGTTCCACCGTTCGACCAGGGTCTGGAAGGTCGAGCCCGGGGCCGAGTAGCCCACGGCGGTGCACGCCGTGGGCAGTGGGCACGAGGCGGAGGTCAGCACGCTCGTCGTCCCCGACGACGGATCGGGGCTCGGCACGACCGACCAGGTCGTGCCGTTCCAGGACTCGACCAGGGTCTGATCGACCGACCCGTTGAAGTAGGAGCCGACGGCGGTGCACTCGGTCGAGGCCGGACACGACACACCGTCCAACTCGGAGAGACCCCCGGTCCCCTCGTCCGGGCTGCCCACGATCGACCAGGTGGCGCCGTTCCAGGACTCGACCAGTGTGTCGGTGGTGCCGGCCACCTCGTCGACACTGCCCACCGCCTGACACGACGTGACCGAGGTGCAGGACACGGCCTGGAGCTGCTGGGCCTCGCCGGGGTTCGTGTCCGGACTCGGGAGCAGCTTCCACGTCGAGCCGTCCCACTGCTCGATCAGCGTCTGGCCGATGCCGCTCGTCGCCGCCACGCCGACGGCGACACAGAACGACGCCGACACGCAGGACACACCGTAGAGATCGTTCGCGCGGTTCGGCGACGAGCTCGGCGTGTTCACCACCGCCCAGGGCGAGTCCTGCATGTACTCCGAGAAGGCCTGGTCGACCCGGCCGTGATTGGTGGCGCCGACGGCCATGCAGAAGCCGCCAGGGGTGCAGGACGTGTCGGCCAGCGAAGTCTCGAGCGCCCCGGCCGAGTTCGGCGTCGGAACCACCGTCCAGGGGTAGCCGGAGGCCGACGCCGGGCCGGCCGACACCAGAGTGGCGACCGCCGCGAACACGGCGCTCACCAGCACCGCCACCGTCGAACGCCCCAGCTGTCGCATCTCCACCTCACCCCGGGCCCACCACCGGGCGGGTGCCGGATCGTGCCGCACGGGAACGCTAAGTCCCCCCGGGCCCGAACGCTAGACGGGAGCCGGTTACCGGAGGAGCCGGCGCGGCGGCCCGGCGCGTAGGGTCCAGGACATGCCGGCAACGACCGACGTCACCGAGAGGTAGGGACCCATGAGCAGTGTCGAGCTCCTGACCGACGCCTTCGAGCGGGTCCGCGACGGTATCCACCCCGCCGTCAACGGCCTGACCCGCGAGCAGCTCTCGTTCCGACCCGACGAGGAGTCCAACTCGATCGCCTGGCTGGCCTGGCACCTCACCCGTATCCAGGACGACCACGTGGCCCACCTGGCCGGAGCCGGGCAACGGTGGCTCGACGGCGGCTGGGCCCGCCGGTTCGCGCTGCCTCTGGACCCGTCGGACACCGGGTACGGCCACGACCCCGACCAGGTGGCGGTGGTGCAGGCCGACGCCCACGAGCTGCTCGACTACTTCGAGGACGTCCACCGCGCCACCTCGTCGTACCTCGAGGCCCTGACCGAGGAGGCGCTCGACGAGGTGGTCGACACCCGATGGGATCCCCCGGTCACCGTGCGGGTCCGTCTGGTGAGCGTCATCTCCGACGATCTCATGCACGTCGGGCAGGCCGCCTACGTCCGGGGGATCCTCCACCGCCGAGGAGACTGACCCCACCCACCCGTCCCGGAGGGGTCGGGAGGCCGCACCCGACCTCAAGTCGGGGTCCGTTCGTGCCGATCCACTAGGACCGACGCAAGGCGACCCATCCGGCGAGGGGGACATGGCAGACCAGGCGACCGTCCGACCAGCGGACGAGGACAACCTCGGCAGCGACCCGCGGCCCACGAGCGTGGCCCGGGCCATGATCGACCCTGCCCTGCTGGGGTATCTGATGGGCCCACTCGCCCTCGTCGCCATCCTGCTCCTCATGCACTTCGACTACATCACCCACGAGTCGGCGTGGGTGTGGCTGGCGGTGTTCATCGCCGTGCCGACCTGCAACCTCGTCGTCGACCGCATCTACGACCGTCGACCGGACACCGTGTCGCTCAACATCCGGGTCGCCGCCCAGGTGGCGGCCGTGTCCGCCGTCATCTATCTCACCGGCTGGGGCCCCGTCCTGTGGGGTGCCTACGCCTTCATCGCCCTCGAGGTCATCGCCAAGTGCGGCTCGCGCTCCTGGCTGGCGGTGGTCGTCTGGACGCTCGTCGGCATGTCCGTGGGCGAGCTCGCCATCTGGCTCGGTTGGCTCCCCACGATGCTCCCGGTGGGCCAGGCGACGGCGGTCACCGTCATGGGGGCGTTCGTCCTGGTCTTCGTCGTGCGCATGGCCGGAGCCACCATGGAGCAGAAGGAGGACGCCGAAGGTGCCGCCCGGCTGAGCGAGGACCGCTTCCGCTCGTTGATCCAGAACTCCTCGGACGTAACGACCATCATCGACGGCGAGGGGATCTTCCGCTTCCTCTCGCCCGCCGTCGAGCAGGTCCTCGGGTACCGACCGCGCGATCTGGTCGGCCGGCGGGCGACCGACTACGTCCACCCCGACGACCAGGAGTACCTGCGCATGCGGCTCGGTCCGCAGTTCCACACCTCGTCGGACACGGCCGTCCTGGAGTTCCGGATGGTCCGGCGGGACGGCACCGGTCGCAACGTGGAGGCCGTGATCGCCAACCAGATCGACCGGCCATCGGTGGCCGGCTACGTCGCCAACGTGCGGGACATCACCGAGCGGAAGAAGTTCGAGGACCTCCTCTCCTACCGTGCCCTCCACGATCCCCTGACCGGGCTGGCCAACCGTCAGCTCATCCTCGACCGGGCCGACCAGATGCTCGTCCGGTCACGGCGCACCGGCGATCCCGTGGCCGCCTTCTTCGTCGACCTCGACAACTTCAAGGATGCCAACGACTCCCTGGGCCACGAAGCCGGCGACCGGCTGCTCCAGGCCGTCGCCAGCCGGCTGGTCGGCCTGCTGCGGACCAGCGACACGGTGGGCCGGCTCGGTGGCGACGAGTTCGTCGTCCTGGCCGAAGGGGTTTCACTCCGGGACGGCCCGGACGCCATCGCGGAGCGCATCCGCCAGGTCCTGCGACCGGCCTTCTACGTCGAGGGGTTCGAGTCCTTCCCTCTGTCGGTGTCGGCCAGCGTCGGGATCGCCGTGGGTGACCGGGCCTCGGCCCAGGACCTGCTGCGCGACGCCGACATCGCCCTCTACCGCGCCAAGAGCGGCGGTCGCGACCAGGCGATCGTGTTCGAGGAGGCCATGCAGCTGGCCACCAACGACCGGCTCGCCCTGCGGACCGAACTGGAGGCGGCGCTGCACGGCGGCCAGTTCACCCTCCTCTACCAGCCCATCATGGACCTGACCGATCTCCGCATCGAGGGGGTCGAGGCCCTGATCCGCTGGAACCATCCCACCAACGGCACCATGACACCCGACCGCTTCATCCCACCCCTGGAGGACAGTGGGCAGATCGTCGACGTCGGGCGTTGGGTCCTCGACGAGGCCTGCGCCCAGCTCTCCCGGTGGCGGTCCGCCGGCCAGGTCCTGACCATGTCGGTCAACGTCTCCATGCGCCAGCTCGAGTCCGACGACTTCGTCGACGACGTGCGCGCCGCCCTGGCCGCCAACGGGCTCGCCCCCTCCTCACTGGTCATCGAGATCACGGAGACCGTGCTCATGAAGGACGCCCACGCCACCGTGGAGCGGCTGAAGCGCCTGAAGGAGCTGGGGGTCCAGATCGCCATCGACGACTTCGGCACGGGGTACTCGTCGCTCGCCTACCTCCGCCAGTTCCCGGTGGACGTGCTGAAGATCGACCGCACCTTCGTGTCGGAGATGAGCGGCTCGCCCGACGCCACGGCTCTCATCCACACGCTGGTCGAACTCGGCCACACGCTGGGTCTCGTCATCGTGGCCGAGGGAATCGAGCATCCCATCCAACTCGAGGGGCTCCGGTCCCACGGCTGCGACCACGGACAGGGCTACTACTTCTCCCGTCCCGTGCCGGCCGAGGAGATCGGCGTGCTGATGTCCGCCGACCACCGCCTGGACGATCTCCTGTCGGCGGCCACACCCCGCGATCACGGCGCCTGAGCCCGGCCGCGGTCGGACCGGCCCTCAGCCTCCGGGGAAGGCCCGGCGGAGTTCCTCCAGGTCGTCGTCGCCCGGCCCTTCGGGCGTGTGGTCGGCGTCGAGGCGCCCGTAGACGAGACGGACGAAGGCCTCCGCCGGCAGCACGACGTCCGGTGCGTCGACCGGGTCGACCGAGGAGAGCGTCACGGCGTCAGCGGCCAGGACGACCTGGAGTCCGCGGCGTGGCTCGACGGTGACGATCGACAGTGTGCGCTCGGAGCCGGTGGGGGTCGCGGTGAACGTGGCGAACCGCTCGAGGCGGTCGATCAGGCGGTCGGCGGCCTCGGGTCCCACCGTGGCCGACGGGTCGAGCGCCACCTCGACGTCCCAGGTGTGGAGGGCGTGCTCACCGAGGCGCATGTCCACCAGCCCGGCGAAGTCGACCGTCATCGGCCCCATGCTGAGGTGGATACGGTCGCGGCCCTGGTCGTCCAACCCCTCGAGGCGGTCCAGCAGGGCGCGGTCGGCCACCAACGCGTCGGCGGCCTGTTCGGTGGGGGACTTGGCGTTCCACTCGTCCCACACGGTGGGAAACATGTCACCCGGGGTCTCCACGCCGGCCAGCGCGTCGTCGACCAGCCGGAGGAAGATCACGGCGCCGGACCCGAGGTGGGAGAGCGTGTCGGCGATCGTCCATTCGGACGGGTAGGCCGGGGACCGGAGCGTCGCGTCGTCGAGGGGGGCGACGAGCGTCGCCAGGCGGTCGACCGAGGTGTGGAGCGCTGCGAGCGAGTCGGACATGTACGCCTCCTGAGGGTCCGGCGGCGTCCGCCGCCATCCGGACCACGGTAGCGGGACGCGACCGCTGGCCGGTCGTAGGTCCGCCCCTCCCCGGAGCGGTTGACTACCGTGCAGCCATGCACGACGAGGACCGGGCCCACGACGTCAGCGGCACCCTGGACGGCCGGGTGGCCCTGGTCTCGGGGGCGGCCCGGGGCATCGGGGCGGCCACGGTCCGCCACCTCTGCCGGTTGGGGGCCCGGGTGGCCGTCACCGACAAGGACGCCGATGCCGCCCACGACCTGGCCGCCGAGTTGCAGGGTGGCGGCCACGAGGCGGTGGGACTGGGGTGCGATGTGTCGGACGCCGACTCGGTGGCCGGGGCGGTGGCGGCCACCGTCAGGCGGTTCGGCGGGCTCGACCTCCTCGACCACAACGCGGCGTGGACGGACTTCCGCACCGACCTGGGGGCCGAGGACGTGGACCTCGCCACCTGGGACCGCGTCCTGACCACGAACGCCACCGGCGGACTCCTCCTGGTCCGGTCGGCGCTGCCGCTCCTGCGGGCCCGCGGCGGTGGGTCGATCGTGTTCGTGTCGTCGGGCTCGGCGTCGATCGGGGAGTACCGCCGGGTGGCCTACGGGGTGTCCAAGGCGGCGATCGAGCAGCTCACCCGCCACGTCGCCACCCGCTACGGCCGCGACGGCGTCCGGTGCAACGCGATCGCGCCCGGATTCATCCTGACCGGGTCCTCGGTCCGCGGGGTCTCCGAGGAGGGCCGTTCCCGTCTGGCCACCCAGAATCCGCTCG
>Ga0181528_10003237_pt1 | contig 10013 bp, 6 predicted proteins | sample PEATcosm2014_Bin_47_FD_119742 | JGI IMG/M metagenome (GOLD analysis project Ga0181528, IMG submission 119742) | Peatland microbial communities from MTU Mesocosm Facility, Houghton, MI, USA - PEATcosm2014_Bin10_10_metaG | ecosystem: Environmental > Terrestrial > Soil > Wetlands > Peat | place...
TCTCTCAACTCCGCGTGGCCTTTTACACCGACAATGGATTCGCGCCCGCCGATGCGGAGGTCGAAGCCGTAGTCCGCAGCGCGGCCCGCGCCGTTGCTCGCGCCGCCCAGTCGGTAACCGAAGCGAGCCCCGCCTGCCTCCCCGCCGCCTACGATCTCGAAATGAAATTCATCGGGCCGGACGGCGGCGACAGCCTCCGCACTTACCTCCATGACATTGGATCGGCGCAAGTGCACCCGCTCCTCACCGGCTGGCTCGATAAGCTCGAGCCGTACCGCACCGATCTCGCCGGCCTTGCGCGCTATTGGACCGAGCTCGATTCCTACCGCGCCGAAATGCTGCGCTTCCTCCGCGATTTCGACGCCATCCTCTGCCCGGCCTACATCCACCCCGCCCTGCCCCACGGCCAATCCATCCGCGACGAAAACTTCCGCGGCTTCAGCCACACCATGGCCTACAACGTCGCCGGCTGGCCGGGCGTAGTAGTCCGCTGCGGCCAATCGAGCACCGGCCTGCCGATCGCCGTGCAGGTGGTGGCCGCACCCTGGCGCGAAGACATAGCCCTGCGCGTCGCACTCTTCTTAGAGGAAGCGCTGGGAGGCCTGCAAACCGGCGCCCTGCGCTTCTGAGCCGCGGCCTTGAGGGTCTGCGAAATAATCCCCGGCGGAAAAGCAGCCGTTTTAGGGGGATATAAAATGTCCCCCAGAGCGGCTGCGATCGCTCATAGCGCCTCCCATAGAGCGACCTCAAGGCAAATTCGGCACTTACTTGAGGTGCAGGGGGATTTCTTCAGGAGACCCGTAAAGGGAGCGGACCCGGCATGCGAAACCGGGCGCGAGCTATACACTATTCTCATTGTCCCGATGAAGCGACTGAAGATTCTCTGGGCCGCCTTGGCCGGCGCCGCGATCGGCGCTCTGGTTGTCCAGTTCGCCCCGCACCTCGACCGCCACTTAGCCGCATCTCTCCTCGACGATTCCCTGGTCAGACGTTGGCCTTGGCTCGCCGCGGCCGTCGGTTGGATCGTCTTCAGCCTCTACTGGGATGCCGCCGCCAAGAAAACCGCCGCAACGAAAAGCTCCGAATCCCGAGCCTCCCGCGGCATCCACGTATTCCTCGCCAACGCCGCCTTGATCCTCGAGCTAATCCCCCTCCGCGGAGCCACTCGCTTTCTGCCGCTATCCTCCGCGATCATGGCCACCGGTCTGGCCATCGAAACAGCGGGCCTCTTCCTGGCGATCATCGCCCGCCGCCATCTCGGCCGCTACTGGAGCGGCGAAATCACCATCAAAGTGGACCACCAACTCATCTGCACCGGCCCGTACCAGAAGCTCCGCCACCCCATCTACGTGGGCCTGCTGACGATGTACGCCGGCACCACGCTCGTGATGGGCACCTGGCTGGCGCTCGCCGGATTCGCCATGGCCTTTATCGCCTACGCCCGCAAAATCCGCCTCGAAGAACAAAATCTGCGCGTGGCCTTCGGCGCCCAATACCAAGCCTACCGCCGCGAAACCTGGTTCTAAAAGCCTATCTCGACTCGAACAGCAGCGTCCAATCCATCACGTTGTCCGCCTGTCTCTGGATCGACGGCGTGATTTTCTTGAATTGCGCCAGCGACACGGATTGCCCAAACTCCTTCAGAAACTCGCCGGCATATTCGAAATCGTAAGGATCCCCCGGCTGCGCCTTCCACAGTTTCCGTGCTTTCGCCTCCAGCTCCGGCGTCAGCCCGATAATCTTCAGCTGCCCCGCATGGAACAACGGCCCCATCGCAAACGAAATCTTGACATCGATCACCGATTCATCGTCGTGGAAAATCCGCTCGGACCGCGCCGCTGCCGCAAAATACCCAGTTCGCTTCACCGGTCGCTCCGCCGCCCAAATGCCCGACTGGATTTCTGTCCAGTTCGCGACCTGCCCTTTCTTGAATTTCGCCGCCTTCAGCATCGCCTCCACCGGCAGGTTGTCGCCCGCGAAACTCACCTCGCCGAGCTTGAACTGCGCGCCTTCTTCGATCATCGTGGTCACCGTCACCTTCCCCGAGCCGGCCTTCTCCGCGGCGATCTTCGGGAACTTCACGCGATACATCCCATGCTCCTCGTACGCCCGCCGCAGATTGAGCTCCACAAGCTGCCGAAAATGCCGGTCGGTATACCCATCGTCCGCCACCAGCTTCGCCAGCACGGCCGTCAGCGCCTCGGCCGTCAATGCGTGCTGCCCCGTGAAGTTCATCGCCGAGATCCGCGGCAGGTTCGCCGGCTGGAAAGAAATCAGCGATCTCCCGGTCGCCAGGTCGGACTCCATCCGCGTCACCACCGCCTGCCCATCGAGCTCCGCTTTCGCATGTTCCGCCAGCGCCTTGGCGATGAATTCCTGCGCCGGATCGTTCGCCGGCACTTTATGATCGAACGCCGGATATTCCGCCGCCAGCCACCGCCAAAGCTCCGCGTCATCCACGCCAGGAAAGTCTATCGACGCCGCGTTGAATTGCTTCTGATCTTCGATCGTCAGCGTCAGCACCCACCCCCGCTTCGGCCCGCGGGCGTAGCGATAAGAGATGGATTGAATCAGCCCCGTATCGGTGAGCTTCCCGCAAGCCGCCTCGATCTCCGCCTTATCTACCGGGCCGCCGAGGCGCAGTCCAGCGATCCCGAGCACCGCATCGCGCGAGATCGTAGTGCCTTCCAGAACCAGCGATTCCAAAGGAAGGGATTGGGCAGCCAGAGAGGATGCGAGGATAACCGCAAACGCCAGTTTCCGCAGCATACGCGGAGTATAACCTCAGTGCGTCATCGCGTAAACCAGGTAGTTCACCCCGATCCGCAGCCCCATATACGAGAATCTCTGCGGATAGGTCGGCTCGTCGGCATTCTCCCACGAGTCGCCCAAATCGTTATCGTGCGTCATCACTGCGATCAAACGGTGATGATCGTCGTAAACCCCGCGCCAGTGCGGATCGTCGCCGCCGCTTCCCCAGGTCGGATTGGTCCGGCACTTCTCGCAGATGCTATGCGTCTGCGTATATTGCATCCCCGGCACTTGGTAGCGCTCATCCAGATCGTAGACCGTGTGAAATATCGGATCGTCATTGGGGATATCGATGATTTCCCGGTCGGGCTCGACTTTCTTAAAGGAGTGAATGAAGACTTCCCACTCCTTCGTCCCATGAAAGTCGTCGCACATGAAAAAGCCGCCACGATCCAGAAACTCGCGGAACTTGGCGACCATCTGATCGGTCAACTGCCAGTGCCCCACTTCCACCGCATACAGCCATGGATAATTGAAAACGTCGTCGTCCTGTTCCAGATTAATCGGCTGTTCCGCCGACCGCGCATCGATTCGCGTCAGCCGCCGGATCGCCAGCGCCAGATGCCGGTCGGACCGCGGATAATCGATGCTCCAGTTGGTCATTCCTTGATGCCAGTCGTACTGCGAATTATAGGTCGACTGCCAATCCACATACACCGGGCTACTGGGGTACATCAGGCGAGCGAACGTCCACTCGCCCGGAACCTGATAGTCCTTCGGCAGCGGGAAATTATTGTATTCCCAGGCCGGATATTCGCGAAAAGGGTCCTGCGCCCACAGCGTACAGAGGAACAGAGCACACCCGATGAGTCCGGCCAGGATCGCAGCACGCAACATCTCTTTTCAGTATAGACGCGCGACTACCGTCCTCGTCTCCCTCCGCCATGTGCGGTGAGGCGGCCCGGCATGTCGGCGACCGCATAACTCATCACCGCCAGCGCCGCCACGCTCTTGCGGAAGTCCTCCGGGTCGACTTTATCGAGCGTATCGGCCTCGCTATGGTGCCAGTCGAAGTAATGCGTTCCGGCGGCGCGCTCGCTCATGCCGGGGACGCCGTCGCGCAGCAGCGCGGTGATGTCCTCGCCGCCCCCGCCCGGTGTGATTTCGCCAGCGCCGATGGGATCGAGCAGCTTGGCGATCTGCTTCAGGCAGTTCATCGACTTCTCATCCACCCCGGCGCCGAAGCCGCGCGGCGTCTCCGCCCCGCCATCCATCTCCAGCGCCATCACCTGATTCTTGAGCTGGTCGCCCACGAACGCGCGGTACGCCTCGCCGCCGCGCGTGCCATTCTCTTCATTCACCCAAAAAGCCACGCGCAACGTGCGGCGCGGCTGGAGCCCCAGTTGATGAATGATCGCCAGCGCCTGCAAACATGCCATGATCGACGCGCCGTCGTCCTGCGCGCCCTGCCCCACATCCCAGGAATCGATATGTCCCCCGATCACCACCACTTCCTCGGGATGATCCCTGCCCGGAATCTCGCCGATCACGTCGCCGCTATCGGCATCGGGCAGCATCTGCGCGCCCATTTCCAGATGCACCCTCGCCGGAGTCCCTTCGTTGTAGAACCGCGCCAGCATATACGAATCCTCGGGAGTAATGGCCGCGGCGGGAATCTTGGGCTGATCGGGATCGTACTCCATGGCGCCCGTGTGCGGCTGCTGCATGGCCAGCGGTGTGGCCGAGCGTACCAGCACCGCGACCGCACCCAGCGCCGCCGCCCGCGAGGCGCCGCTCGAGCGATAATTCCGCCCCGACCCGTAATTGGTAAAGAAGTAGTTGTACACCACGATCTTGCCTTGCACCCTGTCGCGCCCGAGTTTCGCCAGCTCATCGAAGTTCGCCACCACTACCGTATCGGCGGTGATCCCTCCCGGCGGCGTGCCCACGCTCATGCCCAATCCCAGCATGTGCAGCGGTTTCTCCAGCGGCGTGATCATCTTCGCCGATTCGCTGTTGCGCACCCAATGCGGCACCTTCGTGGGGATGACGCGCACGTTGCTCAATCCCACCGCCTTCATCTGCTCCACCGACCAGGCAATGGCGCGTTCCAGTCCCACCGATCCGCTCAGGCGATTGCCGATCCGGTAGCAAAGGTAGGTTAGCCGGTCATACCCCTCGCGATCCGCCATGGCGGCGCGAATAAGCTTGTCGGCCGTATCGCGATATTGATCGGTGAGGCTAGGCTCGTCGGCGGCCCGGAGCGAAGACCCGGCCAAGACAAGAAGCAAAGGCAAAGTGGAAAGGCGCCAAGTCATAAAGGACAATCTTACATTAGCCGAAAGCCCCCCACCGGCTTGCGGACAGTCTCCCGACCCGCAACCAAAACAATATTCACCACGGAGGCACGGAGACAGGCGAAAAACGCGACGATGACCCCGGACAGAAGTTCCTGGGACGCTGAACCCGAAACCTTACCCTCCGTGGCCCCCGCCACCTCCGTGAGCTCTGCTTTTGCTTTTCTCCGTTTCTCCGTTTCTTCGTGCCTCCGTAGTGAACCTTCTTTGTGCTGCCCTCCGCGGCCTCAGCCTCCTCAGCGCCCTCCGGTTTTGACTTTGTTTTCCTCAGCGTCTCAGCGTCTCTGCGGTCGACCCGCCATCCTAATTTCCCGAGACATCACCCGCCCGGGCAACACTACTCCGTCAAAGCAACCCAAAAAGTAAGCGGCATTTGCGCGGCAGTACTATGCCCAAAATCCAAAATCTGCTCTCCGCCCCGCCGCAGCCGAACTCGTCGCTGCCCGTGCCTGTCGAACTTTATTGGGCCGACACAGACCACGCGGAACCCGAGCGAGAGCGCTCCGCCTTACCTCTCGGCCATTACCTTTGGGTGCTCCGCCGTCATATGTGGCGGATCGCCAGCCTGGTCCTCACCGCCCTTGTCTGCGTCTACGTCCTCACCAAGCGCATCACCCCCATCTACGAGTCCACCGTCACCATCGGCATCGATCGCCAGATGCCCACTGCCGTGGTCGGCCAGGACTCCACCCGCGCGCTCGCCAACGACTCCGACCAGTTTCTCCTCACTCAGGTGAAGCTCCTCCAATCCGACTCCGTCATTCGCCCCGTCGTCGAGAAGTTCCGTATCGCCGGCCCGGCTCGCGACTCCCGGACTTCCGAATCTCGCATTGCCCTGCCCGGCCTGAGCGTCACCCGCGTCCCCGGCACCTATCTCCTCCTCGCCAGCTACCGTTCGCCCGATCCGCGCCTCTCCGCCAACGTCGCCAACGCTCTCGCCAGGTCGTACGGCGATTACACCTACGACATCCGTTTTCACGCCACCGCCAATCAATCCGCCTTTATGGAGAGCCAACTCGAGGAGCTGAAGGCCAAAACCGAGCGCTCCGCCGCCGCCCTCGCCAAATTCGAGCAGGACCTCAGCATGATCGACCCGGAGCAGAAAACCAGCATCATCTCCGCCCGCCTGCTCCAATTGAATACCGACTACGGCGCCGCCGAGGGTGAACGCGTGATCAAGGAATCGGTCTGGCGATCGGTGCAATCGGGCACCGTCGAATCGCTCCAGGTATCCGCCCAGGGCGCGGCCCTACAGCCCTTGATCGACCGCATCGCCGAGGCCAAACAGAAGCTCGCCGACCTGCAGACGCATCTCGGCCCCAGGCATCCCGAATGCATCCAAGCGTCGCAGCAGATCGCCACTCTCGAAAAAGACTTCGAGGCCGCCCGCCTCAACATCTCCCGCCGCGTCGAGACCGAATATCGCCAGGCCCGCGCCCGAGAGGACATGCTCCGCAATGAATTTCAAGCGACCAAGGCGGAATTCGACCTCCTCAACTCGCGCTCTTTCCAATACACCGCCCTTAAGCGCGAGGCCGACACCGACCGCGCCCTCTACAGCGAGCTCGAGCGCAAAATCAAGGAGGCCGGAATCAACGCCGGCTTCCAAAACAATTCCATCAATATATCGGACCCCGCCCGCCCCAATTTCACTCCCATCTATCCCAACACCCGCTCCAATCTCATCGAGGCCCTCCTGCTTTCCCTCGTAACCGGGGTTGTCGCCGCCATCCTCAGCGACAAGATCGACACCACGATTCGCGATCCCGAGCAAGCGCGGTCATTCCTAGGCGCCGAGGTGGTGGCCAGCCTGCCCCTGGTGCGCTCCTGGAAGGGCAAGCTGGTCCCCGCCGCCAACACTCCGCCAACCGCCCCATCCGCCGCACGCTTCGAAGAAGCCGTCCGGACCCTGCGTGCCTCCATCCTGCTCGCCAACGCGCAAACCCCGTTGAAGAGCGTAATGGTCACCAGCGTGGCGCCATCGGAAGGTAAAACCACCATCGCCGTCCAACTGGCCATCGCGCACGCCCAGCAGAACAACAAGACGCTGCTCATCGATTGCGACCTCCGCCGCCCCGGAGTCCACACCAAACTCGGCCTGCAGCCGCAAACCGGACTCGCCGCCGCCCTCCGCGAAGGGCTCGCCTGGCGCGACAAACTCATCCGCATCGACAATATCCCCAACCTCACCGTTCTGCCCGCCGGACCGTCTTTCGAAGGCGCCGACTCGCTCATCGGCGCCAGCCTCAAGAACATCCTCGCCGCCGCCGAAGCCGAATACGATCTTGTCATCGTCGATTCACCCCCCGTGTTGGGCTTCTCCGAGCCTTTGCAAATGGCCGCCGCCGCCGGCGCAGTGATCGTCATCGCCGTCGCCGGCGCTACCGATCGCCACGCCGTCAGCCAGGTCCTCGCCAGCCTGCGCCGCCTGCGCGTCAACCTCCTCGGCCTGATCCTGAACGAGGTCAGCCCATCCACCACCGATGGCTATTACGACGACCGCTACTGCCGCCGCTACTACAAGTATTACCGTCGGGAATCCCAGGCGAGGGGCGCCTGACCTCATGTGCGGAATCGCGGGATTGTACTCGCTCGCCGGCCCCATCAGCCCGGATCAAGCCGCCGCCACAAGGCGCATCACCTCGCGGCTCGCTCATCGGGGCCCCGATGACTCCGGCTTCTTCGAAGACGATACCGTCATCCTCGGCCATCGCCGCCTTTCCATCCTCGATCTGTCGCCCGGCGGCCATCAGCCCATGTCGAACGAAGATGCCACCGTCTGGATCGCCTTCAACGGCGAGATTTACAACTTCCGCGAACTGCGCGAGACGCTCACCTATGCCGGCCATCGCTTCCACTCACGCTCTGATACCGAAGTGCTGCTCCACGGATACGAGGAGTGGGGAATCGAAAAGCTCCTCGCCATGCTCCGCGGCATGTTCGCCTTCGCCCTCTACGATTCCAGGAAGCCGCAAGTGATCCTGGCCCGCGATCGCTTTGGCATTAAGCCGCTCTATTACACCTCTGGGCCGGGAGATCGTTGGGTTGCCTTCGCCTCCGAGACCAAGGCGCTGGTAAACGGCGGCCTCGCCTCCTCGGAGCTCGACCGCCGCGCCCTTGCAGGCTTTCTGCTGTTCGGCTCCATCCCCGCCCCCTGGACCATCCGCCGCCGCATTCGCTGCCTGCCCGCCGGCCACTACCTGACCCTCTCCCGCGGCGGCGACCTCGAGCCCCGCCGCTATTGGGACTTCGCGCAAGCCACATCCAGGGAACTATCGCCTGGTCCGTCCATCGCCGAGAGCCTCCACGAGGCCGTCGCCAGCCATCTCATCAGCGACGCGCCCCTCGGCGTCTTCCTCAGCGGCGGGATGGATTCCGCCGCCATCGCCGCCATCGCCAGCAGCGCCCACGCGGGGCCGCTCCAAACCGTCACCATCACCTTCGGAGAGGGCGCCTACGACGAAGCCGAAGCTGCCCGCGCCGCCTCCCGCGCCTTCTCGACCGAGCATCACGAATTGCAAATCACGTCCGCCGACTTCCTCAACCAGATGCCCTCCTTCCTTGCTGCCATGGACCAGCCCACCAACGACGGTGTCAACACCTACTTCGTTTCCAAAGCAGCCCGCGAACTCGGACTGAAAGTGGTCCTCTCCGGCCTGGGCGGCGACGAAGTCTTTTGGGGGTACCGGCACTATTCCTGGCTCGAAGGCCGCATGCCGTGGCTCAAGATGCTGCTCGGCCTCCCCAACCCCTTGCGCCGAAGCGTCTTCGCGGCATCCTCTTTATACGGCCAGGCCACCGGCCAGGAGAAATTCCTCCGTCTCGGCTATCTCGACGGCCGACCCACTACCGGAGGACTCTACTTCATGGCCCGCGGATTTTTCCCCGCCCTTCAGGTCTCGCGCCTGCTCGGAGTCAGCACCGGCGAGCTGCAGCGCCTGGTGGAAGAAGTGCTCGCCTCCGGCGGCCAAATCGATGGGGCGGCCTTCAACCAGCTCGAAATGCGCCGCTACCTCCACGACCAGTTGCTCCGCGACGCCGACGTCTTCAGCATGGCCCATTCCATTGAGACGCGCATTCCCTTCCTCGATCACGTACTGGCCTGCCGCGCCGCCGGTCTTCCGGCCGCGGCCAAGCGCGCCAACGGTGTGCACAAGCCCGCTCTCCTGGCGGCGCTTCCCCATCCCATCGTCGCCGCCGCCGCCCACCGCAAGAAAATGGGCTTCACCTTTCCCATCGGCCAGTGGCTCGCCGGCAACCTCGAGCCCATGCGCGAGATCGCGCGCCGTTCCGACGCGTTGGACCCCCGCGAGGCCAGCCGCCTGTTCCGCGCCTTCGGAGCCGGCCGCCTGCATTGGTCGCGAGCCTGGGCCATGGTCGTCCTAGGCGCGCAGGTGCGCCCATGACCCGTGGCGCAGGCACCCCCGCCTGCAGCGCCCAGACTCATCTCGGCGCGCCGCTACCGAGCCACGACCGTGAGGGAGTGGTCCCCCTCGCCGCCCAAGCCCGCTCCGGAGTCCTCTGGGTCACCGCCCTCAACGTCTTCCGCGACCTCCTCCAGTTCGCCACCATGCTGGTCCTCGTCCGCCTGCTCGCCCCCAAAGCCTACGGCGAATTCAGCCTCATCAGCTCCGTGATGGTCTTCTTCACGGTCTTCTCGTTCCGCAGTTTCCTGGAACATACTCTGCAACTGCGCCCCGGCGAGGCGGTGGATTATCAGAGCCACTTCACGGCCGGCTGCGTTATGCAATTCGGCATGTGCGCGCTGGTGAACCTGGCCGCCGTGGTCATGCGATCCCTCCTGAAATACGCCGAAGTCGCCCCCATCCTACACGTGACATCGGTCTTCTTTGTGCTCGACTGGGCGAGCGAGTTGCGTGTGAAGATGCTGGAGCGGGAGCTCAA
>Ga0181528_10003240_pt1 | contig 10010 bp, 13 predicted proteins | sample PEATcosm2014_Bin_47_FD_119742 | JGI IMG/M metagenome (GOLD analysis project Ga0181528, IMG submission 119742) | Peatland microbial communities from MTU Mesocosm Facility, Houghton, MI, USA - PEATcosm2014_Bin10_10_metaG | ecosystem: Environmental > Terrestrial > Soil > Wetlands > Peat | place...
GGGTATTCTGATTAATTTGAACACCTTAAATCCAACGCATCCGTGGAGGTGATTTTTTACTCTAAGTGCTCAACTTGAGTCAAGGAATTCATTTTTTTCCGCATCGATCCCTCTTCAAATTATTCCGGTGCGAGTTGTGCATCTGCCTGTCTAAATACAAAATGTTTTAAGTTGGCGTAGCTTGTCCGCGTTAATTGCCAGTGGCTTGTGGCTGTGGAGGCAAAGGCTGTTTTTCTACTCGTTCAAGTGCCGGGTTAAGGCATGCCCAACTTGGTGCGCTGGATGTCCAAATATTCATGCTCGGTTGAATTGACGATGGCTTATCAAGATTGCCTGCACGGACGACTCTGAATTGAGGACGGGCCGATGATTTTGCGAATAAATGCGTGCCGCAAACCGGACAAAACTGACGTGTGACCTCGTTGCCGCTATCAGCTGTTTTTATGTACTCAACAAGCATCCCGGAAATGCTGAGCTCATCAACAGGAACAAGCAGATTCACGGTTCCGTTGGCTGCAAGATGTTGGCAATCACGGCACCAACAAACTCGGGTTGCAAGAGGTTTCGAGGTTAGCTTAAAGCTAACTGCGCCGCAAAGGCAGTGTCCGGTTTGCTCAGTCATTATTTTTGGCTCAACTCTGAATGGATATGAATTAGCAATTATTATGCAGGCATTTCTAAAAGGTGTACAGCCTGAAGCTAGCTGTTTGAAAATCAGTAAATGGGGGATAGATTAGAACGGGGCACATAGTTGAGGCAAATTTTATTTTATATCAATAAGTTAAATATAGGATGTGCTGAACGATAGTGAACCGCATCAAGTCGCGAAAGATACGCAGCCCGCTGGTTAGCACATCTACGAGCTACAATACCCTTATAATCGAAGTTATTGTATAACGAACATTATCCATGACTTGGCGTATAATTTTCTAAAATCATACGCACAGGAGCATCCCATGCGCACTAACATCAGCATTGACGATACCTTAATGGCCGATGTTTTAGCGGCAACCGGAATTAAAACCAAGCGGGAAGCGGTGGAGCAAGGATTAAAAACTTTGTTGTTACTAAAACAGCAGGAAGCCATCAAAGCTTTTAAGGGCAAATTAAAGTGGGAAGGCGATCCGGAGCAAATGAGGACTGATAGTTGATATTAGTAGACTCTAGTGTTTGGATCGACTATTTCAACGGCACGGAAACGCTAGCGACAAAAAAACCGGATGGTTTATTGGGTGTGCAACCGGTCTGCACGGGTGATTAGATTCTGGCGGAAGTGCTGCAAGGTTTTAGACTTGATGACGATTTTCAAACCGCAAAAACCTTGCTTTGCTCCTTACCGGTATACTCCATGGTAGGAACCGATATCAGTTTAAAAAGCGTGGCTAATTTTAGATTGTTGCGTAAACAAGGTATGACTATCCGCAAAACCATTGATACGTTGATTGCCACCTATTGTATCGAAAGCGGCTTGCCGCTCTTACATTCCGATAAAGACTTTCAACCGTTTCAACAGTTTTTAGGCTTAATGGCAGTATAGATACTTGATGGATTAAAATAACAGCCAGGTCACGCAAGGTTCTGTCCCTTTGTGCCGGTTCTTTCGGTTTTGTGATGTAATATTCCGGACTGAATCTGCTAATAATTTAGTCCGGTAAAGTATATAAATACCAAATAATGTGTTAATGGGAGACCTGACGCCTCCGTTCGCATAAATCGGCCGCCGAAAATTTCACACCAATAATTAACACGCGCAAGTTGGTTTCGATAATCTTTCTAATTCCACTTTGATAGCTATTCCCCACAAACATCCCGAAAGGTTTTATATCTGATCCGTTTACCAGCCTGAAAAAACAGCTCAGCACCGCCCATACGTTCAATTTCTTCCAGGGTTAATGTTGTATCCAACAACCACATTAATCCCACTCCTGCCGAACTTCATATTCGCCTTGAGGCGCTCGCTCCAGTTCGCCTTCCCAGCAACCAGCCAGAGAAGCAAGCACGGAAAACTGTTTTCTATCCTCCGTTTTAGGTGAGATGTCCGATTCTTCGAGAGCGATAAAGATCACTTCGGTTTTTCGGTGACGCAGTTCCGGCGGAACTGGAATTACCTCAGCAGGGTCATCATGAATTTGACGTATGGCAAACATGGTTGTTCTCCGGATTGATTTAATAGCTTTCTTGATTTTGGTTTGTTGATCAAGGAATAAGGAGTCATCCATTAGCTAGCCACTCCTACTAAACTAGATTTTACCAAGATTTGAACCTTTGGTTTCTGATTTCAAACTTTAGGCGCATCACCTTTCGGTTTTTGGCGAAGCGGCTGGTTAGAAGGGGAAGGAAGCGCCTCTTGCAAGGCGCTCAAGTACTCCCGATTGGCAGTTGTTTTTTCATAGCAATCAACCGCACGCTGCTATTAAGTCTTGCTCGTAAAACCCGATAAGGCTTCATAACCGGAAATCACATCAAAAAGCTCTTCATCTATCGAACTCTGGCGTAAACGGTGAAATGTTCCGTGTAAGTTTTCCAGCAATTCCTCTATGTTTTTATTGGCTCGTTCCATAGCTGCCAGACGGCTGGCGTTTTCGCTGGACAGCGATTCCGCGCAGGAACGGAACAAAGAAATGAACAGATATTCTCTGATCAGCGCGCGTAAGGTGTCGGCGCCGTGCATCACTTCCGGTATATTGTTGGTCGGCCAATGGATTTTTGCCAGTTTTTGCTGCCATTGCGCATCCAGAGGCAATAAACGCTGCGCAACCGGCTGATACATCACGCCGGATGTTGGGCTGTTATGAAAAACGTAAACACCGGCGAACTCTCCGGACAGCTGCTGCGCTTCGGTTTCGATTTGAATTTTGCCGACCAGCGGCGCAATCGCTTTGACGGAATTGGGCACATTGAACAGCCCGGCGACCTGGATGCCTCCATCCAGCAAATACCCATACACACGCTCACCGACCGCCCAAACCCGGTATTCGCCGGAAAGCGAGGCCAGCGTGTGAATGGCGTAATCGGCCAATACTTCATTAAACTGGCCGACCAAGCCTTGATCGGAACCGAAAACAATGGCCCCGGTGACATTGGATTTTACAGATTGATCACTCGCCGCGACCATGGCTGTGCGCTTCATAAAACAGGCCGCCAAACCTAATTCAACCGCATGAAAATAATCTGCCAGCGCCCGTACCGATTGCTCGTACTGGCTAATGTTGGAGGCGGCCAGCACTTTCATGGTGCGAACCACTGACTGCAGTTCTTTGGCGCTGTCGATTTTTCGGCGCAGACCGGCCATGCTTTCACTCATGACGTCTTCTCGTCCGTCATGACCGGCGTGTTATTGATACTGCCGCCGGACAGCTGAAAATTCGCCAGCGCTTGGCGGGCAATATCAATTATCGCGGTGCGGTCAGCGTCGCTCAAAGTGTCGGCAGTTTCCAAGCGGTCCCGGACCGCAGCCGGGATATGTTCAACCACTTGCCGCACTGCCAGCTCGGCAGCCGGCATTTGCTCAAGCGGCACGGCTTCAAATAAGCCCGCAGTCAGCGCCAGCAAAATGGTAATTTGTTCCGGCACCGGCATTGGCGAAAATTCCATTTGCTTTAGACAGGCGCGGATGCGTTGGCCATGAGCGATGATTTTGCGGGTGTCGTCATCCAAACGCGCGCCAAATCTGGCAAAAGTCTCCAACTCCTCAAACTGGGCATACACCAGCTTGAGATCGCCGGTTATGGCCCGGTAGCTGCCGTGTTGCGCCTTGCCGCCAACCCTGGAAACCGATTTACCGACATCCACCGCAGGCAACACCCCCAATTCGAATAAAGCCGGCGATAGGTAAATCTGCCCATCGGTAATCGAAATAAGATTGGTGGGAATGTATGCCGACATGTTCTGCGCTTCCGTCTCGATTATGGGCAAGGCCGTCAGCGAACCGCCGCCGTCTTCATCGCATAAATGCGTCGATCGCTCCAATAACCGGGAGTGGATATAGAAAATATCGCCGGGGAACGCCTCCCGGCCCGGCGGGCGGCGCAGTAATAGCGATAACTCGCGGTATGCGCGGGCATGCTGGGTGAGATCGTCATAGACAATCAGCACGTCGCGCCCCTTTTCCATGAAATACTCGGCAATGCTGGTGGCAGCATATGGAGCGATATACGTCAGACCGGGCGGATCATTGCCTTCAGTCACCACCACCACGCTGTATGCCAAAGCGCCTTTTTCAGCCAGAACGGAAACGGTTTTAGCCACGGCAGACGCATGCTGGCCAATGGCGCAGTATACGCACAGCACATTCCGGCCGCGCTGATTTAAAATTGTGTCTATGGCGACTGCGGTTTTCCCGGTTTGCCTGTCTCCCATAATCAATTCGCGCTGACCGCGCCCAATTGGGATCATGGCGTCGATCACTTTCAAACCGGTCTGCAACGGCACGGTAACCGGCGCACGATTCATGATAGCCGCAGCCGGCCGTTCAATGGGCAGCCGCCGGCTCTCCGCCACCGCCATCTTGTTATCCAGCGCTCTGCCCAGCGGGTCAACGACACGCCCCAGTAATCCTTCGCCTACCGCCACATCCATCACCCGGCCGGTTCCCTCAACTTCATCTCCGGCTTGCAAATGCCAGTAATCACCCAGCAGCACCACACCGATTTCGTCTTCATCCACGTTAAAGGCAATACCGTATATGCCGCCAGGGAAGCTTACCAACTCCTCAAAACCTATACCCGGCAGACCGGAAACCTTGGCAATACCGGTCGCGATACTGATTATTCTGCCTATCTCCCGTTGTTTAAATGCCGGCGTAAATGCGCCGTTTGCTTGGTTGATGGCGGCAAAGGTGCGGTCGTAAACGCTTTCCAGACTTTCAATAGCACTATTCATCGGCACTGGCGGCTGTTCCGGACTGGATTGGCTGTTTCAATAAATCATCAACCTCCTGTGCCAGGGTTCCCAGATAATCGGCGATGCTCCACGCCAGTTTTTGACCGTTGCTGCTGAATTCGATACCGCAGATTAAATCGGTTGCGGTTTCAAAATGCAGCGGGATTTCCGTTGAGAAGATGTCTTTGAGAGCCGACTGCATGATTAGCCGTTGATCGGCAGGCAACTCGAAACTACAGCGCAACAAGGCCGGTTCGGATGCCGTTTGAATCGCCCGGCCTAGTACGGCCTTTGTCTCTGCATTCAGGGTACGCAGGCGGCGAATAAACATTTCGGCTATTTGCTGCTGCAGACTCGCCGCAGCCAGATCCGTCAAGGTTTTACGGGTGATGTCGAATACCGCCTGTTGCGTGCGTAGCGTAATCGCTTGATTTAACTGCGCGGCCTCATTTTTTAGGGTTGCCATGCGCTTGGCGGTAAAGTCGTCCGCTGCCAGCCTTGCTTCCGAAAGCAGCCGTTTTTCCTCAGCCTCAGCGGCAAGCCGAGCCTGAGTCAATAATGCGGCGCTGTGTTGATCGAAGTCGGCGTTCTTTTGTTTAAACTCATCCTGCTGGCGCAGAGCTTCCGCCTGTTTTGTTTCGGCATCCGCAAGCATGGCGGCAATGCGTTGTTCCCGCTCGTCAATCGCCTTTAGAATAGGCAGATACAGATAGCGTTTCAACAACCAGACCAGAATTAGAAAGTTGATCGCCTGGGCAACAACCGTAAACCAATCGATCAACATGGTTTATTTTCCCGCCGCATGTTCTATGAAGTGATTCCAGAACGGATTGGCGAAAATAAGGATCATGGACACCACAAAACAATAAATAGCCGTAGATTCGATCATGGCCAGACCGACAAACAAGGTGCGGGTAATGGTCGCCGAGGCGTCCGGTTGTTGCGCCAGCGAACTTAAGGCCGTGGAAACCGCTCTGCCCTCGCCCAGCGCCGGCCCCAAAACCCCGAAACAGGTGGTGATGCCGGCGGTGATAATTGAGACCATCGCAATGATTGTCATACTGTCCATAAAATCTCCTTTGATTATTATTATGCTATCAAGCAGCGGAAGTTGATTCCGGCTTGGGTTGGCTGGTCTGCACGGCGGCGGCCAGATACACGGCCGCCAGAATGCTGAAAATATAAGCTTGCACCATTCCGGTCAGCAAGCCGAGCAAACTCATCACGATAGGAAACAAATACGGCGTGATAGTCAGCAGAATCGCGATAATCATTGAGCCGCTCATGATATTACCGAACAAACGCACCGCCAGCGCCAAGGTTCTGGAAAACTCGCTGATGATATTAAACGGCAGCATGATAAAGGTCGGCTCCAGGTAGGATTGCAGATAGCCGCGCAATCCATGAAACTCAATGCCGAACAAGGGCACGGCCACAAACACGCACAGCGCCAGGGCCATCGTAGTGGACAAGGAACCGGTAGGCGGTTCGTATCCGGGAAAGATAGTGCAAAAATTAGCCACGGCGATAAACAAAAACAGCGTGCCCAGAAAACCGATAAAGTGTCTGGCATTGCTGATACCAACTTCCTCAATCTGCTTGATAATGGTGATCACAATCACTTCCAGACAATTCTGCCAGCGCGAATGCTGCAAATCGCAGGACAGTTTACGGGTAATCAATTTAGCCCCCACTGCCAACACCAGCATTAACCCCCAGGTAAAGACGATAGTGGCGTTCAGTTTAATAAAGCCGTATTGCCAATAGATGATTTGATCAGGGCTAAGGTGCATGGCCGGACTCCACTGCCGAGCGGGTCTGTGTAGGGTTTGCAGGCCTGAATAACCGGCTAATCGTCAGCCGCGCCATCATAAAGCCCAGCAAACTGAGCAGCAAGCGCCGCCAATCGCCGTCGGCAACCAGATAAAAGCCGGATAGGATGATAGCAAACCGCAGCAAAAAACTGCCGGCGAACCATAAGGCTATGCGCTGGCTGGCCAGACTCTTGCGGATTGTCCACCAAAGCCCTCCGAAAAAAATTGCGCCAAGCACAACCCCGGCAGCCCAAGCTAAAAAACCACCTAGCGGATCAATCATCGTCATTTTCGTTCTCCTTCTGTTCATCCTGTATGGCTTTATCTTCTTTGGCGACCCATTGCCAGGCATTGAAACAGCCTATCATCAACCCTCCCACCAGCAAAGCCAAAGTCCAGGAATGCGGTCCGCCGTAATGCTTATCCAGCCACAAACCTAATCCGGCGCCCAACAGCGTCGGCACCACGACCGACCAGCCGATCAGCCCCATCATGCCTAAACCGAACCAGACGCCAGGGGTAACATGGCGTTGGGCTTTCAGCTTACGCCTGGCTTTGCCGCCAACCTGCTCCGCTAGATTTTCCGGCTTGACCGGGGTTTTACTGTACCTTGATTTATTCATGTTGAAAAGCCGCAAAGCGCTGTAAAAATCCGGCTTCCAGCTTGGCGTTTATCGAACGCACGTTTTGTTCCTGTTCATCCAGGTTCAAGAACTCCTGTTCAACCAAATGCCGCAGTTCTCCCAGATTAGCGCCGGCTATGGCCCGGCGCACCGATACCCGCACATCCGGGCCGGTTTTAACCAGCACCCCTTCGTCGATAGCCAGATACATTTCCCCATCCGCTGCCGTTTCGTAAATCAAAATCCCCGGCGCCAACGCCGCTACGCAGTCGCGGCGCTTTGGCAACAGTCCGAACGAACCGGCGTAGGTTTCCGCCACGATTCGCAGCACCGCGGATTTTTCGGTATGGACATGGGACGGCAACAGCACCTTAAGATTCATCGCTATCTCCAATAACTCATGGATTTAACTATTCGGCGGATAAACCGGCTTTTGATTTTGACCTGGCTTCATCGATACCACCTATCATATAAAGCGCGCTTTCCGGATAATCTTTAAATTCATCGTTCAGAATACGCTCGCAACCATCCAGCGCCGCTTCAAGACTGACCAGTTTACCCTTAATGCCGGTAAACTGTTCGGTCGTAAAAAACGGCTGGGTCAGAAAACGCTCCAGGCGGCGAGCCCGCGCCACTACATTGCGATCCTCCGTCGACAGCTGCTCCAGGCCCAGCATGGCGATAATATCTTTTAAATCTGCATATTGCGCCAGGGTGCGGCGGATTTCCTGTCCCAGGCGATAATGGCGCTCGCCGACAATGCCCGGCGCCGCCATCTTGGAACGGGATTGCAGAGGATCTATGGCCGGATACAAGCCTTCGCTGGCGCGTTTACGCGACAGGACGATGGAGCCGGAAAGATGAGAAAAAGTATGCACCGCCGCCGGGTCCGTGAAATCGTCAGCCGGCACATAGACAGCCTGGATGGAGGTAATCGCCCCGGTATCGGTGTTGGCGATGCGCTCCTCCAGGCCGGACAGTTCCGTACCCATAGTGGGCTGATAACCCAGCCGCGAAGGCATCTGCCCCATCAAACCGGATACTTCCATACCGGCCTGTATGAATCGGAAAATATTGTCCATCAACAATAACACATCGCGATGTTCGTCATCCCGGAAATATTCGGCCATGGTCAGAGCCGCGTGACCAACCCGGAAACGCGCCCCCGGCGGTTCGTTCATTTGCCCGAACACCATCACCATATCCGCCAACACCCCGGCTTGGCGCATATCCCGATACAGTTCCTCACCTTCCCGGCAACGCTCGCCTATTCCGCAAAAGATGCTGACGCCTTGTTGTTTGCCAACCATGTTGTGTATCATTTCCGTCAGCAAAACCGTCTTGCCTACCCCGGCGCCGCCAAACAAACCGGCTTTGCCGCCGCGTTCCAGCGGCATCAGCACATCAATAAGCTTGATGCCGGTTTCGAATATTTCGGAATGCGTAGAGCGTCTGGCCAACGGCGGCGGCGGCCTATGCACCGAGCGCCATTGCACGTCCGCAGGCGCAGGCTGCCGGTCTATGGGATTTCCAAACACGTCGAACATCCGCGACAGTATGCCTTTTCCAACCGGGGCAAGCAAAGGCCCGCCGGTGTCCTGCACGGGCATGCCGCGCGCCAGTCCCTGGGTCGGCGTCAGGGCAATGCCTCTGATATGCCGGGCATCGCGCTGCGCCAATACTTCAATGAAAATCCGCCCGGCTTCACCGGCGCGCAACACCGAGTAGATCGGCGGCAAATGCCCGTCAAACCGCACATCGACCACACTGCCGCGCACCGCTGCCACGATGCCGGTATTCCCGGCGCTTTCAGGTTTTGGAGATGCCGATTTAGAATCGATTTTCATGAATTTATGGTATTGGTGATCATGACCTTAAGCAACGTTGCAACAAGCATATGGATGTATTAAAAGTTTCATCAGTCTTCGCATTAAGCGATTAACGAGAAACCTCTATGCATTTAAATCATTGGTATTCCCCTGTCTTGGAAACCGGTGGTATTTGTCAAAGGACGCCGCAAGTACGTCCGTGTAGGTTTTGCGCCAGCGTTATCGACATGGATGTTGTGTATGCTGGTATTGCAGGAGCAAATATCAGCACATGCTGGCGAAACCTTTGCCAAATACCCCCGATTCCCAAGACCTCTGCCATGGCGCATCATAAAGGTGAAAACTTTTGAAACAATTACTAATACCTCGGTTGGATATTGAAGTATCCATATTCGGATTATATGGCAATTCAAATTGCTTGCTTAATTTTTCTATCAAAATCAATAATGATTCTCAATGCTTTCTGACGACAGTATGTAAGCCATTCAAGTGAAAAAACTCAAGGGAGAACAGGGTCAATAGCGAAATTTTAGTTTGGCTTCAAGGCCGTCAATCAATGCTCCATCAAGGGGTTTCCCTCATAGGGGTTAGGATGAAGAAATTAAAAATAGTATAATTATTAAAAACTGATACGAACAATCGCAAAACAGGAAATGACATGGGCTTTGCTGAATTGATTGAACATTTACAATCGCTACCTGAATCAAAGCAGGCGGAAGTTTTCGACTTTGTCGAATTTTTAGTTCAAAAAAACCGGGAAAAACCTCATAACGGCAAAACACTAGCTGATTCCTCATTAGCAAAATTCATCAAGAATCCGCTACTGGTCGATGAATTTACACCCTTGAGCCGTGAAGAAGCCA
>Ga0181528_10003242_pt1 | contig 10008 bp, 6 predicted proteins | sample PEATcosm2014_Bin_47_FD_119742 | JGI IMG/M metagenome (GOLD analysis project Ga0181528, IMG submission 119742) | Peatland microbial communities from MTU Mesocosm Facility, Houghton, MI, USA - PEATcosm2014_Bin10_10_metaG | ecosystem: Environmental > Terrestrial > Soil > Wetlands > Peat | place...
TAACTCTGGTGGTTCTAAGTTGACTGGTGTAGCTGGTTCTACAATTCAAGCTAATGCCGAGTTGAATGCTGCTGAAGCGCAAACTCAGGCACAAGCACAAGAAACAATCACTTCTCAGAATGCTCAACTACAACAATCCAACTATTGGAACGCTATCAATGCTCTTAATGGAGTAGCTGCTCAAGAGAATCCTCTTGGATATGCGTCAGCTTCTAACCAAGCTGGTAGCACAGTAGCTGACTTAACCAATGCCAATGCTAACTATATCAAATCCACTCAAAGCCCATTAATGGGAGCTCTTGGTGGAATAATCGGTGGGTCCGTTGGTGGATTGTTCCAGGGAGCTGGTCAAGCTGGAGGATTCGGTGCCCTATTCTGCTGGGTAGCCGCTAGCTTCTGGGGATGGGACGATCTTAAGACTTGGGCTATCAGGATCTGGATGAAATACGACGCTCCTATTTGGTTCCGTGAGTTCTACATGGAGCATGGTGAATATATCTCTCGTACTCCTCTGCGTTGGGCTTATTGGCCTATCTTTGAAGTAGTCGCGTGGAGAATGAGACTGAGGACAACATAATGAGTGATACCGATACAGCACCTGATATTCAAACATCTGCTCCTCCAATGGATCCTAGCATTCTAGGAGGCGGTGGAGACACTGCGCCTACATATACTGGCCCTACGGGTGGAGATACAGGTATTCCTCCGACTCTTGGAAGCCAATTTGAGGACAATGCTACTCCTCCTCCTGCTGCTCCTGTCCAACAAGGTAACGGCTCAGCATCTAATCCAATTCAGTTGCCTCCAAAATCATCTGACAATATGACTGGTGCTGCTGCTCCTACTAATTCAGGAACTCGACAGTCCGCATGGATGAATGTCGTTAAGGGTGCGTTGTTTGGAATGATGGCTGGTGCTGGTACTAAGAATATTGGTACAGGTATGTCTGCTGGATTAGAGAAAGTAAATTCTACCCAGCAACAGGATATTGAGAATCAGAGAGCTCAGCAAGAAATGAATATGAAGAAACAGCAGCTTCAGTTTGAAAGTGTGAGAGCTGCTGACAGTCATATCAATGCTCTTGATGAACACACTCGTGCTCAACAAGATAGCAAGATTGCCGACTTGCAATACACTCAGAAGGCTGCGGAATATCAGAACTTCCTACAAGATAACTTCGGCATTGAACCTGATTTGTCTTTTACAGATAACAACACACAGTCACATGCTGGTATGCAGACCTTGGCTCGTGGTAATGGAGGACAGATTCCTCCAGTAGCTACAATCATGCAACCTAGCGGTAAAGGGTGGGGATCAGGGACTGTATCAGTGTATTCGCCAACTCAGGAACAGATGAGGACGAATGCTAATGCGTATAGAGAACTGATCAACACTAGTCGTAAGGTGGAAGGTCTACCTGATATTGACAATGCAACTTTCAACAGCTTGGGATTCAAAGGACAGAGAGATGCTGCTCAGAAAGCAATCGACTCATTGAAGCCAACACCAAGCTACAACTTGGACAAGAACAGTCCAAACTATTTGCCAGTTGTACTTGCTCAAAAGCAACAGCAATTGGCGCAATATCAGAAGCACAAAGATATCAACGGTAATCCAGATGCTGATCCTGCTGTAGAGAAACAGCTTCAGAATGGTATCAATTATCTACAAGCGTCATGGGACAGCACTAATAAGGCTGAAAATGAAGCAGAGAATACGAAGAATATTTCTACGGCTGTTACTAAACTTGAGTCTAGTCCTGACGAGCTTGCGAAGCCTGGTGCTAAAGCTTCTATTCAAGCTCTACTAGCAGACTCTAGAACTACTCCTGCTGATCATAATCGTCTCATGTCTCTTCTACCTAAGGTAGATGTTGCTCAGAACCAAGTTATCAATATGAAGAGACGTGAGGCGTTGGCTCAACAGTCTGTAAGCCAAGGAGATCCTGAAGTAGCTGGTAAGCTGCTAGCTAACCGTAGTTTGACACTTGATGAGTTGAAGTCCCGTCAAGTTACTCCTCAGTTTATCACTAAAGCTGTCGCTGCTGCTCAGAATATTGATCCAAACTTCAAAGCTGCTGAATCTGCTGCTCAAGCATCAATCGCTAAGAGTCCTGCTAACCAACAGTTCTTTGGTAACACGGATTCGTTGCTTATCAAGGGAGGTACCATTGATCAACTTGCTGGTGCTTCTTACGGTCTTCCTAATGACTACAGGCTTCCTGCTCTTAACAAAGGTTCTGATTGGGAGTCTGCGGCACTTGGATTTGGATCCACAGCTAGATTCGCTGCTTCAGTATTGGGCGTAGCTGATGATTACGCTAAGGTCATGGGCGGTCAACAAGGCTCAGACACTGCTCGTGCTCAGGTCTTGGCACTATTCAAGCCTGACATGTCTAAGACCCAGATTGATGCTGCTATCGATCAAGTACGTAAACAGGTTCGTTCACAACGTGCTGGAAGAATTGGCAGCAATCCGTACTTGAAAGACATGTATCCAGATCCACAGAATTACGACGCTCCACAACAGCAACAGTCAACTGATCCTGCTTCCAAATTTGGTGGGGTTACTAGATAAGGAATATAATGCCAGACACAGATACTCAATTATGGGGTGGTCCACAAGACACTAGTACACAACAGCCTCAACCTACGGTGGCTCCTGTATCTAGTCACGCCTATTCATTATCTACAATCACAGTTCCTATGCTTTCACCTGATGGGAAAGTTGCTGATATTCCTCAAGGAAGAGTGGCTGATGCCAAGAATGGTGGATATAAGTTAGCTGTAGATATGATTGCTCCTGACGGTAAAACAGCAACTATTCCTTACGAGCGAGTTGGTGATGCTATGTCTCAAGGAGGGTATAGATTACCAGGAAGTGCTCCAAAGCCTGCTGGCTCGTATCAAATGGGTGATGAGATTGGGGCTAACACTCAGGGAGCTGGTCGTACTGAAGCTGCTACTGATGTAGGTGCATTAGGAGATGAAATTAGTAATGGTGCTAAAGCTGTAGACCAATGGTCTCAAGGTACAGGAGTGGCCAAAGGTGTCACTAGAGCGGCTATCGCTACTGCCAAAATGCCTGCTCAAACTCTTCACGCAATCACTGCTGAACCAGAGAACGACGATGAAAGAGAGATTTACAACAATGGTGTCGAATCACCAGTGGGACATATCCCAGGTATTGTTGCTTTGCCTCTATGGAGATTAGTAGGAGCTCCACTTGAAGAAGCCGATAAGAAATCACAACAGTACGAACAAATGGCTACCCAGGAACAGAATCCTGAAATCAAGAAGCAGCTACTAGATGCTTCTAGAACGTACAAAATGGGCTCTGTATTGCCTTTGGTCGGTCCTCTAGCTGCCAACTTAGCCGAACGTGGAGCTTATGGAACTCAAGGTGCCTCCAAGCTTGGATCCAATGGAAAAGGCGGATTCCTGAATAATAACAGTGACTTATTAGGGGCCACTGCTGAGGCTCTGACCTACGGTATTGCTCCTAAGGTTACAGAGGAACTGACTAAGGCTGGAGTCGGGGCTATAAAGAACGCACCTGACATTCTTCCTGCTGAAGAGACTCCTGGTGAGATGGCTGATCGTAGAGCTGCTGCTACACCAGAACCATCTGGAAATCCGTCTCTATGGGGTACTCGTTACGGTCCAAATGCAATTCCTGGAGTCACAGATCAAGAATCACCTAGCCTTGGACAGAGAATTACGCAAAGTGCTGCCAATGCAACCACAAAAGGTGCTGTAGCTGCTAGCAAAGGAATTACCAAGGGGGCTGCCGCTGCCACAAAGTATGTAGGTGTACCAGTTGCCAAGGGAATTGTAAGCGGATTGACAGATGTCGTAAAAGAAGATCTTGGCAATCTCTCAACTAATGCTACTAACACGCTCGGGGATTTGAAGAACTCCGTAGTAGACGCAGTGACTAACGGTAAGGGAGCTTTGGTTGATAGAATCTCTTCCGCTCTGGAAAATGCTGGTGATGTTGGCAAGTCTCTTGTACCTAAAGCTGATGAAATTGCGGCTAGCATTGTGGATAAGATGGCCAATGGAGCTAGCACATTAGCTGACAATGTCGAAGAAATTCTTCGTGGGCATCTAGAACTAGGTCAAGATACTATTGGTAGAGCATTAGATAATATCGCAACTAAAACAACTGATTACTTAAGTCAAAGAGCACAGGATCTTGGCTTGACTCCTGATGATATTAAGACGAAAGTTCAGAATGTAGTCGACAAAGTTAGAGACGAATACACTTACCACTTCAATCGTCCTCCAGAAGTTAGTGGTGGTTCGTTTGATGCTGATGAGTCATTTGGCAGAAATATGCAAGATGAACTCGCTGGTAGAAAATACAATTCTAGATTGGCTGAGCTTGCATATACAGAACCTGCTGCTGCTGATCTGAAGAACGCTTTGACTAAAGGCTCAACCCATGGTGGGGGTGAGAACATAATGGAGAATAGACTACGTCGTATCCCTGGACTAGGAGCAGACGTGTTTGCTGATGATGCTAATGTCACTCTTAAAGCTGCTCTAGAATCAGCACTAACTAATGGGGCTTATTACTCTAACTACGGCTCCAGATTGACGGAGATCTTAGGCAAGACGATTGATGATGTGCAGAAGAGCGGAAATCTTAATCTCAAACAAGCTATTAAGCAAATCAATGAAGGATTGTCGGATAACAGGAGTACCGCCAGCCCTAATAGGTTCAAGAATTATGATGCTGGCAAACTTGTTGGAGACGACACTGAAACAGCAAAATTATGGCGAGATGCATTGCAAGAAGCCGATGAAAAAATAAGCCGTACTACAGGATTTGGTGGACCTTATGCTTCGACAACTGCTTTGGGAATGTCTGGGGTACTTAGTGGGTTTGCGGCTGGTCATCCAGTTGTTGGGATGGTTATTGGATTGGGTGCTGACATCGCTCTCAAAGCTATGGTCAGACAACACTTCTTAAATCCGATGCTACCTGGAGACAGTCTACTAATACACGCACTGAGTTCCATCCCACAACCAGCTCCTGGAACTCTACTGGGTAAAGCGGCAGCTAGATCAGCAGCTGCTACTGGTAGCACAGTAGAGAGAAGCCCAGTGTTCAAAGCATATACGCCTGAGCAGAAAGCTGCTGCCTTAGAATCTCTCAAGAGTGCAAACCAAAAGGTAAAAGAATGGTGGGGCAAAGTTAAAGACAAGCAAGGCAAATAAAGGAAACTATAATGGCAACTGATGCAATCTTAGCTGGTAATATCAAAGGTATAACTGGTACTGCTGAAGCAGCAGAGATCACAGTGACTCTCTGCAACTTTGGCAATGTCCAGCCTTATACATCAGACGGCTCCATTGGCAGAATTGTTACTCAGTTCAGTGCTAATGCTTCAGGAGTCTACTCTCAAGCATTCTATAGCAATGGAAGAATTACTCCTGCCAACACATTCTACACCGTAGAAGTCCAGAGTTCCAGTGCATCGTTTGTTCAAGTTATCGCGGCATTCATCTATCCTGGTACTACTGCTATCGAAGGTCTAGTTCAGATCGGTCCAATTCTCCCAGCACCTTATGCTCCGTTAGGTGCTACTGGACCTTCTGGAACTCCTGGATATACAGGCTACACAGGCTACACAGGAGCAAACTCAGGCTTCACTGGAGCTACAGGATATACTGGACCATCAGGATCCTCTGGATACACTGGCTATACAGGATACACTGGCTATACAGGTAGAACGGGATATACAGGGTATACGGGATACACAGGACCCGCTGGATCTGGCTCAAGTGCATGGTCAGCTCTAACTAATCCTACTGGCAATCTGTCCCTCAGCATGGGGACAGACACAACTACGTTCACTCTAGGAGACCAAGGATCATCTGGTCCAGCTTATCCTGGTGGTGTCTTCACTATAACGGATAACGCCACATCTTCTGACACTTCTTACAACGTAAACATCCAAGCTGGTACTTCTGGATATCGTAATCCGTTAATGGTTGAGGTTGATGGATTCCCACAGTTTCAGGTAGCCAGCGTTGGGAGTAGCAGAGAAGGTGAAGTTGTAATTGGTAATACTCTCACTCCAACTCAATTAAACGATACTGGAGCACCATTTTCTAAAATGTGGATTGTTGACAACACAGCTAACCACACAAATCTGACATTACTACATAATAATCCAAACTCCACATCTACACAGCTAAGACTAAATAACGTTAATGCCACTGGCCCAAGCTTCAACTTTATGACCGCCTCCAATAATGTCATCAGAGGAGGCACTGGCTACACTGGGGATGGTTGGACTGGTGGCACTGTTGTCACAACGTTAAGAGGAGATGGACAATTCACTACTCCTACTATGGTTATTCCTGGCGCTCCTTCAGGTAGCGCAGTTGCCGCCGATGGTACAGGTTATGTAATAACGGGAGCAGGTTCCACTGGACCATCTGGATACACTGGTTACACTGGTTATACTGGCTACGGTCCTACTGGATATACGGGACCTGCGGGACCAACAGGTTACACGGGCTATACAGGATACACTGGTCGAACAGGTTATACTGGTTATACTGGATACACTGGTAGCGCTGGTTCAAATGGGTCTCAAGGAGCTACTGGCTATACTGGATACACTGGTCTTGGTCCAACAGGCTACACTGGTTATACTGGACTTGGAGCTTACACAGGATATACAGGATACACAGGATACACTGGCTTCGGGCCAACAGGATACACTGGTTATACAGGGTACACTGGCCCTATTGGACCAACTGGATATACGGGATACACTGGTCATGACACTACAGGATATACTGGGTATACAGGCTACACTGGCTTGGGTGCCTACACAGGTTATACTGGGTATACTGGATACACAGGACCTTCTGGTTCTGGAGGCTCTCAAGGGCCAACAGGCTATACTGGGTACACAGGATACTCTGGATATACTGGGTACACTGGATATACTGGACCTACTTCTGGATCAGTCACTCGTAGCATCAGCTATGTAATCGATGGCAACGGATCTGTACCAGCAACAGGTGTCTGGGGACAGATACAAATCCCAGTCTCTTGTACTATAACTGGATGGGTTCTAACCGCTGATGCTAGTGGAAGTGCTGTTATCGACGTACTGACTGCTAGCTACTCTGGGTTCCCAACTACTAGTAGTATTTGTTCTGGCGGATCTGGAGATAAGCCAACTCTCTCATCAGCCCAGAAGAATGAGAACTTGTCTGTCAGTGGGAGTGTGTGGACTACCGCAGTTACCGCTGGTACACAAATGCAATTCAATCTCAACTCAGTGACTACTTGTAAGAGATTGAATCTAACAATTGTTATTACAATTCCATAGGAGTCTTATGATCAAAGTAACAGAATGGAGACCGCATGTATGTGGATGTATGCTGACATATACATGGAACACAGAGGATAAAGAAGATGTTAGAAAACACACCGTACATTCTCATGCTCATTGTGGAGGCAATCATCCTCACGCAAAGTTTGGTGAGATCTTAGAAGATTCTGAATTCATGAAGGATTATCTAATTAGAGAGAAAGCTAGAGTAGAAGCTATTAAGGGAAGTCAATAATGTCATCGTATCCTGTCTACATCAGTGGAATAAGTAGCGTTCCAGTATCTAGTGGTAATATCTACTATGTTATTGGAGACTCAGAGATTGACTCTGATGCTACTTCTGCAACAGCTGGAGCAATAACTTATCATAGTGCGGGCACTTTAAGTAAGCTTACGGCTAATGTATATGTTAACACTGCTACTGCAGGTCCATGCACAGTCAAGTCCTATATTGCTGGTAGTCTTGGGAATCAATTATTATCATTCGCTGCTGGCATAACTGGATTCATTACTGATGGAGCTGACACTGACTCCATAAGTAGTGGTAATACTGTGGAGCTAGATGTTGATAATAGTGATAGCACAGGAACTGCTACTTTTAGTAGTATCATGTATCTATTTACAGGATCTACAAATACAGTTAAGAGAATAGCAAGTGGAAATAATGAATTAGCTTTGTCCTCCGCTAGCATCACTAGATATATTCCTGCATTCGGTACGAACATTGCTAGCACAACAGAGTTATACACAGAGACTATGCTATTTGTTAATGGTACATTAAGCAATAGTTCTGTAGTTGTGGATGTCAACGGACGATCACACGCTTCAACAGTGGTGTCTAGAATAGGTACTGGTTCAGGACAGTCTACTGGTAACGCATCAATATCTATAACCGCGTCCACTACAGGAACGTTCTCAGATACAACGGACTCTGATACGTTAGCTAACACTGGTACAACTATCAATTGGATGGTTACAACGGGTACTGGATCTGGTACCACAGACATTTCTAGTGTATCAGCCGAAGTAATTACTACAGACGGTACGTCGGTAGCAGGAAGTTGCATCGGAACTCAGACTGGATTCCCAAGTACTGGCAAATACATTCCTTTTGCTGGGGGGACTGCTGATAACTTTTCAACGGAGTCGAACTGTCAGGTCAAGGCAGCGGCAACTTACGTAGTTAGTAACGCCAGCATAAATATAACTTCTAATGCAGGAACAACAGCATCCACTCTACAATTCCGTTTAAATGGTGCTAATGCAAATAATGCAGCTTCTATCACAGCTAGTACAACTGGATTCTATACAGATGCGAGTGATACTGATTCATTAACATCTACTAGTTTAATAGACTACGAATTGATAAGAGCGGCTAGTGGTACAGTGGATTTCGTTAGTATCAGTGCTAAACTATCTCAGCCAGCTGGTGCTCCAGGTATGGCTCATATTCCCGATGCATTTATGTTCGGACAGTTATAAAGAGGACGTAATGACAATTCCAAAGATGCCAGAACCACCAATAGTAGTGTCAACGCCTACTTATGGTCTTGATCTTACAGCGGGAATGAACTATAACCTTGCCAACAACTTCTGGCAATTGGATTATATTATTTCTGGTCTATCTGGTGGAATCGGAGCTACTGGTCCCACTGGTCCTTCTGGCCCTATTGGTTCCACTGGGTATACAGGTTATACTGGATCTGGTGGGGGTGGCACTGGTTATACAGGCTACACAGGTTACACTGGTCCTTCTGGAGCTGGCTCTACTGGTTATACTGGGTACACAGGTCTAGGCAATTATACTGGCTATACGGGGTACACTGGTTACACAGGTGCAGGATCAACTGGATATACTGGTTACACTGGTCCTATTGGATACACAGGGTATACTGGGTATACTGGTCCTGCTGGGTCGGCATCAGCAACTGGAGCTACTGGTTATACAGGACCTGCTGGAAGTTTGTCTTCTTATGTCACTCTAACGGCAGGATCTACGATTACTTGGACTGTATCGTCGTCCGCTAATAATGCTCAGGTAACTCTTAATGCTAATAGTACTCTAGCAATATCAGGAGCTACTAGTGGTATGAGTGGAACGCTTGTAGTTACTCAGCCTTCTTCTGGCGGTCCTTACACACTTGCACTCCCATCAGGTAGCAAAGTAGTTGGTGGTGGAGCAGGAGTGGTTTCTTTGTCTAGCACTGCCTCTGCATCTGACATCTTAACCTGGACATATAATGGAACATATTATTATTGGACTTATGGTAGAAACTTCTCGTAGTGGATTCACGCTATAGATTGACTAGATCACTTAATGGTTCCCTAGAATCTATAGAATCCAATAAAAAGGAAGTATCTCCCAAACAGTCTAACTAGGGGAAGATTAAGCAAGCCTGATAAATGCTTGTAGAATAAAAGTTATCCATGACGGTGGGATTCCGTCACTCCAACCCCTCCTCCGCTGCTAATTGTAACAAAGCACTGGAGTTGTGCAAGTCCTGAATTTAGAGTCGGCTATCATACTATTAAGTAGCAGATGCCTCGCTAGCATCTATTGACTGAGAGTCATATTCATGATATTCTTAGTCATTAAGTAAAGACGGGATTGGGGCAACGTCTTTAACAGAAAAATTATGATAATA
>Ga0181528_10003243_pt1 | contig 10007 bp, 9 predicted proteins | sample PEATcosm2014_Bin_47_FD_119742 | JGI IMG/M metagenome (GOLD analysis project Ga0181528, IMG submission 119742) | Peatland microbial communities from MTU Mesocosm Facility, Houghton, MI, USA - PEATcosm2014_Bin10_10_metaG | ecosystem: Environmental > Terrestrial > Soil > Wetlands > Peat | place...
GAGATTGATTTTTATTTCCATAGGTAGAAATTGATATATTGATTATGTTTGTTAGATTACAGGATTAATATAAATCTAATTTTAAACAGATTAACATTAAAAGAGATAAGTGAAACTAGGCATAATTACCCACTTCTACATTAAAATTCGCTAAATGACGACACAGATGTTTATCGACAACAAATCGATAAGCAACTAGTATACCATATCGCAACTCATTGAATATAAGTATAAATTGATACCGCCTATTCAAACTTACACCCCCATCATTGCAAATTCTGCAATTTTTGCATGCAAGAAAGGTAGGTATTTGATATAAAACCCGCCCCTCAAGCCGCTAATTGGCAGACTGTCATAATTTCATTATAAAAATACCTTAGTGAAAGTCCAGTATTTATAATATAATACTCAATGCAATGCCCTTGGTTTTCTTACCAAGTGCTGCATGCCCAGGTCCAGTTTGGTAATATCGACAAAAACCTTTCTCCGACCGGGCGCTATCGTCAAGGCAAAGCCACGGCATACTGTTTTGAATATTTTTGTTGCGGTTAACAGATATTTTTCACCCTCATTTTTTTAAGCATATGAATAAAATCAAACACACAGCGCTAATGTTATTTTTGGCAATCTGGTTTGGCGCCAACAGCCTCAACGCCATCGCCGCGGAAACCACCGGCAGCGCCAACGCCAGCGTTGCGGAAACCATTTCGCATCTGGAAAAGGCCATCGTAGAAATCAAAAAAAGCGATTTCAACTATGCGCAATCGCATATAAAAGCGGCTAGAACCGCCTCCAGCCAGATTACCGGCGTCAATGAAACTATTTTGAAACAAGCAAACGACACTGTTCTGCAAGGCCAAAAACAAGTTAAATTAGGGGAAGTAAACAAGGCAGTAGAAGATTTAACCAAAGCCATGGCTGAATACAAATCCTTGTAATATTGCTCGGTAAGTCAAGCAAAAGGTCTAAGCTCCCCTCTTTGCGGAAGAGGGGTCAATGGATTTTTTAAATAAACTTTCCGCGCTTCAAGTCTATTTAAAATGCTAGAGAACGCTTAAAACCTTATCTTGCTTAGCTGCCGGTTAATGCGTAACTTCCTGCCGCCGCCGTTGGTATTCAGCAAACGACGGCTCGGGACAGCCATCCGCCATGGCTCTTTGGCATTGGTATTGATGCAGGTTTCCGACTGCAAAATAGCCCAGTTGGCGCACATCGGCATAGGTACAGCCGGCCAAGAATTGCCATGCCGCCAAAATTATGAGCTTCTGAAACGCCTGCAATTTTTTCTCTCCGCCGGAAGTCAGCGGGATTTTCCATCAAAACCGGGATGGTCCGCAAGTCCACCAGGCAAAAAAATATTCCTTAACTTGACATCATCACAATTACTCGCATTGTAATTTAATACCCCATCCGACACTCAGTTCGGTTAAACCCGGTTTTTTAGGTATTATGACAACTTAATGTTGTTACACCGGGCGTTGCCTATGACACTATTCGCTACACTCTCCAGCCATACAGCGCCTTTACCAGCGCCATTGCAAGACTTGGCCGCCGACTTTTGCGCGCGGCTAAGCGAAACAATCGAGCCACGGCATTTAGCCTGTTTCGAGCATCCGGCTTTCGCCGCTTCCCTATTAAAAGTGTGCGCCTGCAGCCAATTCGTCAGCGAAAATTGGCTGCGCCATCCGGAATTAGTCCCGGATCTGGTGCAATCCGGGGCTTTGTTTTCTACTTTACGCCGTGAAGATTACGCCGCAGAATTGCAAAACGCCGTTGTCGACTCCGAAGCCGGCTTGGCCAAATTGTTGCGGCAATTCCGCCGCCGGGAAATGCTGCGCATCGCTTGGCGGGATCTGGCCGGCTGGGCCGATCTCGACGAGACCTTAAGCGATTTAACGCTGTTGGCGGAAAGTTGCATAGGCACTGCGCTCAATTTTCTGTACCACCAAGCTTGTCAACGTTGGGGAACGCCCACTTTAGCCAATGGCGCGCCGTTTAATCTGGTGGTGTTGGGCATGGGCAAATTAGGCGCCTGGGAGCTTAACTTTTCCTCGGATATCGATCTGATTTTCGCTTATGCCGAGGAAGGCCTGCTGACCGAGAAAAAGGAAATCAGTTATGGCGAGTTTTTTACCCGGATTTGCCGGTCTTTGCTGAAAGCGCTGGACGAAATCACCGTCGACGGTTTTGTGTTCAGAACCGACATCCGCTTACGGCCCTTTGGCGACAGCGGACCGATTTTGATGACGTTTGACGGCATGGAAAACTATTACCTGAATCAAGCCCGCGAATGGGAACGGTACGCGATGATCAAAGCCCGGCAGGTCGCCGGCGACTTCCATACCGGCCGCCAGTTGGCGGCTATTATCAAACCGTTTGTGTATCGCCGCTATCTGGATTATGGCGCGTTTGAGGAACTGCGCGGGTTAAAGTTTCAGATCACCCAGGAACTAAAACGCAAGGATAGATTGGAAAACATCAAACTCGGGCCGGGCGGCATTCGCGAAGTCGAATTTATCGGCCAAGCCTTTCAACTTATCCGCGGCGGCCATGAGCCGGTTTTACAACAACGCGAAATTCAAATCATACTCATGGCGCTGCCCAACCTGAAGCTAATGGCCTTAGAAGACGCCTCTGCGCTAAAATTCGCCTACCGTTTCCTGCGCCGGGTGGAAAACCATATCCAGCAATATCAGGATAAACAAACCCATGATTTGCCCGAGGATGCGTTGCAACAACTTATTTTGGCCTGGTCGCTGGATTTTCCGGACTGGGATAGTTTTAAACAGGAATTGAATCAAGTCCGGACCCGAGTGCACCGCATCTTTGTCGACGTGTTTTCTTTCGAAGAGCAAGACGGCCAACGCCTAAGCGGCCAAATGTTCTGGGCCGGCAGGCCGGGTGATGAGCAGGTTTTGGAAGTCTTGAATGAATACGGCTATGCCGATCCGGTTTACATCCTGAAGCTGATAGTTGATTTTAAGGAATCCCACGCCGTCAGACACATGAGCAATAAAGGCGTCAACACTTTGCAACGCCTGCTGCCGCAATTGATTGCAGGCTTGCGGAACCTGGAGAATCGGGATATCGCTTTAAAACGCATCCTGGATTTGTTTGAAGCCGTAGCCGGCCGCAATGTGTATTTGTCTTTATTGGCTGAAAATCCGGAGGCTTTAAAGCAATTAAGCACATTATCGGCCGCCAGCCCATGGATTTGCGAGTATTTAGCCCAATACCCGATGTTATTCGATGAATTGCTGTCAGACCGTTCGTTATACGCACCCTTGCAAAAATCCGATTTGAGCCGGGAACTGCAACAGGACTTAGCGAAGATTGATGTTGCGGACGACGAGCAATTGATGATCGCCTTACGCAAATTCAAGCATGTGAATGTCTTGCGCGTCGCCGTCGCCGACATCATGGGCTTGTTGCCGGTCATGACCGTCAGCGATTATCTGACCTGGATAGCCGAGGCTGCGCTGGAGGAAGTTCTTAACTGCGCCTGGCAAACCCTCGGCAAAAAATACGGCTGCCCGCCGGGGACCGATCAAACGGCAACCCGGTTTGCCATTTTCGCCTTCGGCAAATTGGGCGGACGCGAGCTAGGCTACGGTTCCGATCTGGATATCGTGTTTTTTCATAATTATCCGGACGGCAATCTGCTCACTACCGGCGCCAAGCCCGTTAATTGCGGCCTATTCTATCTACGCTTGGCGCATAAAATCATTCATATCCTGGATACCAAAATGCTGTCCGGGATTTTATACGAGCTGGATTTACGGCTCAGGCCGAATGGCGATTCCGGCCTGATTGCGCCGCATATCGACAGTTATGAGGATTACCTCCGGCAACATGCCTGGACTTGGGAGCATCAAGCCCTGGTCAGAGCCCGCCATATCACCGGCGACCGCGAGTTAAAAGCCATATTCGAGGATATACGCCGGCGCATCCTGACTATAAGTAGAGATGTGCGGGCCTTAAAAACCCAAGTCCTGGACATGCGGGAAAAAATGCGCGGGAAGCTGTCCGGCAAACAGAACGGCATTTTTGATTTAAAACAGCACGCAGGCGGCGTGACCGACATCGAGTTCCTGGTGCAATTCCTGGTCCTGGCCCACGCCGCAAAAAATCCGGCCTTGATCGCCGATACTGGTAATATCCGCTTATTAGAGAGCTTGGCGCAACAACATTTTATCGACGCCGCCGACGCGAATATCCTCACCCTAGCCTATTGCGCATACCGTTATCATGGCCATCAGCAAATTCTGCAAGGCAATCGGCCTGTGGCGCTGAGTAACGAGTTTATTGAGCAGCGCACCCAAATTCAAAGGATCTGGCATGAAATTCTGGAATAAAACCCCTCTATCCCAAGCAATTGTTAAAATATCACAGCTGTTTTTGCTGGGGGCGGCATTATGTTTAGCGGCTTGCAGCAACACCCGGGACAACTCGGAGTTATCGGCTAAACAGCCGGATATAGCCGAGCCGGCATTAAAACTTGGCGCACCGCAAAAGATTAAAAACGACGGCTCCGTGCAAATTTATCCCACCGAATTCGCCTATTTGGCCGGTTGGAATCAGGAAAATCACGCGGCAGCCTTTAGTTCGTTTCAACGCTCCTGTCAGAGTTGGCAGTCGCAACCCGATAACAAAATCTTGGGCGGGGTTTTTGAACTAGGCCACATAGGCGACTGGAAGCGCTTGTGCGGGCTTGTCGTCGCTAAAGGCGAAGAAAAACAGTTTTTCGAAACTTGGTTCCAACCGTTCGCCGTCGCCGACAACAGCGGTTTCGAGGGTTTATTTACCGGTTATTATCTGCCGGAATTGCACGGCTCCTATCAAAAAACCGAGCGTTACCACGTCCCCATTTATGGCGTTCCCGGCGATATGCTTAAACGCGAGGGCAAAACCGGCCGCCTGGAGAATGGCAAATTCGTGCCCTACTATAGCCGGGCGGAAATTTCCGCCGGGGCGTTAAAAGATAAAAACTATGAAGTGCTCTGGGTGGATGATGAAGTCGATGCCTTTTTTATGGAGGTGCAAGGCTCCGGCCGGATCGTGATGGAAGACGGTCGAGTGCAAGGCGTGGGCTTTGCCGCGAAAAACGGCCGTACCTATTATGCCATAGGCAAATGGCTGACGGATATCGGCGCCATCCCTAAAGAAGAAATCTCCATGCAAAGCATCCGCGCCTGGATAGACAAACACCCGGAAGAAGGCCGGCAATTGCTGTTGAAAAATCCGTCCGTGGTATTTTTTCGCCTGACCGAATCCAAGACGGCGGCAGGACCGATAGGCACCATGGGCGCCCCGCTCACCGCCGGCTATAGTCTGGCGGTAGACCGCAGTTATTTGCCGCTGGGCGTGCCGCTGTGGCTGGATCTGGAGCCGCCGGCCGGCGCCGAACGGTTACGGCGGCTGGTCATGGCTCAGGATACCGGCAGCGCCATCAAAGGCTTGCTTCGCGGCGACATCTATTGGGGACACGGCCAGCAAGCCGGCGAAATCGCCGGCGGCATGAAGGCCAAGGGCCGGTATTTTTTACTGATACCTAAAAAACTTGCGCTAGGATAAGTGCAGTCATAGTCGTTTGGTAACCTCTCAGCATAATTAAACTATGTTATTTCACACACTTTTAGCTGCGTGATATCACACACTTATTCAAACAACGCTTTCTTAGTATAAATTCCTTGTAAAACAAGACGCTAATAAGTGCATGCGGCTTAAAAGGCCTTCTCTATCGCCTAAAATCGACCAGGGATAAGTCTTAAACTATGTTATATAACGCAACATAATTGCGTTATATAACATAGTTTAATTATTCCTATCTCCACACTCGCCTGATATTTAAATAATAACCCTTAAATAACAACAACTTGCTTTCATATAAAGTTATTGGTTCATTTATTGCTGTGTAATGCGTTATGCCGCATATCATCCTAAAACAGAAAATAAACACACGCATGCCCTGCCCCGAATCGCTTAAAAATCAACAAAAATGGCTTTATTGCTGCGTTTATGCCGTTATTTGTATTTCCCTGTTTCCGTGCCAAAACGTCAGGGCAACCACAGCCTTTGCCCGGCAAACCGGCGAACCCTGCGTAGCCTGCCATATGCAAAATTATGGCCCTTGGTTGACGCAATACGGTCAAAAATTTAAGCTGGACGGCTATGTGGCCGGCAATGCCAACAAACTGCCGGATGCTATAAACCCCTTTGCGCTGGAAGTCGTCGGCTCGATTACCAATACCCAAAAAGATGCGCCCACAGCTTACAACTTCACTGGCGCGAAGGCGAACAACAATCTGGTCAACGACTGGACGGCGCTGTTTTACACCGGTCGGGTCGCCGAAAAAGTAGGCGCCTATCTGCAACTCAATCTTAATCCGCAAGTCAACCATTATGTCAGTCTGGCGATGGCCGACATCCGCTTTGCCAATCACGGCCGCTATAAGGAGCATGATGTCACCTACGGCATATCGCTGAACAATGCCCCGACCATGAGCGACACCTGGATGACAGCCTTTGCCTGGATGTATCCATACAACTCGTCCAACGTAACCATCAGGCCCGCCGCTCAGCCCTGGTTGCAAGCCTTGATGTCCGGGGCTAATACCGCCGGCGCAACCGCTTACGCCATGATCGATAACCATGTTTATCTGGAAGCCGGCGCCTACGCCTCTCAAGCCCGGGAAATGGCGCAAGGCCTAGGCGTCTGGAACTTCGGTTCGCAAAGTCAGTCGCCGCAAGCCGGGCTGATTGATGGCGCGGCCCCTTATTGGCGCATGTATTATCAGAATATTGCCGGTCCGCATACCATGATGCTAGGCACATTCGGCTTAATGGCGAATGTCATTCCCTATTATCAACGCGGTTTCGGCACGGATTCTTATCAGGAATACAATATAGACGCCAATTACTCCTATATGTTGGACGACGATAATATGTACATGGCGATGGCCAGATACACTCGAGACCAAATGACCATGCGCGCCAGTAACCAGATATACGGCAGCAATACCAGCAATTACTTAAATAGTTTCATGGTCATGGGCATGTGGACCTATAAGAAGACTTACAATTTCACGATGGGTTGGACCTATATGCAGGGTAGCGCCGATATGGCGCTCTATAACGGCGCGGCCGGTTTTAATGGATCAGTCTCCAGTATAACCGGCAGCGCCAACGGCTCGCCAAACACAAATTCGCTCATGTTCCAGGCAGACTATATCCCGTTCGGTAAAGGCACTGCCGGCGCCGACCCTTATATAAACCTGCGCTTTTCCTTGCAATACACCGCCTATACGCAGTTTAACGGCGCCTATTCTAACTACGACGGCGCCGGCCGCAGTCCAGAAGCCAACAATACTTTGTACTTTGTCGGCAACCTGATGTTCTGATGCTATTACCCATGACTTATAATTTTAAAATCAAGCTCATCCTGACCATCGCCAGCCTACTCTGCCTATGGGGCTTATCCGTCGCCTCACTGGCCGCGCCGGCGGAATCCGGCTCCTGCCCGGCCGGCCACCAACATATGGGACACGGCGGCAACGTGAATTACCAGCCGGATGACGCTCTCAAAAAACTGGCCGATGACGAATGCAGCAGTTGTCATGGTACAGCCGGCGTCAGCGTATCGGATAATATCCCCAATTTAGCCGGACAGGATTCCCTGTATATGTGCGGCTGGTTGATAGGTTGCCGCAATCAAGGCGATAAATGCGAGGGCCATGAAGATTTAGCGGCCAAATTCAACGATCATGAAATCGTGAATTTATCCGAGTTCTATTCGCATTTACCCGCAGTTAAATGGTAAGCAAACCGATGAGAAAATTTACCATGCTCCGCACCCTGACGGCCTTTACTCTCAGCGCGGTTGTGCTCTGCCTGTCCGGCTGTTCGATGTTTGCATCCAGACCCGCCGCCGACAGCGCCGCCGCCGCGGAAAGAACCGCTTATCTAAGTTGCGGCGGTTGTCACGGCCCAACTAATGTCCGGGTGTCATTTATGTCTCCCAATATCATAGGTCAGAAAAAAGGCTATTTGGCGGCGAAATTGCGGGATTTTCGAGACATGAAGCGCATCCATCCGTTTATGAATGGCGTAGTAGAAAATTTGACAGATCAAGACATCGTAAATCTGGCAACTTACTACGCAAATTATGGTCAAAACAAAAATTAGAGGGCTTACTATGAAATATCTTACTGCCTGTCTTCTGTTCGGTATTTTTGTCGCTCAACCTGTTTCGGCGGAGCATCTTGGCGATTTTCTCAGCTACTTCGCCTCTCAGGCTAAAACAGAGAATCCCAACTTTGCCGGCTTTTCCCCCAATCGTGGCGAACAATTCTTTAAAAGCCCGCATGCCGCCGAATGGAGTTGCAGCAGTTGCCATACCGACAACCCCAAGGTAACCGGCAAACATATTGTTACGCAAAAAAGCATAGATCCGTTGGCGCCGTCCGCCAATGCCGAACGCTTTACCAATCCGGCCAAAGTGGATAAATGGTTCAAACGCAATTGCAAGGATGTAGTGGGCCGCGAATGCACTAGCATGGAAAAAGGCGATGTACTGAGTTACTTGCAGGCAGTCGGCAGCTAAAAAATGCCGGAGCGCCGCTTAATTTGGGACATGCCGACCAGAGTGTTTCACTGGTCGCTGGCCCTTAGCTTTTTGGGCGCATATCTTTCCGGCGAAAGCGAGCGCTGGGCCTTGGTGCATCTCACCTGCGGCTACACTTTCTTAGGCCTGATTATATTCCGGCTAATCTGGGGAGTGGCAGGCACCCGCTACGCGCGCTTTACGGAATTCGTCCCTAGCCCAAGCTCCGTGCTGAAGTATCTAGCCGGCCTGGTTAAGCGGCGTCCAACCCATTACATCGGTCACAATCCATTAGGGGCGCTGGGAATTCTAGCCATACTTCTACTCGGCCTGATCTGCGCCGTTTCCGGCTGGCTGATCAACGCCGAAGTTGGACCCTTTTGGCTAGAGCCCGTGCATTTAATTTCCGCCGATATCCTGGTGGGTCTGGTGCTGGCGCATATCGCCGGGGTGTTAATCACCAGCTACCTGCACCGGGAAAACCTAATCAAAGCCATGCTGGACGGCAAAAAGCAGGCGGAAGCAGCTCAGGCCATACCCCAAAAACGGCCACTGATAGCCTTTTTACTCCTAATTTGCATGGTTGCTTTTTGGCTTTGGTCATTTAGCGCCACGCTATTTTCCTCAACAGTGGAAACTTCCGTCGTCATTAGCGACGAAAAAACCAAGTAGGCATCTATTGCGGCATGCAATTTACAACCGGCCTGACCCGGTTTTTTCCGAAAATAAAGCAAAAGACAGTTGACGTATCAGCCAACCGAGTATTACTATTTATATAAAGTAATACTCGGAGATATGCTATGCACAAGCTAACTACAAAAAGACAAGTGACAATACCACAAGCCGTCTGTAATGCACTGTCCCTTGAGCCTGGTGACTATGTTGAAGTTTTTGCGCGTGACGGCGTGGCGCATATCGTCAAGATGAATTCCGCTAATCTTGCCGGCAAGTTTAATTATCTGCTCAAAGATAAAGAGTTTCCATCAACTGAAGATATAAAATGCGCAATAAAACAACGCGCTGCCAATAAGTTTTTAGCTGATGATTGCGATTGATACGAATATCCTGCTCAGGTTTCTGTTTAAGCCGATAGACAACAAAAACCCGCAATGGCAAGTTGATGCCGCCGTGGCCTTGATTAACACAGCTGACAAGGTTTTTATTTCTGCAATCGTGGTAGCGGAAATAGAGTGGGTTTTAGAGAGTGTATTTGAGTGTAGCCGCCAGGAAATATATTTAGTGATACATGAGTTAGCGAGCAACTCCAGGATTCAGTTTGAGGACTGGTCGGCTTTGAACAACGCATTGCTGGATTATATTGAATACAATGCGGTTGATTTATCCGATTGTTTGATTGCGCGTAGCGCCCGAAATAAAGGCGCGACCACCCTTTTTACCTTTGAAA
>Ga0181528_10003245_pt1 | contig 10006 bp, 7 predicted proteins | sample PEATcosm2014_Bin_47_FD_119742 | JGI IMG/M metagenome (GOLD analysis project Ga0181528, IMG submission 119742) | Peatland microbial communities from MTU Mesocosm Facility, Houghton, MI, USA - PEATcosm2014_Bin10_10_metaG | ecosystem: Environmental > Terrestrial > Soil > Wetlands > Peat | place...
CGCCTCGGTGACAGCGCTGGCGGCTGCCACTACCGCCAAAGGCGCAGTCGTTGGAATGGCCGCAACGAAAGGCGCCACCGGCCAAGCCACCGGAATGATCGGCTTTCTGAAAAGCATCGGCTGTTTTTTGGGCCTTGTTGCTGTTCCAGCCACGTTGGGCACTTACGTGGGACATAAATTGGGCCAAGACGCAACGGGCCTTCCCCAGCAGCGCAAGTCCGTGGCGAAATTCTGGCGCATCTTCGGTTATGGCCTGGTTCTTTTTCTCTTGCTTCCGTTGCTCCTGACTTTTGGAATCACCGGTTTTTTGCACGATGATGCCCGTGCCAGATTTCTTTCGGTCATGTCCATCTGGTTGGGACTGGCCTATCCATTCGTGCTGGGAGCGCTTGTGTTTTGGGCCTGGCAACGAAGGCGCAAATCATCAAATGCCGAGCCGTTCCACATGATCGACCAGAGCGAAGCGGCCCCGAAACAGGCCGGGGCCATCCACGCCAGCACCTTTAGAAAGATTTCAAGGCGCTTGGTTCTGTTCATGACGGTCGCCGCTGCCGGACTGCTGATCTTTTGCTATACCGATATGAACCATAATGTTGGGTTCCTTGCGGGCCCCCAACTTTGTGACCTTATCAATCAATGCACTCCGGGCGAACTGAAAATTAGTCTCCTGAAAGGCCATGAGCACTCCCTCTGGCACGAATATCCCCAGATGTATTCGTATTTCTTTGTTGAAGTCCGCAAGAATGGCAACGTGGCCAAATACACTGCCAATGTGGATGAAACAACTCTGGCGTTGATCGCGCAAAAAAAGATCACCTGCCCGACGTATATTTCAGGCCGCGACTTCGAGATTCTCGGCACACCGGGCCGAATTCTGCCTTTGCTCGCAGCGTTTGTCCTAACTATCGGCTTCTTCTTCCTTCTCAAACGCCATCGCGGCACGGGTTCAGCGGTGAAATAGCCGGTCCTTTGCCTTTCGCTTCGGCCTCGGATTATGCCGGATCGCGGAGATAAAAAGGGCGATTCATTGGTTTTCAATGAATCACCCCATTGAACTCGGCATTATAAATCACGTCAGCAATTCAGACAGCCAAGTTCCCGTAATGGTTTGTGGGATTGACCTCCGATGATGATGTGAACCATTGCTTTCGCCGACCGCGCTCGATGACATCGCCTTCGCCGCCATGATTTGATGCGCCGTCACGGCGACACCCTGCTTTTGATATTCTCCTGCAACGGCATCGAGGGTGTCACCGGCCTGAACGGTGTAGTTGTATCCAATCGCTCCCTGTGATGCGGAATTACAACCCGTGGCCAGCAGCGTAGCGAACAAACAAGACAACAGAAATCGCTGTTGAAAGATGTTCTGCCTAGCTCATCAATTCATTTGGAACCGCGATTTGCCGGTCAGCTTGGGCTGCTTGGTTCTGGATTTGGCTTTTTTTATCTTTGCCTCGGCTTTTTCCAGATCAGCCAGCGCTTTGGCGGGGTTGGTTCCGGCGTATATCACGGACATGATGGCCGGCAGATAACGGTCCATAATCCGAAGGTTTAATGACAACAGTCCGTCCGCCAACTCCAGTTTGGGCACTTCTTCATCATACGGAATGGAAGTTTTGCAGAAGATATAGCCGTCGCTGAAATCCATCTCAAAACAAGCCACCGGCATCCCGAAGTTGATGCGGGTCAGAAGTTCGGCGCAGACCATTCTTTTGGGTTCGGGGCAATTGACGGGAAAGGAGGATAAAATCACGAGCGCGGTATCATTGATGCCGCCGGCCCGGATCCGCCATTGCCCGTTTTCACCGCTGCACCCCGAATTGACCATTTCGTTCACCTCATCCACGTCAAATTTCCAGTCACGGGCCTTTAATACTTCGGTCATTCTTTCCGTTGCAGCATTCATGCGTTTCCTCGCAGTTAATGGTTTTCGATCTTTTGAAGCAGCTTAACGCATCAGGTATGACAACTGCCGTCATACCTTGAAAAACGAATAAACATTTTTCGGGCAGGCGCTGGGCGACGGCTGGGGGGGAACAGGGCAGTATTTTAAACCGCTCCCGGTTATTGATAGCGACTCTGCAATAACTTGGCAGTTTCTCGAAGTCGTTCAGCCAGGGCCTGCGGCCGAACCACGGTCGCGTGCCTGCCCCAGCTCAAGACCCAGCGCTCGGCTTCCTCGATGCTATTCAAGCGCAGGCGTAGTCGGATCTGACGTCCGGGCAATTCCATGATTTGCTGGCTGGCATGCCAGTTCCGGCCTCGGATCAGGTCCGACGCCCAGGTGTCGAATTCCAAAACAACCTCGTAGTCGTCCGTTCCTTTAAACACGTTGAAGCTGCCCTTCAAATATTCGTTCAGGCTGAATTTCTTCGGAATGGTGAATCGTTCGGTCGTGATTTCCGGAGATTTCAAACGGACGAGGGCAAACGTGCGCATGGCCTGACGTTTGACGTCGAACGCGAACAGATACCAATGGTTGTCCACGCAGCCCAAGTGATAGGGATGCACCAGCCGGCCCTGGGCTTTCTCCGTCCCAAGATTCCGGTATTGAAATTTTAAAACCCTCTTTTCCTTTAACGCGCGGGTCAGAATTTCAAAGGTTTCCAGGTCGTTGTCCTCCGGGGCAAAGGGCCGGAACGACAGGGCTTCATCCAGATTGCCCAGCATGTATTTTGCGGATGAATCCAACTGGCCGGTGAGTTTGCGAAATGCCAGCGCCAGGGGATGTTCAAAGGGTGTTCCCCGGTATTGGGCAACGGCCTTGTGCGCCACCAGCAGGGCGAATATTTCCGCCTCGGTGAAGGGCAGCTGCGGGAATTGATCGACCGGCTCCGAGTAATAATAACCGTTGCGCTGGCTGTCGAATTCGATGGGCAGGTTAAGGCGGTCCCGCATGAAGTCCATGTCGCGCATGACCGTGCGCACGGTCACCTCGAATTCCTTGGCCAGCTTGGTGCAGTTGGGAAATGATTTCTCATTGATCAGATTGTGAAAGCGCATCATCCGCTCCCAGGGCGGACGACTAAAAGCCTGACTTCGGTTTTTGGCCATGATTCCTTTCGGGTGCTGCCCCTTTGTGAACCCTCTGACACTGCATGTCAAACCCTTCCTGCTGCAGACTGAAATAATCATTTTACCCTGTGACCGTGTTTGTCACACCCCCTTGATTATCGTGGGCGCATGAAAACCGAATTCTACCTCGATTATCCCACGATTCTCGCGAATCAAGCGCGCCCTGTGAACTTTGCCATTCGTTTTGCGGCGGAGCTCGTGGGCAATCCCCGGCCCAAGCCGGCGGCGTTTTGTGCGGTGCTGGATCGGAGCGGCTCAATGGCCGGCTCCCCGCTCGCGCATGCCAAGGAGGCGGCAAAGGTTGCCGTGCGCAACCTCCGGCCCGGTGACCGGTTCAGTCTCGTCATCTTTGATGACGAGGCTCGAACCGTCATCCCGCTGCAACCAGCCACCAACAAACAGGGCTTTTACGAGACCATCGACCGGATCATCGAGGGCGGGCAGACCAATCTCACCGGCGGCTGGATGCTAGGCCGAGATGAATTGCGCAAGGCGGAGGCCGGCACCACCCGGCGTCTGTTGATACTCAGCGATGGGCTGTTGAATCATGGCATTGTGGACCCGCCCGCCGTTAAGCAGGTAGTCGTCGCGGGTCTGGAACAGGATCTGGTGCGCACCTCCTGCCTCGGGTTTGGCGATAATTACAATGAAGACCTGATGGCGGAACTCGCGCGGGCGACCAACGGCCAGTTTTATGATGCCGATTCGCCGGACACCCTGCCGGCCATCTTCGCATCGGAGCTGGAAGGCTTGCAGAAGCTGGCGATCCAGAATCTGCGCGTGCGGATTGGGGCACTGGATTTCTGTGATCAATATTCCTTGCTGGGCCAATATCCGTCGGTGTGCCTGCCGGATGGCCGGAGGGAATTTGCCGTTGGCGACCTGGTGAGCGAGGAAGAGCGCATCGTCTGCTTCGGCGTCCAGACTTTGCCCGTGCCGCTCATCAATGGCCGGCCGGCATTCAATTTGAAAGGCGAGCTGCTGCTGGGCGTGGACATTCTTTGGGACGAGATTTCGGAGAAGGGCCTGGTCTCCTCGATGATGACCCAGCAGTTGCGAATCCAGGCGACCCAGGACCCGGCGCAAGTGGTCGTCAACAGTGTCGTGGCCCCGTGGATAAGCCTGCAAAAAGCCGGCGCAGCTGCGGCGGAGGTGAACAAGAAGATGGATCAGGGGCAAATAAACGAGGCCTTGGCGGTGCTGGACAAGACCATTTTGGAGTTGGCCCAATATGGCGAGCGCGGCGCCGAAGCGATCAAGGTATTGCAGGAGATGAAGGAAAAGATCGCCAGTGACGGCTGGACACTCCGCGAAAGGAAATCTTCCCGATATCGCAGCTCAAGCTATCTGAAGATGAGTTCTTCCGAAATGTGGTCGAGTAAATGCGCGGCGCCCAGTTTCAAGCAGAATCCGGCCAGCCCGGAAAATCCGCCCACCGCTACATGAATGACGGATATTTTCAAGGCGGTGACCTGAGCTGCCGGGAATCGCAGCAGTCCCGACGGGCTCAGGCCGGATCGGCTGAGCCGGTGGAGCAGCAGCCTTCGCTGATGCTCGAACCCAGTCCCGAGGAGGCGGAACAATTGGCCAGGCAATCGGCCCTGGCGAATTTACGGAAGGCGGTGGAAAAGCAACCAGACTCCGCTTTAGCCTGGTATCAATACGGCGATGCGTTGCTGGCGCTGAACCAGGTGGAAGAAGCCGTTCCTCCCCTGCGCAAGGCGGTGGAACTTTCACCGGATACGGCGCTCTTTCACTATGACCTCGGTTTGGCGTTGTATGAATTGAAACAACCCGAGGCCGCCATGGAGGAATTCGCAGGCATTGTCGCTGGCGATCCCAAACTAAAATGCGCCTGGTCGAGCCTGATGTTGGCCGCCATGACCAACCTTGCCTTGAGTCAGGAAAAACTGGGCCGGCACGACCAGTCCATTCAAACATTGCTGCCAGCGCTGGATACTGCCGTGGGCATTTTATTTAACCTTGGATTTCTGCACTTTCGCGCTCGGTGCTTTGACGCGGCACTGCCGTTCGCCCACGCGGCATATATTCTGAAACCCAACAACGAGGACGTAGTTCATCAATATGGATCGATCTTGAGCGAAATAAACCGGCCCGCCGAAGCGGTAAAAATTCTCAAGCTGGCCACCGAGCTCAATCCCGACTGCGGCGGCGCGTGGTATGACCTCGGCCTGGCGCATGCCCGGCTGAAACAGCGGAGCCGGGCACGCGTGTGCTTTTTGAAATCGCTCCAAATTGACCCCGATCGCGCGTGGTCCCGCTACGACCTGGCCTGTCTCGACGCCCTGGAGGGACGGCGGGACGAAGCGTTTGAAAATCTGATGCAGGCGGTGGTTCGCGGGGTCAGGGACATCGGGTATCTGCGGCGGGACGAGGATTTGCGGTCGCTGCGCCGGGACCGGCGCTGGAAAACTTTGCTCACCACGATCCGGGAGCTGGAGAAATCCAACAGCAACAACTGAGGAACTGACTATGAATGGCGCCGATTATTGTTTTGGAATCGATCTGGGAACTTCCAATTCCTCGATTTGCTACGTCAATCCCAGGGGGCGGCATCCCCCGCCCTATGTCCACGTCGAAGCGGCCCGAGTTCCGCGCGACGAGACAGCTTGAAACTGGACCGCCCCCTGGGCGAAGAGGCCGGAGAATGTGTGGCGGCCGAGTTGTCTCGGTGGGCTGGAGGCTCAGGGAACAAATGCTTCTAAAGCCGGTGGTGCGGCCCTTGTTCAAAACATTTTGATAAACCAAAAACCAAAAAACGCAAAGGAGATTATATGTGGCTGATGACTAAACATGGGTTTTATTCCATCGTGCAGAAAAAGCAGGGCGAGTTCCATATTCGCGCCCGCGTGCGCAAGGATCTGGAGAACCTGGTGACGCGCATGCCGCTGGCCGGCGCAAAAATCCGCTCCAGCAAAGAAACGGACTACCCGTATCGCCTCATTGCCGGCCGCGAGGTGGTAACGAAGGTGATTCAATTTCTGGGGGATACTCTGGATTATTCAAATTTCAAATCCACCGTGGCGGAAATCAGGGACCAGCAGGAAAAGCTCCCTGTTTATGAACAGATTTGGCACATGCTGCTCGACAAGTTTGGCGGCTATGGGAAAATCGCCTCGCAACAAAAAACCAGCACGCCCCAGCAAAGAAAACCGGAATGCACATTGCCACTTAACAACGTTCAGGGCTAGCGGCTAAAACCACCGGGTAAAACCAATGTCACACAACATCGTCTTTCTAGGCTGGGCCAAGCCGTGGACCGATTTATTTGCCGGTTGGCTGGAGCGCGAGCCGGATCTTCTGCGGCGCCGTCTAGTGGTGGTGCCCACGCGCGAGTCGGGGCGCAGACTCAGGGAATGGCTGGTCAGCAGAACGTCCCAGAACGGCAGCGTCGCCATCCTCGGACCGCGCGTGGCGACGCCGGATGATTTCTTTCGCCCCGACGAAACCATGCCCGACGCCATCCGCTGGGCCGGGTGGCTGGAAGTTCTTCGCGCGACGAAGGACGATGACGTGGCGACATTATTTCCTTCCGGCATCCAGGACAAAGATGATGTCTGGCGCCTGGCGGTCGTGCGGCAAATCGAGCAGGCCCGCGAATCATTACTTTCCGGAAACGTTGATTTTTCAGAAGTGGCCCGGAGTTTGCCCGAAGACAACGCCCGCTGGACCGAGCTTGCCCAACTGGAGCGCCGCGTCATTTCAGTGTGGAAAAAATGGAGCTATGCTGATCCGGCCGGCGCGAAACGAAATCGGGCGCACAATCCTATCTGCCCGCAAGGGGTGGATGAAATCATCCTGGCAGGCGTCACCGACCCCACGTGGCTGGCCGTGGAGGCGTGGCGGCGTTTGGAGGAGCAGAACATTCCCATCACCATCCTGGTGGGAGCGCCTGCGGAATTAAAATCCGCTTTCGATGAGTGGGGCCGACCCAGGCCGGAGTTCTGGTCTGACCGCAGGCAGCACGCCACTCCCGAGCCATCCGCCTCGCTGGTCGCGGCTGACGCCGTGGCACTGGCGGAGGCCGTGGTGCAAAGCTGCGCGGGCCGGAGCAACCGCCACGTGGCCGTGGGCGTGTGCGATTCAACCGTTGCGCCGGCGGTCGCCCGCCGGTTTCTGGAGGCGGGCTGGCTGACTTTTGATCCGGAAGGAATTCCCTTGGCGAAAGACGGCTGGCCGGAATTGCTGGAAGCACTCGCCGGAGCCATCGACGCGCCCGGCGACTACGCCGCCATCGCCCGGGTGGCGCGACATCCCGTGGTGTGGACTGAATGGCTCAAGGATTACGGTGCGAAAGCGTCCTTTGCCGCGCTGGACGAATGGGAGGTTGAGCACGCCGCGTCGAACGTGGCGGCCTGCATTGCCCAGCTTCGCAGCAGCGAGCGTGACGCCGAAAAAGCCGCGGGCGAGTTGCTCGCGACCATTCGGGGCTTTGTCCGGGAAGCCTCGGCAGAAAATTCTGACGCGCTCGAAAACAAACTTCGCCACTGGCTTCAAAGCGCCGCGCCACAGGCCGCGAGCAATGCCCTGGCCGAACTGGAGTCGTGGCCGCAGCTCCGCGCCGCGGGCTTCGGGCTCTCGCTTCGCCTGAAATGGCTGGCGGCATCGCTCGCCTCGGTTTCCCGGAGCTCCGACGCCTCGGATGCGGTTCTCGCATTGCAGGGCTGGCTCGAATTATCGTTCGATCCGGCGGCCCATCTGATTCTTGCCGGCGTCCACGAAGGCAGCGTGCCGGAAGCGCCGGCGGCGGATCCGCTGATCACCGAGGCCGTGCGGGAGCAATTCGGATTGCGCGACCGCATGTCCCGGCTCGCCCGCGAAATCTTTCTCTACACGGCGATGATCCAGGGCAGGCTTGCCGGCGGCAGCGTGACCGTCGTCACGGCGCAGGTGGATGCGAAGGGCGAACCCTGCAAGCCGTCGCGCGTGCTGCTCCAAGCCCCGCCGGAACTTTTGCCGGAACGCGTGTTGGAGTTCGTCAAAGAAAAGCCCGACGTGCCGCTGCTGCACACGCCGCCCTGGTCGCGCGCCGGCTGGAAGCTGAGCCCGCCCGCCGCCGGTGCAAACAAGGAGTGGAAGAATTTAAGCCCATCGGCACTCAAGGATTATTTAACCTGCCCAACCCGGTTCTATTTTGCCCGGGTGCTCGGCTGGGAAAAGTTCAATGCATTCGAGGGCGAACTGGACGGAGGCAAATTTGGCGATCTGATTCACGCCGTGTTGAAAGAATGGGGCACCAATATCGCGGCCCGCGAACTTACCGAAGCGAAAGACCTGCGCAGCTACTGGCTGGCGTCGCTGAAACGAGAGGCGAGCGAACGCTTCGGCGAAGCAATCCCCCCGCTGATCCGGCTCCAGCTCATGTCGGCGGAGGAGCGGCTCGGGGCGCTGGCGGATAAACAAGCCCAGCAGCGCCAGGACGGCTGGCACGTGGCCGAGGTGGAAAAAGAACTCAACGGGGCGCTGGTTCTGGGCGGGCTACCGGTCAACATGCGCGTGGACCGCATCGACCGGCACGACGACGGCCGGGTGCGGGTGATCGATTACAAAACCGGCAAGTCCGGCGTGGATCCGTTCAAGGCGCACCTGAGCATCTGGTCGGAGGAAAAATGCTCCGCTCCGCTCGCGCCGCTGTGGCGGGTCACGTCTGCGCGCGGCGGCGAGAAACTCTATTGCTGGACCGACCTGCAGCTCCCCCTCTATGTCGCCGCCGCCCAAAAGGAACTTAACCTGGATGTAATGCCGGAGGCGTATTACGCACTGCTGCCCGATGCGGTCTCCGAAACGGAGTTCGTGCCGTTCAAAGACCTCAGCGAGAAAGTGGGCAGCGCGATGGAGTGGGGCGAAGCAGCCGCCCGGCGCATCGTTGCGGGCATCTTCTGGCCGCCCGCGCCAGAGGTAAAATACGACGATCTGGCCGCGCTCGCCCCGGAAGGCCTGGAGCAGGCGCTCGGCGAAGAGTGGGCCGCGTTATTAGCCGGCAGCCCGCAGGTCGACGGAGGCGGCAAACCGTGAGCACCAAAATTCAAAACACCAGCATCCGCGCTTCGGCGGGGACGGGAAAAACGTATCAGCTCGCCAATCGCTACATCGCCCTGCTTCTGTTGCAGGCGATGGGCGGCGGGAAAATCGCGCCGGAGAAAATCGTGGCCGCTACCTTCACCAAGAAAGGCGCGGGAGAATTTGCCGAGCGCATTCTGCACCGGCTGGCCGCCGCCGCCGGCGATGCCGCCGAGCTCAAAAAGCTGCAGGCCGATCTGTCCCGCCTGATCAAAGGCAACGAGCGCCGGGGCATCGCCGGGCTCGCTCCCGGCGTGGAGCTGGTCATGGACGCGGCCACCCTGCAATCCGCGCTCGAGGTGATGATTGACCAGTTTGACCGGCTGGTGCTGGGCACCATCGACGGCTTCATGGCGCGGTCGGTGCAGACGCTGGCGTTCGAATTGGGGCTGGGCGGATTCCTGATTCTGGAGGAAGCCGCCGTCGAGCGCGAGCGCCAGGAACTTCTCGGCGAGGTGTTCCGCGCCGTCCCGCCCGAAGATCTGGAGAGCTTTTACCAGACCCTGAAACGCGCCACGCTGAAATCCTCCAGCAGCCTGCGCAAGGAACTAGATACCTTTGTAAAAGACTATCACAAGCTGCTCCACACGCTCCCCGATGTGGAAGCCTGGGGCGGAACTTCGTTTTGGGGAGGCGAGATTTCGAGCCCTGCTAACAAGGAATGGCAGAAGCAAGCCGCGGCGCTCGCGGAGGAAGTCGCCGTCCAGGATTTCGGGCATGCGGGCGTCTCCAAATCACTGGCCTCGTTGCTGAACTGGCTGGCCGGCCGCAATCCCGGGAGCGCGGGCAGCGCCGCCGGCTGGCTCAAGGACGGCGACAAGCTCGCCGAGCTCTGGCATAACTGGCCCGC
>Ga0181528_10003248_pt1 | contig 10004 bp, 9 predicted proteins | sample PEATcosm2014_Bin_47_FD_119742 | JGI IMG/M metagenome (GOLD analysis project Ga0181528, IMG submission 119742) | Peatland microbial communities from MTU Mesocosm Facility, Houghton, MI, USA - PEATcosm2014_Bin10_10_metaG | ecosystem: Environmental > Terrestrial > Soil > Wetlands > Peat | place...
GTTGCGGTTGACCTCGCGGGCCCGGGCCTGCCCGCCGAAATCCTTCCAAAGACTCGGCCGGTAGTTGAGGTCGTAGGAAACGATGGTGCCGTGGCGCCGCGCGACCTCCATTGCCTCCGCGATCACCTCCGGAGTGGTCTCCGACAACGCACAGAAAATCCCACCGGTGTGGAACCAGCGCACACCGTGGCGCCCGAACACTTCCTCCCAATCGACGTCGCCGGGCTTGAGCTGCGAGGTCGCCGTGTGGCCGCGATCCGAACAACCCGCCGCGCCGCGCACGCCGAATCCACGCTCCGTGAAATTCAATCCATTGCGCACCGACCGGCCGACACCGTCGTATGGCACCCAGCGAACGAATTGCTGATCGACGCCGCCCTGGTAGATCAGGTCCTGCAGCAGCCGGCCAAGGGCATTGTCGGCGAAGGCGGTCACCACGGCCGTTTCCAGCCCGAAGCAGCGTTTCAGCCCGCGCGCCACGTTGTATTCACCGCCGCCTTCAAAGACGTCGAAGGAGCGTGCGGTATGCACGCGCCGGTCGCCCGGGTCGAATCGCAGCATGATCTCGCCCAGCGCCACCAGATCGTAGCGGCACTTCTCTTTCGGTTTGATTGTAAGGGCCATCTTCCGTTCCTTATCTCGCCATCCACCCGCCATCCACCACCAGAACGTGGCCGTGCATGTAATCGCTGGCCGTGGACGACAAAAAGACCGCCGCCGCCGCGAGATCTTCGGGCGTTCCCCACCGGCCAGCCGGAATTCGTTCCAGGATTTGACGATTGCGCACCGGGTCGGCACGAAGCGCGCGGGTGTTGCTGGTCTCCATGTACCCTGGCGCGATGGCATTCACGTTAACACCCTTTGGCGCCCACTCGTTGGCTAGCGCTTTGGTCAACTGCGCTACCGCGCCTTTCGATGCCGCGTAGGCCGGCACGAAAATACCGCCTTGAAACGACAGCAGGGACGCGATGTTCACGATTTTGCCGCTGCCCTGCGCCAACATCCTGCGCCCGGCGAGCTGGCTCAGCCGGAACACCGCATTCAAGTTGATTTCCAAGACCTGCGCCCAATCCTCCGCCGGATAATCCAAGGCCGGGCTGCGCCGGATAATGCCGGCGTTATTGATCAGGATGTCGATGGAGCCGAGCTCGCGCACCGTAAGCCCGACCAATTCCTCGCAGGCGCGCGCGCCTGAAATGTCGGCCACCGCCCGGACGGCTCGGACACCGCAGCCGGTCACCGCCCGGCATACATCCTCGATCCCCTCGTCTTTGGAGCCGTTGACCGCCACGTTGGCCCCGGCCTGCGCCAGGCCGATCGCCATGGCCGCGCCCAGGCCGGCTCGCGAACCGGTCACCAGGGCATTCTTGCCCTTCAGACTGAAACAGTCGGGTATCGCGGGCATTTATTTGCGGCTGGCTTCCAGTCCGGAACCGCTGGCGCCGAAGCCCGGCTGCACATTGACCACGCCGAATTGCCGGTCGAGCTTTTCGCGGTGCGCCGCCATGGCCCAGAGAAAGGACATACGATGGCCGGGTACCGAGACGTTGGGATGGTAGCCGGCGGGCATGAGTACCGCGTCGCCGTCGCGCACTACCGTCACCGTCTCCGGATACTCGGTGTTTTCGTAGACCATTTGGATGGCGAACGCCGGATCGGGCATGTTGAAGTAGACGTACATCTCTTCCAACATGGCGGTGTGTTCGTGCGGCGGCCAGCTAGACCAGTTCCCCGGTTCCGAAACGGTAAAGCCGGCCACCAGGCGGCCTGCCTCCACGTTCTTGCCCAGCACGATATTCAGATTGCGCTGCTGGGTGGGTACGCCAGCGGTGAATTTGAGCGACGGATCTTTGGCAATCTCGCTATAGTGCACTACCTGCAGCGGGTAACGGTTGGACACATCGCAGGAAAACTCGGCGATATCGACATCGCTCGATGTGCTCACCCCGATGGCGGAATCGCGCGGCACGTAAATACCGTCGTACTGCGTGAGTTCGAATTGCTGGCCGTCCACCGAGACTTTGGCTGCTCCCGTAAGCAAAATAAATCCGGTTTCCCGGCCGCCGTTTGCAAAGCTGACGGTTGGCAATTGGCGGTTCAAAATAATCCGGCCGTAGGAAAGATGGCGGTTGGCGCTGTTGGCCGGCGTTACGGCGATGTGGCGCCCCAGTTCGGCATTGGTCTTGCGAAAAATCATGCGGGACGTATTCGTCTCAACTGGCATTCGGAATCTCCGGACTCTGAACCCAGATTCTACTACCTTGCGCAGCTTACCGAGTATTTCTCCGCGAGGCTTAACTGTGCGGGGCCTTGAATCTCGCCTCTACTGCCGCGATTCCCAGCAGCAGCGCGGCGAGTACTCCCGGGAAAAGCAGCACCAGCGGTCCCACGGCCGCCATCCGCCAGAAACGATTTTCGATACTAGTCCATGCCCAGGCGCTAAAGCCTCCCCAAAACGCCAACAGCAGGCACGAACCGAAAATCCGCGCCAAAGCCCCCGCCACGGCGACCAGTGCCGCAGCGGGCCCCAAGTCCGGATTGAACATAAACGGCACGGCCAGACGCGCAAAAACGGATCGGCTTTCCGTTGGTTCCCGACGGGCGCTATGAGTACCAGACATGTCCGTTCCTCCATTTTCGCGCACTGCGGGCAGGAGTGTGCGTAGAATCCGTATTCGAGTTGTCATGAACATGTTATTTGCCCGTAACAACTCTCCCGTAGACTCGTGATTTCGCTTTCAAAAGGAGAGGCCATGGATTTTCTAGGGCAACACCTGTCCGTTCCGGCGTTCATGTTTCTGTTGCTGGCGTTGGGATTGGCGCTGAGTTTCGAATTCGTCAACGGGTTCCACGACACGGCCAACGCCGTGGCAACGGTAATTTACACGCATTCCTTGAAGCCGGTTTACGCCGTGGTCTGGTCTGGCTGCTGGAACCTGATCGGCGTGCTTACCTCCTCCGGTGGAATTGCCTTCAGCGTGGTGGCTCTGCTGCCGGTGGAACTGGTAATCAAGGTCGGCTCGGCGGCCGGCTTCGCGATGGTTTTCGCGCTGTTGATTTCGGCGATCATTTGGAACGTGGGAACCTGGTACTTTGGGCTGCCGGCCTCCAGTTCGCATACGCTGATCGGGGCCATCATGGGGGTTGGGTTGGCCAACTCGATGATGGCCAAGGGTCACGTCTTCGGCGAAGGCGTGAACTGGGCGAAGGCCTCGGAGGTCGGGATGTCGCTGCTCATCTCGCCGATCGTGGGATTCACCTGCGCGGCGCTTCTCCTGCTCTTGTGCAAAGCGCTTATTAAGCGTCCGGATCTCTATGAAGCGCCCAAGGGGGAGACGCCGCCACCCGCGTGGATTCGCGGCCTGTTGATGCTGACGTGTACGGGCGTGAGTTTCGCTCACGGCTCCAACGACGGCCAGAAGGGCATGGGCTTGATCATGCTGATTCTGATCGGTATCGTGCCGTCCACTTACGCTGTCAATCTGGATACCAGCCAGGCTTCGGTAGATCAGATTTCGCAGAGCGCTGTCGCGATCACCGCGCAAATGGGCCATCACTCCGCCGGCACGGCGCTGGCCGGCATGCAGGCGTCCGCCGATGAGCTGTCGCAATATCTGAAGACCACAGGCGTGTCGTCCGATCTGACCTATGCGGCCATCAAGAACAAGTGCTTCGAGATTTCCCAGGAATTGCAAGGGATAAAGAGCCTCTCGGACCTGGATCAGGATCACCGCAAGGCGCTCCGCACCGACCTGTACCTGGTCTCGGAATCGTTGGGCAAACTGGTCAAACAGCACAAGCTGGATCCTGACGAAACCAAGGAAGCCGCGGCGTTGAAAGGCCGCATGGACAAAGTGACGAAATTCATCCCCACCTGGGTGAAAGTAGCAGTGGCGTTGGCGCTGGGTTTGGGTACCATGATCGGCTGGAAGCGAATTGTCGTGACGGTAGGCGAAAAGATCGGCAAGGAGCACCTCACCTATGCACAGGGAGCTTCGGCGGAACTGGTGGCGATGTGCACCATTCTCGCGGCCGACAGTTACAACCTGCCGGTGAGCACCACGCACGTGCTTTCCTCGGGAATCGCCGGCACTATGGCCGCCAACCGTTCCGGTCTGCAAATGGACACCCTTCGTAATCTGCTTTTGGCCTGGGTGTTGACGCTGCCCGTGAGCGTACTTTTGGGAGCCGGGATCTTCGCTTTCGGCTTGAACGTGGTGATCCGGATGGGCTTGAAATAACCGTTCCGCCGTTAGCTCTCAACCATGGCCGGCGCCAGCAAGCCTTTTTCCTTGAGGCCGGACAGCGCCAAACCATAGCGGCCGCGGATGCCCGTCTTTTCGAAGATGTGCTTCAAGTGAATCTTGACGGTGCCGGTGCGGATGCCCAGCTTTTCGCCGATCTCCTTGTTCTTCAAGCCGCGCTCCACCAGTTCCATCACCTGTACTTCGCGCGCCGTCAAAGGGCTGTGTCTCCGGCGGGACGGGCGTTCCGTCTCCTGAACCATTTGTTCCTCCATCCAGGTGGCTCCGCGGGCTACGGTGCGAAGGCAGGTGAGCAAGACTTCCAGTCTCGCCGTCTTGCGGAGAACTCCGGCCGCACCGGCCTGCAGAAAACGCAGCGCCTCCGTCTCCGGAAAGGTAGCGCCCCATACCACAACGGCCGTTTTACAGTTCGATTTTCGCAAGACGGCGGGACAATCCATGACTGCCGGCGAGCCGAAAGCTTTGTCTACCAGCAGGATGCTTGGGTGCAGATGCTTGACTGCGTCCAGCCCGTCAGCCAGGCACGTCTCGGCGGCGATCACGCGCAACCCCTCCGCCGACTCCAACAAGCTTCGCAGGCCTTCCACCGCAATTGGCTCGTTAGCACAGACCGCGACAGTATCCACTAGTTGACTCGCCGGTAACTCCACCCGGGAGATTCCTCTCTCTCGTCATTCGAACCGATAGTGCGGGCCGAAATAATGGGATCTCAGGATTTCACGGTATGGCCGCCGAGTGAGTACGACTTGAGGTCAATCCAATAATTATCCAGACTGTTTTGGACGAACGCCGCATGATCCGCGGCAAAACGGCGCGGCCCGGTGTACTCGTCCCACAGACGCCGGGCCAACTCGCTGGTGGCGGCCACCTTGTCTCGCGGAAGCTCCTGCGCCAGCGTGATATGCGGATGATAAGAGAATGGTTCCTCAAATTCCAGCGGGCCGGCGTTCATGGCCTGGTGCACTTGCCGCAGTTCGGCAGCGCCACAGCCCACTTCCAGATAGATGACTTCGGTGACCGGAAAGATATCGACGCGGGTCAATTCGATTTCGAAAGGATTCCAGCCACTCAGGATCCGGCTTACCTGGTCCGATGCGACCGACCAGTCGACCGCCAGCGGCCGCGGAGGCAGCACGCTCACGTGCGCATGTGGATTGCATCCGGGGACCAGCTTTCGCCTGAGATCGTCGAGAAATTGGCCGAGCGGACCCGGGACGTAAGTCACCAGCGCGAAAACGTTCAGGCGCTCCTCCGGCGGGATGTGAAGCGGCCGCTCGGCCGAATTGGAACCCATAACACCCTCTATGGTAACCATTTTGTACGATTCCGCAGGTTTCTGCCGGCTCTGGCCGCCGACCAGCCCTCGGCTGCTACCCTGAATGGAGAATGTCCAGTTCCGAAACAGCCAACCCGCTCCTGACCGTCGAATTCCGCATTCCCTTCGACCGCATTCGTGCGGCCGATGTCGGCCCCGCCACCGCCGAACTGCTGGCCCAGGCGCGCGCTCGCCTCGCTGCCATCGCGCATCTGAATGGGGAGCGCACCTACCGAAACAGCATGGACGCGCTCGACCGGCTGACCGAACCGCTGGATTACGCCATGGGCGTGGTACGCCACCTCGAGTCGGTGGCGACTTACCCTGAATTGCGGGCCGCCTTCAACGCCGCGCAGCCGGAAGTGAGCGCTTTTTATTCGGGAATTCCGCTCCACCATGAGTTGTGGCAAGGCATCAAAGCTTTTTCGGCGACACCCGAGGGCAAAGCCGTTACCGGCGAGCGCCGGCGCTTTCTCGACAAAACCATCGATACTTTCCGCCGTCATGGCGCCGATCTCGACGCTGCCGGGAAGAAAAAACTGGAAGAGCTCGATGTCGAATTGACGCAAGTGACCACCAGGTTCGGCGAGAATGTCCTCGATTCGACCAACGCCTTCGAGTTGGTGATCGCGAATGAGACGGATCTCGCCGGTCTGCCGCCGACGGCCGTTGCCGCCGCCCGCGACAGTGCCGAGCGCAAGGGAATGGAAGGCTGGCGCTTCACTCTGCAGGCGCCCGATTATCTGGCGGTGATGACCTATATGGATAACCCTGCCACGCGCCGCCATCTTTACCAGGCCTACAGCGTCCGCGCCACCGAGGAAGGCCGCAACAATCGCCCGATCGTCGCCCGCATTCTGGAATTGCGTAACCAAAAGGCGCGTCTTTTGGGATTCGCCGACTTCGCCGACCTGGTGCTCGAGGACCGCATGGCACACAATGGCGCCCGCGCCCTCCATTTTCTCGAGGACTTGAAAGCCAAGACGGAGCGCCGATTCCGCGAAGAGAATCGCGAGTTGCTGGAGTTCCGGCGATCCATCGAGAGCCCGGCCGCGCCGGAACTCGAACCGTGGGACGTGGCTTACTACGCGGAAAAACAGCGCGCCGCCCTGTACGATTTCGATGAGGAGACGTTGCGGCCCTACTTTCCGCTGGAAAAGGTGGTGGCTGGGATGTTCGACCTGGTTCACCGCCTCTACGGCATCACGGTGACCGAAGAGAAGGGCGTCTCCACCTGGGACCCGCAGGTCTGCTACTACAACGTTCACGACGAGAACGGGAAATTCATAGGCGGGTTCTACGCCGACTGGTATCCGCGCGAAAACAAGCGCGGCGGCGCCTGGATGGACGCGCTCATCACCGGTGGTCCCACGGAGAAGGGTTTCGAGCCGCATCTCGGTCTCATCTGCGGCAATCTCAGCAAGCCGATCGGCGGCAAGCCGGCGCTGCTGACGCATCGCGACGTGGAGACCATCTTCCACGAGTTCGGCCATCTGCTCCATCATCTGCTGAGCCAGGTCCGGGTCCGCTCGCTGGCGGGCACCAGCGTGGCATGGGATTTCGTGGAATTACCCTCCCAGATCATGGAGAACTGGTGCTGGGAGCGGGCTTCTCTCGATTTGTTCGCGCGCCATTGGGAGACCGGCGAGCCGGTGCCGGAAGATCTCTTCCAGAAGATGAAGCGGGCGCGCACCTTCCGCGCAGCCAACGCGCAGATGCGCCAGTTGGGATTCGGCTTTGTCGATCTCATGCTGCACACGCGCTACTCTCCCGAACGCGACGGCGATCCGGTCGAGTATTCGCGGCGTGTCTTGCAGGAATACAGTCCTGCGCCCCTGCCGCCGCAGCATGCCATGATCGCGGGCTTCACGCATCTCTTCTCGAGCCCGGTGGGATACGCCGCCGCGTATTATTCCTACAAATGGGCCGAGGTGCTGGATGCCGACGCTTTTACGCGCTTCCGCGAATTCGGCATCTTCAGCCGTGAAGTGGGCGGCGAGTTTCGCGAAAAGATTCTCTCCCGCGGGGATAGCCAGGACCCGGCGGAACTGTACCGCAGCTTCATGGGCCGCGAGCCCGATCCGACGGCGCTGCTGCTACGGTCCGGCCTGGCCTGAATGATCGGCCAGGCCGGCGAGCTTGGCTCCCTTGAAAACCACGCTACTAGAGCGTGATCTTCATCAGTTTTGTTGGGCCGAGAGCATCTCGCGGCCATAAGACAAGAATGGAGCTCGCATCGCGGCAGTCATAAAGCCGAAGCATCTCGTTGCGCAGGTCCACAATGACACTCGCTTGGACAAGCTAAAAGCATGTCCCGCGTGGGGCATGCTTGATTAGCTTGCGCGGGGCGACGCCCGGCCAGCGCTCTACCTGCGCTATCAGGCGGCCGGCGACGGTGCGGCCGGCGTCCCTAAGACGGTCTGGATGCGTTCCACCAGGCGCCGCAGCACGATCGGCTTGGTTTCGTAGCCCGAGCAGCCCTCCGAAAAAGCTTCCGCTACCGAGGCAGCATCGGCATTCGCGGTCAGCACGATGATGGGGATCTTGAAAGTATGAGGATCGCTTTTGAGCGCGCGCAGGGCGCCGTGCCCGTCCAGGATCGGCATGTCGAGATCCATGATGATCAAATCGGGACGATGCTGGCGCGCCGCCAGCAGGGCCTCGCGTCCGTCGGCGGCGGCGATCATCTCGAATCCCTGGCGTTCCAGGCGCCGTACCAGCATGTCACGGCTGAACTCGTCGTCTTCGGCTAGCAGGAGCTTCACGTTTCCTCACCTATCCGCGCCGGCAGGCGCATTTCGAAATTCGAACCCTTTCCCAATTCGCTTTTTACCGAAATATCTCCGCCCATCAAGCGGCACATTTTGCGGCTGATGGCCAATCCCAGACCGGTGCCGCCGTATTTGCGGGTGGTGGAGGCGTCCGCTTGCGTGAAGGCCTGGAACAGCTTCGACTGTTGTTCCGGGCTGATGCCGATGCCGGTATCTTTGACATTCACCACCAGCCAATCCACGGGTTCGCCTGGTTCCCGCCACAAGGCCAGCGAGACTTCGCCGTTCTGCGTAAACTTACAGGCGTTGGCCGCCAGATTCAGCAGGCTTTGGCGGAAGCGTGTGAGGTCGGTATGCACTTCACCGCCTCCGGAGCCCGTTTCCGTGGTCAGGCGATTTCCGTTGCGCGCGGCCATCGGTTCCACCGTGTCCACGATCTCGCGCAGCACCTCATCGACATCGAACGTTTCGGGATGCAGCACGATTTCATTGGCCTCAGCCTTGGAAAAATCGAGCACCTGATTCACGATCTGCAGCAGCATGTCGCCGGCGCGTTCGATGCGGCGCAAATCGCGGACCAGATCTTCGACGCCGCCCTCACGGCAGGTCTCCTGGAGCAGTTGGCTGTACCCGATCACGGCATTCAACGGCGTCCGCAGTTCGTGGCTCATGGTGGCCAGAAAACGGCTCTTGGCCGCATCGGCGGCCTCCGCGGCTTCCTTGGAGACCAGCGTCTCACCCAGTTTCTCCACCATGGAGTTGAAAGCTACGGTGAGCCGCCCCACTTCGTCCGGCCGTACGACTTGCGCCCGGCTCCGCAGATCGCCCGCCGCCACCCGGTGGGTGAATTCGGTCAGCGCCTGCAGCGGCCGCAGCAACGTGCGTAGTTGTAGAGTCTGCACCGTCGCGCCCAACAGCAGGCTGGCAATCGCAATCGCTGACGTGAGCTCGGAAACGCGCAGACTCGCCATGCGTTCGCGGGCGGTGGAAAAACCGACCCGCACCGTGCCGAGCAGCTGCCGACCTTCCGGACCGGGAGCGCCGGACTCCCAGGCGGATTGCGCTGCCGGACGCATCACCGGGCGGCTCGCCTCGATCAGCGGCGCATTGGTTCCGAATCTCTTATTCCGCCTCATGGCCGGCGCGCCGCTTTGCGCGTCACGGAGCTCCACGAACACCACCCCTTCACCGTCTACCGCACTGGCGGCTATCCGTTCCAGTTCGGCGCGATCTCCCACCAGCATGGCGAACTGGCTTTGGCCCGCGAGGAAGCCGGCCACCGCTTCGGCCCGGCTGGTGAGTTGCTGGTGCAGGTCGCGGTTGTAACTCCACAGGAACAGCCCGCTGAGCGCCAGCACGGTAACGGTGGCAAGGGCCATATTGCTGGCCAATACACGGGTGCCCAGATTGCGGCGCAACAACCGGATCAACGGTACACCTCCGCTCCCGCAGCTTCGGGCCGGAATTCCAGACCCAGCAGACGCGCCACCCGCTGGTTCACCGCCACCGACACCTTTCGGGGACTCTCCTTCACCGCCATACGATCGTCACCGCGCACCAGCCGAAGGGCCATTTCCGCCGATTGCCGTCCCACATCGGCGTAGTCGGGGAAAATTCCGGCTGCCGCTCCGGCGCGCACGAAGGCCGGAGAAA
>Ga0181528_10003249_pt1 | contig 10002 bp, 8 predicted proteins | sample PEATcosm2014_Bin_47_FD_119742 | JGI IMG/M metagenome (GOLD analysis project Ga0181528, IMG submission 119742) | Peatland microbial communities from MTU Mesocosm Facility, Houghton, MI, USA - PEATcosm2014_Bin10_10_metaG | ecosystem: Environmental > Terrestrial > Soil > Wetlands > Peat | place...
GAAGCTGCCGGGCTTCTGGCTCGGCGGGAATTCATGAAATGTGCCGATGAACTGGCCGACGATGGCCTGCGCCGGCACGAATAGAAACGCATGGTCGAGCAGCCAGTCATAATAGGTGTTCGACGTGATGTCGGCGCGTTCATAGGGATCGGTGCGCAGATTGAAGATCTTCGGCACGCGGAGGGTGACAAAGGGCGTGCTCCAAATCTTCATCGTGCCTTGGGCCTGTTGTTCCATGAAAACAATCTTCCAATTGTTATAACGCAGCGCGACCAGGTCGCTGTCGTCGTTGAAGTAGAAGAAATCCTTGCGCGGATCCACCTTGGTCTCGCCGGTCAGCAACGGCAGTTGGTTGTAACCGTCAAGATGCACCTTGAAGGTCGTGTCGCCGACTTGCATGCCTTTCAGGAGCTGCTCTTTCACGTCGGGCACGCCTGCCGCCGCGAGGAGCGTGGGCAGCATGTCCAAGTGCGACACAATGTCGTTGTTAACCGTGCCGGCAGGAATGTGACCCGGCCATTTGATCATGCAGGGCACACGGTAAGCGCCTTCCCAGTTCGAGTTCTTCTCGCTACGGAAGGGCGTCATGGCCGCATCCGGCCAGGAGTTCATGTGCGGGCCGTTGTCGGTGGAATACATGACGATGGTGTTGTCGGCGATGCCGAGGTCATCCAAGGCCTTGAGCACTTCGCCCACGTTCTTGTCGTGGTCAATCATCGCGTCGTGGTAGAGGCTTTGGAATTCGCCGGATTGCCCGACGCTTTCCGGTTTCACGTGCGTGCGGAAGTGCATGTGCGTGAAGTTCACCCAGAGGAACACCGGCTTGCCGGCTGCGACTTCGCGCTTGAGGAAATCCACCGAGCGGGCGGCGAAGTCATCATCAATGGTCTCCATGCGCTTCTTGGTCAGGGCGCCGGTGTCCACGATGGTTTGCTTGCCGACCTTGCCGAAGCGCGGGTCCACCGTCGCGTCGTCCGCGGTCGTGGCCTTGCAGTCGAGCACGCCGCGCGGGCCGAATTTGTCCAAGAAGTTCGGATAGTTCGGCGCCTTTGGAAAGTCCGGCAATTCCGGTTCTTCGGAGGCGTTCAAGTGATAGAGCGCGCCATAGAACTCATCAAACCCGTGAACGGTGGGCAGGAATTCATTCCGGTCGCCTAGATGGTTTTTGCCAAACTGGCCGGTGGCATAGCCCTGCGCTTTGAGCAATTGGGCAATGGTCACATCGCGGTCTTGCAGGCCCTGGGCCGCGCCGGGCAGGCCGACTTTGGTGTTGCCCGTGCGCAAGCCGCACTGGCCGGTGAGGAACGAGGAGCGTCCCGCCGTGCAGCTCTGCTCGGCGTAATAGTCCGTGAAGATCACGCCTTCCTTGGCGACGCGATCAATGTTGGGGGTGTGAAAGCCCATCAAGCCCATCGAATAGGCGCTGACGTCGGTGATGCCGATGTCGTCGCCCCAGATGATGACAATATTGGGTTTCTTCGTGTCCGCCGCTTGAGCAGTGGATGTGACGCCATAGAGCGCCGCGCCCGCTGTCAGCAGTGACAAGCCGTAGTGCTGTAATGTTTTTCTTTTCATGTTAGTTATATTTCGTTTCGCTTTTTCTGTCCGTCGCGCGGTTTAAATCAGCGACAGGCAAATCTTGGTTGAGTAATAAGAGGTTTATTTCTTTGGGAAAAGGAACGTGATGGCAAAGCGCAGGCCCCAGTCCGGGCCGCCGTCGGGCTTCTCGACGTAGTAGCGGTAGCCAAATTGAAAAGCGATGGGCTGTTCGCCGATTTTAACCAACTGCTGGACCATGAAGTTTACCGGCACGGTCGCCTCATCCGTCTGCCAGTTGTAGGTGGACTCGGTGTTCACCGAGAATGTGGTAAAGGTCTTCGTGGTGAAAGAGACGAACGGCTGGAGGAAGGTGGAGTTGATGTTCTGGCGATCCTGCTGGCCGGCGAATGACCAGATCTGATTGGCCAGAATGCCGTAGGTGAAACCGTGCTGCTGCTGCAAGGCAACGATGGTCGGGCCCGCGCCCCATTTGCCGCCGCCCAATTCGCTTTCGGTCGCGGTGGGATAATAACCCACCGGACCCGCGCCCAGAATCCAGCCGCCGACCGGCGCCTTTGGGGAAAAGAAAAAGCTCTGTGTCGTGTCGCCCAGGCCAGAATGTGACGAACCACCCTTGGTCGGCGATTCTGCGTAAATGACCGGCAGGATGGTGCGGACGATAAGATTCCAATCCTGGCTGATGGAAATGGGAACGACCGGCTGGATGTTGGCGGTGTATTTCATCGCGTTGGCCGGGCCGATGCCAAAGTCCCAGTTGTTTTGGATCGGCACGCTGATGAGCGCGGCGACGGGGTTCTGGAGTTTCTGGGCCAGTTCCGCTTCCTGCGCCGCCTTGTCATCGGTCGGATTGCCACCGCCGGAGGAAACCGCGTCGTCGGCCGCAAGGGTGAACGAGCCATCAAAGGTCGGACTATTCTGGGCCTGGGCCGACATCGCCGCGAGGGCGCAGACGAGAGCAAGGAGTTTCAGCTTGTTGGCTTTTGTTGTCATAGGGATTTATCTGGTTTCATGGCTCACTGATTCATGGCTGTGGGTGAATGCCCAGAGCCAGTTCAATGGCGTCCAGCAGGATCTGGTCATTGACCGGTTTGCGGAGATAGGCGGCGGGACGGCCGGCCAGCGCCCGGGTGCGCGTCTCATCGGAATCATGGCCGGTGATGATGACAACAGGCATGCCGGACTTTGCCAAATCGGCTTGAACGTCGAAGCCGCTTACGACGGGCATGTGCAGATCCAACACCACGCAGTCGGGCTGACGGGTCGGCAGGGATTTAAGAAACTCGCTTCCGGAGGGAAATGACTCCACGTCCAAGCCCGCGGAACGCAGGAGACGCGTTAGGGCTTTGCGGATGGGTTCTTCGTCATCCACGATGGCAATCAAGGGTCGGGTTTTGCTCACAAGGAGAAACCCTAGCAAAGAAGCCGGTCTGGCGAATATAGGACCTTAGGCCTATATCGCGTCGTGCGTGGCGAGTGCGGGCTGGCTCGCGAGGACGGTGTTGGCACCGCCGGCAATCGCGCCGCCAAAGATTTTCAAATCATGCCGCAACCGGCACTGATCACGACTTCCCCAGACCCGCGCGTTCGGTAAGACGAACGAGCTCGGCGACTGATTCCACTTTCATCTTCTCCATCACGCGGGCGCGGTGGATCTTGATGGTCTTTTCCACGGTGCCGAGATCGGCGGCGGTCTGCTTGTTCAACTGGCCGGCGATGACATGGGTGAGCACTTCACGTTCGCGCGGGTGAGCGAGTCGAGACGGGTTTGGATGTCATCCAGTTCGGCACGGGCCAGCCGCGCGAGGCGGTCCTTTTCAATGGCCGCGTGGACGGCCTTGAGCAGGTCGGCGTCATTCACGGGCTTGGTGAGAAAATCCAACGCGCCGCGCTTTATGGCCTGCACGCTCGTGGGGATGTCGCCGTGGCCGGTGAGGAAAATGATCGGAATGGCGCTGCCTTTCGCCGTCAACGCTGTCTGCAATTCCAATCCGTTCAAGCCGGGCATCGCGAGGTCGAGCACAAGACAACCCGGGGCATGGGGGTCGTGACGTTCCAGAAATTCCTGCGGTGAGCCAAAGGCCATCACGTTCAAACGCGCCGATCGCAGCAGACGCGCAAGGCCCTTCAGCACGGCGGCATCGTCGTCAACGATGAAAACGGTGGGAGATTGATTCATGACTGCGACTCCAGTTGCGATGGAATCGTGAAATTGAAAACGGCCCCGCGTTTCGCCCCATTCTCGGCCCACAGTTTTCCACCATGCGCCGAAATGATCGTGCGGCACACCGACAAACCCAAGCCCATGCCGTGTGGTTTGGTGGAGTAGAAAGGCTCAAAAATTATCTCAAATTTATCCGAGGCAATGCCCGCGCCACAATCGGATACGGATACGCGGACATTTTTGTCCGCACCCAATTCCGTGCGCACGCGCAGCTGGCGGTCGGCGATCGCGTTGACTTGCATGGCGTCGCAGGCGTTCATCACCAAATTGAGCAGGACTTGCTGGAGTTGCACTCGGTCGCCCTTGACCGACGGCAGGTCGGCAGCCAGTTCGGTATGCACGATTACATTCTGATTTACCAGATCGCTGCGGATCAATTTGAGAACTTCCAGCACCACGTCATTCACGTCGATGGGCTGTTGCTGCACTTCGCCTTTTTTTAACAACAGGCGCAGGCGGCGGATGACTTCGCCGGCGCGGTTGTCCTGCTCCACGATGTCCTTGAGAATGTCGCGCACTTCGTCCAAATCAGTATTGTTGTGCGCGAGAAATCGGATGGCGGCCTGGGCGTTGCTCAGGATGGCGGTGAGCGGCTGGTTCAATTCATGCGCCATGGAGCCGGACAATTCCCCGAGCATGGTCACGCGGGACAAGTGCGCGAGCTCCATCCGCTGCCGCAACGTCTCGGCTTCGGCCTGTTTGCGGGCGGTGATATCAATGCCGATACCAACCAGACAAGGTTTCCCATCAATGATCACCTTCGTGCCGGTCAGAGCGTAGGAAACCTTCTCCCCGTTCTTATGGATCAATTTCATTTCTGCCTCGGCATACCCTTCGGAAAACACCTTGGGAAACACCCTGGCGAGCGTGATGCGATCCTCGGCGTCATACCAGTCTTCCGCGCGGAAATTCAGCAGTTCCTGAGCCGAATATCCCGTCATCACCTCATGCTGCCGATTCCAGCGGATCAGCCGCCCGGCCTCGGTATAAAGAAAAAGCAAACCCGGCACGCTGTTAAAGATTGCCGCCATCAATTCATTTGAATTATGGTTGCTTTCTTCAGTCTCCTTGCGGTGGGTGATGTCCATGGACACGCCGCGCACGCGGACTGGTTTGCCGCCGCCGTTGAACTCGACGCGGCCGCGCGAGGCGATCCAACGCCTCCGGCCGTCCGGCAGCAACACGCGAAATTCCACGTCGTAGCGACCGTCGCCACTGGTCGCCGTCGCCACGGCCTGTCGAAAAATCTCACGGTCATCGGTATGGAGCCGTTGTTGAAACTTTTCCAGATCCAGCCGCTCCGTTGACGCGAAGCCGAACAGTGCGCGCCATCTGTCGCTGGCCCAGATTTCGTTCCGCACCAAATCCCGAATCCAGACGCCGAGATTCGCGGCCTCGGCGGCCAAGGCCATCTGCTGCTCGCTCTCGCGCAATTAGCCGGCCAGTTGTGTCGCGCGCAACGCATCCCGGCTCAGGTCCCAAGCCATTACCACCACGACGCCCACAAAGAACAAACCCGGAGTCATCGGCGCCGTGCTCAAGCCCCAGAATACCAGCACAAATTGGCCCGTGGCCATCGCGATGAAAAACAGCATGGCAAGAGTTAACGTCAGCAGTGTCCGTCGTTCCCCCCGCCGCCATAACGTGACAGCCACATCCACAAGAAAGACCAGAAACAGGAGCAGGCTAATCTGACCGACCAGCATCCATGGATTGGGTATGCCCTGAGGGATGGAAACGGTTTCGCCAAGAAAAGGGACATGGCGCAGGCCGGTGATCTGCCGGAAATTGAGATTGGGCGTAGCGCTGAAATTAAGAATGAGCGACAGCGTCCGCAAGCCACAGATGATCCACGCAAGCCACAATCGCCCGGCCCGCATATAAAGCCTCGTGAAACCGACGAGCGAGAGAGTAATCACCCAGAACGGCAAGTGGCCCCAGCGAATGATCCGGCCAGCCTCTCCGATGGTCTCCGCCTGCATCAGCCACAACTCACAAAACGCAAGGCCGGCCGTGCCTATGGCGGCCAGGGCAAAAAAAAGATAAACCCACTGCGAGCGCCTTTGGAACCAGACCAATCCCTGCACCGCCGCCAGCGTAAGGCACGCGGCCGCGACCATGGACCAGATGACGGTGACCCAACTCATTTCGCCGCCAAACTAACAACCTGCGGCCAGCAATGCGAGTCCGGTATTGCGTATCAAGGCAGGAGTGCCACGGCTCCATCCCGCCACCAGTTCTGCCGGGCATCGTCCTGGAACGTCACCGTCGGCCCGTTGGTCTGTTGAAATTCGTGGCGGCTGATCTGTTCGGCGTGACCATCTGCCATCACCGTATTCAGGCTGCCCCGGTGCAGTGGTGCTGGAACCACCGGCGCCGTGGACCAGGAGCTCCGGTAGGTTGCGGCCACAAAAATCCCCTGCCAGTTCACGCCCGCGTCAGTGAAAAGTTTGGCCCGGCTAGGATTGAGCAGTGCCGGCAGGCGCTTGGGAAAAATATCCGGTCCCAAACCCATGGGCGATGCCGTCACGCCTATGGCAAACATATTTCCCATGTAGCCGAGCAATGGACTGTTGTTGCCGCTCACTGTCGCGGCTTTGTCCTCCAGAGCGGAGGGGCATTGCCACAGTCCGTCTTGCTTGCCGGCATAACTCCACAACTGCCAGTAAACATTGACATGAAAGTTGCCCGCCGTCGGATCGGTGTAATTCATCGCGCCGTTGGGATTTGAAGGCGCGGTCCAGTGCTTCTCCGACCATGGCAGGTTCTGTCCGTTCTCGTCGGCGTAAATTGTAGCGGCAAGCGCGAGTTGACGGAGATTGGAAAGGCAGCGGGCCGACTTGCCCTGCTCCCTGGCCTTCGCCAGCGCCGGCAACAGCAGCGCCGCCAGCAGGCCGATGATGGCAATAACGACGAGCAGTTCGATCAGCGTAAAGCCGGCGTGTGAATTGTCTCGTTCCACCTCTGCGGCAAACTTTCTTGAGTTATACGACGCCGCGCGCCGGCGCCATCCGACCCAGCAAAAAACCAGCGTCAGCATGAGGCACGCGGACGCAATCGCGGACGGGACAGCGGTGGCCCAACTCATGCGGCGGCAAATTTAGCAACCCCAAGTCACCAATGCCAGTCTGGTGTCGTGGCTCAAGGAAACATCACCAGTCAGACGCTTGAACTTCCATGGCGAACTAGCAAAACATGCTCCTTTTACTGTCTTCCGAGTTGTTGCAACAAGTCGGCGGCGGCGGGGAAATTGGGCTGCAGTGCGAGCGCGCGGCGGGCGGCGGTGCGGGCTTCACTGACTTTGCCGAGCCTCGCCAAAATGGTGGCGCGGGCATAAGGGATGCGCGGATCATCCGGTGCGGCGGCCTCGGCGCGCGACAGGGCCTCAAGGGCGCCAGTGTCGTCGCCTTGTCCGCTGCGGGCGAGGCCGAGATTATACCAGGCCCGGGCGTGGCGCGGATCACACTTCACAGCGGCCTCCAGTTCGGACAGCACGCGCGCGGTCTCGCCGGTTTCGTTGAGGGCGAGGGCGAGCTTGTAGTGGAACTCGGCGTCATTGGGATCCAGGCGGATGGCAGCTTCGAGTTGCGTGACAGCTTCCGGCATGCGGCCCAGCTGGCTTAAAACCATCGCGAGTTCGTGGCGGATGCCCGCAGAGTAAGGATCCCATGCCGCCGCGCGCTCGAAATAAGGCAGGGCGTTGGTCGGATCACCGCGCTGAAGACGAAAAGTGCCGGCCTGCAACTGGCCGAGCGGTTGATCGGCGACATGGTCAAGGAAATACAGATACTCGCTGCCGGCGAGCGAATTGGTGTCAAGCGTGGCGGCAAGCTGGCGCGCCGCTTCCATGCGGACATTGCGCGATGGGTCGTTCAATTTTGATTCTAGTGCGGTCGTAACATCAGTTCGGCCGGCCTGGGCGACGGGACCAAGTGCCTGAACAGCCATCTGTCGAACGAGCGGGTTGGTGTTTTGCAACTGGCGGAGCAACGCATCGCTGACGGAGGCATCGCTGACCCAGTTTTGCAGGAGGTTCGCGGCGACGGCTTGCCAGTAGGGAATTTCATCGGTCTCCAACATCTTCACCAGCGGGTCGCGGGCGGCAGCATCGCCCTGCCGGGCGCGGGCCACAATCTGGGCGCGCTGTCGATACGGCCGGTTCATCTTGTCGCCATACCATTTCTCCACATATTCCAAACTCCAGTCGGTGCTCTTGTCGGCGTGGCACCGGTTGCAGGCGTTGGGGATGCCGAATTGTTTCGTGAGCAACGGGTCGGGGATGGTGAAGCCGTGGTCGTGCCGCCAGTGGCGCTGCATGTAGGGCGTTTGGGGCATGTGACAGTTCACGCATTCGCCGCCGGTCTCTCTGACCTGCCCGGGTTTGTAGGCGGTGAGGTCCGTGTTGGTCAAAACGCCATTGGTGTCATAGCCGAAAACTTTGTGCTGGCTGTGCGTCACGGGATTGATGACCGGCGCATTGGTTGCGCCGGGCCCATGGCAGCTCAGGCAAAGAAAGTTTCCCGGCAACCGCGTCTTCATGGTGTGGCTGTTGTGGCAGTCCATGCACCGGACACCCCGGTTAAACATGCGGCTGCCCATGAAGGCGGTGACTTCATAATCTTCATCCCAATTCTGGCCATCGGGGTAAAACGTGTTGGAGTCATCCACGATGGTGAGCATGTGATGATCGAATAAACGGTCTCCGGGTTTGGGATCGCCGGTGATTTCGGCGCGGCGCGAATGGCAGGCCGCACACGTTTCGAAGATTTGTTCGCGCGTAAATTTTTGGATCGTCGGGTCTTTCAATCCTTTGCCCTTGTTGGCGGCCTGCCACTGGTTGTGATCCTTCATCGGGCCGTGGCAGGATTCGCAACCCACGCCGTTTTCAACCATCGCCGTGTGGTAGGTGTCGGTTGGGACGTCGTAGTTTTTGCGGAGGCGGGTGTTATGGCAGACGGCGCACATGTTGTTCCAGTTCATGCCGCGCCCGGTCCAGTGGCCCCATTCGCCGGGCTTGCGGTCTTCGGTGCCATACATGTCGAACCATTCATTCGTGCGGGGATCCCAGGCGGCTTCGGTGGTTTGCAAACGTCCGCCAGGAAACTCGACGAGCATCTGGCGGAGCGGATTGACGCCGATGACGCGCTGGACGGGGAAAACTTCATTGGTGCCGTGGAGGCCGATGTCGATGATTTCATAACGCCCACCGGTTTTCCGCACCGAAGTCTGCTGGGTTTCGTGCTGGAAGGTGCGGGGAGGCACAAAGGCGGCTTCGTCCCCTGCCGCCGAGGGCGCACGCTCGGCCAGCGCGTGATGCGAGCCCGCCCAAGCCGTAAATTCCTCCTCATGACATTCACGGCAGCTGGCAGAACCACCGTAGGTGGCGTAGGTCCTGGCTTGATCGGTCAGCCGGAAAGCGGAGGTTTCCGCCGCGGCATTGCCATGGGTGACAATTCGGGTGGCTTTGAACGCGAACCAGGCAATACCGGCCCCAATTCCGAGCGCCAGTCCAGCCATTAGCAACCACCGAACCTTCAGGCGGGTGGGTTGGGCGTTAGCGGATCGTGGGTGCGGCACGAAGGCAGTTTGGCGGAGGTGATTCTAAAATTCCATGAGGAATTATACATTTCGCCCCCTGATGCGTTGCTCGCTCAACCGTTCTGCAACCTGAACCAGTAGTCCAGTAGAACGAGGCCTGTCGGAGCGGTTGGGCCGTGGTCACCGGCGAAACGCCCGCAACCGATTCAGATGCGGTCACCACCGCACGACACAAGTCGGCGCTGTGCAAGCCCAAGTGCGCTTGCCGCCACCGCACCTATTTAGGGTTGCCCTGCAAGTTTATGTCATCAACGTGCTTTAATCAGTGAGTCCAGTCAGTTTGATGGAGCGAAGTGGAAAGAAAGCTGGCCGGTCTCACGGCTAATCTGGTTGTCTGGGGCCGGGCGAAGCCTCGCGGCCCTAATGCTGAAGTCTTGACCGTGCGAAGCATCGCGGGCTAATGCTGATCCGGCCGGACGCAGTCTCGCGGCCTAATGCTTTTAAGGCGAAGACAACGCCTCGCGCCCCTTGTTGCTAGGGTAGTGACTGGAATAAAACCGCATAATCGTTTCGCTATCTTGATTCCTCGGAATTGACAAGGAGTTCCGAATCGGCAGTTATTTTATATTAATTTCTTCCGGTGGATTTAAAATTCAGAAGTAAATGCCTAGCCGTTTGACTGC
>Ga0181528_10003250_pt1 | contig 10002 bp, 6 predicted proteins | sample PEATcosm2014_Bin_47_FD_119742 | JGI IMG/M metagenome (GOLD analysis project Ga0181528, IMG submission 119742) | Peatland microbial communities from MTU Mesocosm Facility, Houghton, MI, USA - PEATcosm2014_Bin10_10_metaG | ecosystem: Environmental > Terrestrial > Soil > Wetlands > Peat | place...
CGAGGTTTGCCCTCCATTTCTCCGCGCCGGTCTTCACCTCGACGGCATAAAGGAAACCGTCGTTGCTCCCGAAGACGGCGAGTCCATCCGCAACCGCCGGCGTGGAGCGAACCTCACCGCCCGTCGCGAATCGCCAGGCCATCCCCTCCAGTTCGATCGAGCCGGTAGCCAGCGCCGCCGCATGCGACGGTCCATCGCGAAACATCGTCGTCACCTCCGCCCTGGCTGCTGCGAGAAATCCTGCCACCCACATCAACGCCAGATTGCAAGCTGCGATCCGGCAAGCGTTTGATCCAAGCGTGATTGGATTTGCCATGTCCAATTCCCAACGACTCTTTTCGATTCCCGTCAATGCCCGTTCGCAAGCGGACGCTTTCCAAACAGATCCACCGCCTTGAAAACACCGACGCCGGCGGCCTGGAGCGCCGCAAGCGCGCGGTCCATGTCATCGAATCGAAAAACCATGACTGCGTCTCCGCCGGTCCGCATTGCGAATGCATACATGTATTCCACCGAGAGGCTGTGCGCTTCCAGCACCTGCAGCACAGAGGCAAGGCCGCCCGGCCGGTCCGGTACTTGCAGCGCCACTACTTCAGTCACGGTCGACGCATAGCCGGCCTTCTCGATCACCTGTTTCGCCCTGTCCGAATCCGGCGTGATCAGACGGAGCAGTCCGAACTCTCCGGTTTCGGCGAGCGTCAATGTGCTGAGATTCACGCCAGCATCGGCCAGGGTGCGGCAAAGCGCGGACAAACGCCCGGGGCGGTTTTCGAGGAAGACAGAGATCTGGCGGATTTTCATGATGATGAATCTCAGACGGATTCGTTGCGCCGGTCCACAACCCGCTTCGCCTTGCCTTCGCTCCGCGGAATTGTGCCGGGCTGCACGAGTGTCACCTCGGGGTGCAGGCTGGTTATCTGCTCGATGCTGTGTGAAAAACGCCGCTGCAATCCCTCCATCTCACTGAGGCGATCGCTGAGCATTTCGCCAGTCACCTCGACTCGGATTTCCATCCTGTCCAGACCCGACTTTCGCGAAAGAACAATTTGATAGTGCGGGAGGCTGGCCTCGGTCTTGAGCAATGCGGTTTCAATCTGCGAAGGGAATACATTCACACCGCGAATGATGAACATGTCGTCGCTGCGCCGGTTGATTCGCCGGATCCGCCGGATGCTGCGGCCGCAGGCGCAGGGCCGCGTTTCGATCGCAGTAATATCGCGGGTCCGGTAGCGGATCACAGGCATCGCCTGTTTGCTCAGCGTTGTGATGACGAGTTCGCCCTCCTCGCCGTCGGGCACCGCCTCGAGCGTCTTCGGGTCCACAATCTCCACCAGGAAATGGTCCTCAAACACATGGAGTCCGGACTGGCATTGGCACTCGGCCGCCACACCAGGACCTACAATTTCGGACAGCCCGTAGATGTCGTAGGCTTTGATGCCGGACGCCGTCTCGATGTACTGCCGCATCTGATCCGTCCATGGTTCAGCGCCAAACACGCCGCGCTTCACTTTCAGGTCGCGCTTGAAATCGAGGCCCAACTTCCCGGCGACTTCGATCAGGTGAATGAAGTAACTTGGCGTGCAGGAGACCGCAGTCACCCCAAAATCCTTCATCACCATGATCTGGCGCTCGCTGTTGCCTCCCGAAATTGGAATAACCGTCGCGCCGATGCCCTCGATGCCGCCGTGGAGACCAAGTCCTCCGGTGAACAAGCCGTAGCCAAACATGTTCTGGACCACATCGCCACGGCTGTAACCGGCCGCATAAAGCGTGCGCATGATGACCTGCTTCCAGACCTCCATATCCTGCGCGGTGTAGCCAACGACGATCGGCTTGCCGGTCGTGCCGCTCGATGCATGCAGGCGCACCACCTCGCTCATCGGGACGGCGAACAGGCCGTAGGGATACGTGTCGCGCAGGTCGTTCTTGATCGCGAACGGCAACAATCGCACATCCTCCAGCTTTTGCACATCACCGGGCTTCACGCCCTTCGCCTCCATGCGCTGGCGGAAAAGCGCGACCCGCTCGTAGGCGAGTGCTGTCACAGCCTTCAGGCGCTGCAACTGCACTTCGCGGAGCCGGTCCGCCGGCATGTAGTCCAAGGCACTCTCAGGGAAGAAAGTGCCCTCAAGGTCATTCCAGAGATTCCGGATCATGGGGTGCGCATCTCAGCATGAGGGTGTCTATCGCAGACGATTCCGCGATTCAAGAGTCTCCTGAAAAACTCAGCGCAGCAAGGCGCACCCTTCCTCACACGCTGCGACCGAGTGCAAACGCCCTGTCATTGGCGGCGTGAAGCTTCTCCGGGAAATTCGCCCGCAGGCTTTCGCGCCAGCTTTGCTCCGGAAAATCAAACTGCCGGCTGAGCCGCCCCAGCATGGCGACGTTCAGCGCCTTGGCCGTGGGCAGTTTCGTGACGTCTATGTCGGCCGGTGTCAGGAGCAAACCGCCGGGCCGCAGTCCCCCGCGCACCACGTCGACCTGCGAGGGTTCAAGAACCACCAGAAAATCACACGCTCCGTCGGGAATCATCGGGCTGTGCACCTCGGATCCGAAGCGGATATCCGATTGGACCGAGCCGCCGCGCTGGCTCATTCCGTGGACCTCCGCCTTCTTGACCGTATTGCCAAGGCGGAACACCACGTCCGCAAAGATATCGGACGCCTTGATGACGCCCGTGCCGCCCAAGCCGGCAAAGCGCACATTGGTCGGGGAATTTGGAGTCGTATTCATCGCCTGTGTATTCAATCGGTTTGCCCGGTCGCAGTGCCGCAGTCGCAATTCTGCCCGCAGGCGCAAGGCCGTGTTCCCTCCGCCTCCTGTTCCATCGCCTTGCGTTCCTTCTGCCACGCCACAATCCGCCCGGCGGCAAGGATGCAGGGGCTTCGAGCCACAAAAACCGTCAGCTCGTCCCTCCGCAGAGCCTCCGCGAGGAGCTCTTTGAACCGGGCCTTCTCGCGGATCGGATTGAGCGTGACGACATTCTTGACCCCGGCGGCGCGTGCCATCGCCTCGTAACTGACTTGATACGTCGCCTCGCCATCGAGCTTCCGGCCGGTGCCCGGATGCTCCTGCTGCCCGGTCATCGCCGTCGTGCCGTTGTCGAGGATTACCAGCACATGTCCGCTTGCAGGCGGATTGTAGGCCATTTCGACCAGACCTGGAAGTCCGCCGTGCAGGAATGTGCTGTCGCCGATCACCGACACCACTCTCTTGGCCTGTTCGCGAGGCAACACATGTCGCAAACCCAGGCCCATGCCTACAGCCGCCCCCATGTCGATCATCATGTCCATCGCCGCGAGCGGTGGAAGCGCGGCAAGCGTGTAGCATCCGATGTCTCCGGAGACGATGCAGTCGAGTTCCTTGAGCACTTCGAAGCTCGAGCGGTGGGGGCAGCCGGCGCAAAGCTCCGGCGGTTTGCCCCGGGGCGGCACGGGCTCCGCGCTCGAATCCTGCGCCAGTATCCGGCGCACCCGGTCGACGCTCAGCTCACCGAAGCGAAATATCCCGTCGTCCTTTGCTTCCACGTTCAATCCCGCCGCCCGGCACGCCGTGGCGAGCCACGGGTCGTTTTCCTCAATGACGACACAGCGCTCCACAGCTCCAACAAATTCCCGCATTGTTTTCATCGGCAGCGGATAACTCAGGCCGAGCTTGAGCACGCTGGCGTCAGGCGCTGCTTCGCGCACATGGTGATAACTGATACCGCTGGTTATGATACCCACGGCCGGACTCCGCCGCTCCAAGCGGTTTGGCCCCTGCGCCTCGTTCCACGTCTGGAGCTCGGCCAGCTTTGCCCGCAATCGCTTGTGGGCGGGTTTGGCATTTCCGGGTACCATGACACGACCGGCGATGTTTCGGACAAAATTCGGCGTCGGCGCCCCGGTGTCCGCAGGCACCACGCCGGCGGGGAATCGCGGCACCACCGGCGATTTCGAATGGCACACGCGCGTGGTGAGGCGGAAAAGCACAGGAATGTGCCACCGTTCGCTGACCTCGAACGCGGTCCGCAACAAATCGTAGGCATCCTGCGAGTCGGCCGGCTCAAACATCGGCGCAGCAGCAGCCTCGGCATAACGCCGGCTGTCCTGCTCGTTCTGGCTCGAAGCCATGCCTGGATCGTCAGCCACGATGAGCACGTAACCGCCGTCAACCCCCGAATACGTCATGGTGAACAGCACGTCGGCAGCCACGTTGAGACCGACGTGTTTCATTGTGCAGATCACGCGAGCCCGGGCGAACGCGGCACCGAGCGCGACCTCGGCGGCAACTTTTTCGTTTGGCGCCCATTGAGCCTTTCCGCCCAGGGCCCCAAAACCTTCAAGGATCTCGGTGGAAGGCGTGCCCGGATAACCGGTGCCGAGCGCCACGCCGCAGTGGAGCGCCGCCAGGGCAACCGCCTCGTTGCCACTCAGCAACAGCCGGCCGGAGGAATCTTGTGAAGGATGCATTGCAGGAAGTGGTCGAAAGCGAGTCGTGAGGAGCGAACAGACGTCAACGGAAAATCATCTTCCGCATGCAGGCGGAATTGTGCAATTCGATTGATGGGTTCGGCCGCGGGCCTGCTGCGCGTTGGAGCGCCTAAGTCATTGAGTTTCGGCTCCCGACTCAGGACTTTTCCGGTTCGCAGCTGTGGTAGCCAGCTGGCCGCAACCGGCGGCAATGTCGATTCCCCGACGCTGCCTGATCGTGCTGGGCAGGCCGTGTTCCTCCAGGATCTCCTGAAACCGTCGTGCCGCAGTTCGATCCGAGGGAGCGCCGTCGTATCCGACCGTTGGATTCAGAGGAATCAGATTAACCTGTGCGGGCATGCCGCGAAGGAGGCGGCCAACGGCGCGGGCCTGCTCCGGAGTGTCGTTGCGCCCGGCGATGAGTGTCCACTCGAAGAAAATCCGCCGCTGCTGCTTCTCCGTGTAGTGACGGCAGGCAGCCATCAATTCGTCGATCGGCCAGCGCGCCGCCACGGGTACGAGCTCCGCGCGCTCCTTCTGGGTTGCGGCATGAAGGCTCACGGCGAGGTGCGGGGGATTGGCTTCATCGGCGAGGCGCAAGATGCCCGGAATCACCCCCACCGTGCTGAGCGTGATTCGCCGGACGCCAATCGCAGGGCCGTTCTGGTCGCGCAGGATTTCCACCGCCTTCATCACCGCGTCATAATTGTGCAGCGGCTCGCCCATGCCCATGAGCACGACGTTGCGCAGGCGTTCCGGCCCGGTGGTGGGTGGCGTCATGCCAGCAGGACTCTGCCTGGCCGGGCATTCGGCAGGCAGGCCGGGGCCGGCGATCCCGTTTGCGGAAAGGCGCAGCTGGCGGCGCACGTGCAACACTTGTGCCACGATTTCACCCGGTGTGAGCTGGCGTGTGAAGCCCATCTGGCCGGTGGCGCAGAATCCGCAGCCCATTGCGCATCCCGCCTGGCTGCTGACACAGGCGGTGACGCGCCCGGTGAAACGCATCAGGACGGTCTCGATGCGTCTGCCATCACCGAGCGCCAGCAGGTATTTGCGGGTGAAACCGTCGGTGCTGTGCAGTTCTGAGACAACGGCCGAATGCGCTAGGGAGATCTCTTGTGCCAGCCGAACGCGCAGACGGCTCGGAAGATCCGGCATCTCGGCGAACTGCTCGACCCCGTCGTGGTAAACGTAACTCCATATCGATGCCGCATGCACGGGGTTGAAGGCCCACGACGCGATGAGCGTTGTGAGTTCACCGCGCGTGAGGTCGTAGAAGCTGGGCAGCGGGCTGGCCATTCTTCTGAATGTGGCGAAGCAAGAGCCAAACCCAATCCATTTTGCTCAAATCTCCGGGCTGTCGTTGGACTCGGTCGCCTTGGGCGGGGGAGCCGGATGCGGTTTCGCTTCGGGAAGAGATCCCTCTTTCTTCATGCGCTCAAGCTCGAGAGGATGATCCTCCAGCATTTCGCGCTCCGACACCCGCCCTGTGAGCCAGGCGAGGTTCATGGGATAGACATCCGGATTGAAAATAACGAAGTACAGATGCCATACGATGATGGCCAGGGTGGCCAGAATCGCCTCGTAGAAGTGGACGGTCCGGGAGATGTCGAACCCGAGCTTTGTGAGAAGCCCCATCGACGTGTTCTCGAACCAGAGGATCACGCCGGTGATTCCCATGAGCATGGTGCCCCAGATGAGCGCCCAATACTCAGCCTTCTCCACGTAACTGAAGCGCCCGAATTTCGGCTTGTCGGGTGCAAATCCGAAGTTGTAGCGGAGGACCTTCCAAGGGTCCGTCAGGTCGCGCCAGCGCGGGAGCAGGTCGACAAACAACCGCCGGCCCTTCGGCGTGAGGCCGAGATACCCCGCATGCCACAATCCGGCGGCGATGAGCACCAGACCGGCGAACCGGTGGAGCAGCGCCCGTGCAACGAAGGCGCGACTGCTGACGCTGCGAATCGCAACCACCCACCATGCTTCGGGATAATGCAGCATGAAGCCGGTCAGAACCAGCATGATGAAGCTGAGCGCGAGCGCCGCGTGCTGGAGCCGCTCATGCCCTGTCATGCGCAGATGCAAACGGTGGGGAAGAGGCTCTTCCGGGATGTCGCCCTTGTGCAGCGCAAGTTTGTGCAGCAGCTTCCGGATGAAGTCAGAGACGTTGTGGAACGTCATCCCGCCGATCACCAGAAAGATCATCACGACGTAAAGGTTGGCGATCCAGTACAGGACCGGACTTTCCCTGCGCTGCGCAGGACTGACGTGAACGTTTCCGACCGTAAACCGCTCGTTGGCGCCTGGGTGGCACTGCCCGCAGGTTGCCACGAGATTGGCCTTGTAGATGGAAGAGGTCGGGTCGAGGGGCGTTTTTATCGCGTGTGCAGTGTGGCAGCTGGCGCAATTGACCACCTCGGCGCCGCCGCCTCGGGCAGACTGGCCGTGATAGCTGTCGGCAAAGGTCTCGACCGAATCTGTTGACATGCCGTATTTCCTGGCCACCCGGCCCGAGGCATGGCACGAGGCGCAGACTTCTTGAGACATGTTCCGCGCGTAAACCGGCGAGGTCGGGTTGGTGTGGGCGAGAATATCGTGCTCACCGTGGCAATCCGTGCACACCGGCGAATCAAGGTTGCCCTCGCGCAAGGCAACGGCGTGGACGCTGAAGTTGTACTCGGCCGTCTGGCTCTTGTGGCAGCGTGCGCAGGTCTCGGGAATCCGCTGCTTGCTGACCCGCGAACCGGTCACCATGGCCTGGTTCATCTCATGGCTGCCGTGGCAATCCACACAATTCGCAGCTTCAACCAACCCGCGCTGCAGGGCGGAGCCATGCACACTCTTGTCAAATGAGGAAACAAACTTCGCGCCCATGAGCGTCCGGGCGCCGACCTCGGATTTCTTGACGTGACAGGATTCGCAAAGGTTCGTCTGGGCCATCTTCAGCCCGATCTGCAGCTTGTCGTTCGGGCCGCGGGCCACCGGCAGACGGTGACAATCCAGACAGATCGGTGCTTCGGCCATTCCGGCAGCCAGTGCATGGCCATGGGCCGATGTTAGGAACTGGTCGCGTGCAGCCGCGTGGCACCGGCCGCACGAGTCGGACTGACGGTTCCGTGCAAACGGGAATTCGGCCGATTTTATCGCGGCCACGGCGTGCGTGCCGTGGCAGGCGGTGCAGGCCGTGTCGTCACCAACGGCAACCGGTGGACGGCCCAAACGGACGTGGAAGGCATGGCGGCGGCCAACATCATCATGGCAGGACACGCAGTTGACATGCGTCAAGGGCTGACGGTGCGGCAGGCTGTCTGCATCGAAGCCCTCATGACAGTCGGTGCATTCCAGGGAAGCGTGGACGGATTTGCCGATTACGGCCGGATCCGCGAACAACGACATGCTGTGCCCTGCCTTCTTCGTGCTTAGCTTCTGGTCATTGTGGCATTCGAGGCACGCGGCGGTCGAGCTGCCTGCTGATTCCCTGGCCTTCTCAACCGGAGCACCCGCCGCAAAGGCCATCCCCACACCCGCGAAGCCGAGCACGAAAAGCATCCGCGGCGCGGTCACAAGAAAAGGTTTGGGCCTGCAGGTCATCGCACCCCAGATCCTACGGCTCACCGCGTCTCCCGGTAAAGGAAACCCACCGCCAATCAGGAGGAATGTACGGTACTTAATCGTATGCATAACAAAAGATGCCCATGGGTGCGCAAAATATGGCGATGTTCTGTCAATCGATGCGGTGCCGGTTTCTGCCGTTGCCGCTACGATGGCAGCCGATCTGTCATTGTTACCCATGGCGCCAGGCATGAGCACTTTATTCCTGCCGCACCGGATTTGGTGGGCCCGGTGGGCCGCCGCGCTTTGGCTTGGCGTTCTCTCGCTGGCGCCGGCGACGTCGCTGCGGGCGGCTCCTGAAAAGTCGCCGGCTGCACCGGCCGCTCCGGCACCGAACGCAAGCGCCGCCTGCCTTGAGTGCCACAGCGACGAGAAGTTAACGATGAAGAAGGCCGGCCGCGTGGTGCCGCTTTTTGTCAACCAGGCGGGATTCTCAAAATCGGTCCACGGAACGCTCGACTGCACCGACTGCCACGACGGATTCGACGGGGACAGCATTCCCCACAAGAAGCACCTGACGACGGTCGATTGCGGTTCATGCCACGAGAAGGAAGCGAAGCTCTACGCCACCAGCATCCACGGCATGAGTCACGCAATGGGCGCCTCGGGGGCGGCCACCTGCACCAGCTGCCACGGCGCGCACGAGATCGTGCCGGTCAAGCAGATTGACTCGCCCGTTTTCAAGCTGAACCTCCCGCAGACCTGCGCCAATTGCCACAGCAACAAGAGCCTGACTGACGAATACCGCATCACGAATTCCCACGCCGCGGCGCAATATCGCGACAGCATCCACGGCCGGGCTCTGCTTGAGATGGGGTTGATCGTGGCGCCGTCCTGCAACAACTGCCACGGCGTGCATGACATCAAGCGCAGCGTCGACGAGGATTCGCGCACCAATCACTCCAACATCGCGAAGACATGCGGGGAATGCCACGTCGGAATCGAGAAGACCTACAACCAGAGCATTCACGGGCAGCTGCTCGCAAAAGGTGACAGGCGCGGCCCGGTGTGCTCCGACTGCCATTCGGCCCACGAGATCGAAAAGCCCGGCAGCGCCCACTTCAAGGGGCTCAGCGACGAACGCTGCGGGCGCTGCCACGAGGACCGGCTTGCCCATTACCGGGAAACCTACCACGGCAAGGCCATGGCGCTCGGCCGGCCGAATGTCGCCTCGGACGTCGCCGCGTGCTTCGATTGCCACGGGCACCACGACGTCTACCCGATCAGCGACCCCCGCTCGCGACTGTCAAAGGAGCACATTGTCTCGACCTGCCAGCAATGCCACCCGGGCATCAACGCAAATTTCACGAAGTACCAGCCGCACGCCAACCCGCTCGACAAGGTCAATTACCCGCTCCTCAACAAGGTGTTTCTGTTCATGACCATCCTGCTGGTCGGAACGTTTGGTTTCTTTGGCCTGCACACGCTGTTCTGGCTGTTCCGATCGGTCTACCTGTTCCTCAACGACTCGAAGGCGTTCCGCGAAGCAAAGGTCCAGGTGCATTCGGATGACGAGCAGTTCACCCGATTTACGCCGTTTGAACGGTTCCTGCACCTCCTGGTTGTCACGAGCTTCCTGCTGCTTGTCATCACCGGAATGCCGCTGAAATTCTATTACACCGACTGGGCGAAGACCATCTTTGGTCTGCTCGGCGGCGCCGAGGTCGCCCGCTCGCTGCACCATTTCGGGGCGATCATCACGTTCGCCTATTTCGCGCTGCATCTCGGCGAACTTGTCGGCGCATTGTGGAGCCGGCGCGCCTCTTTGCGCAATCCCGCCACGGGCCGGATCGAATTGCGCCGCGCCTGGTCGGCGGTATTTGGACCGGACTCAATGGTGCCGTCATTCCAGGACTGGCGCGACTTCATAGCGCACCAGAAATGGTTCTTTGGCAAGGGGCCGCGCCCGCAGTTTGATCGTTGGACCTACTGGGAGCGGTTC
>Ga0181528_10003252_pt1 | contig 10001 bp, 10 predicted proteins | sample PEATcosm2014_Bin_47_FD_119742 | JGI IMG/M metagenome (GOLD analysis project Ga0181528, IMG submission 119742) | Peatland microbial communities from MTU Mesocosm Facility, Houghton, MI, USA - PEATcosm2014_Bin10_10_metaG | ecosystem: Environmental > Terrestrial > Soil > Wetlands > Peat | place...
ATAGGACACATAGCATGGCTGGTGAAACATCACCTTGTCACCCGGATTGACGAGCGCCCGCAACGCCACATCGATGGCCTCGGAGACGCCCACCGTGACCAGCACCTCGTCCTCCGGCTTGTAGTCCAGTCCGTAGTGCCTTCCCACGTAAGTGCAGATGGCGCGGCGCAACTCGATCAGGCCCAGATTTGACGTGTAATGCGTCTTGCCCTTTTCGAGGGCGTAGATCGCGGCTTCGCGGATGTGCCACGGCGTCGTGAAGTCCGGCTCCCCGATGCCGAGCGAGATCACATCCTTCATCTTGGCCACGATTTCAAAGAAGTCGCGAATCCCCGACTTGGGCAGGGTGACAACGTGACAGGCAACAAAACGATTTGTATCCATGGGATGGAGATGCGGTGGAGCCCGCCATGCCGGCGGGCCGTGAGCGCTCGGGATCAGGACGTGCCTGGACGGCGCACCACCACGATCAGGTTCAGGGGGTCACCTTCAGCCGGCCATTCTGTTCCGACGGCACATCCATCAAATAGCCCTGCTCCTTGTAGGAACGGAGCATGAAATGGGTCGACGTTGAAATCACGCCTTCGATTGTCGACAGCTTTTCGGAGACGAACGAAGCCACTCTCTGCAGACTTGAGCCGGTGACAAATACGAGCAGGTCGTAGCCGCCCGACATCAGATAGCACGACTCCACCTCGTCGAACCGGCTGATGCGCTCGGCAAGCCGGTTAAAGCCCCCGCCGCGCTCGGGCGTGATTCGCACCTCGATCACGGCGCGCACGGCACCTGCAGCTTCCCTCGAAAGGTCAAGCACCGGGCGCCAGCCAAGGAATATATGTTCCTTCTTCAGCTGTTCCAGATGCCCGTTGATCTCGCCCTCGGTCAGATTCAGCACCTGCGCCATCTGCGCGGTGGTGAGGCTGCCGGCTTCCCGCAGGAGTTTGAGTACCGGGTTCATAGGAGACCGCGATGTTTGCGAAAAACGTCCGCAAATCCACCCTAATCTTCCGTCCAGCCAACACAATGCCGGGTCTTTTTCCCCGGCGCCCGTACTCAATGATGACGTTCCGCAATGGCCAAGACGCCCATGGGAAGCCTTGCCGCCTTTCGTCAGTCCGCAGCGGCGGCCGCAGCAACGCCCTGGGCGGCCTGGCGGCGCTCTGGTATCACGGTGCGATGGCAAAAGTCGCCGAACCGCTCGCCGGTCATGCGCTCAACGGAATACCTGCGGAGGATTGGATCCAGCGTTGAGATGATTTCATCCGGCGTCAGCGACTCTGCGAAAAGCTGGTTGAGCCGGGTTCCTTCGTAGCGCGCGCCAAGATAGAGATGGTACTTGTTCGGCGCCTTGCCGACGATGCCGATTTCCGCGATATACGGACGTGAGCAACCGTTCGGGCACCCGGTCATGCGGAGGCTGATGGAATCGTGACCGAGGCCGCAATCGTCGAGCACCGCTTCCAGTTTCTCCAGAATCGAAGGGAGCGCACGCTCGCTTTCAGCCAGGGCGAGTCCGCAGGTGGGCAGCGCAACGCAGGCCAACGCGTTCAGCCGCAAACCGCTTTGCTGATTCTGAGTTGCGAGGCCATGGCGCGCAAGAATGGCTTCAATCGCCGGCTTGTTGGCATCGGTGACGCCCGAAATGCTGATATTCTGCGAAGTCGTCAGTCGAAAATCGCCGTCGTGAATCCGCGCGATCTCGCGCAACGCCGTCTTCATCTGCTGTTGCGCGGTGTCCTTGATGCGGCCGCTCAACACAAACAGCATGAAATACCAGGTGCCATCGACGCCGCGGTGCCAGCCGTAGTGGTCGGCGATCTCCGTGAATTCATAGGATCTGGCCGGCTCCAGCTGAAATCCCGCACGACGCTCCACTTCCGCTTTGAACCAGTCGAGCCCGCGGTCTTCGATGGTGTACTTGAGGCGCGCGTGCTTTCGATTTGCCCTGTCCCCGTAATCGCGTTGGGTCGCAATCGCGGCCGCGCCAAGCGCCTTGACCCTGTCCGGGGTGACGAAGCCGATCACGTCCGCCAGCCTCGGAAACGTCTCGGCGTTGCCGTGACTCATCCCCATGCCCCCGCCGACGGCGACATTGAAGCCGGCCAGACGCCCGTCGGTCACAATGGCGATGTATCCAAGATCATTGGACAGGACATCGACATCATTCGATGGCGGCACGGCAAACGCAGTCTTGAATTTCCGCGGAAGGTATGTGGCGCCATAGAGCGGTTCCGCCTCGGGCTCGCCTCCCGCGACCAGCTGCTCGTCGAGCCATATTTCGTGATACGCCCGCGTGCGGGGGAGCATCGCCTCGCTGAAGTCTCGCGCCAGCTCATAGACCTGCTGGTGAACCGTCGACCGCTCGGGATTCGCGGGTGCGGTCACGTTGCGAAGGACATCCCCGCAGGCAGCGATCGAATCAAGAAGGACGGCGTGCATCTCCTGAATGACCGGCTTAATGTTGCCCTTCAAAATCCCGTGGAGCTGAAAAGTTTGACGCGTCGTCAGGCGCAGCGTGCCGGCAGCCCTCGCATCGGCCAGCCGGTCGAGCAGCAGATATTGCGCAGGGGTGCATCGACCACCGGGCAAACGAAGGCGCAGCATGAACCCAAACGCCTTTTCCTTGCCCTGCTTGCGGCGCTCCTGCCTGAGGTCCCTGTCATCCTGCAAATAGAAACCATGAAACTTGGTCAGCTGGGCGCTCTCCTCGCTGATGGCGCCGGTCGATCCATCTGCCATTTCGCGAGCGAGCGATCCTCGCAGAAAACGGCTGTCTTCCTTAATCTTTTCGTTTACAGACAACGACTTGGAATCCGATGATGCAGGACTCATTTCCATTATAATAGTTTCCCGCTTAAGATAGTCAAGTACGCGGCAACTCAGACACAGGAAGGCCTTCGCCGCTCGCTCTTACCCTGTCGCTGCGCCCGTAGTGCAGGCTATCAATTCCAGAACGCATGGAGCCCCCGAAGCCAAAGCGCGTTTTGCGTAGGGCTGCACCGATACATCTCAGTAGCGATAGTGTTCGGGCTTGTACGGACCTTCGACCTTCACGCCAAGATAGTCGGCCTGGCGCTGCGTCAGCTTTGTCAGCTTTACGCCAATCTTCTCAAGATGCAGGCGGGCCACCTCCTCGTCGAGGTGTTTGGGCAGGCGTGTGACGCCGACCTTGTAGTGGTCCCGATTCTTCCAGAGATCGATCTGGGCCAGCATTTGGTTTGTGAAGCTGTTCGACATGACGAACGACGGATGCCCGTGGGCGCACCCGAGATTGACCAGACGCCCCTCGGCCAGGACGTAAATCGCGTTGCCCGTCGGGAACACGTACTTGTCCACCTGCGGCTGGATCGTGATTTTCTTCACGCCCGGCGCCGAGTTCAGGCGCGCGATCTGGATCTCATTGTCGAAATGCCCGATGTTGCAGACAATGGCCTGGTCCTTCATCCGCTGCATGTGCTCGAGCGTGATGATATCGCAATTGCCCGTGCAGGTGACGTAGATGTCGGCCCGCCCGAGGCTGTCCTCCAGGGGCGCGACCTCGAAGCCTTCCATCGCCGCCTGGAGCGCATTGATTGGATCGACCTCGGTGACAATGACACGCGCCCCGAAGCCGCGAAGCGAATGCGCCGATCCCTTGCCGACGTCGCCGTAGCCGCAGACCAGCGCCACCTTGCCGGCGATCATCACGTCCGTGGCACGCTTGATTCCGTCGGCCAGCGATTCGCGGCAGCCGTAAAGATTGTCGAACTTGGACTTCGTCACCGAGTCGTTCACGTTGATTGCCGGCACGAGCAGCTTCCCGGCGGCGTGCAACTGGTAGAGGCGATGCACGCCGGTCGTGGTCTCCTCCGACACGCCCCGCCACTCCTTGACGATGCCGTGCCAGCGCAGCGGATCCTGCTGGCGCACCCGTTTCAGCACGTTCTTGATGACCTGCTCCTCCTGGGAGGCCGACGGTGTATTCACCCAATCACTACCCTCTTCCAGTTCATAGCCCTTGTGGATGAGCAGCGTGACGTCTCCGCCGTCGTCGACGACCAGCTGCGGCCCGAGGCCGCCCGGGAAGGCCAGCGCGTCGCAGGTGCAGTCCCAGTATTCCTCCAGGGTCTCGCCCTTCCAGGCAAACACCGGCACACCGGTCCGGGCGATGGCTGCGGCCGCATGATCCTGGGTGGAAAATATGTTGCAGGACGCCCAGCGGACCGAGGCGCCCAGCTGCACGAGTGTTTCGATCAGGACCGCCGTCTGCACCGTCATGTGCAGGGACCCCGTCACGCGCACGCCGGCGAGCGGCTTGAGGTGCGCGTATTTTTCGCGGACCGACATGAGCCCGGGCATCTCTTTTTCGGCGACCTCAATTGCACGGCGGCCCAGATCGGCGAGCGAAAGATCGCGAACCTTGAAGTCGGGTTGAGTGGCGACAGCAGTGGTGGAAGGCATTTTGATCTGATTCAATGGTTGGGCGCCGGATGGTGATGCGAACGGCTGGACTACTTCGCAGCAGCCAGCAATTCGGCGGTGCGATTGGTTTGCTCCCACGGGAGATTGGGCTTCCCGAAATGCCCGTAGTTGGTGGTCTGCCGGTAAATCGGGCGGAGAAGGTCGAGCTGTTTGATGATGCTGGCGGGCTTGAAGCTGAACACCTTTGAAACCGCGCGCACAATGACATCGTCGGGCACCTTGCCCGTGCCCATTGAATCGATCCAGATGCTCACGGGCTCAGGATACCCGATGGCGTAGGCGACCTGCAGTTCACAGATTTCTGCGAGCCCGGATGCCACGACATTCTTCGCGACCCAGCGGCACATATACGCCGCGGAGCGATCCACCTTCGACGGATCCTTGCCGGAGAATGCGCCACCGCCGTGGCGACCCCAACCGCCATAGGTGTCCACGATGATCTTGCGCCCGGTCAGCCCGGAATCGCCTTCCGGGCCGCCGACAACGAACCGTCCGGTCGGATTGATGAGGAACTTCGTGTTCTTATCGAGCATCTCGGCCGGGATGACCTTCTTGATCACGTACTCGATCAGAAACTCGCTGATGTCGGCATGCTTGGCGCTGGCCGCATGCTGGGTGGAAATGACAACGTTCTCAACGGTGACCGGCTTGTCGTTCTCGTAGCGGATCGAAACCTGGGACTTGGCGTCCGGCCGCAGCCAGCTCACCATGCCAGCCTTGCGCACCTTGGTCAATTCGCGGCCGAGGCGATGGGCATACATGATCGCAGTCGGCATCATCTCCGGCGTTTCGTTGCAGGCATAGCCGAACATCAATCCCTGATCCCCGGCGCCCTGCTCCGCAGTCTCCTTGCCTTCCGCCGCACGCGCATCCACGCCCTGTGCAATATCCGGCGACTGCCGGGTGAGATAGTTGTTGATGAAAACCCGGTCGGCGTGAAACACGTCGTCATCGTGAACATAGCCGACGTCACGGATCGCGGCGCGGACGACCTGCTCATAGTTCAGTTTTGCGCTGGTGGTGATCTCGCCGGCGATGATCACCATGTTTGACTTGACCATCGTCTCGCAGGCCACGCGGCTCCGCGGATCCTGTTCGATGCAGGCATCGAGCACGCTGTCAGAAATGAGATCAGCCACCTTATCAGGATGACCTTCGCCCACGGACTCCGAGGAGAAAACGAATGATTTGGCCATGATTGCGAAAAGAAACCCAGGGGCATGCACGACGGCAAGTAAAATATCAACATATCTGCATTCGATGATATGATGTTTGCCAAGATGGGATTAAACCTCGCCGTCAACGTGCCGTTGTAATGCCCAGGAAGAACCGGCTTCGCGCTCCCTTGTGCCCACCAATGGTTAATACGACTGAATCAGCTCCTCCCGCTCCACCGAAGGGACGGAAGATCCTTGTTGTCGACGACGAACGCCTCAACCAGAGAATTCTTGGGGCAATTTTACGGCCTGAGGGCTATGAAATCATCGAGGCCGACTCGGCAGAAAAAGCGCTGGAGCTTTACGCCGTCCACACCCCGGATCTCGTGCTGATGGACGTCCTTCTGCCGGGCATCAACGGATTTGCCGCCTGCCGTGAACTCCGGAACCGTTATGGCAACAACGCGGCGCCCGTGATCTTCATCACCGCAAAGAGCGATTCTGAAGATGTGGTCGAAGGTCTCGCGGCGGGCGGAATCGACTATCTCCCCAAGCCGATTCGCCCCAAGGAAGCGGTGGCGCGAATCCGGACCCACCTGCAAATCCGGCGGCTGCTCGCCGAGCAGCAGTTGCTCGTCGACCAGCTCAGCAAGGCCAACGCGGCGAAGAACCGTTTTCTTGGCATGGCGGCGCATGACCTGCGCAATCCTCTCGCTTCGATCCGCGGGCTTGCCGAATTCCTCCGCGACGGCGTCGTTGGACCCATGACGCCCGACCAGGTCGACCTGATAAACACCATCCACTCCGCCAGCCAGGAGATGCTGCTGATGGTCGACGAGCTCCTTGACGTTGCGGCCATTGAGGCGGGCGAACTCAAGATCTCGCCCGAGGCCACCGACCTCGTCGAGATCGTCACGAAGTCGATCTATCTTGCCAACATTGAGGCTGCAAAAAAGCAGACAAAGATCATCCTGACCCCCTCGGAGCGGCCGCCGCAGAGGCGCCTTGACCCGAACAAGATCCGCCAGGTCGTGGACAATCTGCTCAGCAACGCGGTGAAGTACTCGCCGCCGGGCTCAACCATCAATGTTGAAGTCAGCTTTCAGAAAGGATCGCTTGTCTTTGCGGTCCGGGACCAGGGCCCGGGAATTCCGGAAAGCGACCGACATAAGCTGTTCAAGGATTTCGGCCGCACTTCCGTCCGACCGACCGCAGGCGAGAAGAGCACGGGCTTGGGTCTCGCCATCTGCCGCAAGATCGTGGAGGCTCACAACGGCACAATCACAGCTGAAAACCAGCCTGAGCGCGGCTGCATTTTTCGCGTTTCCTTACCCTCCTGACCATGGCATTTACCGGGAAAATCCTGCTCATCGATGATGAACCTCATGTCCGAAAGTACGTCGGGCTGCTGGCTCGCGGCCTCGGAACTCCAGTCATCATCGAGGCTGACAATGGCGAAAAAGCTTTGGCGCTTTATGAGCAGGAGTCGCCCGACCTCGTGCTCCTCGACGTCAATCTGCCGGGCATGGACGGCCTTCAGATCCTGGCGGCCATTCTCGCGCTGGACCCGGATGCCGTTGTCATCATGCTGACTTCTCTGGCGAACAGGCAGACGATCGAGGAATGTCTCCGGCTGGGTGCGACCAGCTACATTCGGAAGGACACCCCGAAGGAGGTCGTCTTTGCCGAACTGTCGGCCGTTGTCGCCGAGAATCTCAAGTACAACTGAGCCATGACCCCAGACCCTGCCCCCACCTCGGCGCAGCGCCCGCACATCGGCGAAGTTCGCTATTCGCTCGCCGAGATGCTGCGCGAAATCGAGGTGGAGCGTCGCGAATCCTCCTTCTCGATGGAAACGCTGGATCAGTTGGAAATCAAAAAAATGTTTGCCAGCCGAAGGCGCCGGGATGCCCGCACAAAAAAATAAGCGTTTTCTTGAACTGGTCCGCAAAGTGCCGGGTTTCGGCTTTGCGGATGAATTGAACAGCCTTGTTGAACTGCACGGTCCCGACACGCCGGAGCTGTTGCAGGCCATCATCGATGCCAAGTTGATGAGCAAGGACGAAGTCTGCCGGCAGTGGGCAAATGCCCTTGGCCACGCCTATGTGGACCCCTTTGCCTCCATTGTCACCGAGGAGGCGGTCGACAAGCTGCCCCAGGAGATTGCAAGGAAGACCCACTGCATCGGTCTTTATGCAATTGAAGGCATTCTCACGGTTGCGATGTCGGCCCCGGAGGATGAGGTTCTCGTGCGGCGCCTCGGACAGATTGCGCAGATGCCGGTCAGCCCTGTGTTCGCCTCGGCCCGTGAGATCGACGATGCGATCTCCATCCATTATTCCAATGAGAAGGACATCGGCGAAAGCCTGAGCGCCCTGGAGCACCTGGACCTTTTCAACCGGCCGAACTACACCCAGGAACAGCTCACCGCACTGGCAGAAAGCGCCTCGCTCATCAATGTGCTCGACTCGATCATCTATTTCGCCATGCGCGAGCGGGCGACCGACATCCATATCGAGCCCCAGGAACTGCAGTCGCGCATCCGCTTCCGCATCGACGGCATGCTCCGGGAAATGCTGACGTTCTCGCGCAAGATTCATCGGGCGCTCATTTCCCGGCTGAAGATTCTCTGCAGCATCAACATCACCGAGTCGCGCTTTCCCCAGGACGGCCGCTTTGCGCTGACCGTGGGCAGCGGGACAACCTACTTCCGAGTCTCGATCATCCCCAGCATCTACGGCGAGAAGTCCGTCATCCGCATCCTGGCAACGACCGGCCGGAAATCGATGATCACTCTCGACAAGATGATGATGTCGCAGACGATCCTCCAGCCCTTCCGACGACTGATTCAGAATCCCAACGGAATTGTCTTTGTCACCGGCCCAACAGGCTCGGGCAAGACCACCACGCTCTATTCCGCGCTGCACGAGATCAACAAGCCTGATCTCAACATCTCCACCATCGAGGATCCCGTGGAGATCCAGCTGGTCGGGCTGACCCAAACCCAGGTCAACGCGCATATCGATTTGAAGTTTGCCACCATCCTGCGTGCGTTGCTCCGCCAGGATCCCGATGTGATTCTCATCGGTGAAATCCGCGATCTTGAGACCGCGAAGATCGCCACCGAGGCTGCCCTGACCGGTCACCTCGTCTTCGCCACGCTGCATACGAACACTGCAGCCCAGGCGATCGTCCGGCTGCTGGAAATCGGCGTGGAACCCTTCATGGTTGCCCCGTCCATCATCGGCGTTCTCGCTCAGCGTCTCGCGGCGCGGATCTGCGAGCACTGCAAGGAGCCGTATTATCCGCCGCCGGAGACATTGCACCGCTACTTCCTGGACGATTCGCCGGAAGAGGTGCCGTTTTATCGCGGTCGCGGCTGCCCGAAATGCCGCGGCACCGGCTACAAGGGACGCGTCGCTTTCCATGAGCTTGTTCTCATAACCGAGGAGATCCGCACCATGATCTCCGAAGGCCGCAGCGCCCAGGAGATCACCCGGACCGCCGCGAAGGTCGGCTACCGGCCCTTGCGTTATGACGGACTAAAGAAGGTTCTACTGGGACTGACAACGATCGAGGAGATCGAGCAGAACACATCGTTCGAATGGGCACAGTAATCTACAACTTGCGTTTGGAGAATACACGTCAACCGTCAGCGCCTCCGCGGACTGGATGCCCGTCGGATTGACCCGATGTCACTTCCTGGAGAATCAAACATGGTTTCCGCCATCGACCCCCAAGCCATCGAGGACCTGCGCGCCATGAATCCCGGCGACGACTCCTTCCTGCGCGAACTCATCCAAATCTATCTTGAAGATTCGCCTGCGCGGATTGTCGAGATTGAGCAGTCGCTCAAACAGGGTGACTCCATCCGTCTCACCCGCGCGGCGCACAGCCTCAAGGGCAGTTCCTCCAACTTTGGCGCGAATCAGTTGCGTGCGCTCAGCGAGCAGATCGAGCGAATCGGCCGCACAGGTGTGCTGACAGAAGTTCCCGCCCTCGTGCCGGAGGTCAAAGCTGAATTCGATCGCGTCAAGGCGGCGCTGAATGCGCTGGTTCCTCCGAGCAGCATCTAAACAAACCGCGCTTCCGAATAAAGAAAGCGGACGCCTTCGTCCACCGCCGAGCAGCAAAGCCAGATCTCACTCGGCCCTTCCGGGCTCCGCCAAAATGGAGCAGCCGCTTTATACTAGCCGCGCGGAGGACGGAGTCCGACGGAGTCAGGCCACCTTCGCGACTACCAACGGGGCAACACGGCCGCAAAGTTCTGGGCGGTCGACCATCGAGAGCCAGGGGATCGGAGTCGCACCAGTCAGTCCAAGGGACATGACAATGGTACGCCATGTCTCGCCTGGAAGCGGTGGATATTCCTCTGCTGTGAAT
>Ga0181528_10003253_pt1 | contig 10000 bp, 9 predicted proteins | sample PEATcosm2014_Bin_47_FD_119742 | JGI IMG/M metagenome (GOLD analysis project Ga0181528, IMG submission 119742) | Peatland microbial communities from MTU Mesocosm Facility, Houghton, MI, USA - PEATcosm2014_Bin10_10_metaG | ecosystem: Environmental > Terrestrial > Soil > Wetlands > Peat | place...
AGCCTCGAGCAAATTATGGAGGAGGCGGGCTGGACTGAAGTTGTAGTTAAGCCCGCAGTTTCCGCGACGGCGTGGAAGACAATCCGAGTCGAAAGGCAAGCTGTTTCTCGCTTCGAAGGCGCCTTCCATGAGATTGTTCAGAGCGGTTGTGCATTGGTTCAACAGTTCGTCAAAGATGTGTTGACAGGTGGCGAGTGGTCGTTCGTTTTCTTTGACGGTGTCTATAGCCACGCTGTCCTCAAACGTCCCGCCCAACTCGATTTCCGCGTACAACACGAGTTTGGCGGAACCATCGATCGGCAAGCGCGGCCGCATCCCGGCCCGATAGAGGCCGCCTCGTTCGCTCTCCGGCAGTGTCCAGGCGATCTACCTCTCTACGCACGCGTCGACGGAATCGAGACAAGCGGAATCGAGGCCCGCGATAGCCTCATTATCATGGAGGTGGAGCTGATTGAGCCCGCATTGTTCCTGGATGGCGATGATGCGGCCGCTGCGCGGTTCGCTCGGGCGATTGCGACTCGAGCTGAAATCTGGTTAGCCCAAAGAGGAGTCTCATGAGTTGGGAAACACCCAGGCCGGCACACTCGATTCTCGATTTTGACGTGAACACTCGGTCTGCCCTCTGGGAATGGGTGGGGCAGGTCATTGAGAACTACACGACCTCCGTTCATGAACTTCCCGTGGCTCCTCAACTCGACGTCGGATCGGTGCGTGGCTGGGTCGAGTCGTTCACATTCCGAGAGCCGGTGGCTCCCCTCGCGATGCTGGAAGGCCTGGTGCCTGAATGGAAAAGCCAGCAGGTACACACCGCCCATCCAGGCTATTTCGGCTTGTTTAATCCGGCGCCAACCGAAATGAGCATCGTTGCGGATGCGCTCGTGGCAACATTCAATCCGCAACTTGCGGCGTGGAGTCACAGTCCTCTCGCGGTCGAAATCGAGCGGCATCTCGTGCGCTCTATTGGAATTCGCTTTGGATTCGATATCGAAGAAGTTGATGGAACATTTGCAACTGGCGGAGCAGAGGCGAATCTGACGGCGGTGCTCGTCGCGCTGCAACATCGCTGGCCTGAAACCGCGGAGAACGGAATACGCGCTCTGCCGGGGCAGCCAGCTTTCTATGTCTCCAGCGAGGGACACCACTCGTTCCATAAAGCATCTCGCGCGTGCGGCCTCGGCGCCACTTCGTTGCGAGAAGTTCCCGTAACACCGAGCCTTGCCATGGATGTGGGTTCTTTGAGAGCTTTGATCCGTCGGGACCGCCTCGCTGGCTGCCACCCCTTTCTGCTTGTGGCTACCGCGGGAACCACGGGCGCTGGGGCCATCGATCCACTGAATGAATTGGCCGACCTGGCATCGGAGGAGAAGCTGTGGTTCCATGTTGACGCTGCGTGGGGAGGTGCCGCGGCTCTTTCGCCGCGTTTGGCGGCTGCTCTGAGCGGGATTGAAAAGGCCGATTCCATCACCTTCGATGCACACAAGTGGCTTTCTGTTTCGATGGGAGCGGGTCTCTTTATTACCCGGCACAAGGACGTGCTCAGCCAGACGTTTGGCACGCAAACGGCATACATGCCACGTGAAGGAAAGGGCCTTCCCGCGACCGATCCTTTTGCCCATTCCATTCAATGGTCGCGTCGGTTCATTGGTCTTAAAGCCTTTCTCAGTCTCGGAACCGTTGGATGGGATGGCTACGCACGGGTGCTCGAGCTTCAGGCGGATGTGGGCGCTCTGCTGCGACATAGGCTCGCGGAAAATGGATGGCGCCTGGTGAATGAAACACCTTTGCCCGTCGTGTGCTTCAACAATGCAGGGCGCGACTTCGAAATCGAAGCATGCCAGAAGATCGTCGATGCCGTAGTCCGATCAGGGCAAGCCTGGATATCGACAATCCTGCTTGGTCAGGCGAAATCCCCGGCAATAAGAGCCTGCATCACGAACTTCAGAACAGATCCTCGACACATCGAATCGCTGGTGGACGAACTCAGCCAGGCTCGGGCTCACGTTCAGTGACCACTGGAAAACGCGGGCCTCGCATCTTCGTTTCGACGAAAAGCCTTCTCTAGGATTCCACTTCCATCCAGTCTCTGTTTCCACCTTCAAATGCGGCCGCAGATATGAGAAACCAGGCTCGGAATCGAGGCCGTTCTCGACCACACCGTCACGAGAATCAAGAGAATCCAACTTCACTTTCTATCCCGATCCAGGCGGCCGTGCCTGCCCGAACCAGCCGCTAGCGGAACAACAAGGTGATGTCGACAGAGTCTGCCATGGCTGCGTAGCCCGCATCCTTCGGGTGCAAGTGGTCGCCGCTGTCGTACTGCGGCGCGAATGTAAGCGGATTGGCAGGATCGCCGGTCGCTTTGTCGAAGTCGATCGCGCCATCGAAGACACCCGACGTCAGAATCCAGTGGTTCACGGCCTGGCGAATCTGTTCACCATTTTCGGTGAAGTAGCCCGCGCCTTTGTAAGGTGTGATGGTGGCGCCGAAGACCTTGATGCCGTGTTCGTGGGCCCTGGCGACAAGCTGGGCAAATCCCTGTTCAAGATCTTCGGCCGTGAGCTTGTAGTTGGACAGATTGGGTTCGTGCAGTCTGCCGATATCGTTGATGCCCTCAAGCACGATGACATACTTCACGCCTGCCTGTGAAAGAACATCGCGGTCGAAGCGGGCCAGCGTATTCTGCGCGACGCAATGGATGAGCACGCAGTTGCCGCCGATGCCCTCGTCGAGCACGGCAAGATGAGCCGTAGCCGGGTTGCTCTGAAGGCGTGTGGAAAGATAGTCGGGCCAGCGGTGGTTGGCATTCTCGGTCGACACGGCCCCGTCAGTGATGGAATCGCCGAAGGCAACAATCGCGGCAGCGTGAGGATTCACGGGCTCAACATCGACACCCTTCAAAAAGTACCAGGAAGGCGTGATCACCGGGGCGGCGAAAGATGTATCGTGGACGTGATTGCCCGTCTGGATGAAGTTGTCCTGCTGCGCGCTCGAATGCGCGGAAACGTCGCTGACCTGCTGCAATGGTAGATAGATGCTAACGGCCAGGTCGGCGGACGCAGGTGTTGCCATTGGCACGGGATCGGTGAGCACCTCCGCACCAGGTGGGATGACGATGGACGGCGAGCCGCCAAACATAAGGTCATGCGGGGACGCCGCGTCTATGCTGCTTCCGCCTGCGCTTGTTGCGATGGTTGCCGCGTCGATGCGGAGAGGCTCAGTGCCGAATTCATTGGTGAAACGCACGCGCAGGGACTTGCCGGCGATCGAGGTGTGCACGACTTCGCGCAGCGTGGAGTTGACGAGCGTGGGAATCGTGTGCCACGGATCTCCGTCGAAGGGGGAAGTTGCCCAAGTCCCGACCCAGATTGGAGGCACGGGTTTAGACGCAATGGACTGGGCGGAAGCAGCAGAAACAGCGGTAAACAACACCATTGCTAAACTGAAGCGCATTTTGGTGAGACCTCTTTGCTTGAGTGAATGAAGGCCCATTATAAAACGCGCGTCGACTTAAAATCCGACCTCCGCCCTACCGCAGACTTGAACTTGCGCTTTCGTCAAAGACGAGTTTTCGCGCGAAGAACGGCAGGACCTCCGTAGAGATGCGACCGTCGATTCCCCAATTTGGTTCCCCCCACGTGCCGTTGTATTCCTCGGCTTCGTGAACGATTCCAAACTCATTCAGTTTATGAGTAAAAGCCTGGTTGGAATACACATGATCCTGGTTGAGATCGCTGCGCGCCCAGTCGATTTTGAGCCCGCGCAAGGACTTCAGGTTGTCGGCATACTGAGGGATCATCGACTCCAAAAAGAAGTTATTGCGCAAGCGCTCCATGAGCTTGCTATCGATCAGAAGCTGCCCATCAACTCTCTGTGCCGACAGATCGACAAAAAGCGGCGGCTTGTCCACATTGGGCAGATGAGCTTGAAAGATGGATGTGAAAATCTGCGAAAATCCGTCCTTCTTTACATCGTCCAGGGACTTGGCATTGGACAAAAGGTCCCAATCGGGCAAGGAATCCATGATCTTAAGCCCGGACCCTGTTCCCACCGGATGTAACGCGTAGACCGAACCAAACACGTCGGGATATTTCATGCCGAAACGGATTGCACCATAGGCGCCCATGAAATCGCCGGCAATGCCGCGTGAGTTCCGGTTGGGCAAGGTCCTGAAGTTCGCATCCATATACGGCACCAATTCCTGGATCATGAAGTCTTCCCAGTTTCCGGTGACAGGAGAATTCACATACCAGGAACTCCCAATTGGAGTGGTCATATCAACCGAGACGAGAATGAACTTATCGATCACTCCAGCGGCAATCGCTCGATCGAAGAGCACTTGCGCGTTTCTCTTGTCGAACAGGGCTCGATAACTCTCGAAAGGGGTGGGAAGAAAATAGACCACCGGATAGCGCGCCGCTGAACCGTCGTAGCCCGCGGGAAGGTAGACCGTCATCTTTCGGACTGGGCTGATGCCGACTTTGTTGCTCGCAAAATTCTTAGAAGTCAGTTCCCTGTCTACGACCTGGCTCTTCGTTGTTTCACCAAAGCACGAGAACGCACTGAAGACTGTGAGAACAAAGGCTATCAGCAAGCTTGTTGATCTGCGTGTCCGTATCGAAACCATTTGTGCTCTCTCCTTCGCCTGTCACTTCAGCACTGTTCGACTTCTCCGCTAGCATTCCGTGCCGTCGAAGCGATATACCAGACCGGCCAAATCAGCGACCAGTTCACGAACCACAGACGGCCGTTGCTCCATAGAAAGACCATCAATGCCGTTACGGAGAAAGCCAGCAACGACGCCACTCTGAACCGAATCCGTGTTCTTCGCAAACCCTGGAGAGCTCCAAGCGCCGCAGGCAGCAGAAAGAGAAGCAGGCTTTCTCTTGAGAGTGACGGAATGCGGAACCTGGCGAAACAGAACAGGCACGGCGCAAAACACAAAAGGACACTGGCCCAAAGAGTCTGCCTTGAAAGCTTCCCCACAACAAAGCCGCCGCTCCAGGACCATGCGACAAGAAGAAGGGCCTGAGACAAGAAGAGCGACGGTTGGTTGAGACTCTTTTGAGCGTTGAGGCCTTGATATGCCACGGTGACAGCCACAGAAGCTCCCATAAGAAGAAAACTGCTCGGCAACGCCAACCCAAACCCTGACACCCAAGGTCGCCAGCTCTTCCAAAGCTGTAGTTGCCGGCGAGCCACCAGGCCCAGCACATCAAGCAAACCGCGCCAGCCGCTCTCGTGCGCCTCGGACAGATCTCCCAGCACTGCCTCACGTTCTTCATGGTGCAGCAGATGCGCGGCAACTTCTGTCAACGACCAGCCGCTGCTCATTCTGTGGCCCCTCCCGTTTGGTTTACGACCCACGATGCGCCACGACTGACGCGCGTCACTGCGTCGTAGAAGTCCTTCGCAGCCTGAACCCCCTTCGCCGTCACGCGGATCATGCGCTTGGCTCGACCACCTCGCTGAGGCGTGGCATCGCCCATCCAGGTTTTCAAGAGACCTTTCGTTTCCAGGCGGTCGATTGTTGTGTAGAGCGCTCCGAGGGAGCATTTACGCCCTGTTGTCCGCGCAATCTGTTCCCGAATCGCCGCACCATAGGCCTCGTTCCCAAGTCCGGCGGCGGTGGTAATCAACACGTATTCGAACTCACCAAGCATGATTAGAATTACATTGTGATACTAATCACACGAATGAGTCAACAGCGAATTTGTGCTGCGATCAAATCAGAAGGAATCGGAAATCGTTCCTTGCTCGCGACTTCGAGGCCGTGCAAGTTCGAAATGGTGGCAAGTTCGCATGGAGATGGCCGGATCTCCTGTTCGGGATGGGAAACTGGAATGTATGAAGAAAATTGGGTTCCTCTCCTTCGGTCATTGGACACCTTCCCCGCAATCCCGAACGCAGTCGGCGGCTGACGCACTCTTGCAGTCGATTGATCTCGCTGTCGAGGCTGAGCGGCTGGGAATGGACGGGGCCTACTTCCGCGTTCATCACTTCGCGCAGCAACTGGCATCCCCGTTCCCACTGCTTGCTGCGGTCGGCGCCAGGACGCGAAGAATCGAGATTGGCACCGCCGTAATCGACATGCGGTATGAAAATCCTCATTACATGGCCGAGGACGCTGGGGCTGCGGATCTCATCGCTGGCGGCCGCCTGCAGTTGGGAATCAGCCGCGGTTCCCCCGAACAGGTCATCGATGGATGGCGCTATTTTGGGCATTTGCCGAAGGATGGCGAGGACGATGCTGCCATGGGTCGGCGACACGCCGAAGAATTTCTTGAGTTGCTTGGCGGCAAAGGCTTCGCGCGGCCTAACCCGCGTCCGATGTTTCCCAATCCGCCAGGGTTGCTGCGTCTTGAGCCACACTCCGACGGGTTGCGCGACCGTATCTGGTGGGGGGCAGCTTCCGATGCGACAGCTGCCTGGGCCGGCAAGCTCGGGATGAACCTTCAAACTTCAACTCTGAAATTCGACGAGTCCGGTGAGCCGCTTCACATCCAGCAAGCCGCCCAGATTCGCGCCTTTCGCGCGGCCTGGAAGGAAGCCGGCCACGCTCGTATTCCACGAGTTTCCGTCAGTCGCAGCATCTTCGCATTGATCAACGACCAGGATCGGGCCTATTTCGGAACAGCTGGTCAGGAAGAGGACATGATCGGCTTCCTTGACGAAACCACACGGGCGGTCTTCGGCCGCAGCTATGCTGCTGAACCCGATGTGTTGATAGAACAGCTTAAGAAAGACGAAGCGATCGCGGAAGCGGACACGCTGTTGCTAACCATTCCAAACCAACTGGGTGTTGCCTACAATGCACATGTCATGGAGGCAATTCTGAGTACTATCGCTCCTGCTCTGGGCTGGCGCTAAAACACCAAAACACTTTTCCAGTCACGCCAGTTCTGGAAACTCGGTTTGGCCTGTTCGCATCAGTCGAGATCTCGTCACCGTCCAGCCATCGTGCGGTTGTACAGTATTAGAATCCATGAACTTTCACAGCAAGAGCATCGGCGATAGGCTTCTAGATAAGCTAACTCAGGCTACCAAGGTCCAAATCGCTTCCGCTTTCTTCTGCCCGAACGATAGGCTTTTGAGCGCTTTGAGAGCTGTACCACGCGTAGAATTGATCGTCTCGGAAGAGTTCACCATCAACGATCCATACAAGCTTGAGAGGTTGAAGAAGGCGGATGTTCGCTCGATCCCACCAGACCATCCAGACGGGAAGCTGCATGCAAAAGTGTTTATCGTGACACTCCGTGACGACTCTCAATGGGTACTGCTGGGATCGGCCAACCTCACCCAGCCGGGCCTGTTCGCTAATCAAGAAGCCTGTATCGATCTAAACTCCGCTTCTTTCCCGACTCGAAGGCGTCTCGCAACTCCACAATCGTGGGTTCCGACATGCATTCATGCAATTCCCTGAGCAGCCTCTCCGTTTCGTCGATGTAGTGCCGAATCGTGTGCGCATCCGGCAACGTCCAATCGATTTCTTGCTGGACCATGAGTCCAACCAAGGTCGACCTCTCGGTCCGGATCAAGTTCTCCATCGAGAACAGATGGTCCATATCCTCGGCGCGCATCTCGTCCGAGAACCGGATGACGCTGTCTCGGAAGCACAGGTATGCCAAAGCATGCACGTAGCCTGGAGACGTACAAATGGCGGACAGATCCCGAAATATCGCGTCTTCTTCGCGCATGGGAGGACTCGAGTTGATTCTAAGCCGAGCTCAGACTAGCGGTATCGTGGAAGCCGCCATTAAGGCATTTACCGCAGGCATTCCCGCATAACTTTCCCGGTGGCTCGCGCCGTCCTAGAATAGGAGTGGCGATCCTGGACTTTTCGGAATAGCACTGGAGCACCAGATGGGGCGAACGGTTAGCGTATGCGGCGTCGAAATGCCCACCCAATCGCTTGGGCAGCCAATGGACGATGCTTTCGATCAACTGTACAAGGAGTTCTCCGAAAAGAGACTCCTGCGAGTCGATGATGAACTCAAAGCTGCAGCATCCCGGTATTTCGATAGCTTCATCGGCAGCGTCCATTCCCCAGCGGCGCATGACCACTATTTCTACTGTTTTCTTCCGATTTGGAACGTTCTCTTGTCAACGGGAAGGCCAGGCCTCGCAGAGCGGCTGTGGGAGCTGGCCTTCGAACCGGTTCGACAATGGGAGTTTGCTCACCCGGGGCAACCGGTTGACAAGGGGGCCCTCTGTTATTTCTGGGGATGGTCTGCGCTCCTCAATGGGAACCTTGATCGTGGCTACCTCCTGATCCATCAATCGTTCGAAGAGGACAGCCGAACATCAGGACAACAAACCCCGCGCACGCCGTCTTACGCGCTCATCAGCCTCGACTACCAGCAAGACAGACAAGCGATGCAAGAGTGGGTTCTCACCCAAGCTAGCTTCCTTGAGATTTTCGTTGACGACTATTCCGCGACTCATCACCGGTCGCTCACGATAGATGATGTGAAACGCAGATTCTTCGATTCGCCGCCTGACTACGACGCAATCTTTCTTCTGACATTCACCGTTGCGCGCCTTCATGGGATTTCTGGCTTGCCGGATCAGGCCAAGCGCAATGCCTTCGCGGGACAAATCGAACTGAACTTGCTCTTCGACTTGCTCCTCGTGATCGACGTTGCGATCAGGCACGCTAATCCGGCAAAGCAGGTGATGAAGCGGGGGAAGATGTCTGATCCGATGTTTTACGATCAGGCAACATTTCTGCTTCAGCGCGCAGGCCGTGCCCTCCAACAGAGAGATTTCCAAGATGTTCATGCCCAATTCGACGCTGATTTCGGAGCCGCGATCCGAGACGCCCTGGACGGCACTCTCAAATCACAATGGGTGACACTCGATCGCCTTCAATCCGACGTGCATCTGGCGTACGAGCTCCGCAATCGGGGCGCACACCAGATCGAGACCGTTCCAATCATTTGGGAAGACTTCGATCGGGTTCAGCGGGCCGTCTTCCGCTGTCTTTGCGCTACTATCGATTTTCTCTACTGAGATAACCCTGGCCATTTAGATGATTTAATTCCAAAGCTGTCGCGAATCGCGGGCTCGCTTTACGCTGTGGCTCGCGTCCGCCAGCGGAATCGGAGTACGAGAATGCGGACGGTGAAGCCCGTGGCCAGGCCAAGCGAGGTTGCGAGGAGGCGGTTGAGGCCCGCCTGTCGGGCTATCAGGAAGACGAGTGCGGCCCGTAGATTAGTAGCAGGCGGCTAGTGGCTGGTGGTTAGCGGCTCACTGACGGTGTCCCGCCCGATCCGTGACATGAGACCTATGCAATGTTTTGATATGCCACGCGATCTGGACTACGCAACGGACCAGGTGCACCGGAAGCCTCAGCAAGCGTATCATAGTGCGAAGATCACTCCATGGCTTTTTCTTGTTTGATGCCGACTTCCGGCGCTTCCACCGAGCTGAACGATGAGGATTACGAGCGGGTCAATTGGTTAATTCAGTACCTGACCGACGATCTCGACTCCTGGCTTTCGTCGAGCATTGCCTGTTGCGATTCTTGCTATGACGACTATGTGTCCAAATGGCCGCTTGCACATACCCGAAAGGGCGGATTGCAGTATCAAAACATGCCGGCGGAGGCATTCTACGATGGATCGCGGCGTGTGAGGGGTTTTCTCTCAGAGACGGATTTCCTCCGGCTTCTCCCGTACATCGCTTGTCCGAACTGCGGCGATTCCATAGGTCCGAATCTGTTTGCCTTCGAGCTGCCCTTCGACCCGGCCGATTTCGAAGAGGACTTGAGGAGCCTGGGCGATATTGCCCGACTGGCACCCTTTCTCGTTCTAACCAATTCGTTTGCCCAAGCGGTCAAGACGGAGGTCGAACAGCTGTGCTCATCGATTGTCGCGGATCTTCCGTCCGGCCATACCTTCCGGGGACGCAGCGTGGATGCCGGTAGCGCGTCCGCGACTGACTTTGGACCTCCGCCGCGATCGAAGACGCGGGAGGGTCGTTACAATCACGCGGGAAGACC
>Ga0181528_10003254_pt1 | contig 9998 bp, 6 predicted proteins | sample PEATcosm2014_Bin_47_FD_119742 | JGI IMG/M metagenome (GOLD analysis project Ga0181528, IMG submission 119742) | Peatland microbial communities from MTU Mesocosm Facility, Houghton, MI, USA - PEATcosm2014_Bin10_10_metaG | ecosystem: Environmental > Terrestrial > Soil > Wetlands > Peat | place...
GCCGAATGCCTACAACGTAGTCAGGGTGGCTCTTAATGGCGTGACTGCGCCGGTGATCCCGACAGTGAACAATGTGGACTCCGGCGGAACAGGGCAGCTGATGCCGTTCAATATTGCAGGCGGAAATCCGGGATGGGCGGATCTCACCTTGTCGCTCGCGGATGGCACCTCGGAAACAGCCAAGAACATGGTGCAGTTCCTTGCGCAGGACGTCACGCTGACCAGTGCCGCGTATACCAGCGCAGTCTATGACTCTTCACGTGATCGCTTCTACTTGGCAGGGGCAGGCAACACCATTGGTGTGTTTGACCCGGCTACGCAAACTCTGCTTCAGCCAATGCAGTCAGCCGCACTCAGTTCGGGCGCAGTGCTGGAATCCCTGGCTCTCACTCCCGACAATTCGAAGCTGCTTGTCTCTGACCCAACCGACCACAGCGTAGTCGTCTTCGACCTTGCCAGCAACACCAGTACAGCTGTAAACATCCTCCTCCCTTCGGATGGAGCAGCAATCGTCCCTGCGCCTATACCCGTAGCAGCGATCGCCGGCAACCAGGCCTTCGTGCTCCTGGCAGGGTTGGGGGTGCGGCAGATCGATCTCGCACAAATGACGGTGCGGGTGCGGTCGGACTTCCAGAACGTCGGATATCCCTGGGCAGCGGACTCGATGGCGGCGAGCGCAGATGGGAGCGTCGTTCTCCTGGGCGCCGAGTTCCCCAGCTACGCACCCATCTATACGTGGAGATATGACGCTGCCACCGACGCGTTTAGTCCGCCCGCGGCCATTCCTTCTAACCTCGGCGATGGGGTCGCGGTGAACAGCGACGCAACGGTTCTGGGGGCTGGCGCGTTTATCCTCGATCAGAACCTGAATCCCCTGGTCCCCCTGCAGGGCGCCGCGACGGGCAACTTGTTGCCGGGGGGAGGAGGGTTGTTATACAGCTCCGGTAGTCGGTCCTACAGCACCAATATCGGACTATCAATTACCGATACGCGCAACGGGAGACAGCTCTTAACCTTCCCGCCCCCTCCTGGGCCGACTGCGTACTCAGGAGCATTCGCGACGGATCCCACCGGCCAAAAAATCCTGGTATCTTCCGGCGCTTCGCTCACCTATTACGAACTCGCCGTCGTTCCCCTGGCCGTGGCCACCGTCATCCCTGTGGCAGCAACTCCAGGAACAGCCCTCACCATCCGCGGCAACGGATTCGTGGCAGCAACCACAGCGACCATCGCAGGCAAGACCGCGTCGTGTACCTTCGTCGATGGCCAGACCCTGCAATGTGCTGTGCCCAGCGCCAGCGCCGGATTGGCGCCCATGACCCTCAGCAACCCGGATGGGCAGACCTACTCGATAGAGGGAGCCGTGACAATCCAGTGACGCCACCAGAGTCGAAGGGTAGATTGCGCCGCCAAGCAGCAACGGTTTCTCTCGACCGCAGGCCCGGTATGGAATAATCGCCCGGTGACTCCTGCCGCGGCTTCTCCTGATAGCTGGTATCTGGTGGCCTGCGCCGCGGGCGCGGTGCTGCTGCTGCTGATCCTGATTGCGCGGGTGCGGCTGCACCCGGCGCTGGCGCTGGCTGTGGCCGCTCTTGGACTCGGCGTGGCCGCCGGGATGCCGCTCAAGCAGGTTCCGCTCTCCTTCACTGCCGGGGTCGCCAACATGATGGGACACATCGCCATCATCCTCGGCTTTGGCGCCATCCTGGGGCGGCTGGTGGCCTCTTCCGGCGGCGCAGTTGCGCTGGGCAGACTGCTGGTGGACAACTGCGGCCCCAAGGGCCTTCCCTGGGCGCTGATGGCGCTGGGCATGGTGGTGGGCATGCCGGTCTTCATGGAGGTGGGCCTGGTGCTGCTGATGCCGATTGTGGCCGAGGCGGCGCAGCGCAGCAACAGACCCCCGATCCTGGTGGGGATGCCGCTGCTGGCCGGACTTTCGATCGTGCACGGCACGCTGCCGCCGCATCCGGCGGCACTCCTGGCCGCGAGCCTCTACCACGCGGACCTGGGGCGCACGATTCTGTGGGGCCTGGCCGCCGGGCTGCCCGCCGCGGCCCTCGCAGGTCCCTGCCTGGGCTGGCTGATGATGCGGCATTGGGAGCGGCATCCGGGCTGGCTGAACCTCAAAGCGGCCGAAGACGGGTCGACGCTCTTCTCCGCGCCTGTTTTAGTGGAAGACGAGTTGCCGGAAAAGGCCGGAACCGACGCGGCGGAGACCGCAGCCAAGCCGGAGCCGGTCCCCTCCCCCGTTGGACCGCTGCGGGCGGCCGCGGCCATCCTGCTGCCCATCGCGCTGATCTTCCTGGGCAGCTGGGCGGATGCGCTGGCCGCGCCCGGAGGCCTGGCCAACCAGGTGCTGCGTTTTTGCGGCAGCCCGGACATTGCCATGCTCATCGCCGTCCTCGCCGCGCTCCTCATCCTGGGACCGCACATCCAGACCGGCCGCCATCATGGACGCGAACTGCTGCGTCAATTGGCGACAGAATCCTTCGAACCCATCGCCAACGTGCTGGTGATTCTGGCCGCGGCGGGCGGACTGAGCGGCGTGCTCAGGGACTCGGGCGCGGCCCAGGCGACGGTCAGCCTGGCCCTGGGCGCGCATATGCCGCCGCTCATTCTGGCGTGGCTGCTGGCCGCCGTGGTGCGCATTGCCATGGGCTCCGCCACCGTGGCCATGGCCGTGGCCGCCGGGGTGCTGGCGCCCATGGTTCCGCATATGGGCGTACGGCCGGAGCTGCTGGTGCTGGCCACCGGCACCGGCTCCTTAATTCTTTCTCACGTGAACGACCCTGGATTCTGGATGAACCAGTCCTTCTTCAAGCTGGAGCTGAAGCAGACCCTCGCTACGTGGTCGGTGTTGGAGACGGTGCTGAGCGTGGCGGGCCTGGGGACGACGCTGCTGCTGGCCTCGGCGCTGCGCTAACCACCTGCGGTGGGGCAGACGCTCGCACGAAGCTCGCACGGTGCTCATCGTTTCCCATGTCTCAAGGGCGAGACATGGGGCACCTGACTAAACGCCTTGCATTGTTCTTCCACGCCCTGAGCAGGTACTCTCAAAAAACACCTACGCAGCATTCTCGAGAGGTTCAACTCATGTTCAGCATTCCACTTCGCGCCGTGCTCACCGCCGCAGCCGCTGCCTGCTTGGCGCTTCCATCGATTGCTCAGTCCAACACACCCGAGCCGGCCAAGCCGCAATATCCCGACTACCCCAGCGAGACGCCGGCCCACGTGCATGTTCCCACCCAGAGCTTCGACTACGAGCGGCGCGAGGCCATGATCCGCATGCGCGACGGGGTCAAACTGCACACGGTGATCCTGGTGCCGAAAGGCGCGAGCCATGCTCCCATTCTGCTGACGCGGACTCCCTACAGTGCCGACGTGCTCACCATGCACGCCGCCAGCGCCCACCTGGGGCCGATTCTCAATGGGTACGACAATGCAACCGACGTGATTGTGGAGGGCGGCTATATCCGCGTCATTCAGGACATTCGCGGCAAGTACGGCTCGGAGGGCGACTATGTGATGAACCGACCCATTCACGGGCCGCAGAACCCGACGCCGGTGGACGAATCGACCGACACCTACGACTCCATCGACTGGCTGGTGAAGAACACTCCGGAGAGCAACGGCAAGGTGGGCATTCTGGGCATCTCCTACGACGGATTTCTGCCGCTGATGGCGCTGGTGAACCCGCACCCCGCGCTGAAGGTGGCCGTGCCCATGAACCCCATGGTCGATGGGTGGATGGGCGACGACTGGTTCCACAACGGCGCCTTCCGCGAGCAGAACATGCCCTACGTCTACGAACAGGAAGGCACACGTTCGAACGATGCCAAGTGGTGGACGGGCACCTTCGACGACTACGACCAATATATGCGCGCTGGCTCGGCAGGGGAGCTAGGCAAAGAGCACGGCCTGGAACAGATGGGCTTCTGGAAGAAGATTCTCGAGCACCCCGCCTACGACGCCTTCTGGAGCGACCAGGCCATGGACAAGGTGCTGGCTGCGCAGTTTGCCGCCAACGGAATCCAGGTCCCGGTAATGCTGGTGCACAGCCTCTGGGACCAGGAAGACATCTACGGAGCGCCGGCCGTCTACAAGGCCATCAAGCCCCTAGACAAGACCAATGACAAGATTTTTCTGGTGCTGGGGCCGTGGCACCATGGGCAGGAGATCGAGGACGCGGATTCGCTGGGGGCGATCCGCTTCGGCTCCGACACGGGGACGTGGTTCCGGCAGAACGTGCTGCGGCCGTTTCTCGACCACTACCTGAGAGACGACGCCCCGGCCGACCCGCAGGTTGCGCATGTGACCGCGTTTGAAACCGGCGTGAACCGCTGGCAGAAGCTGGACGCCTGGCCGGTGGCGCCGGCGATGAAGCCACTCTACCTCGAAGCGGGTTCCAGACTCAGCTTCTCCGACAGCCTCGCTCACGCCGCCTGCATCGGGGACTGCGCTGACCCCGGCAGCTCCGCCTTCACCGAGTACGTCGCCGACCCGGCCAAGCCTGTTCCCTTCCGCGCCCGGCCCTCCCAGCCCATCGGCTACGACGTGCCGCTCACCTGGCCCGAGTGGCTGGTGGACGACCAGCGTGAGGACTCGGGACGGCCCGACGTGGTCAGCTTCACCTCTGACGTACTCACGACTCCGGTGCACATCCTCGGCCAGGCCGTCGTCAACCTGGTGGCCTCGACCTCGGGAACGGACTCGGACTGGGTGGTCAAGCTGATCGATGTCTATGCCGACGAAGTCGCCGGCCAGCCGAATCTGGGCGGATACCAGCTGCCCATCGCCATGGACATCTTCCGCGGACGCTACCGCGAGAGCTTCGCGAACCCCAAGCCGATCGAGCCGGGCAAGCCGCTGACGTATCGCTTCGCCCTGCCGCCGTCGAACCACGTCTTCCTGCCCGGCCACCGCATCATGGTGCAGGTGCAGTCGAGCTGGTTCCCGCTCTACGACCGCAACCCGCAGACCTTTGTGCCCAATATCTTATGGGCCAAACCAGAGGACTACAAGAAGGCCACACAGCGCATCTATCACGCGCCGGGCGAGGCAAGCAGCATCGAGCTGCCGGTGGTGGCGGAGTAGCGGCCAAGAGGGTCGGGGACCAAGGGATGCTCACGCTCTCCCGATCTCGACGCTCCTCTACCGCCCCAGCACCGCCCGCTGCGCGGTGAATATCTCCTTGAGCCCCACCTCGGCCAGATCGACAAGCGAGTTCAACTGCTGCCTGGAAAAACTTCCCTTCTCCGCCGTAGCCTGGGTTTCGATCAGACCACCGTCCTCGGTCATCACCACGTTCATGTCGACCTCGGCCTGCGAGTCTTCTTCGTAGCAGAGATCGAGCAGCTCTGTTCCCCCTACGATACCCACTGAAGTAGCCGCCACCAGCTGTTTCAGCGGCGAGGCCTTCAGCGTGCCCGCTTCGACCAGCGCGTTCAGGGCCAGGGCCAAGGCGACCGCGGCGCCGGTAATCGCTGCCGTGCGCGTGCCGCCGTCGGCCTGAATCACGTCGCAGTCGAGGATAACCGTGCGCTCGCCTAGCGCCTGCATATCGACAACCGAGCGCAGGCTGCGGCCAATGAGCCGCTGAATCTCGTGCGTACGGCCGCCGATCTTGCCGCGCTCGCTCTCCCGAGGTGTCCGGGTGACCGTGGAGCGAGGCAGCATGGAATACTCGGCCGTGACCCAGCCGCGGCCGGAGTTGCGCAGCCAGCCGGGGACGCCCTGCTCGATGGTGGCGTTGGTCAGGACGCGGGTATTGCCGAAGGAGACCAGGACGGAACCCTCAGGAGTCTGGACGAAGCCGGGGGCGAGGGTAAGCGGGCGGAGCTGGGCGGCAGCTCTGCCGCCGGGTCGAAAGAAGGGTGCGGACATAGAGGGATTGTACGGGAGGGCGGGTGCGGTTAGGGGGCTTGGGCGGGCCGGTTCCAGGACGGGAATCGCCAGCTGTCCCATTCCGGAACGGGAATCATCAGCTAACCAAATGAAAACGCGTGGATTAGCCCGAGAACGCTCGATGAGCCTGTTCCATTTCAGAACAGAGATCTCCCCGATGGAATCGACCGGCTGTCCGGGAGTCGGGCACTAAGCTCTTCCCTTATCAGGAACTTACCGCGGACGTTCTGGTTTGGCACGCCGCGTGTAATAGAAGGGGACAGAACCCCGGCATTGAAGCAGGAATGGGAAGGCGTAAGAACTGGGACAGGGACTGGTGCCCAGGGGAACGGAGACGGGCGGAGGACCGGCCTCCGCCCCGGAGACCTGATCTTTTCCCTGAACCCTGAAACTGACCACTCGCCGGGCACAGGAGCAAGCCATGCAGCTGACACAACCAACAAACGGGTGGGGCGGAGCGGAGCGCAAGCGGGTGGAGGCGGTGGTGGAAACCCTGGCCGCCGTTCACGGCCAAGGAGATACGCTGGAAGAGGTGGCGCACGACGCCAGAAACATGGTCACGGCTCTGGGACTCTATTGCGACCTGCTGCAAGAGCCGGGAGTCCTGGCGAGTCCTTATACGCACTACGGCAATGAGTTGCGGCTAGTGGCCGCGGCCAGCCGCCGGCTGGTGGAGAAGCTGGTTGCCCTGGATGCAGGAAAGAACCCAGCCGGCGACAGCCCGCGCACGAGCCTCGGCAACGCCAGAAAGCGGCCGGTAACGTCGGAGGCGGCAGCAAGTTCGCAGCAGTCGCGGCGCTGGGATCTGCTGCCGGCGCTGCCCATCGACAACCTGGCAGCCGAGCTTCTTGCCAACCGTAACCTGCTGGCGGCGCTGGCCGGACCGTCGATCGCGCTCACGGTGGACGCCGAATGTGGCGCCCTCCCGGTGCGGCTTACCGGGGAAGATCTGACCCGCATCCTGGTAAACCTGGTGAAGAACGCCGCCGAGGCCATGCCCGCGGGCGGCAGAATTCAGTTGAGCCTGAACGAGCCGCCCGAGGAGCCATCGGCCCCTCGGACGCTGCGCCTCACGGTCGAGGATAGCGGTCCAGGCATTCCGGTGCGGATGCTGGGCAGGGTCTTCGAGGCCGGCTTCACCACCCAATCGGCTTCCGCCGCAACCTCGGGCTGGCCGGCCGCCCACCGCGGGCTGGGCCTCTCCATTACCCGGTCCATCGTCGAGTCGGCGGGGGGGCGCGTCACGGCGCGCAACCGCCGCCCCTCGGGAGCCAGTTTCGAGATCGAACTGCCCGTCGGCAAGCGCTGACCTGCGATCACCGCAAGCGCACGCGGCCACAAGAGAAATGTTCGGCAACCCCAATGTTACTCAAATCAACGCGAGGCGAATACAATGCTCCAAACAGTCGAGAGCGCGAGAATCATGGAGTTTATTCCTCAACATGCGGAGCCGCCCGTACGGCTACACCTATTGGTGGTCGACGCGGACCCCGCCATGCGGTCGGCCTGTGCGGAGATCGCCGCCAGCCTGGGTTACGCCGTGGAAAGCACGGGCGACCTGGGCCAGGCGCGGGGCCTGCTGCGGGGGCGCGCCGCCGACATCCTGCTGGTCAACCTGCCCCCCGGCAGCAACCACGGCCTGGAGATGGTTTCCGAGGTAAAGCTGCTTTACCCGGACACCTCGGTGATCGCCATGACTGCCTCCGGAAGCGTGAATGCGGCGGTCGAGGCAATGCGCTGCGGGGCCTCGGACTACCTGACCAAGCCCTTCGCCATGGATGAGCTTTCCACGGTGTTGGACCGGGCGGCGCAAAGCCACCTGACCGACACCGCCTCCCGGCAACTTCGCGAGCGGCTGCGCCTCTCGCAGGGCCTGGGGGCCATGATCGGCCGCTCGGGCGAGATGGAGAAGCTCTACCGCATCCTCTCCAAGGTCGCTCAGTCGACGCACCCGGTGCTGGTGCTGGGTGAGAGCGGGACGGGAAAGGAACTGGTGGCGCGAACCATTCATGCCTACGGTCCCAACTCGCAGAAGCCCTTCCTGCCCGTTGACTGCGGCTCGCTTGTGCCTACGCTGATCGAAAGCGAGCTGTTCGGCTACGTGAAGGGCGCCTTCACCGGCGCCAACCGGTCCAAGGATGGACTCCTGGTTTCGGCCGAGGGGGGAACGGTGTTCCTCGACGAGATCGGCGAACTCTCGCTCGACTTGCAGGCCAAGCTGCTTCGAGCGCTCCAGGAGAAGGAGGTCCGGCCGGTGGGAGCCACGCATCGCGTGCCCATCAAGGCGAGGATCGTCGCCGCCACCAACCGCGATCTGGCGGTGATGGTCGAGAAGGGCACCTTCCGCAAGGACCTCTTTTACCGGCTCAACGTGGTGAACCTGCGGCTGCCCTCGCTGCGCGACCGGCGCGAGGACATCCCGCTGCTGGCGGCCCACTTCCTGGACCGCATCAGCCGCGAGCACGGCACCAAGTTCACGCTCAGCGACGAGGCTCTCAGGACCATGATGCGGCACGACTGGCCGGGCAATGTCCGGGAGTTGGAAAATTCGGTGGAACGTGCCTGCGCTCTTTCGTCCGGGCCGGTATTGCACCTGGGCGACCTGCCCACACAGCTGCAGCAGCAGGGCCTGGAGGCAAGGCGGAGCGCCGCTGCCAGCCACGGGCCGGCAGTGGAGGGCACCGTGCCCGAGGTGAAGACGCTGGCGGACCTGGAGCGGGAGGCCATTCTGGGTACAATCCGCATCCTCAACGGAGACAAGCTGCAGGCTGCCAAGTTGTTGGGGATCGGCAAGACCACGCTTTACCGCAAGCTTAAAGAGTACGGCGTCGCCGACCCGCTTCGGGAAGAATAAGGCGCGAGAGTCAGCTTCCTGCTTCTAGCTACTGGCTTTCGGCTCTCAGCGTGCGGGCGCTGGCTGACGTTTGCAGGCGTGATTTACCGGAATGTTGAACTGAGCGCCAGTGCCTCCGGAGATCGAAGCTATGGTTCAGAGGTCTGCGGTAAGAAGGCTGGAGTTGGCAGTCATAAGCCAGAGGCTAGAAGCCAAGAGCTGACAGCTGAAGGCCAAACATAAGGGGGCGGATGCCTGAGGCAATCACAAGGAGTTGGGGATGAGCATTCTGATCGTGACCGGCATTGAAGGCGCCCGCAACTGCGCCGCCGTGGTCGGCGGGCAACTGGGCATGGAAGTGGAAGTGGCTGACGGCCGCAAGGCGGCGCTGGCGGCGCTGCGCCGCAAGGAGTTTTCCGCGGTGGTGGTGGACGAAACCATGGCCGAGTGCGACCCCTCTGCCGCCGAGGCGATCTGGGAGCGTGCAGGACTGGCAATCCCGCTGCAGATCAACTTTGCGCTCAGCGGCGCGGCGCGCCTGATCCGCGAGATTCGCGCCGCCCTGCACCGGCGGGATCGCGAGCAGACCCTGGCCCGCCGCGCGGCGGCCGCTGCCATCGAGAACGAGCTCAAGAGCACGGTGGCTGGCCTCTTGCTGCATTCGCAACTGGCTCTTTCCGGCAGCGAAATCTCCGCGCCCGTCGCCGAAAAGCTGCGCGTGGTGGCCGACCTGGCGGGCAACCTGCGCCAGCAGCTGAATGCGCCCCTTCCGACGCGGGGCGACACGGCAGCCTGAAGCGGGCGGCGGCGCTGCCCAGGCAGCAATCGGGCCCCTGGTCCTTGGCCCCGGTTGCCCGGCCGCCCATGGCTTCGCAGAGGCGTGCCGGACCTGGTCATCGCGCCTGCGTTCACTTTCTCAGGCAGGATTTGACTTGTTCTGCGGCGCCATTCAAACACCCAGGAAAGGCTTGTCGCGCAGCCTCAGGAATGGGCGCTCGACGGCGATATAGAGGGCTGTCGCCACCACCAGGCTGGTCATCAGGTAAAGCCCCAGCCAGCGCAACATGGCCCCGTGCGCCAGGGCGGGAAAGCGCAGGTCCACCAGGTGGATCAGCTCCTTGTGGGTCAGGTAAAGGCTGTAGGCGAGGGTAGCAATGGCCTGCGCGCCGGGGATCTTGAGCCGCAGCCAGCCATTGGCGCTCACCGCGGAGGCGACCAGGCACGCGAAACCCAGCGCCAGCACCGGAAAGCCGACGACCAC